>Ga0075030_100001786_pt1 | contig 19425 bp, 17 predicted proteins | sample LitLauG_LLR_2012_FD_71393 | JGI IMG/M metagenome (GOLD analysis project Ga0075030, IMG submission 71393) | Freshwater sediment microbial communities from Pennsylvania, USA - Little Laurel Run_MetaG_LLR_2012 | ecosystem: Environmental > Aquatic > Freshwater > Creek > Sediment | place: USA...
TCAAGTCAAGTTGCAGCAGCTTCAAAAAAACTTTGGCGTCGAGCATGGGAAGAGGAAGAGAAAGCTTGCGCACGAATTTTGTTTGGCGGCAGCGATGCAGCGGAGCTTCGCTCCGCCGGACAGCCCCTTCGACTTCGCTCAGGGCAGGCGAGGGCGGCTGTCCCCACATAACCCTGCTATTCTCGACTCCATCGCTCTCACTCGGGATGCCGGCATTTTCAAATTCGTCATCAACCCCCGTCAGGTTCGAGAGTTCCAGCGAGAGGCACAGTTCCTGCGTAGCCAGCGCGCGAGAACCTAAACGCGCACAGAGTTGCTCGAGCAGGCGATTCAGCAGGAAAGCCAATGGCTCAAGCAGGACGATGGGGTGCTCCAGTTCGATCGCCTCTTCAAATACCAACGGCGCTTCAACGGGGACCAGTGTGCGCGAAGCGGCGCCCCGCGCTAGTTTCTGCAACCGAAGGCCTTCTTGTCCGAGACGTTCGCTCAGCGCAATTTCAGGCAATGCGGCGAGTGCGCGCAGGTTACGGATGCCCCATCGGGCGAGGGTTTCGAGCAAGCAGTCCGTTTCTTGTTTCTCATCGGCTTCCAAACCATCGTCGAATAGAGCATCTACCGGCAGTGATCCCAGTCTCTCTGCTACTTTCCCTGCAGGAATCACAGTGACACTGGAAAAGCCGCGGGCGGCGAGCAGGACTGCATTGGGATTGGAGGCTGTGGCGACATGGGCTGGAAGGCCGAAAGCGGTGGCGCGGTCGAAAATGGCATGGGAGATTTTCGTCAGCGAGCCGAAGAGAGACTCCATGCCGGCGAGATCGAGCAGAACCGTGTCGCGGGCGGTGTCTTCCACGGTAGGAGAGAACGATTGAGCACAATCGAGCAGGGCGGCGTGCGCGGAGGACTCCTGCAATGGAGAGCGCGGACGCAAGGCAATGTCAGAGCAGAGTTCGGCCTGGGCCTTGCTCATTCCTGGGGAGATGCCTAACTCGCGGGCGGTTTCATTGACCGCAATGATTTGTTCGAGCGGAGGTTTGCCTTCGAAGATGGCGATGGCGTGCGTCTGCAGTTCCGGTTCGGCGCGAAGCGCGGCGGCGACGGGAAAGTTCGGAACGTAGATGCAGGCGAACGGCATGGGGCGATTGAGTCATTCAGTCATTCATTGAGTCATTTAGCCATTGAGTCATTTCATCCGGCCCAAGCGGTTTTGGTTTCGAACGTAATAGAGCGTGCGGGTTTGCGATCCAGACGCGAGCGGATTAATTCGGCGTGAATTTCGAGCGCGGTGAGCAAGTGTGCGTGCGAAGGTGAGGAAAATTCGGGTGGAGTTTCCCCGGTTACGCAAATTGTCTTTCGCCCCTCTAGGGCTTGGTCATCCTGTGCGCTCAACCCACGGATTGCGCCCCTTCGACTTCGCTCAGGGCAGGCGTGGTCTGCATTCTTTCGCCGCTTCGCGGCTGGGATATCGGCAGTCCCCAACTGCAGCAATAGGGAGGAGCAACTTCCTGCGATTGGTTGTTGCTCGATGGCGAGCAGGATTGTGGGTTTGTGTTCTACGGCACGGCGGAAGCGGAACCATGTGGTCAGCGGGATGCGGCGCGCGGACTGCAGCGGCAGGTCGGCGAGATCGAGGATGATGAGGCCGAAACCTCCGCTTTCCAGCAGCAGGTCGGTGGCGCGGAGGACTTGCTCGAGACGGTGTTCGGATGGGCGTGATTTTGTGCGATCAAATTCAAATGCAGTTTGCAGGGAAAACCCTACTTCTCGCGCAGAAGGCGCGCGAGAAATGGGGCACCCTTGTTTTTGAGTTTCGCGTTTCTCTGTGCCTCTGTATCTCTGTGGTGAATTTTCTTTTTTGGGCAGATCCTCTCCGCAGCGGACCCAGAGCAGGTGATCGAGGGCAGTGCCGGCGGCGGCGAGGGAGTGGGGATCGAGCGCGTCGCTGGCATCGATTACGGCGCAGTATTCGCCGCGGCAGGTGGCGGAGGCCAGGGCCGCGAGCAGAACCGTGGTGCGGCCGGAGGAGGTGGGGCCATAGATTTCGGTGAGGCATCCGCGGGGCAGGCCGCCGGTCAGAGTATCCAGTTCCAGGATGCCGCTCGAAACCATCTCCGGGGCGGGGCGGATTTCGAGGCGCGAGGCAGGGGTTACGTGATGAATTGTTGATTTTTGATGGTTGATTGTTGATTGAATAACTTGGGCGATGGCAGATTCCGTGCTAGTGGGCTTCTTTGCGCCTGGAACTGGGCGCACCTCGGGTTCAGGTTCGGCATCAAAAAGAAAAGGGCGGCCCAGGGCCGCCGAAGTGGAAACCACTGCGGAAGACATAAAGAACCTCAATGAATTTCAGGGAGCGCCGCGGCTGGAGCTTGCGGAGGCGATTATTTTCGCTTTTTGTTCGCCTATAAGAATTCTGCGCCAGGGCTACGGTTTTGTCAAGGGGTAGAATCATTCCGCCTTGAGTCGCCGGCAAACCCATCTACGATCTTGGGCGGACCGGCACCAGTTCGCGATTGGGATGGTTCTAATGCTGGCGGGCTTCGCTGCGGTCGGCGCCATTCGACTCCTGGGTGCCAAGGGTTCGATGGCAATCTTGCTCGGAGCATTTGGCGCATTCTCTCTTCTGTTCGGAGAAGGGTTTCGACGGAACCGCGGCCCAATCTTCCCACCTTCAGAGATCACTCGAGAGAACCGATGGAAATATCTGATTCTCGCCGCGGTCCTCTGGATCGGTGTATTCGGGACCTGGTGGTATTTGGTGCGACCACTCTCCAGGTAAACAATGGAAGAATCCACAGAGCATTGCCGATGACAAAAGAAAACTTGAGGACGCCCTACGCTGCCTCGGTACCGCGCAGCCCGGTCAGCGAACTTACGCGGATACGGAAGAACAGCGGCTTGATCTCCTCATCACGCAGGCGGATGCGGCGCTCGGCCATGGCGTTCAACCACCAGTGATGCCGGTTTTCGAGGAGACGGCGAGCGTGAGCGCGTTCGAGCTCGAATTGCGGTTCGGGTAGTTCCTGGTACTCTCCGTTGGCGATTACGCTGACCCAATCGGATTGGCTTTTGATCTCGTCGACCTGCACGCAAACTCTAGGATTGGCCCGCATCCATTCAATCTTTTGCCCAAAGGTAGCGAAGACGTATATGTAATCCGCTTCATATGCCATGCCAACCGGTACTATGTAAGGTTGATCGTTAAGGGAGCAGCCCAGGCGTGCCGCGGATGCACGGGCCAGGATCTCGCGGCATTCGGTTTCGTTCAGTTCATCGATTTGCATAAGTCCGTCTCCGTCTCCATCGTAACTTAACCGGACTGCTGGGTAGTGCCGTCGTTCCGTGGATGCTGGCCTTTGCAGGCCGGTTGCAGAAAACCTCAAGCTCCGACACGGGGGTGAACAAACTTGCTCGCATTCAGGGAATCACCAAAGAGAGCGCTCTTACTGCCGCCAAGTTGGAAGCGCAGATAATTGACCACACCGCGCCGAGGGACCGAGAAGATAACAAGCGGAGGAAGTGGGATTGTTTCCATGTTGCAACCGCAATGGAACTGGGCTGCCGAACGCTCTATACCAGCGATGACAAAATGCTGAAACGCAGGAACCAATTCGGACTGGCCGGGATGGACTTCTCCAAGACGATTTCGCGTGGCCTGCCGTTGCTAGACGAGAATATTCCTGCTATAGAAATCACAGCCGAGAAAACGAACACGAAAGCAGCGATCGAAGATGCCACAAAAACAGCAGCGCCAATCACAGAACCAACAACCGCCGAGACGGACAACCAACTCCAAGCCGATCCCGCACATCCCCCTGCCGTTCAAGGAAGTGATAGCGGACGTGCTCAAAGTGAAGCCGCCTGAAGAAATCAGGGGGAAGAAAAAAGCTAATTCAGGCTGATTTTTTCGGTGGCACCTTGGGGAACATTAATTTGAGAAGGTCCTTCGCTCCTTCGTCGCCCTCGGTGGCTGCGCCGAGCAGTTTCAGTTTCGCTTGTTCAGGGGTGAGTTTTGTCACAGTAGGTTTTTCGTAGGGGTTCCGAACTTTTGCTTCTTCCGACTTCTTTTCCTCCACACTACACCTTCCATCTAAATATTCCCCCTCGTAAACAGATCATCGCATGGAATTGAGTTCGTCCACTGCATCGTCTCGGTCGTGTTACGAAAACGGAACATCCCCAATGGAAGTATGGTTCTGCCGAAATGCTCCGCATCAGGCGGGTCAGGGTCTAGGCAGCCTGGTGTTGATCCAAGGTGTTGTCACCGCATCCGACTCCGGCGTCTCTCCCTGATCTGGTTATAAAGAAGGGTTTGTCAAAGGCATAATTCCGGAAATTCTGGCCCACTGTGCAGGCGCACGTTGTCGTAGCCTTTTCCTTGCTCTGCTTACCTTGCGGGGCTCCGCTCGTCTAAGCGCAACAGCATCGGGTAAGTGTGCTCAATTCGCAAATTCCAATCAGGTTCTAAATAATCGGCTGCCGATTGCGGTGAGAAGATCCGGCGGCGCGGAAGGAGATTTCCATGAAAAAGAGTCTGTTTGTTGTGTTGGCCGGCGTTTTGTCAATGGCCGGCGTGTGTCATGCCCAGACTGCCACGGGTGAGACCCTCATGCTCAACTTGCCTCGGGCGAGCCAGCATGCGCTGGTGACGCAGCGGATCGGGGTTACGGATATCACCATCAACTATCACCGGCCGCTGGCGAATGGCCGCCAGGTCTGGGGCAAGCTCGTGCCTTATGGTCAGGTGTGGCGAGCCGGGGCGAACGAGAATACGACGATTCGTTTCACCGACCCGGTAACGATCGAAGGGCAGGCGCTCGACAAAGGGACCTACGGCCTGCACATGATCCCGGGCGAAAGCGAGTGGACGGTGATCTTCTCGAAGACTTCGACGGCGTGGGGAAGCTTTACCTACAAGCAGGACGAAGACGCGTTACGCGTCAAAGTGAAGCCGCAGGCTACGGACATGCATGATGCGCTGGCCTACGACTTCGACGACGTGAAGCCGGATTCGGCCGTGGTGACCATGCGGTGGGAGAAAGTTGCTGTGCCGTTCAAGGTTCATGTCAATGTGAACGACATTGTGACGGCGAGCATCCGCCAGCAGATTCACGGGATGAATCAGTATTACTGGGAAGGCTGGGACGATGCCGCCGGATATTTCCTGGCGAACAAGATCGATCTGGACGAGGCGCTCAAGGATGAGGATCAGTCGATCCAGGTCGAAGAACGCTTCGACAACGTGATGAACAAGTCGAAGATCTTGGACGCGATGGGGCGCAAGCAGGATGCGGATACGTTCCGGGCGAAGGCCCTCGATATGGCCAACGCGCTGCAACTGTACGTCTACGGGCGTCAGTTACAGGGCGAGAAGAAACAGGATGAGGCGTTGGCGATTTATCAGTCTACGGCAAAGAAGTTTCCTAACTACTGGACTACACATCTCGGGCTGGCCCGCGTGTATAGCGCGAAGGGAGACTTTGACAGTGCGGTAAAGGAACTGAAGCTGTCCCTAAACGGAGCTCCGGATGCCAACAAGAATGCTCTGGAGACTTACGCGAAACGGTTGGAGGCTAAGGAGGACATCAACAAGTAAGGAGCGGGGAAGGGGCCGCTCGGCTTCGCCGTCGCGGGACGGCCGAGGCGGCCGTCGCCACACGAGCCTTGCCACATGAGGCGATAGAAGGGCCAGCTTCAATAGCTGGCCCTTCTTGTCTGCGATTACCACACTCGGCAGGCGTTGGCTCTCACCATTTTCTGTCCGGTCTTGCAGTTGAAGGCTTGGCTGAATTCCGGCATGTTCGAGATCACGTTGTTGATGCGGAATACGGGCAGGGAGTGCGGATCGGTGGTTACGATCAGGCGCGCGATTTGCTGACGCACATTCGCGCACCAGGAATACGCATTCGAGAGGAAGAAGCGCTGCCGGTAGGTCCAGCCGTCGTCGCCTTTGTCGTCGAGCGATTTGCCTTGCTGCTTCAGCGCGAATTCCAGAGCGGCCAGTGCGAGACGAATCCCGCCGTTGTCGGCCGTGTCTTCACCCTGGGTGAGCAGGCCATTCTGCTTGACTCCGGCTCCCGCGTCGGGGACTTCCTGCGTGTACTCGTCAGAGATGCACTTGCCGCGCTCGTCGTACTTCTTCGCATCGTTGTCGGTCCACCAGTCGCGCAGGTTTCCCTTGTCGTCGAACTTGCGTCCTTGGTCGTCGAAGCCGTGGATGATCTCGTGTCCGATGACCATGCCGATGGCGCCAAAGTTCACGGCGTCATCTTTGGTCGGATCGAAGAATGGAGGTTGCAGAATTCCGGCGGGGAAGTTGATGGTATTTAACTGGGGATCGTAATAAGCGTTGATCGTCGGCGGTGTCATGGTCCACTCCGAGCGGTCGACGGGCTTGCCGATCTTATTAACCCAGCGCTCGAACTCGAACGACGTGGCTTGCGCGACGTTATTCAGATAGCTGTCGCGCCCGACCTTCACGCTGGAATAATCGCGCCAGTGGGAGGGGTAGCCAATCTTGTCTTCGATCCCTTTCAACTTGACGATGGCCTGCTGCTTTGTGGCGGGAGACATCCAACTCAGGCTTTGAATATCTGAACTGAGGGCAGTTTCGACAGCATGCACCATCTCGATGGTGCGGGCTTTGCTTTCTCCCGGGAAAGCGCGATCCACGTACGCCTGGCCGAGGGCTTCGCCGAGATCACGATCGGCAGCGCGCACGCAGCGACGCCAACGGGGCTGTTGCTCTTCGGCACCCGCAAGCGTGCGGGCGAAGAAATCAAAATTCTCATCGACCATCGCTTTAGTGAGATAGGGCGCAGAGCGGTGAATTACCTGCCAGCGGAAATAAGTCTGCCAATGGTCGAGGGGATGGCTGTTGATCAGCTTTTCTGCGACACGGAAGAAGTTGGGAGAGGTCACGATGTAGTGATCGCTGGCGGGAGCATCCACGGCTTTCAGGTAAGCGTCCCAGTCGATGGAGGGCGCCAGTGCGCGAAGCTGCGCCAGGCTCATCTTGTTGTTGATGTTCTTGGGATCGCGGCGCTTGACGTTATCCATCTGCGCCTGGGCCATTGCGGTTTCGAGTTCGATCACGGTACCCGCGTCGGCGGCGGCCTGAGATTCCGACTCACCCGCCAGCACGAACATCTTGTGGAGATGCGCGCGGTACTTGGCGAGAATCTCCTTCGACTTGTCGTCAGTCGTCAGATAGTAGTCGCGGTTAGGAAGGCTCAGTCCGGCCTGGTCGATTTGCGCGACCACCATAGAGGCGTTGTCGTAATCCTGCAGGCCGGTGAAACCGAAAAGCGGCGAACTGCTTTCGTTGTCTCCGGGCTGCCAGGCGCCGGGATAGACATGCTGCAGATGCGCAATCTCGAGCGTGATGTCTTTTTTCGACTTGAGTGCGGCAACACGCGCGAGTTCTGACTCAAGCGGCCTGAGTCCGGCGGCTTCAATGCCGCTCTCATCCATGCAAGCGGCCCAGTAGTCGCCGATCTTTTGTTGGACGATGCCGCGGTTTGCATCGTTCTTGCTGGCCGCCTCAAGCGTGTCGCGAAGAACTCCTTCATTCCACAGTTCAAGGCCGCTACCGGTGCTCCAGTAGACCTGGTCGGCGGGAATGGGGTTGGCGGTCAGCCATTTATTGCACGAGTATTTGTAGAAATCGTCACAGGGGTCGAGTGTCTTGTCGGCCAGGTTTGCATCGAAATGCTCGAGTTTGGGTACGCTGGTTTCGTCGGCCGCGCTGGTGGCTGCAGCGGGGCGGACAGTTTGGACCGGGATCGTTTGCGTAAAAGCTGCGGACGTGGCCAAACATAGTGCCACGGCAGCGAAGGAACGAGTGATTAGCATAATCGTTGAGGGATTCTCCTGGAGTTTGAATTGAGCAGGCTACGCCATCGGCTAGTACGCATTTGCAAAGGATCAAGTTCAAAACACACTTCTGCTTGCGGGACAGCATTGTAATGGACGAGCGGCGGGGCCGGGGGTTAGCGCTGGTCGAAAATCATCAACCACAAAGGGCACCCCTTCGGCTCCGCTCAGGGCAAGCTAAGGACGAAGGGAACCAAAACACCTTTTAGCCGGTGTTGTGCAGGCCGGCAGCGATTCCGTTTATTGTTGCGCCCAGGGGATACTCCAGCTCCGAACTCTTTTGTCCCTGCTGTTTGCGGCGGAGGAGTTCGACCTGAATGAGGCTCATCGGATCAACGTAGGGGTTGCGCAGACGGATGGAGCGGGCCAGCACCCGGTTTCGCGCGAGGAGGTCACGTTGCCCGGTGATACGCAAGATCATGTGCCGGGTACGAAGGAATTCTTCTTCGAGCATCGAAAACACGCGTTTGCGGAGCGAGGAATTCCTGACCAGGGTGGAGTATTCGCGGGCGATCCCGAGATCGGCTTTGGCCATGCCGAGTTCGACGTTGCGTAGCAGGTCGGAGAACATGGGGAACCCGCGAGCCATTTGGCGCAGGAGTTGTTCGTTGCCGGAGTTCTTCTCTGAAAAGTGCTCAAGAGCGTGACCGATGCCGAACCAAGCCGGAACAGCGTGGCGGCTCTGCATCCAGCCGAAAACCCAGGGAATGGCACGGAGATCCTCGAGGCGACGTCCTTTGGAGCGGCGTGCCGGACGAGAGCCGATGCGGGCGGAATCCAATTCGTTCACCGGCGTGGCTTGCTCGAAATACTCGAGAACATCAGGATTGTCGGCGATGTCGCGGCGGTAAACGCGATATGCTTCCTGGGACATCTCTTCAATTGCTTCTTCCCATGCAGGCCGCTGGCTTTCTCCGGCGAGCGCGGGACGACTGAATGCTTCCAGGCTGGCGGCGATCATCAGCTCGAGATTCCACTCGGCGAGGACGGGGTCGGCATACTTCCAGTTGAGCACTTCGCCCTGCTCGGTGACGCGGATCTGGCCTGAGAAGCATCCCGGCGGTTGAGCGAGAATTGCCGAATGCGTCGGCCCACCGCCGCGCCCGACGGTGCCGCCGCGGCCGTGGAACAGGCGAAGCTTGACGCCGAATTCGCTTGCTGCCTGATGAAGTTCGCGGTGGGCCTTGTACAGTTCCCATGTGCTGGTGAGCATGCCACCGTCTTTGTTCGAGTCGGAGTAGCCCAGCATGACCTCCTGCCAGCGTCCCCAGGAATCGAGCGAGGGCTGGTACTCGGGATCGTTCCAGAGCCGGCACATCACCTGGCTGGCGGCGCGGAGCGAGTCAATCGATTCGAAAAGCGGAACCGGCATCAGGCCGGGATCGTTGGCCGACGCGGCCGTTTGAACGCCGGCTGCTTTTGCTAGCCGGACAACGTTCATGACGTCGTCCTCAGATTCGGCGCCACTGATGATGTAGTTGCGAATCGAGTGGCTGGGGTAGGTACGCTTCAGCTCGGCGATGGTACGGAATGTGTCGAAGAGTTCGCGACCGGACTCCGACGTGGGCTCGTTGTTGAACTCTGGCCCAAGTTCATTGACGACCTGCGCGTGCACGCGTGCATGCTGCCGGATGTCGAGCGTGTAGAGATGGAATCCGAACTTGCGAACTTTTCGCAGAAGTGACGCAACGTAGCAGTGGGCGAGGCGTTCTCCGCGATTGGCCTTCAGGCTCATTTGGATGAGCACCAGGTCTTGTTCGAAATCGGCGGCACTGCGATAAGCCGCAGGTGCATCGACCGCCTGCCGAGTTTGCTGGAGCTTGTGAAAGATGTAAGAGAGAAAGCGCCTGTAGCTTTCTGTCTGGTTGTGTGGTCCCCAGGCAAGGTGCACGCCGGGAATCGTGCGCTCGTAGTGACGCAGACGCGCAAGTAGATCGTCGGAAATGGCGGTCTGCCGCCGCGAGGAACTGAGACGATCACTCAGCGCTTCGACATCGTCTAGATATTCGCGGAGGATGACAGCGCGCGCCATTTCGAGGGCATGCCGGATGGAATGAGGCTTGACCAGGGGATTTCCGTCGCGGTCGCCGCCAATCCATGAGCCAAAATGTACGATGTTCGGAACAGAAGACTCGTCGAGTTCGAGTTCGTAAACATCGCGGAAAGATTCGACAATTTCGTCGTAGATTCTGGGCAGGGTGTCGAACAACGACAGGCGGAAGTATCTCAGGCCCATTCGGATTTCATCATCGACGGTTGGCTTCGTCAGCCGGACCTCATCGGTTTGCCACAACGACGTGACCTCGGCGCGAATGATGTTTTCGGCGATCTCCGCTTCTTGCGGAGTGAGCGGAAGGCGGTCGAGACGTTCCAGTTGTTTGGTGATGCGGCGCCGCTTCAAAAGAACGGTCTGACGGGCAACTTCGGTAGGATGCGCGGTGAATACCGGAGTGATCTGGATTTGGCGCACGGCTGCGAGAGCGTCTTGGGCCGACATACCGGCGTTTTTCATGCGCAAAAGCGTTCCGCGAAACGAACCCGGAAGCGGAGCCTGATCGCGATCCATTTTACCGGCGCGGCGGCGTCGTTTGCGATGGTTGGTTTCGGCTAAATTGGTCAGCTCGAAATAGGTCGCAAAGGCCTTGGTCACCTGATAGGCGCGTGGCAGGTCCATGTTTGAAATGAGCTGCTGCACCTGGCGCATCAGCTCTTCGGATGGCTCTCCGGGACTGCGGCGAGTGCTGCCGCGATGTTCGATCAGCAGACGGCGCAAAGTCTCGACGGATTCGAACAACTCGTGTCCCGCCTGCTCGGTGATCACCTGGCCAAGGATTGCACCGAGCGAGCGAACATCCCGCCGCAGAGGATTGTCCTTGGCGGGCTCGTCTGAGGGAGCAGTGAGTTCAGCCAGGCGAGCCTGCTGGTCGTCCACCTTCCACAGGGGTTTGGACTTGTTCGGCATAAAAGGGAGCGTAGGACAGAATAAATGACTGAGCGGAGTTGCGACAAAAAGGCAGGAACAGCGAACAAGATCGTCTATTTGGGAACTTCGAAGCGATAGCCAATACCGCGGAGGGTCTTGAGGTATTGAGGATGACGAGGATCGCGTTCAATCTTCTCGCGCAGGCGGCGGATGTACACGTCGATGGAACGCGGGGTGACGAAGGGAGTCTCCTTCCACACGGCGTCGAGGAGTTGATCGCGGGTGAGCACACGGCCACGATGCAAGGCCAGATACTCAAGCAGGCGGAACTCACGGACGGTGGTCAGGACGTTGTGTCCGCCCACTTGAACGGTCATGCTGGGGACATCGATTTCGAGGTCGCCGAAACGCAGCACCTCCTTGCCGGTGGACGAGTGACCGAGGCCGCGCAATACCGTTCGAATCCGCGCCACCAGTTCGCGCGGGCTGAACGGCTTGGTGATGTAATCATCTCCGCCAAGTTCCAGGCCCTTGACGCGGTCGGCCTCCGAAGTCTTCGCGGTAAGGAAGATGATGGGGATGGCGGAGAGCGCCGGGGTTTGACGGATCTGGCGGCAGAGTTCGAAGCCATCGGCGCCGGGCAACATCACGTCGAGGAGAAACAGAGAGGGTAACTCGCGGACAGCCTCGGTGAGAACGGAGGCTCCGCTGACAAAGCTCTGCACTTCGAAGCCAGCCGCCTGAAGATTGTGGGAGATGAGTCGAGCGATATCCTCGTCGTCTTCCACCACAAAGATGATGGGACGATAAGGCAGGGAGGTGCCACCGCTAAGGCGTTCTGAGGGTTCTGCCGGAAGATGCATGTGGCTTCAGAGTCGTACCCAGCTAGGACTTCGGAACATTAACGAGGCCAGATACTTAAAACTCTATGGGGCGAATGTTGCGCGAATGTTTCCAGCTTGTTAATGGATGATGAATTTGTGGGGCAGCTAAGAGCTTTGCCATCAGTTGGCGGCCTTCTTCTTGGGCGCGTGCCGCAAGCTCCGGCCCTCAATCAGGCTATAGAGATCCTCGGCGAGGTTGGTGGTGTGATCGCCGGCGCGCTCGAGAGCTTGCGCCATGAGCAGGATTTCAAAGCCAGAGGTGTCGCCCTGAGCAACCGTTTCGGCTAAGTGCTTTTGGAAGAGAGCGTGGCAGACGCGATCGATCTCCTTGTCCATCTGCAGGACCTTTCGCGCACATTCCAGGTCGAGATGCGAGAATCCTTGATGGATCAGGTCGAGCATATCGCGCAGTACGGTCGCCATTTCGACGAGCTGGCGTGTGTCCGAAGCTGGAATCTTGGCCGTGCGCGCCTGAACCCGCAGGGCCACGCTCATGACCAGATCGCCAATACGCTCGAGATCCGTGGTCGACTTGAGACTGGAGAGCAGTTGGCGTGCGCGGGACTCATTCACGCGAGTGATGGCTTCGGGCAGGCGCTCATCGATCTGGCGCTCGATCAGGTCGAGCTCCTTCTCGCAGTCTTTGATGGCGAGGAAGGCCATTCGCGACGAATTTGTTAGAAGGTCGCGGACATTGAACGCGGCGTCGCGGGCGATGAGGCAGGCTTTCAAGGCGAGGCTGGCGAGATCGTCCGGATCGCTGCCCGCCGGCGCTTTCGACGCACGGGGGCGAGGTGGCGAATCTTCGTCAGATTTCTTGAGTGCTGGCGATTTGCGTGGCATTTCGGCTGCCGAGTGTTTCGCCCCGAGTCTATTCTCCCAATGTGAAAGGATGGTTACAAGATTGCCGGTTTGGGGCGCACCGGATAGCGTAAGGTGAACAGAGCGCAAGGAGGCTTGGCTTGAATCTGGCGGATTATCTGCGGAAGGAGTTTGTTTATAACTCGTGGGCGAACCATGAGGTTTTGGCCGCGGTCCGGACTGGCAGCGGGGAGAATGCCCGATCCTTGCAACTGATGGCCCACATTCTGGCGGCGGAGCGGGTGTGGCTGGAGCGACTTCGGCAAGTGCCGCAAAGCCTGCCCGTCTGGCCGGAACCCAACTTGGCGCAATGCGAAGCGGAAGCCGCCAAACTGAGCGGGGAGTGGCACGAGTACCTTGATCTGGTGACGGCGGGGGATGTAAACCAGACGATTTCGTATAAGAACAGCAAGGGCGAGACGTGGACGAGCGCGATCGTCGATGTGCTGACGCACGTGGTGATGCATTCGGCGTATCATCGCGGGCAGATCGCGAGCTACATGCGTTCGATCGGACAGACGCCGGCCTATACCGACTTCATTCATGGGGTGCGGCAGGGGCTGGTGAAGTAAATTGAAGACTGACCTCTGCGAACTCCGCGGATTTCTCTGCGTCCTCTGCGGTTAGCTCTTATGCGCCAGAGTTTTCAAAACCTGCGGATCAATGTACCGAATCGAAATTCGCGTTTAGGCGGAGGCCGCCACGAGGTCTTTGCCCCCGTTCCTTCTAAAGACGTAATATTGCTGCGATGAATAGACGCCTTTTGCTTCTCCTCCCGGTCGCGTTTTCACTTCTTCTGCTGGCAGCCGATCAACCTAAGATTCCTGCCATGCCGATTGCGGTTACCAGCAACGCGGTAGCATCGCTTAGGGGCGGGATCGAGGTTTACTCTCTGATGGGCCTTGGGACCAAGAAGACGTGGGACGACGTGAGCAACAAGATGTACGTCCTGAGCCTGAGGTCGGGGAAGTGGATCGAAGGGCGCGCCGTGCCGGGCGTAGCGGGACGACTGGGAGCTTCCGCGGTGGGGGCGAGGGGGCAGGTTTTTCTTTTCGGCGGACACACGATCGACGGGCAGGGAAACGAGTTCGTGTTGGGCGATGTGAATTCCTATCTCCCCGGGGAGCATCGATGGTATCGCGCGGAAGACATACCGGTGCCGGTCGACAGCGCGGTCATCGGAATGACGCATGATCGCTACATTTATCTGGTCGGCGGCAGGTCGAGGAACGGGCCCGTCAACAATGTACAGGTGTATGACGCGGAGAAGAACACGTGGAGTCAGGCGACGGCATTCCCCGGCACGCCGGTGTTCGGGCATGCGGGAGGAATCGCCGATGAGACGATCGTGTACGTAGACGGGGCAAGGAAGGATCCGGCAAGCGGGAAGGCCGTTGCTTCCGACGAATGCTGGATGGGGAAGATCGACCACAAAGATCCGAACAAGATTGCGTGGAGCAAATTGCCGGCTCATCCCGGGCCCGGACGCTTCGGCATTGTGGCGGGGGCAGCAGAGCACGACCACCGCGTGCTGTTTTCCGGAGGGACTACGGTGCCGCACAATTACAAGGGTCTGGATAGCGACGGCAAGCAAGTAGAACTCTCGCCGGCGACATTTGCGTTTGAACTGCACGGGAACCGGTGGGAGATGATCGCGGATGATACGTTTGATGTGCGTGCGGATACACGCGGCATCGTGTTTACGCCGATCGGTCCGTTGGTGCTGGGGGGAACGCTGAAGAATTCCGCGATCTCGGCGCGAGTTTTAACTTTGCCTAAGAAATAGACTGGCTTGTGCGCCAGCGCCCAAAGAACGCTGTTGGGATGAGGAAAGTGGGTGAGACCGACGCTGCCGCCACGCTCGCTTTGCTCGCGGGGCGCACGAGGCGTTTGCCCCTACACTTTAGGGTCATCGATGCCCAGAAGCTCTGCCGTTTCTTCGTAGAGGAATCCTTTGCCCGGTCGATAGGGCTGGAACCATCGGCCGTCGATCACCAGTTGCGGGATGGCGCGCTTGCCCGTTGCCCGGATAACCTCCTCGGCAGCACCGGGCGTGGTTTCGATGTCAATTTCCTTGTAGGAAATATTGTGCGTGGCCAGAAAGCGCTTGACCGTACGGCAATCGGGGCACCAGAAGGCGCTGTAGAGCGTAATCTCCATCGGCGAGATTTAACCTCAGTAGACCCAGGCGGCCCACCGGGGGAACGTCATACCCTCTCCAGTTCACGATGTGTGCGTTCGCTGACTACATTCCCTGTATTCAGCGTGGTAGCAGGCTCGAACAGCAGAAACCAGCACTCTTCCTCAGCGACAGGTTTGTGCTCGACGCCGCGCGGGACAACCACAAACTCGCCCTCTTCGATCCATTCGTGATGGTCGCGATACTCCATGCGAAAGCGGCCCTTGACCACGAGGAACAGTTCGTCTTCATGGTCGTGATGGTGGAAGATGAACTCTCCCTTGATCTTGTCGAGCTTGACGCACTGGCCATTGAGCTCCGCGGCGACGTAGGGCTTCCAGTATTCGGAAATCTTGGAGAACTTCTCAGCGAGGTTGACTTTGGGCATGGTAGTCCGATTATTTCAGACAGCGAAAAGTCGCAAGAAATCAGCATGTAGCCCCGGACGCCTCGTCCGGGGTTGCGCGCGAAGCGCGCAATGGAGGCGGTTGGTATTAAGGCAGATGCTGGGGCGGGACATGCGGCCGGCACGCTCGCTTCGCTCGCGGGGCGGACGAGGCGTCCGCCCCTACACAACAAACTTAACTCCATCTATGGATTCGTTCCCGCTTGAGGTTTCTGTTCGTCCAACCGCTTGAGGTAAGGGAAGAACGGAGACACTTCGAACGGTCTGTTCTCCGATGCCGACTCCAGGAGAGGTGGTTTGCTCTTTACCATCTCGATCCTGTCCGACCACGGATCAACCTTAATGCGCGAACCCAGCGGCAAGGCAGCAATCTGATCTGGCAGGTTCATTGCGAGACGTTTGGAAGAGTGGACGATCGCCTGCATTCCGACTAAGTGACTGCTCTCGAAGTCATTGCTGAATCGTGAATGTAACAGACTGGGCAATTGCGCGGAGCGGGCCTCCAGAGCTTCCAGAAAGAGGGGTACACTCGTGGCCTTGTCTTTATAAGGCGACTTCGAAAACAATTCCTGGCCCTTCCTGTCGGCGTCCAGTTCTTGCGCTGGGTCGAAACTGAAGTTAAGCTTGGCAAAGATCTCGAGGTCCGAAAAAGGCGCGCTGAACAACGAAGAGTAGCCAGCGCCCAGGGAATGCTGCAAATCGATGTGGGCGAGTTCGTGCGCCAGCACCGCAGCCAGAGTCGCCTCATCGGGTAGCACGTCGAGAAGTCCGCGGCTCACCACGATGGTTCGACCAACGACGAATGATTCGAGCGGAGTGGTGAGCAAGACGCGGCAGCGCACTCCCGCGAGGTCAAGATTGTTCACAATTAACAGGTTGTTGACCACGGTCTCCAGGATGCGGTCGACTTCGCCATCGGGCGCCATAAGTCCGGCAACTTGCAACCGCTCCACCAGGTCGTCTTCGGGGGTATAGGTAGTTCCACCCACAGTCAAATCAGGGCTCAGATCTTGCGAAGCCTCGTGGCGATTGGGATCGACTCCAGCCGGATTGTCCGTCAGCGGTTTAGCATACTCGCGGTGGTCCCCTGCATGTTCCAAGTCATAGCCCCAAACCCGAGTCTGCGCCTTAAACCACAGGCCGTGGCTTGAGAGATCGTGTGGATCTGGCTCTTCGGTATAAACGTATGCAGGTGTCCACATTGTGCCCAGAGTATTCAGTCGCCAACTATCGAAATGAAATGAGCGCTTGGGAAACTTTTTCGAGGTGTATGTTCCTGTAAAGCGAACGATGTTGAAATCCTGATCCTCAACCCAGATCCGGCCGAAAAAACCACGATTCGTCGAATTCTCGCGGGGAGTCACGTCGATGACCCCGCAACGCACGTCACCAAGAGTCTCCCAGCGGACGAATTCGAAAGCGTAGTTCTGACGATCGAAGTGGTCCAGGTCCGGGAACACCGACTGTGCAAAGCCTCCCGCAGCGAAAGCCGCGGCACTCTTGGGTGATTTCTTCTTTCCTTTGTGCCACCATTTGTGCTTCGTGCGTTCCGGAGGCTCAAATCCTAGGTTGGCGGGAACATTCCCAGTCAAATCGAGGCGGCTTAAGAAATAGTCGTCGTCTTTGAGCGAGGTTTTACCGTCAGAGTGGTCTTTTTGTTCTTGTACGTAGGTTTCGACGACGGGCTTGAAGTTGCGCATCAGATCCGTCAGGCGGCGCTCCTGCAGGATGGCCGAATCGACAAACTTGTCAAAAGGGACGCCTTTGCCTGCGGGATTTTGGGAGGATAACTGGATTTTGTCCGCTGCCTCGGCCGCCGGAGCCTCGTTCTGGGCTGCGACAGGGCACACGAGCATTACCGCGAGTAAGGCGGGGGCAAGCCAGGAAGATGTCCTGCAAGCGTACATGCGAGAACTAGTGTAAATCGTCTGCGAACCTGAGGCGATTCCGCGATGATGGCACGGCCACGAAAAAGCAAAAGCCGCCAGCTTTTGGCTGAGGGCTGATGGCTGAAAGCGCGGTTTCGCGGGACTCTATCCCACGCCGAAGAACTTGAGACCAGCCTTGACGAGGGCACCTAGCACGATCATTGCTAAAGTCGAAATGGCAACCCGATGCGCGACAGCAACATGCTGGCGCGGAGCATCTATTTCTAGCTTCGGAAAGGCCCACCGCGCGTAATTGAACGCGATTCTGAAAAGAAGGAGTACCAGCAGGACTATATAGACATACAGCGCAACCGACAGCGCCTCGGGCAGGGTGACGTAGCGTCTGATTAGGCGGTCCAAGTGATACACAACGTCGAAGGAGAGGGGGAAACCTATCGGGATGAGGAGAGCGTCGTAGCTACGGACGAAGTGCAGCCAGCCTCGCTTGGAAGAACGTGGTCGAAAGAAACCGGCCAACTCTTCATAGACGGCGTTGGCCCAAGTCGAGTCGAGCCCGCTAATGTTTGCGGAACTGGCGTTCTGCGGAGGTGGATTACCAAGGTCTAACACGGCCGGTCGCGAAAAATCGAGGACAAGATTGAGCGCGTTGTTCGGCACGAGATTATTGAAACGCACACGATACAGGAAGGATGAGTCGAACTCTATCTTTAGCACCGCGTCCGGAAGTTGATCGTCGTTAAAAAGGTCTATCGTCGTTCCATTAATCCACCCGGTTTCTGTTTGGATTCGCACTACAAGGACCAGAGCTGCCCGAACCGCTGACCTCAGCTCTTGAAGTTGGGCTTGCGTTTGGCCAGGTTGAAGCGTGAGGGTCGCAACCTGTCGCTCTGCTGCTTCTAATGCTTTTGGTTCGAGGAGACGATAGATCCTTCGCAAATCTTCCGAACTAAGTACGCAGGACGGTAACACAAGCCGTCTCGTCGTTCCTCTCATAACGAGAGGAGGTGGGCCAGGAGCTTGTACTAAATTCATAGGATCGAGCGCGCACTCGGACGAAGATAGCTTATCTCAAGCATCTGCCAGCAGAAAGGTATAACTTGCCCCAAAGCAAAAGCCGCCAGTTTTTGGCTGGCGGCTCAAAACCTGCCGAGCTACGCTCGGCGGACAGCCGAGGGCGGCTGTCCCCACGAGAAATCGTGAATCGCTAGTTCTCGTACAACAGCACCCCTTCCGCTTTTTCCGAATCCACCGGGCGGTAGAAGAGCTTGTTGTCTTCCAAGAAGACTTCGATGAACGCCGGGCGCGTGGTGATGGTCCCCTGAATCAGCGCCTCCGACAGCGGGTCTTCGATGTACTTCTGCAGCGCGCGGCGCAGCGGGCGGGCTCCATAGCTGCGGTCGCTCAAGGTCTGGTTGAGGATCCAGCGCTTGGCTTCGTCCGCAACCGTAACCGTAATCGACTTTTGCGCCAGGTTCGCGTTGAGCTGCGTAACCATGAGCTCGAGAATCTGGATCAGATCGTTCTCGCCCAGGGCGTTGAAGATGATGATTTCGTCGAGACGGTTGAGGAACTCGGGGTTGAACGTGCGCTTCACCTCGTTCTTAACCAACTCTTCGACTTTGTCGGCGATCGCATCTTCTTTCGTCGACTGGAAACCAAGGCCCTCGCGCTTCTGCAGGTGCCGGGCTCCAATGTTCGATGTCATGATGATGATCGCGTTCTTGAAGTCAACCGTGTTGCCCAACCCGTCGGTCAACTGGCCGTCTTCAAACACCTGCAGCAGGATGTTGAAGACATCCGGATGCGCCTTCTCGATTTCGTCGAGCAGGACGACCGAGTACGGAGCGCGCTTCACACGCTCGGTGAGCTGTCCACCCTCTTCATAGCCGACGTATCCCGGAGGCGAACCGATCAGCTTCGAGACCGAGTGCTTCTCCATGAACTCCGACATGTCGAAGCGGACCAGAGCCTTCTCCGTGCCGAACATGAACTGTGCCAGCGTACGCGCGACTTCCGTCTTGCCGACGCCGGTGGGGCCCAGGAACAGGAACGAGCCTATCGGCCGGTTCGGATTCTTCAGGCCCGCGCGCGAACGGCGAATGGCGCGAGCCAGAGCACTGATCGACTTGTCTTGCGAGATGATCCGCCTGTGTAGCTCTTCCTCGATGCGCAGCAACTTCTGTGTCTCTTCTTCCTTGATCGAGGTGACCGGCACGCCGGTCCACCGCGAGACGACATCTTCGATGTCCTCGCGGTTGACCACCCCGGTCGAAGACTCGTCGAGATGATATTTCTCGCGCAGGGCGCGCAGGTTCTCGCGCTCCTTGCGTTCTTCGTCGGAGTAAAAACGTGCCTTCTCGAACTCGTGATTCGCGATGGCGTTCTCCATGCGATGCACGATGAACTTGATG
>Ga0075030_100001787_pt1 | contig 19407 bp, 20 predicted proteins | sample LitLauG_LLR_2012_FD_71393 | JGI IMG/M metagenome (GOLD analysis project Ga0075030, IMG submission 71393) | Freshwater sediment microbial communities from Pennsylvania, USA - Little Laurel Run_MetaG_LLR_2012 | ecosystem: Environmental > Aquatic > Freshwater > Creek > Sediment | place: USA...
GCAGCAGGGCGACGAGCGCGATCAGGGCGAGGCTGAGCAATTCCATGGCGGTTTCCCTCCGAAGTCTCACAGCTAACACCACGGTGTCGCGGGGGCCAGCCCCATGCCGTTACCTGCACCGAGCCCTACCCCTCCCGCGTGAGCGCCAGGAGTTTCGCAGCCAGCGCATAGGCCGCCCAAGCGGCCATGACCAGCGTCAAGAACCCCGCGCCGATTCCGGCGTAGACGAGGGTTGCCCAGGAGACGGCCGCCTTTAGCATAGGCAGGATCGAGGCGCGGCGCGGGGCCTGCACCTCCTCGAGCGAGAGTTTGACGGTGCAGAGCTCGTTCTGGCTGTCGAAATCGCCCAATGATACGCCGAGTTCCTGGATCTTCTCTTCGACCTGCGTCAGCTCACTCTGGACGTGGATGCGTTCATCGACCGATCCCCCCGAGCCTTGAAGGCCATCGAGTGCGGCGCGGGTTTTCTCAAACGTCGCGCGTTTTGCGCGCAGCTGCAGGTATTCGTTGGTCTTGTCATTCTTGACCGTCGTGATGAGTGCTGGTGCGCCGATCGCGCGCGCCGCCTCGATGAAGGCGTCGAACTTGTCGGGCGGGACGCCGATGCCAAGATGCACCACGCGGCGGCCCTTGAGGCCGGAGCCGCGCTCGATCTGCACCAGGCCGTTGTTAGCGGCGATTGCGGCGTCGACGCGGACCCGGTCGCGGTCGAAGTCGGTTGTGCGCTGGGTGAGGCTCGCGATTTTTTCGTACTTCTGCGAATCCCCGATTGGTTGACCCGCTGGACCTGCGGACTGCTTGAAGCTCGCGTAGTTTTTCCGGGCGTTCGAGAAGGCGTCGGACTGCCCTTCAGGCTCGATACCGCCATGCCAAGTAACCGTCGCGGGCACCGCCGAGCGGCGCCATTCGGCGGCGAACGCGACCGCCAGCAAGCCGATGTAGACGGCTGCCGCCACTGCTGCCGCTCGCTTCCAAATCAACATGTTATGGGCTCCTAAGGAATGGCCGTTAGCTGAATAGTTGCCGGCGTAGCGGTGCAAAGTGGCCAATATTGGTGCTGCGGGGCAAAAGCTCAGCTGCTAAGAGGGCTTTCAGAAACGTGTCTCAATCCAAAAACGTGAGAGGAACGCAGCCCATGACCAATCCCGCGTCAGACACAGCCGCCGACCGGGCGCTCGCCCGCCGCGCGACCGCCGCCCTGATCCGGCGCTACTATGAAGCGTTCAACGCGGGCGACAACGCGACAGTCATCTCGTGCCTGACGCCGGACGTCATCCACGACGTGAACCAGGGCGAGCGGCGCACGGGCATCGAGAAATTCAAGGCGTTTCAGGCGAGGATGGACCACCACTACAAGGAGCAGCTCAAGGACATCGCGGTGATGGTGAGCCAGGACGGTACGCGCGCGGCTGCTGAGTTCAACGTGCATGGAAGCTATCTGAATACCGACGAGGGCCTTCCCAAAGCCAAGGGGCAGACCTATGTGCTGCCGGCAGGAGCGTTCTTCGCGATTCGTGACGGCAAAATCGCCCGTGTCACGACCTACTACAACCTCACCGACTGGATCATGCAGGTCTCTGCCTGATATCCGGCTGCCAAGCAAAGAGGAGCCCCGCGTCCATGCTGCTGACCATGCTCAAGTGCAAGCTGCATCGGGCGACCGTGACCGAATGCGATCTCCATTACGAGGGCTCGATCAGCATCGACGCCAAGCTGATCGAGGCGTCGGGGCTGCTGATCAACGAGCGGGTCGAGATCTACAACATCGACAACGGCGAACGGTTTGCGACCTACGTGATCGAGGGCAGGCGCGGTTCCGGCATGATCGGGCTCAATGGCGCGGCGGCGCGCAAGGCGTGCGTGGGGGATAAGCTCATCATCTGCGCGTATGCGGCTTTCGCGCCAACGGAGGCCACGAGCCACAAGCCGACCATCGTTCTCTGCGGCACGAAAAACCAGATCGAGAAGAAGCCGAAGTGAAAGACCACAAGGCCAGCATAAGAACCGAGGCACTGACCGGCGCCGCACTCGTCGCCGCGATCCCAGATCTCGCGCGCCTGCGCATGGCCGTGTTCCGCGACTGGCCCTACCTCTATGACGGCGACGAAGCCTACGAGGCCACCTATCTTGCGAAGTTCACGAGGGCGATGGGCGCCGTCTGCATCGCCGCCTACGATGGCGACGTTATCGTCGGCGCCTCCACCGGCTGTCCGCTCGTCGAAAGCGACGCGGAGTTCATCGAGCCCTTCCGCACCGCCGGTTGGGACATCTCGAAAATCTTCTACTGCGGCGAATCCGTGTTGCTCTCGAGCTACCGCGGCCATGGCCTCGGCCACGCGTTCTTCGACGGCCGCGAGGCGCAGGCCCATGCCCTGGGTGGCTTCACCAATTCGACGTTCTGCCGCGTAATCCGGCCCGATGATCACCCGTTGAAACCCGCCGGCTACCGCCCGCTCGACGGGTTCTGGAAGAAGCGCGGCTATGCCCCCATCGACCTCTATGCCACCGTCGCGTGGAAGGATATCGACCAGCCGGCAGAGACCGATAAGCCGCTCCAATTCTGGATCAAGGCCCTGTGATGGCTGAACGGACCCGGCTCAAAATCGCCGCTGCGCAGTATCCGATCGGGGAGCCAACGACGCTTGCCGAATGGGAGGCCAAGCTCGAGTCCTGGGTCGCCGGCGGGGCGGCAACGGGTGCTGAGCTGCTGATCTTTCCAGAATATGCAGCGATCGAGCAGGCGGCGGCATTCGGCCCTGAGGTTTCGGGCAGCCTCGAGAAGACTCTGTCGGCGGTTGCCGGGGAAACAGCGGCGCGCCTCGCCGTCCATGCCGCTCTCGCCCGCAAGCATAAGGTCCATATCCTGGTTGGCAGCGGGCCCGCCGCCCGCGCGGGTGGAGGGTATGTGAATGCTGCTCAGCTGGTAACGCCGGAGGGCAAGACCGGTGTTCAGGAAAAGCTGATCATGACGCCGTTCGAGCGCGATTGGGGGATCAGCGCCGGAACACCGCTGCGGGTTTTCGAAACTGCGCTCGGCAGGATCGGGATCGCGATCTGCTACGACAGCGAGTTCCCGCTGCTGGTGCGCGCGATGGCGGCAGCCGGTGCCGAGCTGGTGCTGGTGCCCTCATGCACGGAACGCGTGTCGGGCTTCCACCGCATCCGGGCAGGAGCAACCGCACGCGCGCTCGAAAACCAGATTGCTGTGGTGACCAGCCCAACGGTCGGCGATGCGCTCTGGTCGCCGGCCGTCGACCGCAACGCGGGGTCGGCGGGGATTTTCGTGCCGCCTGACGTGTTGCTCTCCGATACCGGTGTGATCGCCGAAGGCCGGCTGAACGAGCCCGGATGGGTCGTGGGCGAAATCGATATCAAGCGCCTGCGCAAGCTCAGGTCTTCGGGTGAGATGCGCAACTTTACCGATTGGCACCTGCAGCCGGGCGGAGACTACCCCGCTCCGCCCGTCGAGATTGTGCCGCTGACCTAAGACGCCACACGTGTCCCAATTAGAGTGCGTGGCAGTGTCTTCTATTTAGACAGCGCGAGCCTGATGATCGTGCCGGCGATGGACGTGAAGGCGGCCTGGAGGGCAGCGCTGTCCTGGGCGTTGAAATAGTGGCCGGTGTCCGTCGCGCATGCCTGGAGGAGGGCCTGGGCAGCCGGATTGTTGACCTGATAGTCGATGGTGTAGAGTTCGATCCCGGTCGCTTTGACCTTGGTGCAGAGCTGCCCCATGGCGGCGTCGGCTGCAGGGGCATTCCAGCCCTCGTGGTCGGTCGCGATGTTGCCGCCCTGCGAGCGGGTGTTAAAGCCGTCGGTCATCAAGATCATGATCTTTTTGGTGGCGTTCGAGCCCACGCTGTAGGGGGCTGCGTCCGCGAACGGCGGGCCAGGGTCGAGTGCGCGCCAGCCCCACATCAGGCCGGACGGGATATAGGTTTCGCCCTGTGCGATCATGGCGTTGATCTGGGTTTTGATCGAGGCACTGTCGGTCGTCAGGCGGGTGAGCGGCGAGGGGCAGCCGACGTCGAGGATGCCCGGGATGGGGGCGCCAAACGTTGCACTGACGTTGAGATCGGGAGCGGGAGCGCGCGAGCCGGCGCAACCGTTCCACGTATGAGTGACGGGGTAGCTGTAATTCACGGTATGCACCGGGCCCGGTGTGGTGCACTGGGTGGACGAGCAGGTTTGCGGCACGCCATCGTTATAGCAGGTGTAGGTCGTCGTCGTCGTCGGGCAGCCGGCCCAGTCGGTCGTCTGGTAGGAGCCGCTGACGGTCTGGGTGTAGTCGGCCGGCACCGACATCCACGGCGCGTTGCGGTTGGGCAAGCCCACGTTGACGTAGTTGGAGAACGGGACCAGAGCGAACTTGACGGCGGCGGTGCCGCTCATGCCGCCGACGATCTCGTCGATGAGCTGGTTTGCGGCGGTCTGCAGGTCGGCGATGCGCTGGCCGTTCATCGAGAACGTGTTGTCGAGAACGAGCGACACTTCGAGATTGTGCTGGGCGCGGACGGCCTGTGCCAGCGCGTTGACGGAGATCACGTTGACGCCCAGGATCTGTCCGAATGTCATCGGCACGTCGGCGTGTGCGGTGACCTGGTAGCCATTGGCAATCGCGAGCGGGGGATCGACGATGACGTTCATATCGCCGTATTCACCGGGCATGTTGCTGTTGAACACCGCGGTGACGTTGTCTTGGACTTGGCCGGGGGATTGTGTCCCCAGCGGGTTTGCGGCAAGCACTGCTGCGTCAACGGCCGCCTGAAGCTTCTGGCGGACGGCCATGGTGCGCGAAACGTCAACCGCAAAGGCGATCATGCCGCATAGCACGATGATCGAGAGCGCGAAAATCATCGCGACCGAGCCGCGCTCATCGGAGTTGAACTTTTTATGGCAGCGCACGGCGGCGGATACGCGACGAGAAGCCAAAAGCGTGATCGAATTGACGATCTTCATAACGCAAATCCCGAATGAGCGGCTTACAGGGCCTATTGCATCTGGTGGATGGCTGCAGCCAGGACCCCAGCCTCAACGCCTGAGTTCCGGCTGCTTGCCTGCACGCAGGGTTCGATGCACCAACCGTGCCGAGGGTAGCGGCTCGAAGTTAATGCGCATTTGATTTGATCTGTCGGCGTTGCTAAATGGCGGGTAGTGGTTAGAAAATTGATATCATTTGTTGTTTTTTGAATTCCGCTGCGCTTGCGTGGGGTGAAGTGACAGCGGCGCGCAGTTGAGTTAGGGGTAGCGCGTCGGGGGCGTTCGGGCCCGTAGCTCAATGGTTAGAGCTGGCGGCTCATAACCGTCTGGTTGGGGGTTCGAATCCCTCCGGGCCCACCACTGTTATCAATGGCTTAACTCAATCGGCCGGGTCACCGTCGAGTTCGATCACGAACCGAGCCGGTTTCTTCGGACTATACAAGCTGGACAATCTGTTCCTTGCTGAGCCCACGTTGAGGAGCGGTTCAAACCGCACCGCAATTCAAGTTTCATTTCGTGGCTGCTTGGGGCGCGGTATTGTATCCAACGCTCTTCACGCCGGTCAAAAATTCGGCAGCATTGACCGGCTTATTGAGAAACGCCGTGACTCCGACTTCGATGGCGCGGCGGCGCACGGCCATTTCCGTGGAACTGGTGACCATGATGATCGGGGTCTGTGCGTGGCGTGGCGTTGCGCGCATCCGCTTTGTCAGTTCCACGCCGGTGATCTTCGGCATCGAGTAGTCGACGACGATGACGTCGGCGTCGTTGCTCATCAGATGCTCGATCGCCTGCTCGCTGTCGGTGAATCCGAGGCAACTCGAGTCAACAATCTTGGCAGTCAAGCTGCGTAGCACGATGAGATTTGTCGGGCTGTCGTCGACGACCACGATTTTCATGTTGGGTTCCTTTGTTTGTAAATCGGCCGGGGTGGGGTTGTTCTTGTTCAGGCGGCGTCGGCGGCATCTCGCCCGGTTGCGGCGCGGCAGGCCGCCTGCGTCGCTTCGACGACGCCGGGAAGCTTAAGCGTTCGTGTCAGAGCCTCATCGAGCCGGCCGGCGGCGCAATCGAGCTCAATGGATTTCGCCAGCGCCGCGAGACGCCGTGCCCCGACGCTCGACGCAGATCCGGAAATCGCATGGGCCACCGCCTGCACACCGGAGGTGCTTCGCTCCGCGGCTGCAGCGGTAAGCTCGGCCGAGCGCGTCTGCAGCTCCTTGAGAAATTCCTCGACCACGACCGGTATGACCTCGCGCGAGGTCTGTTCGGCGAGCGTTGCAAGCTCACTTGGATCAAGAACGGCAGGATCAATCGCCTCTGCGGCTGCGCCGGCGGCGGTTGGTGCCGTGGCGGGTGTCGGGGCCGATGCGGGCGCTGCCGCCACGTCATCCGGCTGGTGGGACCTCTTCCCGAACTTGTCGAGCCCGGCCTTGAGGTTGGCGAGCCGGATCGGCTTCGACAGATAGTCGTTCATCCCGGCAGCCAGGAAGCGCTCGCGGTCGCCGACGACGGCGTGGGCCGTGAGCGCGACGATGGGCGTCTCCCGGTTGTGGCGCGATTCGGCGCGGATGAGGCGGGTTGCCTCCAACCCATCCATCTCGGGCATCGAAATATCCATGAGGATGACGTCGAACGGCCGCTCGGCCGCCGCCTCGACGGCTCCACGGCCGCTGCTGGCGACCGTGACATCATGACCGGCGGCGGTCAGAAGCTGGTTGCCGACCAGCCGGTTGGTCGAGTTGTCATCGACCAGGAGCACGTTCAAGCGTTGTGCCGGCATGATCTGGTCGCTGCCTTCGGCCGTTTCCGGCGCCGTTTCTGCGGCGTGCGGCAATTCGGCCGTGAACCAGAAGCGGCTGCCGTGGCCCTCCTTGCTTTCGACGCCGATACGCCCGCCCATCATCTCGACCAGGCTCTTCGATATGGCGAGGCCGAGCCCTGTTCCACCCGTCCGGCGCGTGTAGGAGGAATCCAGCATCGTGAATTCCTTGAACAACTCGCCGAGGCGATCGATAGGAATTCCCAGCCCGGTGTCGGTTACAGCGAACTCGAGCACCGACTTGCTGGTGTAGGTTTTGATCGGCGCTACCGTAATGGTGATGGCGCCCTTGCGGGTGAATTTGGCCGCGTTCGACACGAAGTTGAGCAAGATCTGGCGCAATCGCACTTGGTCGCCGACGAGGCTGGCGGGCATTTCGGGTGCGATCTCGGTCCTGATTTCGTTGTGCCCGTTGCGCACCTGCGGCATCACGATGTCGACGACCGAGCCAACGAGCTTTTGCAGGTTGAAAGGCCGGGGCACCAGTTCGATCTTGCCGGCCTCCATCTTGGAGAAGTCGAGAACGTCGTTGATGTGAACGAGCAGCGCCTCGCTCGATTGGGTGGCGAGGTCGACAAGGCCCTTCTGCCGCTCGCTGAGTGATTCCAGCCGCAGCAGCTCCATCGCACCGATGATGCCGTTCAGCGGCGTGCGCATCTCGTGGCTCATGGTGGACAAGAAGCCCGACTTGGCACGGCTCGCGGCCTCGGCGCGCTTGATGGCCTCTTTCAACTCAGTGTGGGCGTTGCCAAGCTCCTGCTCGCGCTTCTTGGTCTCGGTGATGTTGGAACGCACGCTGATGTATCCGACGATGCGGCCCGATCCGTCGCGCTCGGCGATGTTCGTCGCCTGCACCCAGTAGACGGTGCCGTCCTTGGCGCGATTGCAGACTTGACCTTGCCAGATGCCGTCGCGTGCGATCGCCGCATACATCCCGTGCCAGAACTCGATGGGATGGTGGCCGGATTTGACGATGCGGTGATTGCTGCCAATCAGCTCGTCGCGGCTATGGCCGCTGACCCGGCAGAATTCGTCGTTGACGTAGGTGATGCGGCCCCGCACATCGGTTTGCGAGACGAGACAGTGGCGATCGAGGATTGTCTTCTGCACATTCAAGGTGGCCAGAGAATCGGCCAGAGCGGCTTCACTTTCGCGGCTCTCACTCAGCGTCGCGTTGAGCGCTTGGTTTACGGCAAAAAGCTTATGCTCGAACGGCCGCAGCAGGAAAAAATAGGTCATCGGCGCGACCGTTATCGTGAGGACAGCCGCATCGGTGAGCGCCTCGAACACGGCCTCTGCCGTGAAGGTGAAATGACTGAGCGCCAGCATCACCAACCCTTCGACGCAAAATATCATCGCGCCCATAATCACAATGAGGCGCGCAGCCGAGTGCTTGTTGGAGGCCAGACCAGGACCGGACATTGCCAAAAGACTCATGGCACCTCGCCCTTTTTTCCGGAGCCGAAGGAAACGCCGACGGAATTGGCGCCGACGTGACGAAGTTCACAGGCGATGTATTGGGGGTCAGGGTCGATCGACAATTCGAAGCATTGAGGCAACCAGGGCGGCACATCCATCTCGAGGAGAGCACCTTTGGGCGAGAGGTCACGCGCCACGCACGGCACGCGCGGCCGGCCCGGTACGCGGACCCAACCCCTCTGATAGACCGGCTGCCGGACGAATTCCCTGCGGTTCATCAACCAAGACCTAGAAAGTTTCCAGGATTAAGGGGTGCCATGCCAAGCTGGAGCCGAACTTGCGAAAGGGAATAGGGCCGGTGCTGCGCGAGGCAATGTGGGCTGCCCCGCACGGCCGCGCAGCTCATCTACAACCGCCACACCAGGCCGGTCTTATCCACACCCGATCGGACACCGGTCCCAAACCAAGGTTGCCAATCCGGGGGCGAATCTGGTGCCACAAGCCTCAGAACTTGCGCATCGCAGAGGCGACAAAGACATGGCAAATTTCACCACCCACATCGCCGTTGGTACCCTGGTCTCGGGCGCGCTCGCAACCTTGACGTTGGCGGCCAACGTCATCCCCCATGAAAGCCTCGTCGAAGTGACGCTGGCCGGCGTGATCGGCTCTGTTTTGCCCGATATCGACTTGAAGGAGAGCCGCCCGAGCCGCGCGATGTTTGCCGGTCTCGCGATCTTTTTTTCCTTCGCCGTTCTCTTCACCTGCGCCGGCCGCTTTTCGATCGTCGAACTTTGGATCCTCTGGCTCGGCACGCTGGTTGGCGTGCGCTACGGGCTGCACACGCTGTTCCACCGGATCGCTGTTCATCGCGGCATTTGGCACTCGCTCCTCGCCCTGGTGTTCGTGTCGCTGATCACGGTTCTGGCCTTCAAGTATGTGTTGAACCAAGCCGATGGCATCGCTTGGCTCGGCGGGGCGTTCCTCGGCATCGGGTTCTTCACCCACCTTCTGCTCGATGAGATTTACTCCGTCGACGTAATGGATACGCGCCTCAAGGCTTCGTTTGGCACCGCCATCAAGCTTGCCGATTTCCACCACTGGCGCGACAGCGTGGCCATGGCCGTCTGCACGGCAGGTCTGATCATGATTGCCCCACCGTTCAAGCCGTTCGGTGAGGCGCTGGAATCGAAGGCAATGTGGGCCGGGCTCCAAGCCAATCTGCTACCCAAGGACCGTTGGTTCGGATTGGTGGAGGTCACGCATCAGGTGGCTCAATCCAGCAGCGCAGAACCCGCGGTCACCGCGGCTGTCACTGCTCCAACAGCTGGCGCGCCCGCTAGCGCAGCGCTTCCCCAACCGGCCGCGGGTGCAAGCACGCCGCTCACGACAGGGTCCCTGCCGTCGCGGACTCCTTTCCGCACCATAGCGAACGACGCCGCGCAGGTCCCCAAATAGACCGCGCCGCCCGGAGCCGCCCGTCTCACTTGCGCTTGCGCTTGCCGTTGGCCACGGATGCCATGCGGCCAAGCGCGAACGTGCGCACAAGATCATCGACCAGCACGCGCGCATTCTCGTGGGTCACGTTTTCGAGCTTCTGGGTGGTGGCAAGCGACGTGATGCCGTGCAACGCTGCCCAAGTCACGCTGGCGGTACGATGCAGCAACGCCGCGTCCTGATTGCCGATCAGCGGCACACAGGCACCCTCGACGATGCTCCGCAAGCGATCGATCCGGGCCTGAAACGCGGGCGGTGGAACCCATCCGCTTGGCATCAAATGCTCGAACAGCAAATTCCATAGCTTGGGATGTTCGCGGGTGAATTCCAAATAGGCGTGGGCGACATTACACAGGTGCTGCACCGGATCCGCGCTCGGCTCCGCCCGGGCCAGCCGCTCGGCCAGCTGATCGAGCACCCGTTGCTCGATCGTCAGCACCAGATGATCGAGATCTTCAAATACGTTGTAGAGCGTGCCTGGCGAGTACCCGATGCGGGTGGCAATCGCGCGCGCCGATAAGGCGGCATACCCCTTTTCTTGGATGAGCTCAGTCCCCGCCGCCAAGATCAGTTCGTGAAGTTCGTCCGCAGAGTGTGAAGACCGTCGACCCATGCCGCAAAACGGCTACGCCGCCTCCGCCTAATGTACCAGTTGAGCATAACCCCAACTCGACATAACGGCGGATACGGCGCATTGCAACCCGTGAACGGAGGAACGATCTTTCTTAAAACTTTAGTCTAAGCCGAGCCGTTTGGCGCCCGGCGCATCACTCGCAGGTCACGACGCCACAATTTGCTTCGTTGAAAGGCGAGTCGGTAAACGACACGCAAATGTCCTGGCGCGGAGAGAGCACGACCGTACGTGCCCAGTTCACCGAGGCCACGTTGGGAAAAATCGGGCTCGAACTGAACAGCGGCGTGTAGGTATAGGTGCCATTGACCACGATGGCGGCCTGTCCCTGCGGCACCAAACCTGCCGTCATCGGGTACAGAGAACATTGTGTCGGAACCGACGCCCCGAGGAATGAATACGACCAATCGACATAGGTCGTATTCGGCGCAATTTTCTTGGCCGTCGTCGCGGCGTTCCGGATCTGCAAGACTTGGAATTTGAGATTGCCAATCGGGTAGGGCGACCAGATCAATTGCGCGGCGCTGGATATGGCAGGAAGATCTGTCGCGCCGGTGAGTGTTTTATCGCGGGAAACAAGATCCCCGATGACATGGGTTACGAGATCGAAGCGGCGCGAGGTGACGGTCGCGCGGCCAACTTCGACGGCACCGATCATCATGAAGGCCAGCACCGGCGCGATCATCCCGAACTCAACCGATGCGATGCCCCGATGATCTTTGAGGTACGATTTTAGGCTGGCGCTTAAGAGACGCAAATACATGACCTGCTCCGGCTCGAATTTCTCGCGATTGTCCTGCCACCTTCCGCGGAAGGTCAAGAATAGGGCTCTGTCTGGAACGCAATCGCCGACTGAATGAGAGTTGATCCGTCGGACAGGGTCGCCCATGGGAAGAATGGCAGATATTGCGACCCGGTCCATTCATAGCAGGCAATTGCAATAACGTACGCGGCGCTGCCACTCGTGTAGGCCGACAATAGATCCGTGGAACTGCCGGTGCCGGCGCTCAGGCTGCCGTTGTTGACGCACGACATGGTGGTTGCCGCAGTCTCCAACGCTCCCCAATTCGTCGTGGTCGACGCCAGCAGAATGTGGAGCTTCGTGCAATCGATGTTCGACCCGCCGATATTGGCGTCGGTGCAGACGAGTTGCTGGAAGCCCCCGACGGTCATCCCACTGGTCTGTGCGGTGCCTGTCAGAACTTGGCGGGTCGCACCGAGGATTCCGTTATCGATCGAATTGACCGTGAAATAATACATACCGATATTGATGACGAAAAAGCACATCACCACGAAAGGTACGGCAATGAGACCGAACTCCATTGCCGCCGCGCCCGATTCGTCGTTGCGAAACGATACTGCCCGCTTGCGCGGAATACAGGACAACGGTGCTTTCCCTACGCGTTTCAATTCACCCGGCACGGCGCCACTCCCAACTCGATACAAGCGTAAGGCAAGCTAATGTGCGCGCCGTTAAAAAACTGCTAATAAAATCCCTGCCCTGCTCGCCTCAGTTAACAACCACTCTACGTCAAATAGGGGCGCCAGCTCAGCGCGGCATTTCCCGCCGTGCGGACCAAATTACTGCCCGCCACGATCGGCGTCACCGCCCGGTTCCGACGCCTTTGCCTTTTGGAGGGTGTGGCTTGCGACGCGGCCGAAGAACTCTTGATCATCACCGATATTGAGCATTGGCGCGCAGACCGGCGTACAACTGAAGGTTTGCTGCGCAATACCCCGATGCAGGTTGATCACGCTGTGTTCGTCCCTCTCGACCAAAACCCGTTGGTCCTGGATGATGTTTCTCTCGCCATCCAGCGCGATGATATTGGTGACCCCGAACGACTTACCCGTCACGACGAGCAAATTACCGCCCTGCACTGTGACATCCGCAATACCGGGATTGCCGATAATAACCTCTGCGACCGGCCGCGGCAGGCGCAGCAACTGCGACTGGTCGAACCTGACGACCAGATCTGCCGGCCAGGCTTGCCCGCTGAGGCAGCTGAGCGCGCCCACGAATGCAATTGGCGCCAGCAACCGCATTGCGGCGCCGCGGCGTGCGGTTGGTTTCAATAGGCTACTCGTGGCCATGGGTTTCTCCGCTCATAAGCTTCCCTCACAAGACGGCAAAAGCATTAAGGAAGTGCAAAAAAGCGTACCAATGGCAGCCAAATTGGATTGCCGCCAGTCCGGTGCCCGCATTGAAGGGCTTTTGCGTTTGAAGAACGGGATCAATATGAAAAAATCATTCCCTGAATTCGCGAGCAAATGAAAAAAGCAACAATTTCAACGTCATGCGGCGTTCGTTGGGCTTTGAGACCTCAACGATAACTCGCCCTTCCGCGCCCGCATCGCCTTCCGGAATTGGGTTTCTTTATCGGCCCATCTCCGCCTTAACCCTCGTTTAAGACCTCGCCCGTATGTTCAAAACAGTTCAGCGATGAGGCGGATGGCCCGGCGGTGAACAGATGGGAAGCATCGTAACATCAGAGTATAGGGAATATCAAAATGAACATGATCGCACGCTTTGCCAATGACGAGTCGGGCGCAACCGCTATCGAGTACGGCCTGATCGCCGCTCTCGTTGCTGTCGCCATCATCGCTGCTCTTAACACTCTTTCTTCGCAGCTGAACAGCACGTTCTCGAAGGTCTCGACCCAGCTGTCGACCGCCAACGCTGCGAAGTAAGATTAGCTGCAATACACGATTGGACGGAAAATGCCATCGGCACTTAAAAAGCGCCGGTGGCATTTTTACTTCGAAGCTGAAACTTTTCGTATCTTCTATACGCACTGTCCGAACGGTGAACGAGAGCGAGATGTTTACGAAACTGAAACAGTTTGCGACAAACGATGACGCAACGGTCGCCATTGAATATGCCTTGATCGCGATTATTGTCAGTATTGCTATATACAATTCGGTTGCTACCATTGCGCCGATATTAAACTCAATGCTGGCAAAAGTATCTGCTGGCCTGGCAACGGCGATTGCTAAATAAGCGGCGCGCGCCACAAAAGCACTTGCGCTGTCAGAGACTTAGTCCGGGATTGCCGCAAGCAGGCACGCTCGGCTGGCCGATTTGAGCGCCGCATTTACCGATCGTTAACCGTTCGCCTACAAACTAGCCAGCATCGCCACCTGCCCGCTCGCGGCCAGCAATCGTGCTGGCGCAGCCCCGCCATAGAGGAACCAAATGATCGAATACCCCCTCCTCCTGGTTTTCCCGCTCGCGATGGCGTTTGCGGCCGCATTCGATCTTCTCACAATGACGATCCCCAACAAGATCTCGATCGCGCTCGCTGCATCGTTCCTTGTCGTGGCCCCCCTGGTCGGGCTTTCGTGGCCCATGATCGGAATGCATCTCGCAACGGGCGCCGGCATGCTCGTCCTCGGCTTTGCGATGTTCGCGGGTGGATACATGGGTGGCGGCGACGCCAAGTTGCTCGCTGCCTCTGCCTTGTGGCTTGGCCCACAGACCCTGCTTTGGTTCCTGCTGGCGGTCGGCGTGTTCGGCGGGGCGCTCTCGATCCTCGTGCTTGCCCTGCGCCGGGTTCCAGCAAGCTATGTTCCAGCTCCCGCTTGGCTCGTCCGCCTTCATTCGAAAGACAGCGGCATCCCGTATGGATTGGCGATCGGCGGAGCCGCACTCATGTTCTACCCCCAAACGCCATGGTTCACCGCGCTGACGGGCTGAAAACCCTGCCAAGTCACCACCATCAAGCGGCCGCGCGCAACGATCTGAATCTGGTCCGCACACACAAAGCCCCGGGGCGAACTTCGGGCCTTTGTTGTTTTTAAACCCTGCCCTTAATCAAACCGGCAGCTGCGTTTCAAACTGAGACAATTTTGCGCCGTCATTAACGGCGCATTGACGTTTCAACACCATATTGGGCGAGTGGACGGAGTGATTACCGGACTAGAAAAGGACCTTGCCGGCGATGAAAACCAAACAAATACAGATGGGTGTTGGCATCGTTGCCTTGACGGCATTTCTCTTCATGGCGTTCTTGTATGTATTTCGCGCCCCGCCGAAGCCTGTTCAGGTCGTGGAGCAGAAGATCGATTCAACGGAAGTGCTGGTGGCGCGCACCGATCTTTCGCTCGGACAATTCGCGACCCAAAGCCATTTCCGCTGGCAATCATGGCCGACCGAGGCCGTGTCGCCGGCATTCATTTCGCGCCAGCAAAATGGCGACCGGGTTCTGCAGGAACTGACCGGCTCGGTGGTCAGATCGCCGATCTCCGCCGGCGAGCCGATCACGACCCAGAAGCTGATCAAAGCCGGCCAGGGCGGCGTGCTGGCGGCCATTCTGCCCAAGGGCATGCGCGCGATCTCGACCCGCATCAAGGAAGAAACCGCTGCTGGCCGGATGATTTTGCCCAACGACCACGTCGACGTCATTCTGATCCGGCGCATGACCTCGCAGCGTGACCGGGGTGAATCGTTCACCAGCGACACCATGTTCCGCAATATCCGCGTCTTGGCGATCGGCCAGCAGATCGAAACCAAAGACGCCAAGAAAACAGAAGCCACTGCGAATACGGCGACTCTTGAGCTGACGCCCCGCCAATCGGAAATGCTGGCACTCGCCAATTCGATGGGTGAAATCAGCCTGACGTTGCGTTCGATTGCGGATGCCAATGCCGATGCAGCCGGACCCCAAAACGATGACTTCTTCAATAAAGACCGAAGCACTTCAATTCGGATGCTGCGATATGGCGTCAAGACCAAAGTGTATGGTGTGAACTGAGTTGGAAGTCTGCTGCAACTTGTTCAAAGAAGGTATCGACCATGCGAAAGACCCTCGAAAGGGCCATCGCGGCACTCATTTTCACGGGATTGAGCGCGCTTGGATTTTCCGCCAAAGCCGGCGAACAGATCCGCCGTTCGGCGCATCAACCGGAATCTGCTAACAGCTCCGTCATCGTGATACCCGCCGACGCCAAATTCCCGATGACCAAGCAGGTCGGCGTGGGCGCGGGCAAGTCGATCATGGTGCAGTTTCCGACGCCGTTGAAAGACGTGCTGGTCGCCGATCCCAATCATTTGGATGCGATCGTACAGTCCTCCAACCAGGTCTTTCTGATTGCCAAGTCACCCGGCGCGACGAACGCATTCTTCTTCGACCAGAGCGGCCAGCAGATCCTGACCCTCGAGGTCGACATCGGCGCTGACCTCGGTGGTCTGGAAAACCTGCTGCGGCGCCTGATCCCGGGCTCGAACATCGCGATCGATACGGCAGGCAAGGCCGTCGTCCTGACGGGCACTGTCAGAACGCCGGTCGACAGCTCACGAGCGGCCGATATCGCGCGCGAATTTGTCAAGGCTTCCAAGGGCGCGATTGCAGGCAACACGGCATTGCCTACGGCTGCAAACGGCCAGCCCGGGTCAGGCTTGGCGGTCAGCCTCAGCGCGAATGCCCGCGGCGGCGTCGAAAGCAACGATACGTCCGAAAAAGCAGTCATCAATTTGCTGTCGGTCGAGGGTGAAGAGCAGGTCATGCTGCGCGTTCACATTGCCGAAGTCAGCCGGTCGCTGCTCAAGCAGTTCGGCATCAACCTCGGCGCCCAGATCAACGCCGGCAGCCTGCAGACGTCTATCCTCACCCAGAACGCCTTGCCCTTGACCTCAGCTGCCGGTCTCGGCTCGCTCGGTGTTCCTGGCGTCGGAACCCAGGCGCTTCAGGCTGGTACCGCCGTAGGCTGCGCGACTGCGGGCGTACTGTGTAACTATAATCCGGGGCCAAGCGGCAGTACTGCCTATGGCGCATCGGGCACCGCGGGTACCATAAATCTCGGCAACGGCAATCGGATCTCTCAAGCCTTGCAGGCGCTGGAACGCGACGGACTGGTGCGCACGCTCGCCGAGCCCAACCTGACGGCCGTCTCGGGCGAAGCAGCCAAGTTCCTGGCGGGCGGCGAGTATCCGATCCCGACCACAAACTCCACCGGCCAGGTCTCGGTGACCTATAAGGAATACGGCGTCGGCATGGCCTTTACGCCCATCGTCCTGTCCGAGGGCCGCATCAGCCTGAAGATCGAGACCGAGGTCAGCGAGCTGACGACGGATGGCGCCGTAACCCTTGCAAACATCTCTATTCCGGCCCTGTCGAAACGCCAGGCCAAGTCAACCGTCGAATTGCCGTCCGGCGGCTCGATCGCTCTGGCCGGCTTGATCTCCGACAAAGTGAAGCAAAACATCGACGGCTTCCCTGGCCTGAAGGATTTGCCCGTGCTCGGAACCCTGTTCCGCTCGCGCGACTTCATCAAGGAAGAATCTGAACTCGTCATCATCGTCACGCCCTACGTCGTGCACCCGACCGCGCGTCAAAACCTTGGGCTGCCCGTCGATGGACTGGCGGAAGCCTCCGACATGCGCGCAAATTTCCTTGGTCACCTCAATCGCGTCTACGGCAAGAGCGCTGCTCAACCCGCAGGCGATCTGAAAGGCGACTACGGCTTCATCGTTGAATAGACCCGGCACCCCAGGGGAATGACCATGCAGAAGATATTCAGGAATAAGCCGGTATTCGCGCGGCAGGCGCGGCGTGCGGCTTCTGGAAGCGCTATCCTTGCAATTGCCGCCGCCCTTGCCGGTTGCAGTCACGAGGAAATGGCCCGCAAGACACCGAACTTCGATCTGGTTCAACCTGCGCAGCGCCACCCGATCCTGGTTTCCCAGCAGCCTTCGAACCTGACCCTCCAGGTTCCGAAGGGGTCCTCGGGGCTATCCCCGCGCGAACGCGCGGATCTGCTTGAGTTCGCCCAGCACTACCGGGCCAGTGATGCAGGCGACAGCCGCCTAGTCATCCAGGCGCCGAGCGGCTCGGGCAACGAAGCCGCCGCGATGCAGGCAGTGCAACAGGTGCGCGCGCTGCTGGCCGACAACGGCTATTCCGACAGTGCCATCTCGGTCGAGGCCTATCAAGCCGACCACCGCGCCGATGCGCCCGTGAAGGTGTCCTACATGCGCTATGTGGCCGAGGCGCCCGAATGCGGACACTGGCCGACCAACGTCGCTTATGAGCCCGACAACCTGCCGATGGCAGATCTCGGCTGTTCGAACCAGAAAAATCTGGCCGCCATGGTCGCCAATCCGGCCGACCTCGTCGGGCCGCGCACGATGACGCCGCGATCGTCCGAACGCCGCGACGTCGTTTGGGACAAGTACCAGAAGGGCGACATCACCGACAGCAAGAAGAGCCAAGACGGTAACGTTTCAACTTCGAGTAACTAGGATCGCCTCACATGAGCAAGCAACTTCAAGCCGCCCCCTATGAGCCTGAGTTCGACGCTGCATCAGGCGAGACGCTCGATACGCCTGCAGCCGGTTCGATCGCCCGTCCCATCCCTCGCATTTCCATCCAGGCGTTCTGCGAGGATCAGCGCCTGGCGAACGTGATCCAGGAAGCAGCCGAAGACCGCCGGCTGAGCAAGGCGCACGTCAGCATTCACATGGGCGGGGCCAACGCGGCCATTGCCCATTATCAGGAAAGCCCAACGCCCAATCTGATCCTGATCGAAAGCTCGTTGCCGCGCGCGCAACTCCTCGCCGATTTGGATCGTCTCGCCGAAAGCTGCGATGCCGGCACCAAGGTGATGATGGTCGGGCACGAAAACGATGTGATCCTCTATCGCGAACTGTTGAAGCGCGGCGTAAGCGAATATCTGGTGACGCCCGTCTCCATTACGCATCTTATGGAAAGCATTTCTGGCCTCTACAACAATCCAGATTCCGATCCTGTCGGCCACATTTACGCTTTCATCGGCGCAAAGGGCGGCACCGGGTCTTCAACCGTCTGCCACAATGCGGCGTGGGCGCTCGCCGAAATCCTGAAAAGCAACGTGGTCATCGCCGACCTCGATCTCGCATTCGGTACCGCGGGCTTGGATTTCAACCAGGACCCCGTCCAGGGTATCGCCGACGCGCTCTCGAACCCGGAACGCCTCGACGAGATGCTGCTCGACCGCTTGCTGACCAAGTGTTCGGAACAGCTCAGTATTTTCGCGGCACCCGTCGTTCTCGATCGCGAGTTCGACATCTCGCCGGAATCCAGCGACATGGTTCTCGACGTGGTGCGCCAATCGGTACCCTACGTCGCTGTCGACCTTCCCCACGCATGGACGAATTGGTCGCGGCGCATTCTAATGCAGGCTGACGAGGTTATTATCACTGCCGAACCCGATCTCGCCAATTTGCGAAACACCAAGAATATCGTCGACAATCTCAAGGCGAGCCGCAAGAACGACAGCCTCCCGCGGTTGATCCTGAACCGGGTCAATATGCTGAAGCGCCCCGAAATCCCGCTCAAGGAATTCGAGCAGAATGTCGGTCTGAAGGCTTCGGTCGTGATTGATTTCGATGTCGAAACGTTTGGCCAAGCGGCAAATAACGGTCAAATGATCGAAGAAGTAAATCCGAAATCGGCCGGGGCCCAGGCTTTCCGGCAGATCGCGATGACGATCACGAACCGGCGCGAAGTCAGGGTCGAAAAGAAGCCCCAGTCCGCGGCGGTTGCTGCGCTGACGCCGCTGCTGCAAAAAATGGGACTGTCACGCTGAACGACACGCTGAGGCGAGGCGCCCGCACCGGCGCCTGGCTGACGCGCGCCGGTCGAAAAACTATCACCAGTTCAGGTCCATCCGGGAGTTTCCCCCATGTTCGGCAAGCGCACCAACGACACCGCGGCACCCAAGCTGGCCGGCCCCGCGTCCCCAGCGGGCACGGCCCCGCCGAAGGCATCGAACACACCGGCGATGCGCCCGGCGGGTTCCAAATCGGCAGCCGTTGCGGCCCCGGCTCCGGCAGCGGCACGCATTGAGCCGGTTGAGCCCAAGCGCCGCCATTCGGAGGAATATTACGACGTCAAGACCACCGTCTTCAACGCGCTGATCGATACCATTGACTTGACGCAGCTCGCCAAGCTCGACGGCGCCGCCGCGCGCGAGGAAATTCGCGATATCGTCAGCGAAATCATCCAGATCAAGAACGTCGTGATGTCGATTGCGGAGCAGGAGGAACTGCTCGAAGACATCTGCAACGACGTGCTTGGCTACGGTC
>Ga0075030_100001788_pt1 | contig 19385 bp, 18 predicted proteins | sample LitLauG_LLR_2012_FD_71393 | JGI IMG/M metagenome (GOLD analysis project Ga0075030, IMG submission 71393) | Freshwater sediment microbial communities from Pennsylvania, USA - Little Laurel Run_MetaG_LLR_2012 | ecosystem: Environmental > Aquatic > Freshwater > Creek > Sediment | place: USA...
CGGCAGGGCCACCTGAACCTGTAATTTGCGCAAGGGTTGAGGGTGAATAGTAGGTCACGGTCACGTAGCTGCTAGCATGGCTCGCTGGTATGAATCCAAACGAGTTTTGGGCGACAACCTGCTGTATAGAGGCACCAAGGCACGTTTGCCCCGTCAAGATCTGACCAGTAACGGCAAACCGCACACCTTCTCTTACCGCGTTTTGCAGGGTCGCTCGCGCAAAGATCGACCACGCAACGTCAACGGCTAGCAGCATTAGCGCCAGTAGGGGGAGCAAAGCAATGCTGAACTCAACCAGAGCGGATCCTGATTCTGAGCGAGCGAAACTACGGTGCGAACGAATGCGAAGCACAGGTCAAGTTTGTTCAAAGCGCAAAGGGTACTCTTCTGCTACAAAACAAAGGCGCAACATCACAAGCTTCGACACACCCAATTACGCTAATCGCTTAGAGCAGCCGCTATCCTCTCGGTAGACGGGCTCCACACTAGCTTCATCGGCACTTTCAATCCGCAACTTGAGCCCTTACTTCTCGCCGCCTAAGAGTGGAATAGTTGATGAAGTAGCTCCAGCAGCCGAGGCCCCCATGCCGCATATAGCTAACCCGGAACTTGATCGATTTCTCGCTGCCGCTGTCGCTTACAGTAGTTATGAACGCTCAAGCTAGAGTGCAATCGCCACAATGCTCTCATCGGACCAGTTGCAGGATCTTCGCAGGCTCTTACAGGAAAGGCAGATTAGCGCCGGCATTGCGCTGCTCGAAGCCTGTCGCCCTCAATTGGAACGATTGATGGCCAGCGACCCCAACACTGGGCGCGCACTCGGCACCTTAGCCCAATGGGTAGACGTTGGTTATGAGGGCGGCGATCTTCTAGAGAGATTACTCGAACGATTCCCTTTTGACAAGCGCTGCTCCCTGCCCCTCACCGACTACGTGCAACTCCGCATGGCCGAAGCGGTCCTTGCCATGCGGCGCGAGAATTTGCCCGAGGCGCTCGACCACCTTCGCGCCGTGCTTGTATTGGAAAACGACATGGGCGACCCACGCATCGCGGTGATCGCTGGTCTGTGGAAGGCCCGCTGCCTCCGTAAAGCGGGCGAATATGAGCAAGCTCTCGAAGTGACGCGCGAAAGCATGAAACTCGCCGAAAGCCAAGGGCTTCCCCATCTAGCCGCCCTACTCCGAACCCTGGAGAGTTGGATGATCTTCCAGCGCGGAGAATCGAAAGAAGCCATTCGAATTCTGCAAGAAGCCGAGGCGATCCTTCGCGACACCGACGACTTCATAACCTTAGGAAATATCCAATCGGCATACGGTCGCATCGCCCTCCGCGAAGGCCGCTATGACCACGCCATGCAGTACTTTGAAGCGTCGATTGAAATTTTCCAAAAGCGCTCTTCCCTCGAGGGCTACCTCGCACGATCGCTCACCAATATCGCTCAGGCCAAGCGTTTTCTAGCGCTTCAACTCCGCCGCAGCATTGACGCGAGCCGTGAGCGCCAGAGACTCAACAATCAGACCGAACTGCTGGAGCACAAGAAAGACAAAGTTGGCCAACTCGAGCGAATGTCCGAGCTCTTAAGGAATGCGCAGGCCGACCTAACGAAAGCCGACGAGATTTACCGGCGCCGCGGCAATCATCATGGCATCGGCAACGTCGACGTTAGCTTTGCTCAAATCTGCGTCGAACTCGGCGACCTGGACAGAGCCGAAAAGAGAGCTACCGAAGCATTTGATCTTGCTTCCACCAAAGCCGACTACTTATTAATGTGCCGGGCTCGTATCGTGCAGGCAACCGTCGCCAATGCCAAATTCGAAGAGCAGATCGGAGAGGCGGACGACCCGAGCCGCTTCGCACAGTTGGCTAACGACTGCGCCAAGGAAGCTGTTGCCTTGGGTGAACGCACCGAAAGCCGCAGATTAGTCGCGCAAGCCTATATTTGCGAGGGTATGACGTTGGTAAACGGCTTTTTTAACAACACCGAAAAGGCGCGCACCTGCTGCGACAAGGCGGAAACATACTTGAACAATGACCGGCACGACGCGCTTTGGCAGGAAGTCGAGATTCTGCGATCGAGGATTCTGCATGCCGGCCTCGAAGACCCGAACTTGCGCGCTTGGTCGCAAGGAGCAGTGGGGGATAAAAGTTTGCAACAAGTTGTGGCCGACTTTGAAGAAGTCTTGATCCGCCGCGTTTGGGAGCGAGAAGGCAGAAAGGTGTCACGAGTCGCTGATAGACTGTCCGTTTCTCCCAAAAAGGTACGGCGCGTCTTGCGGCACTTGGGCCTACTGGAAATGGGGCCGGTTTGATTCCCGTGCAAGGCCAAGCGAATTCCTCCGCGCAGGGCCTTTCTCCAAAGGCGCAATGCCTGGTCTTCGTGATGGCAGCGATCTTTGTCTTCTCGCGACGACCCGACCTCATCACCCACGCCCATTTTTACGCCGAAGATGGGGCGGAATGGTATGCCGCCGCCTACAATACCGGCTGGCTACACGCACTCACGCAAACCGCGGGCGGTTACTTAAACACTCTTCAGCGTCTGGTTGCATCGGTCTCGCTTCTGCTTCCCATTCGCTATGCGCCGTTACTCATGAATGTGAGCGGATTGATAATCCAAGTGCTGCCCGCTCTCTTTCTGCTGTCCAATCGTTGCGTAGGTTGGTGGCCTCTGCGCATCAGGTTTTTGCAGGCAGCCATTTACGTGCTGCTGCCGAATACTCGCGAAGTTCACATTCTCTTAACCAACGCACCTTTTCATTTGGCGTTTCTCGCTTTCTTGGTCGCGATCGCAAAGCCCCCCCTCCATTGGCGTTGGAAACTTTTCGACATCGGTGTGTTGGCAGTGAGCGCATTGTCCGGGCCCTTCTGCATTGTCCTGTTTCCCCTTGTTTTGTTCTTCTGGTGGCATCGCCGCCAACCTTGGTCGCTGGTTGTCATCGCCGTGCTAGCCCCCTTGATTGCAATACAGGCACTTGAGTTGCTTCTCGGAGGCTATGCGGGACGAGCGCCGGTTCAACTCGGCGCAACACCTATGCTCTTCATGCAGTTAGTGACAGGGCAAGTGTACGTCGGCAGTCTGTGGGGCGAAAATGGCTTTTCTCTTCATGCTCAACTCTTCGCCGTTATGCTTGTGATGCTGCTGGGGACCAGTGTTTTGCTTTACGCAGTCTCGCGTGCCACGCTCGAACTGCGGCTCTTTGTAGTTTTTGCCTTCTTAATCTTGGCCGCGTCGTTGAGCAAGCCGCTCATCGGAGGAGGATTGCCGCTCTGGCAACTACTAGCGATAGATCGTAGCGCCCGCTACTGGTTCTTTCCCATGCTCGCCGTCTTATGGTGTCTCCTCTATTGCGCAACACAGCGGAACGATAGACGCGTGCGCATTGCCGCCTGCCTGACTTTCATCGCCATGCTGCACGGCATCGTTCATGACCATAGATATCCGCCGTATCCAGATCAAAATTTCCAGCTCTTCCTCCGAAACTTCGCCGCCGCGCCTTCTGGCACACAGGTTCTGTTACCGGATTGCCCCCCAGGCGAAGTAAGCTACCTCCGGAAGAAATGAGCACGTAGCCTTTACAGCAAATCCAAATTCCGGTAATAGCAGCGCTCTTCGCTGAGTCATACCCACGAAGAGGAGTTTATTCATGTTGATTTTGTTGATTCTTTTGATCCTCCTATTAGGCGGTGGCGGCGGTTATTACGGATACGGTCGCTGGGGATATGGGGGCGGCGCGGGAATCGGTTTAGGCACGATCCTGGTCATCGTTCTCATTTTCTATTTGCTGGGTGGACTGCGCGTTTGAATCGATCGCCCGTAGTTGTGCTCGCGTAACAACAAAACGGGAGCGGTTATCGAACTGGCGAGGAGTATTCAATGAGAGGTTCTAGGTATCCATCGTCAAAATTCTTGCTTCCGTTGGCGGCAGCGCTTTTAACTACGGTCGTCTATGCAGCGGGATCGAGTTTGGGGACCGACGACACGGATTTTTTGAAAAAAGCCGCAAAAGGCAATCTCGCCGAAGTGGAGTTGGGGCGTCTCGCCGCGCAGAAAGCCACCAGCCCCGAAGTGAAGGAATTTGGAAGTCGCATGGTTCGCGATCACACGAAGGCCAACCACGAACTGTCGGCACTCGCTGCTTCCAAAGGTGTAACAGTCCCCACCAGCATTTCGCTCGGCGAGGACGTTTCGGTAGCGCACTTGAAGATGTTGTCCGGAAAATCGTTTGATGACGCGTACATCAAGATGATGGTCGATGACCACAAAGAAGATGTAGCGGCGTTTGAAAGGGCATCCACAGGATCGCAGGACATGGATGTAAGACGTTTCGGGACTAAAACCCTACCGACATTGCAAAGTCACCTCACTAAGATTGAAAAGATCCAGAGCGACTTTGGCGGCACAAACTAACAAAAATCCCCTCGCACGGCCGTCAATCGATGCCCGGCATGTTCCGAGTATAGGTTGATCGCCGCAGTATTTGCGGATACGGCCAAGGTGGCTGGTTGTGGCTGGTAGATTGGGATTATCAGTTATATATGGCCACCCAGCAAGCCACCTTCAAACCGTCCGCTACACCTCTGAGTACGAACAAACACCTGTTGCGGTGGGTTGAGAAGATGGCCGAGCTTACGAAGCCCTCTGCGATCCATTGGGTGGATGGGTCACAGGAAGAAAACGACGCACTCTGCCAGTTGATGGTAGAAAGTGGAACGTTTATCCGCCTCAATCAAGATCTTTGGCCGGGTTGTTACTATTCGCGTTCAGACGCCAGCGACGTGGCTCGCGTAGAAGACCGCACGTTCATCTGCTCGCTTTCAAAAGAGAACGCCGGCCCTACAAATAACTGGGTGAATCCGTTTGAGATGCGCAAGACACTCAAGGGGTTGTTCCGCGGTTGCATGCGCGGCCGGACGATGTTTGTGCTCGCCTTCAGCATGGGCCCGATCGATTCGCCGCTTTCGCAGATTGGCGTGCAACTGACTGACTCGCCTTACGTCGTCGTGAACATGCGCATTATGGCCCGTATCGGCCTGCCTGCCTTGAAAGAGATCGATAAAGACGAGAAACGGGTCGTACCCTGCATTCACAGCGTCGGCAAGCCCCTCGCACCAGGCGAACCGGACGTTCCATGGCCTTGCAACAAAGAAAAGTATATAGTGCATTTTCCAGAAACCCGCCAGATCTGGTCGTACGGGTCAGGCTATGGTGGCAATGCTCTGTTAGGTAAGAAGTGCTTCGCGCTTCGTATCGCTTCCAATATTGCCCGCGACGAAGGCTGGATGGCCGAGCACATGCTGATTCTAGGTGTCGAAGATCCCAAGGGAGAGAAGACATACGTCGCGGCGGCGTTCCCCAGCGCCTGTGGCAAGACGAACTTCGCCATGATGATTCCACCTAAGGGCTTTGATGGCTGGAAAGTCTGGACCGTGGGAGACGATATCGCATGGATCAAGCCCGACGAAGAGGGAGTCCTGCGCGCGATCAACCCGGAAGCGGGCTTCTTCGGAGTGGCTCCGGGCACTTCGCCGAAAACCAATCCCAACGCGATAACTACTCTGTCAAAAAACAGCATTTTCACTAATGTGGCGCTTACACCCGATGGCGGCGTTTGGTGGGAGGGTTTGACAGATACGCCACCCGCCGAGTGTTTAGACTGGCAAGGTCAGAAGTGGACGCCGCAGATCGGCCAGCAAACAGGCCGCAAAGCCGCACATCCGAATGCGCGCTTTACTTCGCCGGCATCGCAGTGCCCTTCCATCGATCCTGCTTGGGAAGATCCGAAGGGCGTACCGATCAGCGCATTCATATTTGGCGGCCGCCGAGCTTCCAGCATTCCGCTCGTGTTTCAGGCATTCAATTGGAGCGCCGGCGTCTACCTGGGCGCGACGATGGGTTCGGAAACGACGGCCGCAGCAGCCGGCGCCGTTGGCAAAGTCCGGCGCGACCCAATGGCTATGCTGCCCTTTTGCGGCTATCATATGGGCGACTACTTCCGCCACTGGCTCACCATGCAGAGAGCGCTCACCGTGACGCCCAAGATCTTCCATGTCAATTGGTTTCGCAAAGACACGGATGGCGATTTTATCTGGCCCGGCTTCAGCCAGAACATGCGCGTTCTTAAATGGGTAGTCGATCGCGCCCACAGCAGAGCCGGGGCGAAGGAATCCCCAATCGGCTGGATTCCCCGCTATGAAGACATCGACTGGGAGGGCCTGAGTTTCCCCAAGGAAAAATTTGCCGATTTACAGGCTTTCAAGCGAGCGGATTGGAAGGCGGAAGTTATGGGGCACGAAGAACTCTTTATCGAACTCCACGACCATTTGCCCCCCGAAATGGTCTACGAACGCGAACTACTGATCTGCCGGATTTAGTTCACGTTGAGCGGCGTGTCGTCCTGAATGGAAAGCTTGCCGTGCGGGTCTTTCCTGTCCACAGTGGAAAGCACAGTTCCCGCCTTATTCTTGACGGTGATCGCGTCCGGCGACATCTCAAAGGTCAGATGGAACATCGAACCGTCGTCCATACCGTGCGCTTTCTTTTCGTCGGACACTGTCGTCCCATCCGAAATGACCTTCGTGATGAAATTGTGTCCGTCAATCGTATAGACGATGCAGTTGGCGTGATCGCGACAATCTGCCAGCAGGTTTATCTTGCGCGACCGCTTTTGTCTTAGGAATGTAATGTTGAGCACTCCCGTCGAAGAACGCACTGCACTGTAGCCCGAGCCTGAGTGAATCCACCAGCCCGCGTCGTCAGGAAGCGGCGTCCAAGATTCGCCATTCTCGAAAAAGCGCGCCGGAACCGACTGGACAGGCGCTTTTTCCAGATCCCAATTCAGCGCAACGGTTTTGCCGTTAATGACCGTGATCGACTCCGTTTTGCTCTGATATTGCGGTGCTTCCGCCGCCACATGGTAGGTGCCCGGAGACAACGATAGCGGTGCGTTGTTGGAGGTATAGAACGAAGCGTTGTCCGATTCGCGGAGAACGGAAATATGAGCGGTCTCCGGCACTACCTTCAGAAGCAGCGTGCCGGTCGTGGCAACCATCGAGGCATTGATCTGGACAACGTCGCCGGCATTCACCGTACGAGTTTCGCGGCGTGTCTCATAACCCGGCTTGCGCCATTCCCAGGTAAAGGTGCCGGGTTCAATTTCACGGGCGAAATTACCATCGGCGCCGACCGTCCCGATACGAATCTGATTTTGAAATACCGGCGTATCGGGCGGCGCACCGGAGAGATTGAGCTGAGCGCGGCGAACCGGCGCGGCGGCGGGAACCGCCGCCGGCGCAGCAGCAACTGGTGCCGCTTCCGGAAGCGGCGTCATGACAAAGTCCAACTTGTGCGGACTTACTTCTCCGGGCTTCACCACCGCTACCTTTTCAAGATCTTCAAAACCCGGACACGACAGCCTCACAGGATGGTTCCCTGGATCCAGCGGCACCGACAGCGCATCCCCGTTGGCATTCCGCAGCAGAGGCTTGCCGTCTACAAAAATCTGGCAATTGGTCGCGTTGGCCGTAATCGCTAAGAAAGTCGCTTCCGGCGCACCGGCCAATTCAACTTTGAGCGTTGGGAATACAGAAGGATCAACAGATTGCTCTAGCGGTCCCTTGCCCTTGCCTGCATCAAGCACGAAATGAGCCGGATTTGTCGCTGAACCCGAAACCAGCAGGCCGAGCGGAGGCACCGGAGCGACCGGCGCGACGGCGGAAGCGCGCTGCCCGTTCGAGGCATAGATCCTCGCGGAGCCGGACAGCGAAGACACAATGACTCCAGCTTCCGGCTGCGTGCCCAGGGGCGTAAGAAGTGCCGGCATCTCGTTAGGTTTCGCTTCGAACGCGAAGGCAAAGACTTGGCGACGGCCATCGAAAATTTTCACGGTGTGGGGGCCGGGCGCTAATTCTTCCTTGGTCGCCACACCTGCTTGAAGATCAAATGATTCCGTCTCATCTACGACGAGGCGGCCATGCGCGATGGAGGACGTGACGCGCAGAACAGGCAAAATGGGCCGTAGATCAAACTTCACACTTTGCGGAGCCGTCGCGCCCGGGTCGATCGTGAAAGTCTTGACTTGGGGGACATAGCCATCGTGCGATGCCTCAACCGTGTGATTGCCGGCCGGCAAGTTCGCAGCAGCATCCAACGCGCGGCCATTTTCGGAGAAGTGCGCTTCAGCGACGTTCGATTCGAAAGTCACCGCAAACCCTGCGGCTTTGGAGGGCGAATCCGCGCCGCTAGCCGAACGTCTGGTTCGCGCGTCGGCAGGGGTGGCAGTGATTGAACTTGATTTATGCAGCAGTTGAAAGATGCCCGCGCTCAAGATCAGCGCCAGCGCACAGAGGACGGCAACGATCCAGAGAGGGCCCTTGAGGCTGGGAGCACTTTGGACATCAATATGATCGCGATCTGCCGTATCGCGACGCGGATAAGAACTAGGCGGAGGAGGCGTAATACGCGGCGGAAGGGGACGCCTCGGCTGAATGATAGGACGAATGGCCACTTCCGGCTTGGGCACCGGCTTCGGGAGAACGGCCTCTACTGCAGGTGTTTCAGGAAGCGGTGGAGCAGGGGCCGCAGCAGCGACCTCTTTTGCCGGCTCTTTCTGTGGGATGTCCGTAGAAGGCGGAGCGAAGAAGTTCTGCTGCGGTCCGCTTACGGGAGGCGAGGTTGAAACCTCTGTGGCTTCAACCACTGGTTCCGGCGAAACCACTTCCGGAACAGTGATAGCACTAACCATTTCCGGCTCGGGCACGGGCTCCGACGCAGGCACCGAGGTTCGCGCAGGGCGCGAGGGCATGGCCGGCGGTTGGCTCGCTTGGGCTCGTAGCGTGCTAAAGAACTGAACCAGGCGGTGATCGTTTGGATATTGCACCAATCCGCGCTCGACGATTTGCAGGGCATCAGACAAATGGCCATCGGTTTGATAGTTTCGCGCGCCCGCCAGAATAATGTTGATCGCGCTCTGCCGGCGATTATCGTCAAGCACCGCCAGCAGACTCCGCGCCACCGGATCAGAAGGTTCGAGATCCAGAGCCTCTTTCACGATCGGCTCGGCGGCATGCCAATCGGTGGGCACGAGTTCGCGTGCATACGACACCAGGCCACTGAGTAGCGCGGCGCGGGCCAAACGGTTGCGCGGATCGGTTTGCTCCGCTTTTCGCAGAAAGCTCAGACCTTCTTGATAGTTATGCGCAGCGCAGAGATCTTGCCCTTGTTTGAGCAAGGCGTTGGCTTCGCCATTGCGCGCCGCACCCTGCTCGGCTAACGCCTGGCGATGTAACAATTCCTCGTCCGCCGGAAAAGCGGCAAGCGCATCCGGAGCGAGTGCCAGTGCTTTATCGTATTCAGCCGCGTTCAAATGAGCGTCAAGCTGTTCGATCCAGCCCGATTTGGTATCAACGCGAGATTGTTCTTCCTGGCGTCGAGCCAACCGCTGCATCTCCGCATCCAGCCCGGGATAAAGCGGATAGATATTGCGCAAGATGTCCATCTCGCCAATGGCATCGGCAAACTGACCTCGCTCCTCATATTGCCGCGCGCGGGTTACGATCGCATTCACCAAATCACGCCTGTCGGCAATCAGTTTCAGAGCCGAGCGGAAATGCGGCTCGTCGGGATGGGCCGCGATGGCATCCTGCAGGATCTGGTGTTTCTGATCCAGATCGGGTTCCGCTTCCACCCGGCTACTCACTTCCGCGATGGCCAGAGACTTGTCGTGGCGCTCCATTTCCTCAGCCTCGAGTTTGAGGGCCTGAAAGCGAGCGTCGTTCGGATGCTTAGCTAAATACTCTTCGCAGATGGCCAGCGCCGGAGCGACCTTACGTTCAAGCAGGTAGTTGCGTCCTTCTTGATAAGCGCTTTGCGCGGAATCGCGTTCATTGCGTACCGAATCGTAAAAGGTCTGGCATTGCGCATCGAGTTCGGGGGACGACGAGCGCGGCGTACGGCGCGACAAAGCCAGGGCGCGGTCAAGATGCGTAAGAGCAGTATTCAGTTCGCCGTTCCGGTGGGACTGCAGCGCACTTTCGTACAATCGCTGTTTCTCTTCGCGGTTCTTGACGATTTCCTGTTCCGTCTGATCGATGGAAGCCAGCATCTGCCGCGCTTCTGTGTTGGAGCTATCGATCTTCAAAATCTCCTGTAGCCCGTTGCGCGCTTGACCAAACAAGTTGTTATCCAAATGCTCGCGTACGATCCGGAACCAATGGGACAGTTGCGTTTCGTCGCGGCGGCCTTCAATCTGTTGTTTCAGCGACAGGGCATCGGCATTAGCCGGATCGATGGCCAGCGCGTCTTCCACCTTGTGAAGAGCCAGCGGAAACTCTTCCTCTTCCATTCGGATGCGCGCGTTTTCGAGCAACTGCAGAATGCTCTTCTGCCGCAGTGCCTGGTCAATTTGGATATGCAGCACAGACATGTCCGGATCCACATGGCCTTCCGACTCCAATTCGTGCAGGATCTCGTTGGCGAATTGGTAATCGCCATCGGCATAGGCTTTCTTCACGCGCTCAATCCGCGGCAGAATCTTCGATCTTTCAAAACGCTCAATCGGCTCGTTCCGCAATGCCTTTTGCAGCGTATCGCCGAACTCGCGCGCGTTGGCAAAGCGGTGCCACGGTTGCTTGGCCATCGCCTTATGGACGGTGCGACTCACCATCTGGTTCACAGCCGGATTGATTTCCGACGCCGCCGGCGGAATGTACGAACGAACGGCTTCGGCGATTTCAGCGGGCGTGTCGCGCGCGAACGGCTTGCGCCCGGTGAGAGTTTCGTAGCAAACGGTAGCCAGCGAGAAAATATCGGAAAGAGCGGTCGCCGGCTTCATTTCGAGCTGCTCCGGCGCCATGTACAAAGGCGTGCCTTTCAGGCTGGTCACTCCGCTTTGCGCATCGGCCAGTTGAACCACGCCAAAATCGATAATCTTGACCGTGTCGTCATCCATCACGAAGATGTTGCTGGGCTTAATGTCCCGATGCACGAGGTTTTGATCATGCGCTGCCTGCAAGCCCCGGCATGCTTGGGCGATGATGTCAACCGTGCGATCAACGGTCAACCGCTCGGAGGAGTACTGAATGATCTCTTCGAGAGTACGACCCGGCAGCAAAGGCATCACAAAATAGGGGCGTCGCTCGCCGTTGAAGACCCAATCGCCGGTGTCCAGAATATCAACAATGTTCGGATGACTGAGCCGCCCGAGCGCTGTCCACTCGCGTTCGAACAGGGCGGTTGTGGCAGGCGTAGCGTCGGCCCAAATGGTCTTAAGGGCCACAAACCTTTTAGTTACAACATCATAGGCCTTGTAAATGACACCCATCCCGCCCTCGCCCAAGGGCCGTTCGGTAATTTCGTAGCGACCATTGACCGTAAACGGCTGAGGCAGGGTGGTTGTCATAGAGAGGCGCGAAGATTAAGCCAGAGAAAAAAGCCTGAACACCCGATTCTAATGGACCGTGATACCCGGGCGCAATGTAGTTCTGTTAGTTGGAGTACAGGAGGGGTTTAAGGCGCAGGAAACATTAAGCCCAGTTTAATGTTGGGTTCAGGACTTCTTCACGAATATTTGGGACTATACAGGAGGAAGCACAGAGTGCTATCACCAACAGTTCAAGGAGAATTCCCGCAAATGAAAAAGATCATGATTGCCGCGCTGAGCCTTTCGCTCCTCACGGGTTCGACCGTTCTCTTCGCCCAGGATACGATGAGCAACACCAAGGCGACCAAGAAAGCCCATAAGAAAAAGGCCAAGAAGTCGACCGCTACCGACACCATGTCGGCTCCTAAGTAAGAAACGCTTTCATTCAGAACCTGAGCGCGGCTCGATCCGAAAAGGGTCTGGGCCGCGTTTCTGTTTTTTGGGTACTGCCGATCCACCAAGGGGTATACTCAGTGGAAGCACAAAAGTGCTGAATTCCAACCGACTTAAGGAGAACTCTCCCAGATGAAAAAGATGATGATTGCAGCGTTGAGCCTTTCGCTCCTCGCGGGTTCGACTGTTGTGTTTGCCCAGGACACCATGAGCAACACCAAAGCCACAAAAAAGGCTCACAAGAAAAAGGCCAAGAAGACCACGGCGACAGATACAATGTCGTCGCCGAAGTAAGCTCCATTTTTTCAGAACATTACGAAAAAGCGCGTCGAGAATCCGTCCGGACGGGTTCACGGCGCGTTTCCGTTTTTACAGGTGGAATAGGCGCACACTTCGGGCTTGCCATTGGGTCGCGAAGCCTGGATTGGGGTGAAAGTTTAGGCGGCTTGCGCCTCCTTTTGGGTTTTGCGGAAGGAAAGCAGCAGCTCTGCGAAGCAGGGTTCGGGTTGATTGCTGGTTTGCGCGTCGAGGAAAGCTTGGTGGCAGTGCTCGATTTCGGCCATTGAAAAAACGAACCCATGAGGCTCAGGAACGAATTTCTTGCGCTGTTGTTGGTAATGATCCATGATACGGAAAGCCTTCAGCATGCTTTCCTGGATGGCGCCTTTGGTGTTTTTCCTTTCCTGCTCTTTGCGTTCGTTTTGGAGAGCTTCGAGTTTTGCGAGATCGGACTTGTGTTGATTGCGGAGGCGGCGTTCTTGGAGAGCGAGGTTCGTCAAGTCGCGGCGGTAGGCGAGGAAGACTTCACCTCGGATGAGAGCTTCGCGAGCGCTAGGATCGGCTTCCTCAGGATGAAGGTCGGCGAGTTTGAGGCGGCCGATGGCGCAGATACTGGCTTCGAGCCCGGGAATGCGAAGAATGCGAAATTCAGTGTCGGCGATCATTTGGACGAGGGTGTGTTCTTCGTCCGTGGCGGGGGAGTAACGAGTGAAGTGACGGTCGAGATAGGCTTGGTAGGCGATGGCGTCGTCGGTTGGTAACAAGACGGTTTGACCGGTAAGGCCGGTCTTGACGGCGTTCAAAGAAGACTTGAGGCGGCCTTCGGGCGTGACGGCGCCGTGACTTTTTTGGGCGTTGGCTTTGTTGGCGGCCATTTGTGCATCCGAGAGGGGACGGCGGTGCGGCGCGGTTTGTGCTTGTTCGTTGCCCGCAAAATCGACGTTCGGGGAGGACTCTGGTGACGCGCCTGCGGCGGCGGACATGGTTTTTTCCTGCTTAGCAGCAGCCTTCAATGCAGCGCGTTCTGCGGCGCGACGGATCGCTCGGTTTGACATGGTGCGAAAAACTCCTTTTGGAAATGAAAAAAGCCCAGCAGCAGCGAGAAGGGCTCTCGCGCACTGGGCTATTTCTGGTTTGACGATAGCAGGTGCCACCCGCATTTTCGAACCATCGTTTTTCGATATCTACAGGTTTGTTGGCTATAAGAGATAGGAGGGAATGGAGATATCAATTTGATTAAAACTCATTTACATTTGTGACTGACTTTCGGGGTTTTGGGGAAGTGAGGGGTTTGTGGAGACTGCGTTGCGGGCGCGATGCAATCACTAGCAGCTTGGTGTCTGATGACTGCCGGGTTGAGCTAATGCAACCCTCCACCTGTAGTACGCTTCTACCATCCGGGATTAAAAGCCAATTAAATGGTTCACCCGACAATGTCTAGGTTCATCAATTAAATCGAAAGGTCGATCAGTAAAAAATTAATCAAATGTCCAAGTACAAGACTGATTTGTTCTTTAAGGTTTTCGCCGTTGCTGGGGTAGCAATGGCTTCCGCATCCTTTACTCTGGCTCAACAGAATGACCGGGGCGGCGACCGTGGCAGTTACCACCAAAACGGCGGCGGCAACGGCCAAGTCGGTGGCGGCTACGTTCCTTCACGCGGACCGGCGCCTTATCGCGGAAATGGCCAACCGCAACAACAACAGCAGCAGCAACAACCAGCGCGGCAAACATCATCTCAGCCTCAACGACAAGCACCTCCGCAGCAACAGCCGCCGCAGATGCAACAACAACAGCAACCAGCGCGGCAAACATACCAGGCCCCGCCTCGGCAGCAGTCGCAACAGGATTATCGCTACGGTGTGGATCGCCGCAGTTATTCGGATCAGAACGGTCACCCCGAGGCGCCTCACGTACATGACAACGGCCAGTGGTACGGCCACGATCAAGGGCGCGGCGATGAACGTTTTCGCCAGGATCGTGCATGGGAACACGGCCGCTTTAACGGCGGTTTAGGGCGCAATCACGTATGGCGGCTCGCCGGTGGCAGCCCCGACAGGTTCTGGTTTGATGGCCGCTATTTCCAGGTTGCCCCTTTCGAGGCAGCGTATTGCGACGGCTGGTTCTGGGACCGCGACGAGATCGTCCTCTACGCAGACCCTGACCACTACGGCTGGTATTTGGCGTACAACGTGCGCCTCGGTACCTACGTGCACGTAACCTACTTGGGAATGGAGTAGCTTTTCGCCAGGTCGGCGCGCCCTTTCACAGCGCGCCGACCCCGCTTCGTTCTTCCAGGCGTTGCGCACCATGTGACGCAACGGGGCAATCACCAGCAGAATGTATTCCTTGGCCACCAAGACCGAATCCGCTCCCTTTCCATCCTGCGCGAACACCCGCCCACTAGAAGAAACTCATTCGTTTGCGGCACTGAATTATATGGAACAGAATCCGGTCCGCGCGCATGGTGGACAAAGGGTGGGATCGGCCGGGGTCGAGTGCGAGAGCTCAGATGCACGGTGCGCAGAATAGCGAAAAATAAGATTGTTTTACGCCTTCCCGCCACCCAGTTCCTCCTGTTGGCACCCGCCGCTTTATGTGATTTGATAGGGTGCCTTGCAAAACAAATGCGAGCCGATTCGCGATAGCAGACCTTGGGTCCGGACAGGGAGGTTTTTGTCGGAAATTGTGTGCGCTTGTACCCCTGAGTTCGTCGAACGCTCCCTCTCAGTTCTCCGATACGAGTTTCCCGCTGAGTCACGCTGGGTGACTCAGGTTGGCTTCCTCGTAATCCCAGCCACCCATCACACCCTCTTCCAGCAAGGGAAGTACAATGCTGAAGTTGACAAGCGGCGGCACGTCGACTGCAAGGAGCCCGGGCAAATGGCTCAGTTCCGTAGAGCATCCGATCGACGAAAAGCGGCCTCTAAGCTCTTCGACGCGCTCCTCCAAAGGGCGCTTGTCATCTACCTCCCGAAAGACGACGACGCGCAAGGTCGAATGGCCAGAGTGATCGACAACCTGATCGAACCAGAGGTGGCCGTCTGGCCCCGGAAAGGCAGAGACCATGTCACCGCAACTCACGCCCTTCGCAAAGAACGGGATGTTGTCCAGCCTGTATGCGCCCCCGGTAACGGGCGACATCCAAAGAGTCTCTACGCTAACCGGAGGATATCCGTCTTCATCCTGACTGATCCTAAACCAAATCTTCTCACGCTGGGATGGCGTCGTATTGCTCATAGATCAACTTAATGGTGTTTGAGTGAGTTGCCACCAATTGCGCCCAGTTGCATCTTTCGGCCACTTCATTCCTGGATTCGCTTTACTCCAAGCGGCCCTATAAGCTCGAGTATTCCCGACCCTGATCGTCGCCGCCGCAGTGGGACCGGCAAGAGGCGCGCCATCCGGACCAACGGGCGGGGCCGACGGTGGCGCGGGCGGTTTAGGCAATGGCGCATTGCATGTCGTACCTATTCCAAAGAGGCACCAGTGCCCATCTGCATCCCGATTCTTGAGCGGATTGTTTTGAACGTACGAGTACAGATTGAGGCTCTGTGGGTTGCTCAACTCCGCATATGGAACTGGCTGTGGCCGTGCCGACCAATCCGGACTCGTAAACCGCCCCAACGCACTCCCGTAGTACCTTGCCCAAAAGTAATCCAGCCCCGATTCGGAATCGCGTTCTTTGCCGGCAAACTGCCGCGAGCTTGCTCCGTTTCCGATAGAAACCTCAAAAGTCGGTGCGGCGAACAAACTTTCAGATGCTTCGCAGCCAAAGATTGGCGAGCCAATGCTTTGGAGGGGTGGGTATGCACCGTCGTAAACATGGCTTTGTTCTGATCTTGGCTGTCGGTATAAGTTCATCGTCGTAACGTTATACCGTCATTTTTTTGGCGACCGTTTGAAGTGCCCTTTTCTAAGACAACTGTGTTTACTGTCATGTCTCGAATAACCAATTACTAAACCGGGAAGGCTATCCTTGGTGTGTTCCGTCTGTTGGCATTCGCGCGAATGATAACGGGACAAAGGCCCCCTGCGAGCGTTCGCGCCATTCCCCTGCCTTCGGACCTACGTATGCGTCTAGAGAGCGGTCCTTCCGAAACATCTGTCGAGCGAGGCGAAAGATTTCTTTCCCCGTCAAGAGGAACTGATCGGGCTTATCTATCCATATCCCCCTGTCGTCGTAGTATCCTTCGTCGTAAAAAAGTCTTCCCCTCTTGAGCGTTTTTCCGTCGAAGTGACACCCGGAAAATTCAATTACGGGCGAATGCAGGCTGTCAATTGTCCAGCAACCTTGTTTGGGTACGGCCCGCGTCAACACAGAGTCGAGTTGGTCGGACCTTACCAGATAGTTATCCAGGCCGTTAGCCTCTTCCCTCTTCGCTTCAATCGCTTCGAGCAGGACTGGGCGCGCTAGGCGCGAGGTGCGTTCTAGGATCAGCACGCCGATCAATTTAAGAACCCTCTCGAATTCGATCACGTCCTCAGGCGCTAAGTAGATCTGAATTTGCTTAGACATTTGGCGTTTTCGCTTATTTGTTGTAGGCGTGGAATTCCGGCCTCTGCCCCGTCGCGTTCTGGATATCATTTAACGCTTGGCGTTCGCGCGCGACGGGCTGATTGCCGACCGTAGCTCGCCCAATTTGGTGCATTTCGACGATGTTGCCGTTTGCATCTGCCTTGAGTCCCCTTGACTCGATTGCCGCCTCAACCTCCGCCGTTTTGGCTTGGTGGAGCAGCCCTCCCCGTTTTCCGAACGGATTTGTGCCCTTCTGCTGCCCAGCGTTGTTATATTGCGCCTGTGGCAACTGGGCTGCAGTCGTGAAATTCTGATTTGTATATCCTTTAAAGCTCTCATTCTCATAGTAGAAGTAAAGGCTAGCCAGGTAGGCGAGGTCGTTATAGATGCTCTTCCCGGCGCCTATTGCAATGTCTGAGAAACTATAGACAGTAGTGTCGAAGCACGCGTCACCACTCTCGTTTTTTCCGTTCTTGCATTTTTTGCCGTCGGCATCTGTGAATCGCACTGGGCTGTTTCGCACATAGGCGTAGAGGTTCCAGCTCTGCGGGTCGTCCGGGTGCTGGTCTTCGAGCGGCTCGTCCGCGCTGGTGAACCTTCCCAGCGCACTCCCGTAGTACCTCGCCCCAAAGTAATCGAGTCCCGATTCCGAGTCTCTTTCTTTGCCGGTAAACTCGTTTAGCATTTAGCTTTGAAACCGAGTTGGGCGCCTCAGAGGAATTGACGAGCCAAGAATCGTTCCCATAATTACGAATAGAGAAACCGAGTCCAACGACGGGCTTACGATGGGATCCAGAAGTCGCGCCGAGCTGAATTGAAAGGCCGTCAAGCCTAATATCGCTGCGGGCGTTGCGGTCCATAAAGCAGCCTTTCTTGATACTGCGCCGACCGAGAGGCGCTGGCAGAATCTTAGCGCCAAGTAGGTTGCAGAAGCGGCGCAAAGGCCGTAGACAGAAAGCAACAGCGGGCCTTCTCCGGGTAGTAGGTAGTCGTGCCGATCTCCGAGCCGCGAGAATCCGGACACTCGATCCACGTAATGAATCAGCCCCAATTGACAAAAGATGAGCGCCAGATAGACGGACACCGTCTGAATAAGAAATACCGAAGCGGAGCTAGACTTTGTCGCAGGGTTATGAGGCGTCATTGATGTTTTTGCGCTTCGTACTGCTTTTGCTCTGCTGGGGTATTCAATACATTCCGAAGTTTCTGAGATTCGTCGGGGCTGAAGGGAACATTTGAGAGAGGACTTTGCCCGTGGTTCATGATGTCTTCAGGGTGATCGTTTTCCGGGCCGCCCACGCCGGCAAGGTATTTGTGCGCCGTCTCATGAGTGCCGACGGCCGTCAGTCCCGAGATTGCTTCCTCGGTTGTAGCGCCAGGGGGTATCGTCCCTCGGGAAGTGGTTTCCACACCAGCGGCCGATCCGCCGGGCCCGCCAACGCTGTTACTCCCAGTTATGTCGGTTCTTAATCCCCCGGGATTCTGGCCGTCTTTTAGAGAGTCGATCTTTACTTGGCCGTTGTGGTTTTTTTCGAAATCTACGTAAACTGTGTGCGGATCAACGCCAATGTCGTGGAGTGCGGAAAATGGAATCGACGTGGCGGAGTTGACTGTGACATTCTGAACACCGGCATTTCGGTAGTTCTGGGCAATTCCAGCGCTGGCCTTTTGGATCATAGCCGTGGACAGACCGGAATGATTCACAACTATAAGGTGAAGTTCCTTACCATCTGGGTCGACCGCCACAAACGGGTTGTTCCGGACATAGGAGTACATATTCCATTGCTGGGGATCAATGACGCGCTGCGCGCTGAGCATCTTCGGGTCCGCACTGCTAAACCTCCCCAGCGCACTCCCGTAATACCGCGCCCCAAAATAATCGAGACCTGATTCTGAATCTCTTTCTTTGCCGGTAAACTGGCGCAAGTTTGATGTTTTTCCGGCAGAAGGATCAATGCTCAGTGCGATCAGCCAGTTTGCAGACGCATCGTAGCCAAAAATCGGCGTGCCTGTGCCCTGGAACGACGACTGCGTGCCGTCGTAACCATACCTTGGCGTTGTCCGTGTCCGGTAGGCGTTCATTTGTCGTAGCGTTAGCAGTCGTTCATTTTTGTGGACGTCCCAGAAACTCCCGGAAACTCAAAATGAAAAGCCGGGAAGCTCGATGACCAATCGGGGATTCGTCACGTTCAACTCGCTTCCATCCTTGGTGAATTTCACCGCAACAACATATTTGTGTTTGGCTTCTCCCATAAAGTGGCCAATATACCTGCTGAGATAACTTGACCCGGCCGCAAAGCTGTTGCTCCAACCCTCATCGGAACCATGAGCAACAACGCGATCACCGTCAAACACGCTCCACTCAAGTTCAATCAGGGGCTCTACTCTACAAGTATTGCTTGCCGGGTCGGTAGGAATCAACGTGAAGCCCATCCTGCACTGCAGTGCATGCGTCGGAAGACGCCACTGTGATCGAATCTCCATGGTATAGGTCTTATGTTTGACCAAGAATTCAGGCGTTCTAACCGTGCCAAGTGCAAGCGATATCGGCATGTCGATGCCTTTCCTTGTACAGACGGGGCAGTCCTGTCCACATAGTTTCGTTGGCACAGCGTTCAGATATAGGAGCCAACATAGCGCGGCCGCGAATAAGTGCCGAATTGCGCCTTTCATTCCATTTCCCTCTGAAAAGACCTCATTGAACGTCCTCCACTACCGCGCCTGTATTCGGAGCCAGAAGTAGTCGAGCCATGGAGATTCGCCAAAGCGGCGATGCAT
>Ga0075030_100001789_pt1 | contig 19384 bp, 19 predicted proteins | sample LitLauG_LLR_2012_FD_71393 | JGI IMG/M metagenome (GOLD analysis project Ga0075030, IMG submission 71393) | Freshwater sediment microbial communities from Pennsylvania, USA - Little Laurel Run_MetaG_LLR_2012 | ecosystem: Environmental > Aquatic > Freshwater > Creek > Sediment | place: USA...
GGACATACCTCCATTATGTCTAGTCCACGAATGCCTTTTTTTACAATCGACTTGAGAAGAAGAGCTAGCTCAATACTTCCTAGACCAAGTGGGACTGGAACAGAAACTCCTGGAGCAAAAGCAGGATCAATTGCGTCCATGTCTAATGAAACATATGTATTTTTTCCAACCCGGTTAAGGATTGTTTCTTCCGTCTTTTGTATCCCTTCCCTAATTATGTCAAATGGGGTTATTATTGGTAAATCATATTTTTTTATGTTTACAATTTCCTCTCTTTCTGGTGTTCTTACTCCTATCATGATACTTGTCTTTATGTCGATATACTGTAAAATATCTTGGAAAACTGAACCATAGTAATTTTGCACTGAACTTACAAAATCAGGATGCGCGTCAAAGTATACTAGTGATAGAGGACCATATTTTTTTGAAACTGATTTAATTATCTCAGTTGATATGGAATGATCCCCTCCTATGGAGATGGGAATTTTTGATTTGGAAACTATCTTGTCTATGGAATATTCTATCTGATTACGTTCTATGTTTCCATAATCGTATACTTTCTTGCTAATCCCATCCAAAGGCAAACCAAGAGAAATTTCATTCCCATGCTTGTATGTGTCTCTTATGGATGAGATCTCTCTGATTTTATGTGGTGCCTCCGATGTCCCCTTTCTAAGTGCGTGAGATTTTGATTCATCGGGGATTCCAACAATTACAATGTCTGCTTCATCAAATTTATCGGTATTTGCCCAGCAAATTTTCATCTTTTACTTGAGACTGTGCAATTATTAAAAATTCGTGTTATCGTGATCCGCTAGCATCTGAAATATTCTGGTAAACTAAACAAATTAGCCTGGTTTTAATAATTAAAGCTGATAAAACACTATTATAAGGAATTTTGAAAGTGTGTCTGCATGAAGCAAAAATCTGGTGAAACCCTTCTACGAAGGATATTTCTGCCACATTTGTTGGAGATAACAGCAGGAATACTAGTAGGAACTAGTTTGATTCTCATATCTCACAAATAAAATTCCGTTTTAAAGAAATCTTTATCGAGTACTAATTTACTCTATTACTGATTTCTGTATGTTATATCCCCTGCTAATAGACGCTGGATTTTTCCTCTATTTGATAAAAGAAGCGCACCTGTTTCATCGATTCCAATTGCTTTGCCTTTTAACAAACCCGTAGTTGTGATTGCGGTGACATTCTTTCCTATTGTGGAAGATCTCTTTATCCATTCGTTTCGAATCTCTCCAGTTGAGTTTGATATGACTCTGTTATACATCTGTTCGAGTTCAAGCAGAAATTGTTGCACCAGCTCAACAGGATTCCCATCTTGTTTTTCTTTAACCAGTGTAGTAATTCCATAACGTCTTTGGGGATTCTTGACTAATCTTGATATCTTGCTGGGATGAATTCTAAAATTAATGCCTGCCCCTATTATGAGATAATCTATCTTGTTTGATTCTATGGATGCATCAATTAGGATGCCTGCAACTTTTTTTCCTTTCAATGTTATATCGTTTGGCCACTTTAACTCTGGTTTGATTTTTAATGTTTTTTCTATTGCATTAGATAGCGCAAGAGATGTGATCATGGGAAATAATGAAGTCTGTGACAACTCAAAGTTTGGTCTTAGGAGTATTGATATCCATATTCCTCCTTTTGGTGACACCCACTTTCGATTTAATCTCCCCCTTCCTTTGGTTTGTCTCCCTGCTATTACAACAGAACCATTTTCATGAGGCTTTTGAGCTAATTTTAGAGCAAAATTTTGAGTCGAATCTATTGTATCAAAATAATAAATCTTTCTTCCAATTATGTCAGTCTGAAGCCCATCTGAAATCTCCCATGGTAAAAGAAGTGTGGTATCTAAATGCAATTTGTAACCGGTCTTTGGTTTTGACTCTATCTTGTATCCTAGGGACTGAAGCTTTTTGATATTTTTCCAAACTGCAGCTCTGCTAAGATTTAGTGATTTGCCTAGTTTTTCCCCAGATAAAAATTCTGACTGGTGAGATTTTAAGAAAGTGATTATCTTATCAAGTGGTGTTTCATCAAACGACGTATACATGTCATGGTGACTGTATTCCAAGTTCATAAGTTGATGCTTATTCGTTTAACAATTTTTTTATGGTCTCTTCAAGAAAATCATTGGTCCCAAATGCAACATCCCGCAGTATGCCTTTCTTGTCTACAAGAATTGTTGACGGAGTACCACGCAATGTAAATTCCTCAAAAGTTTGAGCGGAATATTCTTTACTTTTGAGATACTGCTTTACTCTGTCAATGATTTCAGATTTTTGATTCTCACTATATGACTCAAATCCTGGAACGTTGGCTTGAATTATCTCGTCTATCTTCGTTTTGCTCAGGGGTGCGTCTTCCTTTTTGAGCAGGTCCATGCCAACAGGGAATGGAATCTTGTAGGGGAGTTTGTTTCCATCCACAAGTTGGCCATACTGGCTTAATGCCTTTAGAGTTTCACCTATCAATTCGCCCTTTGTAAGTAGCAATTCTAAATTCTCCACAGTATTTTTATCAAAATCTTCAAACGCTGTTGCTATTCCAAGTATCGTCACACCCTCTTTTCTGTATTTTTGGTAAATGTCTATTGCTTGAGGGATTCCGTATAGAAAACAACCAGGACAATTGACCTGGAATACCTCAACTAGGATAACATTGTCCTTTTCCTTATCAATATTGGTTGGTAATCCTTGTACCCATTTTGATACTCCTAGATTTGGTGCCTTTGAGCCTATCTTTGCTACCATTTTGATTCGAACTTGGAAATATTCTGTATCTATTTGTTTGGTATGGCAAGAAATCATTCAACTCGCTTTGCAGTATAGAGGCAAAAAGGATCATGGAGTGGCAATTTTTTTATACCTCCTGCTAATAACAAAAGGGATGCAGACAAAATTGCTTGCACTGTTGTTTATAACTACAGTTCTGGCATCATCTTTTATTGCATATGTCATGCCAACAGCAAATGCATTGACTACAAGAACTGATTTTAGCGATAGACACACTAGTGCGTCTTACGGTAATAGTAGAATATGCGGTGACCACATATGTAAACCCGGAGAACAAACCCAGTGGTTAAATAAAATGGCTGAATTACAACGTGAGGGTACTGGAAAAATCGGAAAAGCTTCAACATATCTAGACGCCTTGAAATACATCCAGTCTAATTCTACGTCTACAATGCATGAACACCTTACTGTGATAGAAAAAATGAAAATGGGTGAAAACATGATTGGCGCTGGCAACATGACTAGTGCTGGTAACATGACAAAAGGTACAAAGTAGTTACACTGAATCTCTTTTGATAATTTTTTATTTAGGTAATTCATAATTCTTTTATATCCCTTTTATCAACCACAATTGATGTCTAACAAAATAGTGCTGCTTTTTACAACATCTGTAATTTTGGCGTCATTTGCCGTAATGGCAATTCCTCTGGCAAGCGCTCTTAATCCAAATCCTGTCGACAATAGTCATGTCACGGCTAGATTTGAAAGTGAAAAAAAGGTGTGCGGTAATCACTTGTGCGCACATGGGGAGAGAACGAGCTGGGAGAAAGCAGTATGGGATCATCAAAAGATATCTCAAGGTAAAATCACTTCACTTACACAACATGGTGAAGAAGTAATGCAAAAAATGGCAGGCTCAACTCCTGAACCGACAACTGCCCATGGATCACAGAAACCAACAATGCATTCAACAATGCCTATGATAGGTGCGGCAAAAGGTGCCAATATGACAGGAAACGTTCCAAGCTACAAGTAATCATTCTGGACTGGAATACCTAAAACCATTTTTATACAATTCATAATTCTTTTATATGCCAATTACACCACCAGATTGATGTCTAACAAAATGGCATTAATGATGTTTGCAGCAACCGTTCTTTTGGCATCTGCGGCAATAATGACTGTTCCACAAGCTGGTGCTTTAATTCAAAGCACCGTGATGAAAAATATCTCTACAGCAAGCTATGGTAATAGTGTAGTCTGTGGGGATCACAAATGTGCACCTGGTGAACACACGCAGTGGGTTAATTCATTATGGCAATCACAAAAAGTGAGTTATGGCAAAGTTGGAAATGCACAATATGGCGAAGAAGTTATGGCTAAATTGGCTAAATCAACTCCTGCTCCGACAACAATGCATGGAAAAGCCATGTCGGGCAACATGACAATGTCTGGAAACATGCCCTAGGTACCAATCAAAGCATACTAAACTTCCAATACTGGAAATCAAAAACTGTTTTTTAATTTTCTTTTATATTGCGTATTTTAGAAATTGACATCAAAACCGCCCATGTCGCCTGGGCCGCCGTCCCCAAAACCACTTCCGCTGCTAAAGTCTTGACTACTACTGTCATGGCCCATGTCATGTCCAGCATCATGACCACCGCCCATATCGTGACCTCCATCCATGTATTGATCCGGTATGAAACTTGTCATGGCAAGTCCCATGAACCCCATCATGGTAGAGAACATCATCATGTCCATTATTCCTAGAAACATCATTGAAGGAAGGATTGAGCGATTCTCATCCATATGTTGCTGAAGTTTCTGCTTGTCTCCGCTTTTCCACATGGATACCATTTGATCCCAATTTTGTTGTAATTCAAATCTTCGCTCTTCTAATTCCTTGTTGCCTTTCTCTGTAAGCACTATCTCTTTTTTAGGGCCAAATAGGCCTTTTTTCTCAATAATTGCAACAAGACCTTTTTCTTTGAGACGTTCAAGTAAATTGTTTACCTCCTCCCCCTCAATCTTTGTCTTTTTTGCAATCTTGTCTGATTTCTTTGCACCTTGACTTATTGCGCTTAATATCATAACATCATTTGGTTCTTCTTGTTCCACGATGAATTAATTACAATTGCCCTATAAATCGGTTATTCCACAAGATATTAAGGCACATAATTATGTCTACTAAATATGGAACATGACTCTCATACAGATGAAGAGATAAAGAAAATTTACAAGCTAAAAAATATTGCAGTAGTGGGAATGTCCAAGAACCCAGATAAAGCTGCACACTATGTACCAAAATATCTTTACGAGCAAGGATATAATATAATTCCAGTAAATCCAACTGCCACAGAAATTTTAGGAAAAAAATGCTATTCTAGTCTGCTTGATATTCCTGATGAGATTGATATTGTAGATATCTTTCGGCCATCCGATCAAGTCTTGCAAGTTATTGAAGAATCTATCAAGATAAAACCCAAGGTAGTATGGTTACAGGAGGGAATACATGATCCGGAAGCAGAGGCAATCGCACTAAAATCTGGTGTTGATGTTGTCTATAATAGATGCATGCTTGCAGAACATCAAAGATTATTCTAGGACATGACTAATGATTTTTTAACATTTCAGGAATCTCTTTTGGACCTAGTAAAATCATTTGAAAAAAAAAATGTTCTGGTGAAATTAAATTCTGATCCAGATTCTAACATTATCAGAATATATGGAGAACAATCTAATGGATTGGCTCTGGCAAAAATAGGTCTTGAAGAGGTCGAAGAACTTGCTCTTACAACAGCTGAGCATCACCCTTACTGGAGCCTTTTATACAATGGCTCCCAAGTCTTAAAGATTGTACTGGAAAAATGGAATGATACACTTACAGAGGATGAGATAAAAGAAATTTTGTGGCATGTTGATGAAATAAGGAATTCATCCGGTAATGTTGCCTCACACAGTCATGATGGTGAATAATCTACGGCAGAGATAAATAGCAAGCAACATCAGGTGAAAACATGCCAATAAAAATTGGCCTTGTAGGTAAGACAAACACTGGCAAAACTACTTTTTTTAACGCTGCAACCTTGGCAGGAGGAGAGGTTTCAACCTATCCTTTCACAACGAAAAAACCTCAAAAAGCATTGGGAAATGCTATCACTCCCTGTGTTCACACTGAATTTAATGTCAATGACGACCCTCAAAATTCAAAGTGCGTTGAAGGCTGGAGGTTTATTCCAATCGAACTGATTGATCTTCCCGGTCTGATAAAAGACGCATGGGCAGGAAAAGGATTGGGAAATCAATTCCTTTCAGTGGCGACCCAGTCTGATGCCATCTTGCATGTTGTGGATGTATCTGGAAGTATAGATGCTGCGGGACGAATAACTGAAGTAGGAAATGGTGATCCAATCGCTGATGTGTCAGATATTGAAGAAGAGCTTATCATGTGGTATCTCAAACTTTTGGAAGGCAGCAGGGATAAAATATCCAAACTCATCCAGTCGGAGACAGAGCCCGTTGAAGCAATAACTGATGTGTTCCGAGGAATCGGAGTTAAAGAAAGTCATGTTAAAGAAACGCTCCAAGTCACAGAACTTGAAGACAAACATTTTGAAAATTTTGATATGCATGACAGCAAAAAATTCGCAGCCTATCTAAGAAAGATCTCCAAGCCCACTCTGATAGTTGCAAACAAGGTCGACGTACCTGGAGCTGAGAAGAATTTTGATAGATTGCGAGAGAAATATGTTGATACCATAATAATTCCTGCTAGTACTGATAGTGAACTCTCATTGAGAAAAGCAGAACAGAAAGGTCTCATAAAATATGTTCCAGGTTCAGAACAATTTGAGATTCTTCAAAAAGATAAGCTAAATAAAAAACAACTCGAGGCACTTGATTTTATCACCCAGGGAATACTGGGAGAATATATGAGAACAGGTGTCCAGTTTGCAATCAATGTTACAGTGTTCAAGTTGCTGAAGATGAATTCTATATATCCTGTGGCAAATCCTGAAAATCTCTCTGATAAGAAGGGCCGTATTCTTCCTGATTTACTTTTACTCAAGGATGGAGCCACTGTGGAAGATTTGGCCAAGGAGATACACACGGATCTGACAAAGGGGTTGCTTTATGCCAAAGATGTACGATACGGGGTAAGATTGCCAGTTAACTATCAATTAAGAGATAGGGATGTTGTATCGCTAGTTAGTGCAAAAACCAAGAAATCTTAATTTTCTATGCCTATTTTTTCCTGTCTCATCCAGAGTGTCTTGTTTTTGTGATCTATTAGTATGATATTCATGTCTGATATCTGTTTTCTTATGAGATCCGCCTCCTGGAATTTTTTTTGATTGCGCAATGTATTTCGATGCTCTATTAAATTTGCAATCTTGCTTTTTTCATCCTCTGTGACCTCTATTACTTTTAGACCTAGAATAGAGAGCATTTGATGAAATGTCGGGAGGATTATCTCTGATATTGAACGATTGAGTTTCTCCATCGATGCTAGTTGATTTATACCCTTGACTAGTTTAAAAAAGGCAGATAGTCCTAATGGCGTGTTAAAGTCTGAATCTAAAGCATCGTTAAATTCTGTTTTTAATTCTCGTATCATTTCTTTAATCTTTTCCAATTCTTTGTCTTCTGTAAAAGAATCTCCTGCTAGAACAAGCTCAAAATAACAATTCTCCACCTGACGCCATTTTGTTATGGTTTCCTTTAAAAGATCTTCAGAATAATCAATAGGTTTTGAGTAATGCCCTGACAAACAGAATAACCTGACTATGTTTGGACCCCATCTTTTGAGAACAAAATCAATTGACTTTGTATTTCCCAATGATTTGGACATTTTCTCGCCATTTATGGTAACCATTCCAACATGCATCCAAATCTTGGCAAAATTGACGCCGGAAAATGACTCTGATTGCGCTATCTCATTTTCATGATGTGGAAATATTAAATCCCGTCCACCGCCATGAATTTCAAAATCACTTCCAAGATATTTTAGGCTCATTGCAGAGCATTCTATGTGCCAGCCTGGTCTTCCTTTACCCCATGGACTCTCCCAAGTGGGGCTCTCATCTGAGAATTTCCACAAAGCAAAATCTAGTGGATCTTTTTTTGTTTCATCCACCTCTACTCTCGAACCCGAGATTAGATCCTCTGTCTTTTTCTTGGAAAGTTTTCCATACTCTTTGAATTTTAAAACTGCAAAATATACCCCATTTTTAGAGAGATATGCAAATCCTTTGTCAATTAACCCCTGTATTAGATTGATCATGTCAGAGATATGTTCTGTAGCCTTGGGGTAAGAATCAGCTCGTTTTACATCGAGTCTGTCAAAATCATCAAAATAATTTTTGATGTATCTAGTGGATATTTTCTCTGCCGATAAATTTTCTTTTTTGGCACGATTAATTATCTTGTCATCTATATCAGTAAAATTTTGAACAAGGTTTACTCTGACTCCCTTTGATTCTAAATATCTTCGAAGGGTGTCAAATACTATGATTGTTCGTGCATGACCTATGTGACTCTCATCGTATACTGTTACTCCGCACAGGTAGATTCTTACAAGATCAGATGTATCTACATTTTTTTCTGTTACTGATAATGTATCAAGAATTCTCAATCTTCTCTTATCCTTATAAAATACATGGTGCAGCCATCGTTCTTTTATGTTCGCTTTTTTTATACATCCTGAAAATCCTGTCTACTTCTGAAATTGGCACCTCTGTTATTTTTGATGTTTCTATAACTGAGAGATTCTTGTCAACTACACAATAAAGTATGGAATCTATCTCATCGTAGGTCAGGCCCAGTTCTGTCTCAGCTGTGTGACCCTCCCATAGGTGTGGACCGCTTGGTTTGGAAATTATTCTTGGGAACACTTGAAGACTTTTTGCAAGTTCACGTATTTGGGTTTTGTATAACGACACTATTGGCAATAAATCGGACGCACCATCTCCAAACTTCGTAAAGTATCCTATCAAAAATTCACTCCTATCAGATGAGCCAAGTACTAGGTAATTTCTTGCATTTGCATAATAGTATAACACGTTAGCTCTAATTCTTGCCCCCAGATTTGCAAATGCCAGTGGACTTGGTTCCAAGTATTTGGAGTATTCTCTGTGAATAAATTCTATGTCGATTAGTTTGTATTCTATCAAATGACTGTCTACTATCTTTATTGCATCCTCTGTCTCACTCTTTGGCGTAATCTTTGAATCTGGCATTATGAGTGCAAGTGACTTTTCTTTTATGTATTTGGAGCATAATGTTGCAATAACGGCCGAATCAATTCCGCCGCTTAAACCAAAGACAACTCCGTTAGATCTTCTTGCTTCTATCTCATTTTTTAAAAAATTTCCAATTTTATTTTGAACCAAATCATAGTCTTTTTTTATCAATTCTTCTATGATTTGACGGTTCAATATTTTTTAAAATGATGCTAAAGAATTAAACTTATCATATGCTAAATACACTAAGTTTGAAGAGTGTATGAAATTTAGTACTGGCATATACTGGGTTTGATATTTTTAAATTCCCCCTGTCAACTTTCGAGTCTAAGTGTAGAAATTTTCTATGTGAAATCTATATTGTCTTCATCATGACATTTCTTGCAATTAAAAAATGAATTGAAATGATTCAAGATGCACAATGACAGGTTTTCTCAGATCTGTTATAGTACTTGGTATAGCATTGCACTTGAGCATAAAACCTGTTGTGAACGTGTTATTCAAATGAGATTATGTGGAATCTCGATATGTCTAAGACTATCTACATAGGGACTGTATCGTAGAATAGAGATTTGTGGTAATGAATATAATGCACCTCTTGTTATAACAGCATAACATTGAAGAAAATTCTCATCATTCCAGTATTGCTAGTTATTATTTTTTCTATCCTTTCATACTCTGTTGAACCAGCTCACGCTGGATCAACGTCGATAATCAGTACAGGAAAGTATGTAATTTTTGTGTCCGCCGATGGTCCGCAAAGCCAATTTAAATATGCAAAGCCGATATTTGACAAGTATGGCTACAAGGCACAATTTGGGCCCGTTTGTGATTGGACAGGAAATCCAGTAAGACTGTCTTGGAGTCAGCTGACTGCGATGCAAACTGACGGCATGGATATCGAATCCCATTCCACTAGCCATCCGCATAACATGAATGCTTTGACTGCTAGTCAATTAGATTCTGAAACAGGAGGATCGCAGAGTTGCTTTAATAGCCACGGAATTAATTCACGAGTATTTTATTATCCATTTGGGTTGGGGTATGATAACAGCACTGTGGTAAACTCTGTCATGAAATACTATGATATTGCCATGACATCTGCTAATCAACAAAATCTCTGGTTCCTTGACTGTAATCAATATCCGTCACCAAATAACCAGACTAATTGCCAAACATTTGGTGCAAATGGCAAGATCCAATTTGCGAACAGGTATGCTATAAGAGTAAATAGTTTGAATGCGGAGGAATCAAGACAAAACTATAACGACACTGCTGTTTACAATGATGTAGTCAATAATTGGCTAAATCCTCAGACGCAGTATAACGTAAATGGGGCAATACTTGCCATTCCTATCATAGATTTTGATAATGTTTCTCCAGGCTCGACTCCATCATCACCAGATTATATAAATCAGGTCTTTCTTGATAAGCTCCTTGGATATCTGAATTCTAACGGATACCAAGTACTAGTCGCTAAATCTCTTGCGTATAACAGCAATGCTAATTTCATGTATGTGAAAGGGCTTACTGCATCAAACTTGAATGGTACGATTGTTACACTAAACCCGATTAGCTCTTCCCATCATGGCCAGAGTGTTGTAGTAACAGGCAAGCTAACAGACCAATCAGGTAAAGGTCTAAGTGGCAAGACCATAGTGTTTACAGGTACTGGAGCTCCAAGTTTTCCAACCGCGATAACAAATTCAGATGGAACCTTTTCTGTTACAGGGCTCTCGCCAAACATGATATCTACTAATTGGCAGGTAAACTCGATATTTGCAGGAGATTCCTCGTACGCAGCAAACTTTGCTACGCAGTTTTACAATACTACGTAGTAGCTTGGCAAACTAGCGTTTATCCTCGGTCTTGAAGTAATAAAATAATCTCCATTATGAGATACCCTCTACTATTCCAACAAAGATTTACACATCTGGTTTCAAATCCAATCAATAGGGAACAAATCCCTGTCCAGTCATTTTGGAGATGGGTCTTAAGAAGATGCTATGACTCAAAAGTACAGAATGACTGTGATATTAAACTCCCTGAGGTTGTAATGTTTTCAATCGATTTCAAAGACAACGCCTATTGTATCTTGAGCAATTATAATTGATTGTTGAGGATCCATGGTAGAAATTAGTTAAGATTGTCAGACATCTAGGTATATTCCATCTTTTTTTACCTCAACATTATACGTCTGCAATTTTACTCCTTTTATGTAGTCTAGCAACTCGCCTGTTTTGATGTTGTAATGCCAGAAATGAAGCGGGCACTCTACTATATCGCCATCGAGTTTACCTGGAGCAAGGGAGCCATCTTGATGTGCACACACTGAATCAAGTGCATGAAATCCATTCTGATTGAATATTGCTATTCTCTTCCCATCTACAACAAACTCCCTTCCCTTCCCCGGGGCAACTGCATCCTTCTCTGCTACCTTCTTCCATGCCATGTTTTGTAAACTTGGATCAATCCAATATTTAGATTGTTATTTTCTGATACTGTTTTATACCCCTTTAATTCGTGAATTATTGTGAGTCAAGTAAAAGATCATAGCCTTTCAGAAAAAGGAAAACTCTCATATGAATGGGCAAGGGATCATATGCAAATTCTCACTAATACTGTTGAACGATTAAAGAAATCCCAACCCCTAAAGGGATTACGTATAGGAATATGCTTGCACATTACAAAAGAGACATCAGTCCTGATTATGGGTGCAAAAGAGTTGGGGGCAGATGTAAGTGCATGTGCTGCAAACCCTCTCTCAACACAAGATGATATTGCTGCATTTTTGGCCGAAAATGGAATTCATATCTATGCTTGGACAGGTCAGACCACTGAAGAATATGATTGGTGTATAGAACAGATGCTGAGCCACAAGCCACAAATTATCACAGATGATGGATCTGATAGTCATAGCAAAATACACGGAAACAAAAAGTTTGCATCAATGAAAGTCTTGGGAGGAACCGAAGAGACAACAACTGGTGTCATACGATTAAAGGCACTTGCAAAAGAAAAGAAACTCAAGTATCCAGTAATTTCCGTTAATGATGCATATACAAAACACATGTTTGATAATAGATATGGAACTGGTCAGAGTACAATTGATGGTTATCTAAGGTCCATGAACTTGCTATTTGCAGGAAAGCGTGTAGTTGTGGCAGGATATGGATGGGTCGGAAGAGGTGTTGCATCAAGATGCCGTGGAATGGGTGCAAAAGTTTGTGTTACCGAAGTTGATCCGGTAAGAGCATTAGAAGCTCATATGGATGGTTTTGATGTTTTACCAATGGCTGAGGCGGCAAAGATAGGCGAGATTTTTGTAACTGCAACGGGTCAGACTGGAGTGATTAGAAAAGAGCACATCTTGACTATGAGAAATGGTGCGATAATGGGTAATGTTGGCCACTTTGATGTTGAAGTGGATGCCAAATTCCTGCTTACTGAATCAAAATCAGTGCGAGAAGTACGACCAAATCTTGATGAGTGTGTTCTCAAAAACGGCAAACATGTTTATCTTATAGGCAAGGGACGAATCGCAAATCTTGTTGCAGCAGAGGGACACCCTCCTGAAGTTATGGCTCAATCATTTTCAAATCAGCTACTCTCTATGATATACATTGCAAAGAATCACAAAAAGATTGGAAAGAATGTAATCACGGTTCCTCAAGAAATAGACACCCAAATTGCAGTGGATGCTCTAAAAGCAATGGATGTTAGCATGGACAAGCCAACTGCTGCTCAGATAAAATACAGCCAAAGTTGGGCATAGCTTAAATCACACACAGAGTTTACTCTGATGATGAAAAGGGCAATCATTACAAGTGCCTTACCTTATGCCAATGGTGAGATACATCTTGGACATGTGGCATCTACATACCTGCCTGCTGATATAACAACAAGATTTCTAAAACTAAGTGGTGTGGAAGCATATTATTTTTGTGCATCCGACGACTTTGGAACTCCAATTCTAATCCAGGCTGAAAAAGAGAACAAGACTCCTGAAGAATACGTAAAAGTCTGGAACAAGCGTGATTATGAAGACTTTACTAGTTTTGGAATAGGGTTTGATTTTTTTTATAGGACAAGTTCTCCAGAAAATGTAATATTTGTTCAAGAAGTTTTTAAAAAATTGCAGGCAAATGGACACATTTACGAAAAAGAGATTATCCAGTTTTATTGTAATGTTGATAAGAAATTCTTACCTGATAGATATGTCCTGGGCAGATGCCCGTATTGTAAGGCAGAGGACCAGTATTCTGATTTGTGTGAAAAATGCGGGCGAGTCCCAGAGGAGATCGAATCTCCAAAATGTTCAATATGCAAGAATCCTCCAACTAAAGAAAAAACAAGACACTATTTCTTCAAACTGACCAACTTTGTTGATGAGCTAAATCAATGGTTGGAAGCAGATTCCCACCTACAAAAGGACGTTAAAAAATATGTACAAAACTGGATAAAAGAAGGTCTTGTTGACTGGGATATCACACGAGACATGAATTGGGGCGTTCCCATTCCTCTTGAGCACGCAGAAGGAAAGGTATTCTATGGTTGGTTTGACAATCATCTTGCATACATTTCTACTGCCATGAAATTTCTTAACGATAAAGGTGTGAACGGAAAAGATTTTTGGAACTCTGCTGATATTTACCATTTCATTGGAAAAGATATTGTATATCACCACTATCTTTTCTTGCCTGCAATGAGAATTGGCATACAACAGGAGTTCAAACTGCCTGATTATATTCCCACTCGGGGCCACCTGATGTTGCAATCTAAAAAAATCTCAAAGAGTCGTAATTGGTATATTGGTCTTAAAGATTTTGTTGCAATTTATCCTGCTGATTATCTTAGATTTTATCTTGCGCTAATCACACCCTATAGTCAAGATGACCTTAATTTTGATTGGGAAGAATTTGCATCAAGAATTAATTCTGAATTGATTGGAAATGTTGGAAATTTTGTAAACAGGGCTCTTGGTTTTACACAAAAAACTCTATCAGGAGTTGTACCAAATACAAATGAATTTGATTCAGGTGACAAGGAAGCTCAAGATAAAATAAATAATTTTTCAAGCGAACTTACGGGATTGATGGAAGATAACAGTCTTGACAAGGCACTGAAAAAAATTATAGAATTTTCAGCTCATTTTAACCAGTATTTCCAGAAAAAGGAACCATGGAAAGGCGGGAATGGTTCAAACAACTGTGTCTTTCTCTCTGTAAATGCTGTTAGGAGCTTGGCAATTTCGCTTTGTCCCTTTTTACCTGAATCATCCCAGAAAATCTGGGAACAGCTTGGTATGAATGGCAATGTCTCGCAGCAATCATGGAGTTCTATCTCTGAAATCAAGATAAAAGAAGGACATAGGATAGGTCTTGCATCTCCATTGTTCAAAAAGGTGGAGGCATCTGATATTGAATTACACAAAACAAGACTTGGAAAATAATGCGCCTCGAATGGATTTCACGAGACGGTAAGCTCTTGCTTGGGGCAAGAATTGTTCGAACTTTCTCATATGGATTTCTTAGTGTAATTCTTGCAATCTATCTAAAGCTAATCGGGTTTGATGATATTCTAATAGGCATAATACTAGCTGCTACTCTAGTAAACAGTGTATTTTTCAATCTCTTCTCCAGTGTTTATGCCGACAGAATAGGACGAAGAAAAATTCTCATATTGTATGCAGTTTTGATGATTATTTCATCTGTTGTATTTTTTGTAACATACAATTATGTGGCTCTTATCATTGCCGCACTTGTAGGAACTATAAACGTCACAGGATCTGAAGTTGGAGCATTTTTGTCATTAGAACAAGCGCTTTTACCGCAAACTGTAGGTAATATACAAAAAAGAAATTCTATATTTGCAATTTATAATACTGTTGGAACTTTTGCCATGTCTGCAGGAGTTCTAGTCTCAGGTTTGCCATCTATACTGCAACAGAATTATGGCTTTGATCAAATTGGTGCAATAAAGTCTCTATTTCTAATTTATGCAGCTTGCGCAATAGTAGTCCTTGTAATTTACCTAGTACTATCTAAAAATATTGAAGTAAAAGATGGCGCACCAAAATCAGGTCTTTCGATAAAAAATATCTCTCCAAAATCTAGAGGTATAATTGCAAAAATGTCTTCACTTTTTGCAGTTGACTCTTTTGGAGGTGGTTTTGTAATACAGGGTATAGTTTCATTCTGGTTTTATACTAGATTTGGGGCAGATCTGTCTACATTATCTTACATCTTTGCAATTGCTGGAGTACTTACTGCCTTGTCTTTTATGGCCTCTACAAGACTTGCCTCAAAAATCGGATTGGTGAACACTATGGTATTTACTCATATTCCATCAAATGTCCTGCTGATAATACTTGCATTTGCTCCTACATTTTCAATTGCAATTTCATTATACTTTGCAAGAATGAGTATCTCTCAAATGGATGTCCCAACTAGACAATCCTACCTTATGGGGGTAGTGTCTGAAAATGAGAGAATTCCAGCTGCTACACTTACAAATACATCAAGAAACATTGCTCAAGCCATAAGCCCCTCTCTTAGTGGAATAATAATTCAAGCACTATCACTTTCGGCCCCATTTGTCTTTGGAGGAGTCATAAAAATTGTATATGATGTGGGACTGTTTTTCAGTTTTAGGAAGATAAAACCCCCTGAAGAAGTGTGATTTTATCTATTTGATTTTTCAAGATAAGACAGAATACCAGTGTAATCTATATCTCCAAGTCCTTCCTCGACTGCCTTTTGGTAGATTTCATTTGCAAGTTTAGACATTGGCATATTTGCTCCAACTTCATTTGCAGTGTAGTTAATTTCATCAAGATCTTTTTGCATCATCCTAAGAAAGAAACTAGGTTCAAAATTCCCCTTTGCCATCTTGGGTCCCTTGTTGGTACTCATTCCTGTCCTAAAATATGTGGAATTTAAAACCTCCAGAAATGTCATTGGATCAAGCCTTGATCTTTTTGCTAGTATGATTCCTTCCGATAATGCAAGAGCAAGAATTGCAATCTGTGAGTTCATTGCAAGCTTCATCGCATGTCCGGAACCATTTTCTCCTAAAAGAAATGTTTTCTCTCCAATTGAATTAAAAACCATTTTGCATTTTTCATAAACCTCCTTTTTACCTCCGACCATGACAACCATCTGACCTTTTTCAGCCAAATTTGGTCCTCCCATCACTGGAGTGTCAATCATTGAAATTCCCTCATCTGCAAATTTTTTAGCAATGTTTCTTGATGAAATGGGGCTAATTGTACTCATATCTGCAACAATCAATCCATCATGTTTTCCATGGATTATCCCGTTATCTCCAAAAGCCATTTGTTCTATGGCTTGAGCGTCTTTTAGTATGGTTATGATAAGTTCGCATTTGCTTGCAAGTTCCATTGGAGAATCAGCAACTAGGACTCCAAAGTTTTTTAGAGATTCTGCTTTTTGTCTGGTTCTATTATACGCTAAAATTTTGTGACCTGATGAGGCCAAACGCTTCGATATGGCACTTCCAAGAAGACCGGTACCTATTATCCCAACATTCATCACAAGGTGATTACTTTGATGGTATTTTTTCCTATTGGCCTTACATAGTCAGGACTTGAAATCTTGCATCTTTTCGGAGTGGATCAAAACCCTGTCCTGAGAATCTTTTCCTGCATACTCTGATTCTAAAATTATGGCTTTTTCTAAAAATGTTAGAGCCTGTTCAATATCACCTTGAAGAGATTTGGTGCATGCTTTGTGGTATAACACACCTGCATTATCTGGTGATTTTTCCAGAATTTTATCATAACATGCCATGACCATGTCATATTTTCCAAGATAGTGGAGAGCAAGACCCATGTTTAAAATGCATATTGTATGGTCTGGCTTTATTTTTAAAACCGAGCCATAACAATTGATGGCCTCGTTATATTTCTCAAGTTTTCCCAAAGCGTTTCCCTTGTGTGCCAGAGCGTTGATATGATCTGGTTCTACATCTAAGACTTTGTCAAAATAGAATATGGCATACGGGAACTGCCCCGTTTTTCATGGACTAGTCATATATTGTACAGGTATTCAAGATTGATATCTTCATCATCTGATGAAAAATTGACAAGTTTATCCACTACCAACTCTTGAAAAATCTTTTAGATAAACTCTTTTTTTGCACTTTGTTAAAAAAGGCAAATGATATCTCTGTGTCTAAAGATAATATGTTGTGGAAAAAATCAGAGCGTGTCCTATTTGCCCTAACTGTGGCTCAAAGAAGTTTGATAGGGTCTCCTCAGATGTAATAACTGTCAAATGTGTAAACTGTGGAAAAGAGATAGTAATCTAGTTGTCACTGCTACATTTGTTAGATATGTGGTTGAATTGGGAGCATATCGACCAATTTCGGGATAGTTGTAAGTTTTTATTTCCTTGATTTCAAGTCTTTCGTATGGCTAAAAGTTGGAAAGACGCAGATGTAAATTTAGATCTTATCAAAAACCAGACAATTGCAGTAATTGGTTATGGCATTCAAGGGCACGCTCAGGCAAATAACCTCAAGGACTCTGGTCTTAATGTTATAGTTGGATTACAAGACTCTGGTGCAAGCTGGAAAAAAGCTCAACAAGACGGGCACCAAGTGATGTCTATTCCACAGGCATGTGAAAAGGCAGACATTATCCATGTATTGATCCCAGACATGGTCCAGGCCAAGGTCTACAAGGAACAAATTGAGCCAAGCTTAAAGGCAGGAAAAGCATTGTCATTCTCTCATGCAGCCGCAATTCATTGGGGTTGGATAATGGCTCCGAAAGACGTTGATGTAATCATGGTTGCACCAAAGGGACCTGGCTCCAAAGTTCGTGAAACATATCAACAAGGATTTGGAACTCCATCAATTGTTGCGGTATTTCAGGATTATACCAGAAAAGCTTGGGAGCGAACACTTGGAATTGCAAAGGGCCTGGGAAGTACAAGAGCTGGTGTAATTGAAACAACATTCAAAGAAGAAGTGGAGACTGATTGGTTTGGGGAACAAGTAGACTTGTGTGGTGGCTCCGCATCAATGGTGATGAATGCATTTGAGACTCTGGTAGAAGCTGGATATCAGCCGGAGATTGCATACTTTGAGGTTCTACATGAACTAAAGCTAATTGTAGATATGATTCAACGATATGGCATTGCAGGGATGTACCGTAGAGTAAGTGAAACTGCACGATATGGTGGGTTGACAAGAGGTCCAATGGTGATGGACAAAGATGTTAAAGAAAAGATGAAAAAGGCATTAAAGATGATTCAGGATGGAACATTTAACCAAGAATGGATATCCGATTATCAAAAGAATGGCAAGAATTCGTTTGACAAATACATGCAACAGATAGATGCACATCAGATAGAAAAAGTAGGAAAGAATATGAGAAAGATGATGTGGCCTGACTCTATCGAATGAGTCTATCCTTCTTGATCATCAAGTTTTAGATTTTGATTACTCGTACTCAATTTTATAATAAATTCTTTCTATCTTACCTTTAGCCAAAAAACCTAGTAATTTCAGGTTTGCTATTCTTATCTATGATGGAAAAATTATTCATTATCTTCATTCAAGATACTCAGACAATGTATCTTTAGAATATTTTATGCCAGATACTTGTCAAGGTAGTCGTGTCAGAGCTTGTTTCCTGTGCTATATCTCCAGCATAAATTGCAACTATTGTGATCGAAACTGTTGCAGGAGAAACATGTGTAATGTGGTTACATGTTTTGAATTTATTCACTCATGCCAAAGTACATGGTTAGATTGAGTTGAATTTACCACAGGTACCACCGTCACTCGATGAAACAAGTCATGAGATTATCTTGTTGCAAATACTCTAGTCAACAACCGTTACGTGAAATGTCATGTTACTTTATAGATCTGCTGATGATCGATCTGGTAGATAGTTGTATATCTTAAATGTCTTAATTATCCGTATACGTTCAGGATTGAATTTCCAGAATTATCTCCACCCGTCTCTTGAATTACGCCTATATTCTCTTGATTCCGCGATTAGAAAACCAACTATGGACATTAAATACCGTTTGATTAATGTTGTCTAAAAGTTTACTTACATTATTAGCAAAACTCCGGCAGTACATTTCGTCTGTTTATTCCGTTGAACCCAATAATACTATGATCGATCATGGTTCCAGGATTTTCTAAACTATGCCAAATGATTGATTGTGATCACCATTTTCGTTATCCAGTGTTTTACTTTTTTGACTAGCCAAAAACTAGATTCTCTATACCACCTTGTTTACTCTACATTACCATATTTCCAGAATTATTCATGTTAGATGATCCGAAAATAATGTGACCGTTGTTAATAAAATAGGATTGCCTTTGTTCGTCATTGTAGAG
>Ga0075030_100001792_pt1 | contig 19375 bp, 17 predicted proteins | sample LitLauG_LLR_2012_FD_71393 | JGI IMG/M metagenome (GOLD analysis project Ga0075030, IMG submission 71393) | Freshwater sediment microbial communities from Pennsylvania, USA - Little Laurel Run_MetaG_LLR_2012 | ecosystem: Environmental > Aquatic > Freshwater > Creek > Sediment | place: USA...
ATTCCGGGCCAGAAGTCGGCTTCGAGGACATCGCCGCTGATCTCCTCGAAGCCCGTTTTGGACCGCGACACGAGCGCTGCAGGACTCCGGATTTCCACCCGTATCCAGAAGGTCTCGTTATGGATGTGCCTGACAGTCTGACTCCGCCCCACTCCAAGAAGACTCCGGTAACCAACCTACAAGACCGAGGTCACATTCACTCCCAAGCTTGGTTGGGACAGTGTGTCCCATGCCCGCGCCGGCGGGACAGAGTGGCTCAACCAACCGGGGCAGGCTCCGACGATCTCCAATAGAAACAATCATTCACAAGACTTCGATTGGCTGCTCCCGTGCACCAGCAGGACTGGGTACGAAGCTCTATCTTCCCCCCATCAAGAAAGAAGGGTGAGATCTGATGAAGCACACGAAGAAATCACCGAAACCTGCGGGGCGCAGAGAACGACACAATGCCGCCTGGGGGTAAGAGCTTGAGCCTGATGCTTCTCCTAGCAACGGGGATGGCGTTTGGACAGCGCTGGACCAAGCCCAAGGCCGGCGAAATGAGCGGCCGATTCTCCCGCATCGCTCCCGAACTCTCGGGACTCCTGGCGAAAGCTCATCAGGGATCCGCAAAGGGCCAGACCGTGAAGGTCATTGTGCAATACAAACAGGTGCCGTCGGCAGCGCACTACGCCACAATGCAGGGAAGGGGTGGGAGCCTGCATGCGAAGCTGCACGTGATTAAGGGCGCAGCCTTTACGATTCCGGTCAGTGCCCTGCCTGCGCTGGAGGCTGATCCCGAGATCGCGTCCGTGAGCATCGACCATTCGCTGAAAGGGATGGACGACTATACCGACGCGGCGATGAACGTCAGCGCCGCCTGGAACGCCGGCTACGACGGAACCGGCATTGGCGTAGCCGTCATCGACAGCGGCATCAACGACAATCATCGCGACCTGTGGGATTCGACGCAAACCTATTCGCGCGTGGTCTATCACCAGGACTTCACCGGGACGACCGACTACAACGCCTACGGTCATCTGGTTTACGACCTGTACGGACATGGCACGCACGTGGCGGGGATCATTGGCGGAAGCGGTTACAGGTCCAGTGGACGTTACGCCGGTGTGGCGCCTAATGTGAATCTGGTTGATCTCCGCGTTCTGGACGCCAACGGCTCGGGCAGCGACAGCATGGTGATTGCGGCCATTCAGCAAGCCATCGCGCTGCAGAATACATACAACATTAAAGTCATCAACCTGTCACTGGGCCGCGGAATCTCGGTCGGCTATGCGCAAGATCCTCTGTGCCAGGCGGTGGAATCGGCGTGGAACAGCGGCATCGTTGTGGTCGCTGCGGCGGGCAATTTTGGCCGCATCAGCGTGAACGGCAGCAGTGGCTACGGAACCGTGGCTGCGCCGGGTAACGATCCGCTGGTGTTGACTGTGGGCGCTATGAAGTCGATGGGCACCTACTCGCGGACCGATGACCAGATTGCGAGTTACAGTTCGAAGGGTCCGACCACGTACGACCACGTGGTAAAGCCGGACATCGTGGCTCCGGGCAACCTGGTGGTCTCGTTGGAGGCACACGCGAGCACACTTGAGAGCGAGTACCCCGGCAATGACGTGGCAGGCAACTACACCAACCACGACTACTTCATCTTGAGCGGAACCAGTATGGCGACGCCGGCTGCGGCCGGTGGCGTAGCGCTGCTGCTGCAACAGCATCCTTCGTTGAAGCCGGACCAAGTCAAGGCGCGTCTAATGAAGACTGCGTACAAGACCTTCCCGACGTCCTCCACGGCAACAGACCCGACTACCGGGCAGACCTACACCTCTTATTACGATCTGTTCACGGTGGGCGCAGGGTATATGGACCTGGGCGCGGCGCTGGCCAACAACGACTTGGCGCCGGCATCGGTGGGCTCGGCATTGTCGCCGACGGCGGTCTATAACTCTTCAACGAACTCAGTCACGTTGTCGAACGGAAACAGCTCAGTCGCTGGATCCTCGGTGGTGTGGGGCACGTCCGTGGTTTGGGGATCATCGGTGGTATGGGGCACGAACGTTTCGGGCAGTTCCGTCGTGTGGGGCAGTTCGGTGGTGTGGGGCAGCAATACCACGAGCGGGTTCAGCGTAGTCTGGGGTTCTTCAACCGGCGTCGCCGGAAGCAGCGTGGTCTGGGGTTCGTCCCTTCTGGGAGGGAACGGTGCGTTTTCCGGTGCTGCTGGTGAACAGTAATTAGCCGTGTGAATTTGAAACAGAAAGGACACGGATCATGAACGATACACGGCGAATTAAGACGTTCATCGGCGCAATGATGCTGGCTGCAGTAAGCATCGTCGGATATGCAGGATGCGCAAGCCATACGCTGCATATATACTTCGCCCTGGCGGTTCTGGTACTGGCGGCAGTGACGTCGCGGATGAAAGTCAAGCTGCCAGGAATTAACGGCAACATGTCGGTCAATCTACCATTCCTGCTCACGGCAGTCGTCAGTCTGAGCGCTGCCGAAGCGGTGGTGGTCGCCTGCGTTTCATCGGTGGTGCAGTGCTGGCCGCGGAAGGACGCGAAATTCAACCCGCAGCAGATGGCATTCAACCTCAGCATGATGGCGTTTGCCAATTGTCTGGCAAGCCTGATGTTCCATGCTGACTGGCTGCGTGGGATGCAGTGGAGTTCCAGTACCCTGGGACTGGCGCTGGCGACAGCCACTTTGTTCCTGGGACAGACCGCGCCGGTGGCCGCGATCATAGCCGTGAGCGAAGGGAAGGCGGCAGGACAGATCTGGTGGAGCCTGGCGCATCTCTCGTTCCCCTACTACGTGGTCAGTGCAGGAGTCACCACCATGGTCCAGGCGGTCAGCTCTCACATGGGGTGGGGACTGGCGCTGGTGGTATTCCCGGTGATGTACGGAATCCACCGTTCCTACCAACTGTACTTTGGCAGAATGGCGGAAACTCCGCGTACGTCAGCTCTGGTCAGATCCGCGAGTGTAGGAGCTTAAGAACCTCGTCTACGCTTGCCCGAAGAGTACGCCAAGCACCAAGGCAAATAAACCGGCTCCGAATCGCCTGCTCGCAATGTGGCCACTCCTACTACCTCGGCAAATTACGCCCCAGTGAAGGGCTAGCCGAAAATCATTCCGGGCCAGCAGTCGGCTTCGGGGAGATCGCGATTGATCTCCTCCAAGCGCGTTTCTGGACCGGAGGACTCGAATGCAGGATCACCTGTGCTGAGAAGAAAACAAATGGAAGTCAAGCTGGGATAAAAAATGGGTGACAATGCGTTTAAGAACTCGGAATGGTGGGTCCCGCACGATGTACATCCGATTTCGAGGTTCAGCCTATGTCGTCGTTCTGCTTTAACCTGGCGGGGAATTCAAGGCGCCCAGTCGCACTCGGTCGGAAGAACTGGATCCATATCGGTACGGCCGGGAGGTGCATCGCTCATTGCGGCCGGTCATTCACATTCGCCCATCGCTCCGGTGTCATAGAGGTGTGGTCCGCGTTAATTCGCGGTAGAGCCACGCACGGGCGACCGCCCAATCGCGCTTGACGGTCGCGGGCGAAATCCCCAAGGCCTGTGCCGTTTCCTCGATCGACAAACCGGTGAAAAAGCGCATTTCAACGATCTGACAGTGTTGTGGATTCATGCGCGAAAGCTCGTTCAACGCGTCATCGAGAGCGACAACATCGAGCTCGCGCTGTTTCGCCGAGACTACTCGCTCGTCCAAAGTTAGAGTGATGTTGTTGCCGCCGCGCTTCACGGCGTTTCGCCTTCGAGCATGATCAACGAGAATGCGGCGCATGAGTTGCGCAGCCACGGCGAAGAAGTGCATTCGATCATCCCAGCGTACCGATTTTTGATCGATAAGGCGAAGAAAGACTTCGTGAACGAGAGCTGTGCTCTGTAGTGTGTGATCCCGTCTCTGGCCGACCAAACACCGCCGGGCAACACGACGGAGTTCGTCATACACAAGAGGAACGAGAGCATCCCTGGCAAGTTCGTCGCCATCAGTCCATCGCTGGAGTAGCTCAGTCACCGGGCTGGGCAGCCTCGAAGCCGAAGGGACTCTAACATCCATGGGGGACAGCTCGCTGAGGTGGGTAGAATCTATCCCTTCTATTCCAGGAAGTCAATCAAAGTCGGGCATTAAACGACTGTAAATACAACTCTTGCTTCGAAGCAGCCGGGCAATGGTCAGCCTCCAAAAAAATCGACGAAAGATGAGCCGTTTTCGGCGCCTTTTACGTTTTTGCAGTACAGGGCGGTTTCGGCGACTGGCCCCGTTTCGCAAGAGCGCCGACCACCGAGGTCAAAGGGGGAGAGATCATGAGACATCTGAGGAATCTGGTACTTGGTGCGATTGCAACCATCAACTGCGTGGCTGCGTGGGGTCAGGCTTGCTATACGCCCATCCCCTCTTTCCAGGGAAGCTACACCTTGACCGGAACTGCTTCGGGAGCGTGCAGTGGTGATCCCCAGGGGGCCTGCACTACAAATCTTTCCGCATCCGGCAATACGATCACGACCGTTGCCGGCGCGGCGTGCAACCTGGCGGGATGGGGAGGGGACGATTCGAGCCTTTCGCTTTCCTTTGACGTTACCAAGATCGATCCTTGTATTCCCTCGGGCCAGTCGTCTAACAAGTTTGTGGGGGCTGGTCCTTTACCCGCGTCTAGGTGGGCTCTAACCGTCAGCCCCTCCAATGGCACTTTCACCTTTCAGGGGTCTGCTATCGGGAGCGGGACAGTCACACAGATAGACTGTAGTGGCAATGAGAACACGTTTCCCATTGATTTCCCCCTGTATCCCGCCTCCAACTGGCCCCAGACTCTTTCCCTTCCAAGTCCAGCCCAGAGCCTCAGTATGGGGAACTGGGGTTTCCAGGCGCAGGGAACTGTCCAAACAACCTCATGGACGTTGTCGTTCACGGACACTCCCGACTACAACCCCGATGATGACTGCAAGCAGAATGGTCACTCAACCATTGGCTGCCAGACCCAGAGCCTAGGCGAAGATGTGCCGATCGTGGGCACCGGATTCAAACTCCACTATGAAAGCGGCCGTGCTCCCGGCGCCCCGGGGGATGCCGTCGCCACTGCGGATGCCGCTATGCTCGGCGGCTGGACGCTAAGTGTTCACCACGCCTACGACGCCGGCACCAACACGCTATTCCTCGGCGATGGCAGCCAGCGCAACGGATACCAATTGGGTACTCCGGTCAGCTTCAATAGCACCCTTCTGCTCACTTCGGAAGATGGCAGTGAAGTGTTTGTCTTCTCTTCTAAAGGGGAGCATCTCCAAACCCTCAGACCGCTAACCGGAGCGTTGGTCTACCAGTTTGGTTACGACAGCAAGGGCAGCCTCGTGACGGTAACCGATGCCACGGGCAACACGACCACCATCCAGCGCGACGCCGAGCAGCCGACTGCCATCGTTTCTCCCTTTGGACAAACCACGATGTTGGGCGTGGACAGCAACGGCTTCCTGAGCCAGGTGACCGATCCCCTGGGCAAATCCGAGACGTTCGTCAACAGCAGCACCGGTCTGCTCATGTCGCGCACCGACCAGAACGGAAACACTTTTACTTACACCTACGACAGTAACGGCAGACTAGCTAAGGATGCCGACTCGCTGGGTGGCTTCGTGCAATTGAGCCGCACCATCGCGACTTCCGGCATTGGCTGGACCGTTGGCGAAACCACCTCCATGGGGCGGACCAGCAGTTATCAGAACGCTCTCACTCTGCCCTGGATTCAAGACGGCACGCAACCTCAGTCGGAACAGCACGTCAACGTGTGGCCGGACGGTTTGCAGGCAAGCTCAAGCACGAGTCTGCAAAAGGGACAGCTCTCCGAGAACACCACACTGCCCGACGGCACCTCCCACGGCCAGACTCTGGGCCCAGATCCGCGCTTTGGACTTCAGTCGCCAGTGCTGACGAGCGAAACATTGACGCAGGGCAGCTTGACCATGAACATCACCGGTTCGCGCACTGCGAGCTTCACCCAGGGCAACCCATTCAGCCTGAGCACACAAACCGATACAGGGACCGTCAATGGCCGCAAATACACGTCCGTTTTCACAACTTCTACCAAAACGTTAGTCGATACAACTCCAGTGAAGCGTCCGACGACCACCATTCTCGACTCACTTGAGCGAATCAGTAGCGTGCAGGTTGGAGCTCTCCTTCCCGTCCAATTCGCCTACGACGCGAACGGGCGCCTCTCGACCATCACGCAAGGGACGCGCGCGAGCAAACTGACCTACGACGCGAATGGTTTTCTCGCCAGCAGCACCGATCCCCTGAACCAAACGACTGGCTTTACCCATGACGCAGCGGGGCGCCTGGCAACGGAAACGTTGCCTGACGGGCGAGCCATCAACTATACCTACGACGCCAATGGCAATCTCGCGTCCGTGACACCTCCTGGGAAATCTGCGCACGACTTTTCGTACACCGCGGTCGACGAGATGTCTTCTTATACGCCGCCGAACGTTCCGGGGACGGGGGCGACAAGCTATACCTACAATGCAGATCGGGACCTGACGACGATCACTCGCCCCGACGGGCAAGCGATCCAGTTCGGCTATGACAATGCCGGACGCCTTGCCTCCACAACGACACCAACCGAGACCATCACCTACTCCTACGACGCAAATACTGGAAACCTGAGCAGCGCATCCATCAATGGAGGCGAGGCTCTGGCCTATGGTTATAACGGCCCGTTGCCAACCTCTTCGGCCTTGACGGGTACGGTCGCTGGCACCGTAAGCCGCGCCTACAACAATAACTTTTGGGTGACATCAGAAAGCATCAACGGCGGCAACGCCGTGACTTTCACGTACGACAATGACGGTCTCCTGACGAAGGCTGGCGCGCTTGCCCTCAAGCTCGATCCGAAGGATGGGCTGATTAAAGGGAGCACGCTCGGAAGCCTGACCGATAGCCTGACCTACGACACCTTTGGCGAACTTACCGGCTACACCGCAAAGCATGGAACCGTGGTTCTGTATAGCGAAAAATACACGCGCGATGCGGACGGGCGAATCAGCGGCAAGACGGAAACTATCGGTGGCAAAAAGAATGCCTACTCTTACGGCTACGATGTGGCCGGCCGCTTGACGGGAGTCAAGAAGAATGGCACCGTCCTTTCCACTTACACTTATGACAGCAACTCGAACCGGCTAATGGCGACGACTCCATCCGGGACCGTGACTGGGACCTATGACGCTCAAGACCGGCTGCTGACCTACGGCAATGTTTCGTACACCTACACGGCGAATGGCGAGCTGGCTAGTCTGATCGTGGGATCACAAACCACAACCTACACGTACGACGTACTCGGAAATCTAACCGCAGTCACCTTGCCCAACGGCACGAGCATCGCCTATATCGTCGACGCAAAGAACCGCCGGGCGGGAAAACAAGTCAATGGGGCGTTGGTCGCAGGCTTTGTCTACGACGGCGACCACATTGTTGCGCAGTTGAACGGCAGTAATGCGATTGTCAGCCAGTTCATCTATGCGAGTAGCTCGACATCGCCAGATTACATGGTCCAGGGCGGCGTGACTTACCGCATCTTCTCTGATCAGCTTGGCAGTCCCCGTCTGGTCGTGAACACGTCCACCGGCGCAATTGGGGAACAAATTGACTACGACGAATTCGGCAACGTGATCAACGACACGAATCCTGGATTTCAGCCGTTTGGATTTGCTGGCGGGCTGTATGACCAAGACACCAAGCTGGTGCGTTTCGGCGCGCGTGATTACAACCCGAGCATTGGTCGCTGGACCGCCAAAGATCCGATTCTGTTCGGAGGTGGCGATCCAAACCTGTACGGATATGCGTTGGCGGACCCAATAAATATGTTAGATCCCACTGGTCTGGACGGAGAGGATTGCATATGCAAGCAGAAGAAGGCGGAAATCGAAGCAAAAACCCGCCTTAGGGATAGAGCTAAACTACACCAACCCATCCAACTCAAGCAATTTGTCGGCGAGCATGAACGGGCGGTGCAAGAGGCAGCTGAAGTTTTCGACCGTGTGCCGGGCGCAGAACTAGGGCGACACTTCGCGGAATGGATTTCAGGAAGCGACGCATCAGGAAATAAGATAGACCGCAGAGAAAAATCACGCGAGGTCTGCCGTGACATCATCAAAGAGCTAGTTGTGCACGGAGTTGGAGAAGAGGTGCCAGGGGCAATACTGGGTCCAGTGATTCTCAACTTCTAGGCTACCCCATGAACGTGTGGTGAAGGCAGGCGCGGCTAAAAAGAGAGTGTCAAGCGGGGTGGCCCAGGTCTGGCACTTGCTGGGCGGGGTGGGCCCGATTAACGCGGAAAGTATAACGCGGATTTTTGAAACATTGAAGCGAGACAACTGGGGGTGCGCCACTTCTCCCGCTTTTTGAGAAGTGGCCCGCGATGCTGTCGCCATCGCCTAGGTTTTGGTTGTCCGGCCGGATGGCCACGTCTCGGGCGGGTGGCCAACATTTGCGGGGGTAAGTGTAACGCGGGTTGCTAAGTGTTGCAGACCAGAAAAGGGGGCGCCCCACTCACCCCACGACCAATCAATAAGGAGCAGATTGGAGTGTGAGCGGACCCTATGCCGTCGACAATAATCAGACCACGTGCGTGGATGTAATCTTTCAGAAGTCCGTGTGCCAGATCGTGCTAGTCAGGACTGCACCGCCGGCCCCGGGCATGATTGACATTGGTCTGGCACTCATTGGAGAGGGTAAGTCCGTCAAATTTAATGTGCAGCTCGATTGAGTGGCCAATTTCAGTTGGAGGGGTCAAGCTTATGGATTATGCCGTCTAGGTGCGACGGTGCCGGGCGACAAGGCGGAACGCGTGTCGGCCAGCGCCGCCTCGCACCGCTGCAATTTCTTCGGGACCAGCGCCGGGTCTCCCACGTCGAAGGCGCTGCCGGGCATACCGTGAATCGGATGTTCGATTCGGCGCCAGGTCTCAAGGCTCCTCGCATACCATGACCGGGCTTCGGTCCAGTTCGCTTTCCGACCCGCGGCCGTCTGTCCGGGCTTCTGAGCCTTCCTGAAGCTGAGATCGCCAAGGCCGGAGTATGCGTCGGCTGCGACGTACAAGGCATTCCGATCGGGAGGCGTCGTCGAGATTAGCGGTTCCGCGACCGCCAGTGCCTCATGAAAATGCTCTGCGGCCACTTGAGCTTGGCCGGACAGAGCCGCCGCCTCTGCCATCTTTTCGCTGCAAGCTGCCACCAATGCAACATCAAATGAGGAGGCAGCGCGTGCATCGCGAAGCGACTGGTAAAGGGCGCGCGATTCCTCGAATTGCTTCAGAGCGGCTTTCGGCTTGCGCGCATCCATGAGAATTGTCCCTCCCGCCCCCACAATTCCCGCAAGATAGTGGCGTTGCGCGGTATTCTCCGGGGCCGACGATACTAGCTTGCGCATGATCTCGATACCTTTGCTCCAGTCAGCAAGAGCAAGCTTGGTCTTGCCCACCTTCGCGAGCGACATTGCTGTATTCCCATAGGCAATCGCCAGTGACTGGCGCAAGGTTACATTGTGGGGATCCTCTCGATTGATTTCCTCCAAGATGGTCAAGTATTTGACGTCGTTCTCAAATGATCGCACGTCGTCGCCGAGGTCGTCGTAAACACTGCTGATGTTGCGGTAAGCAAGCGCCACTCCGCGCGCATATCGGACTGCGCTCGATTTTTGGCTCAGCTGCTGCGAGATTTCCAACTCTTTTTGATAGTAGGGCAACGCAGCTTGCGGATCCGTTTGCTCCAAGAAGTCCCCTATGCGGCTCAAATCCGTTGCATAGGCGTCGAGTGTGGGAAGATCATCCGGTTGGATTCTAAGGGCGGCTTCGTCTGCCGCTAGGGCCTTGCGGTAATCCGCAGTGCTAGTCAGACGCGGATCGGGATGGTCTGTAAAACCAATCCCGCCCGAGTCGCGGTAGTCGTATGCCATCTCGTACAGGATTTGGGAATCGTTGGGATGAGCTGTGTTGAGGGCTTCCGAGGCAGCAACCGCGTGATTGATGTTGTCTCGTGCATCATGCGGATTGCCCGTGGCCGACTGCAGCTCCGCGACGAAACGGTACGTCTGCGCCAAGGCCAAACGGTCCTTCCGATCGCGCGATTTGGAGTCGACCTGTTTCCGAATGGCAAGCGCTTTTTGATAGCTATCGAGACTGCCTTTGGTATCTCCCAAGTTGTCCCGCGTGTAGTGACCCTGCACCAGGCCGACTCTTTCATACGCTGTCGCCAATTCTCGCTGCAATCCGAGATCCTTACTGGATTCCCGCGCAAGAGAATTGAGATATTGAAGCGCTCGATCGACAATTACTTTCCGTGCGGGGGTGGAACCAGGGAGATCCTTGATCGAGTCATGCACATCAAAGATCAGCGAATTGGCCAGGGAGCGCACGTCGTTAAAGCGGTGTTGCGCGATACGTTCTTCGCGAATGGTAGTGACGAATGCCGCGAGCAACGTCAAGAACACGATCGCGGTGGCAGCCACGCCGGCCTTGTGGCGAGCGATAAACTTCGACGTGCGATACCGGGCAGTGTCCTTGCGAGCAAGGACGGGCAAGTTCTCGAGATGTCGCCGCACATCTTCGGCAAATTGCTCGACGGAAGCGTACCTGCGCTTCGGTTCTTTGCGCAGCGCCATGAAGACAATATTGTCCAGATCGCCTCGCAGGCTTTTGCTCAGTTTTCCCCAGAGTCCGTCGGAGACTCGCGTGCCATCTGCTGGGCTGTTGCAGGTCAGACCGCTCTCCTCACTCTGCCTCCTTCTCACGGCTGTGCTCGGCTTCTCGGGTTCGGTGTCGCATACTGCGCGAGCGATCTCCTCGAGTGTGCGGTCGGGCCGACGATAAGGATGCTGGCCGGTAAGCAATTCGTACAGCACCACACCCAACGAATACACATCGCTCGCGGTGGTGATCGGCTCTCCTTTTACCTGCTCAGGGCTGGCGTATGCAGGCGTCAGTACGCGAAACATAGTGAGCGTCGGTTCGAACTGGCGGTCATCAGCCTCCTTATCGAGAATCTTGGCGATGCCGAAGTCGAGAAGCTTAGGTACGCCGTCCGGGGTCACTAGGATATTCCCGGGCTTGATGTCGCGATGGATGATCAGGCGCTGGTGGGCGTACTGTACCGCCGAGCAGACTCGCATGAACAGCTCCAGCCGTTCCCTAATCGGAAGGTGCTGGCGATCGCAGTATTTATCGATCGCTTCCCCTTCGATGAGCTCCATCACGAAGAACGGCATGCCCTCTTCAGTCGTTCCACCATCGAGCAGGCGCGCAATATTTGGATGATCGAGGCTCGCAAGGATCTGACGTTCATTGCGGAATCGGCTAACCACAAAACCGGAATCCTGCCCGGCTCGTACTAACTTGATGGCGACTGCTTTGTGATATTGATCGTCGTCGCGAACCGCGCGATAGACCTCTCCCATGCCGCCTTCGCCGATCTGCTCAATAATGCGGTAGTCTCCGAACCGACGGCCTGCCATTGCGGTGAGTACACCTGGTGCTGCGCTCCGATGACTGTTGGGTCTAACCGGGTGAAGGAAGGAGGATTCAGCGTTGTTGTGGGCGTCTAGGAGGGACTCCACTTCTTCTAGTAACTCTGGGTCACGGCTGGCGAGCCGCTCTAGAAAGGCGAAGCGCTGTTCCGAATCAAGCTGCATAGCTTCATCCAGCAGATCCGAAATGCGTTTCCAACGCTCGGGGATCATGGCGAGCCATCCAAGACCAGTGTGAAACGGTGGGAATCACTCTATTGGCCGCCATCGTAGCGAAGTCGGCTTGACGTGGTCAATCCTGTATTTCAAGAACCGGGCAATCATAACCGAGATTCACCCGGGGTTCGCTAAGAGCACCCCACATCGAGCAAAAGATTTCCATGCGCGATGAGCCAGTTTGGTGAAATTTCGCGTTTATATACTACGGCCACGATAAAGGTCGGCGATCGATTCGCAAGCTGGGCCCTGATTCGGTTGCTCACTTCAACAAGTTGAATGGGAGGTAATCCGTGAAAGAGAAGCATCCGTTGCTCATTTCGTTGGCAGCCTTGGCGATTTTGCTTGCGGGGCTTTTTTTCTCTACCGAGAAGATGCAGGCACAAACTGAAACGGTACTGTATAGCTTCCCCGGCGGCAGACATGGGAACACTCCCGCCGGAGGGTTGGTCGAAGACTCAAAGGGCAGATTCTATGGCACAACCGTAGACGGCGGCCTCCTCTCCGCTTGCGGCGGTTTTGGCTGTGGGGTGGTATATAAGGTGAGCCCTACTGGTGTGGAAAGTGTCCTCCATCGCTTCACCGGAGGCGCGGATGGGGCTAACCCCCGCGGCGACCTGGTTCGCAGTGCCAGCGGAAACCTCTACGGCACCACGCAGTTTGGTGGATCGGGCAATCTTTGCTACGAGGGTTGCGGAACGGTGTTCGAGGTGACGCCGCTTGGGGCCGTAACTGTCCTCTACTCTTTCACCGGATTAAAGGATGGGGGCAACTCCGCCGCAGGTCTGATCAAGGACGCGAACGGTAACCTCTACGGCACAACTGTGAACGGCGGCGGTTTCGGTTGGGGCGCGGTATTCAAAATAACGCCCGCTGGCAAAGAGACAGTGCTCCACAGTTTCAGCGGAGGAACCGACGGTGCAAGTCCCTACGCTGGCCTCATCATGGACGCAAACGGCAATCTCTATGGCACGACTTCAGGCACCCAATCGGGCTACGGCGACGTAAACGGCAATGTATTCAAGTTGACGCCGACGGGCACTGAGACAGTGCTCTACACTTTCAGCGGGGGAGCGGATGGAGCAAACCCCGTCGCCGGTCTTGTCGAGGACGCCAACGGCAATCTCTATGGCACAACTGAGTACGGTGGCGATCTTTCTCTTTGCAGTGGCTTCGGGTGCGGAGTGGCATTTGAAATTACTGCAGCAGGAACGTACACTGTGCTTCACCGTTTTGGCGCAGGAACAGACGGGAGACTTCCGCTTGCAGGCTTAGTCGTTGATGCAGCGGGTAATCTTTACGGTACAACCAACTTGGGCGGTACTTCTTTCAGCGGAACGGTGTTTGAGATTACTCCCTCCGGCACGGAATCGCTGCTTTACAGCTTCACCGGAGGCGTGGACGGGGCGTTTCCGTTTGCCGGTCTACTTCGGGACGCGAAAGGTAACCTCTACGGCACAACTTTCGGTGGCGGTGCGTTAGGAAACGGCACAGTATTCAAGCTGGTACCGTAGGTGATTCTTGAAACCTGCTGGGTGTGTATCACCCTGCTCTTCGGGATGTCCCGTCCAACCTTCCGCTACCTGCCAGGAGAAAATCCGAGGGCTCTCCAACCACAGTTGGCTCTACCGGAAGTTCGTCCACAAGATGAATACATTTGCGCAAATCTAGTGTCGCGCGAAAGCGTGACACCGGATTTTTGTCTGTAGCCGTATCGAAGCAGAACGGCTCCTTCGCCTCTCAACAACCATTCTTCCGGTGCGCCCAGCGAGGCTTGTCAAGTGCCGCGCGCCCTCCGAAGAGTTCTGCGGCGCATTTCTCCCGTATCACGGGGCGCCCGGAAACTATTCCCGGGCCAGAGGTCGGCTTGTGGGAGATCTAATATTCACGGGGCCCGAATTTGGAAACATTGTCTCCGGTGTGTTTACGCCAGTGCTTGCCAAACACTCGAAATCGTTCTCGCTGATCGATTGCATTTCGGTCGGCGTTGACCGGATGCAACGGAACTTCGAACCGATGCGAAAGCAGGTGGAAGCGTGGCAAAGATGTGAACTCACCGATGTCACTGCGAAAGTTGTCATCTATGAGGCGTTTGTGGAGGGCAGACTCGAGGCCCCGAAGCACCTAGCCCGGACTGTGCATGACCTTTACTTCGAACCGAAGTACGAGGAATTCCGGCCGCGAACGATCTGGAGTCTGTCGAATGCGTTCACGTCGGCGTTCAAGGACCTGGATCCGATCCCACAGTTTAAAGCGACAGCGAAATTGGGAGAGTTTCTGGAGACTCGATTTTCACAATCGTTCTAGTCTGAACGGGCGGTACCGGCCGGTCACACTGCGTCAGGAGGCATTATGGACGGGGCGCGGCATTGCGGACGAAGGATTTCGCATCTTGGGCGCTTTGCGCGACTGGTTTCTTGATCGATTCGCTTTGACAAAATGATTCCTCATGACTCCACAAAGGATCCGCTGTCCACTCCGCACAGTCTCAGCAGATTCCGAAAGTTCTGCCAGACTATTTCCTCAACCTCCTTGACTGTAAGCCTCCACAAAAATCCGAGCTCCATTTCCACATGGCGGACATCCTCAGGAATTGCAGTTCGGCCTTCGAGTTTGACGAAAGGACCGTCCGTTTCGGTCAGTACCCGATCACGAGGAATTAGAGAGACAATGCGTCTTCCGTTGGTGCTCTTGACCATCGCTGGATTGATTGAAAAGTAATGCCCGCTAGCGATTGCGCGCTTCAGAACATGAATTCCTCCGGAATACCAGTGAAATACGACGGGACTCTGACTGTGCTCGTCAACCAAATCCAAAGTAGCTGACTCTGCTCTCCGTGAGTGAACAGTCATGAAGTGTGGATGGCCTTGTAAGCTCCGGAGCACGAATTCGAAAGCCTCCAGTTGCTCAGGCTTTGTCCTAATCCCCGCTCTCGAGAAATCGAGGCCTACCTCGCCGATATAAGGAGTCTCGCTGACTAGGTCCGCAAAGCGGCGCCACTGGCTTCGGTTTCGCGCAGTTTCGAGAGGATGTAAGCCAAGTGCGATGCGTACACTTCGAGAACCGCTGATATATGTCTTTGTGGCTTCGAATGCAGCGGGGGAATTCGTAACACATATTGCAGTGATATTCTCACGGTCACAGCGAGCGGCAAGGCCAGAAGGATCGGGGTAGAGATTTAGGTGACAGTGAGTATCAATCATCGTCCGACCCGAATGTGGTGTTGAATCCTCAGCGCCAAGAGTTAGCTTTCAACAATTCGTTTAACTCTTCAAGCCCGCGCTTGACGACCCTGACGCTCTCTGTCAAGTTCGAAATAGTGGCCGTGGACTTGATTAGCCTTTCGATGCGTGCTTCGGAGAAGCCATCCCTTCGAAAGTCCAGAAAGGCACGGAAATCGCTCCGGGCTTCCGACCCAATAGGCTCGCCCGCAAGGACATCGATCCCATATTGCACGCCTTTGTCCAGTCCGAGCCGATGTAATGCCGCTCGCCTTACCAGGCACGGCAGGCAGTATCCGCAGTTCAGCGCATCTTTACGAATCCACCAGGCGGCCCTTTGCGCATGCGCGCAAGAGACCGACCCGTGGATGGCGCTTTCGAGTAACTGTCGATTTGAGCAATCGACGAGGCACTCACCCTTAGTCTTGAAACGAAAGGGATTTATGACCTCGTTCTGAATTCCCAGGACTCTAAGAACGTCGACGAAACCCTCCAGAAAGAAGGGGTGCATGGTTCGTGTACTGCAGGACCCGCTTCTTGACGGCGTGAGGGCAATGTTGAGTGCGATAGGGCCATTTTCCGGGGCCACTAGTCGTGCGGTTGGACCAATCGTCTGTGCGGCATAGACACCCAAAGACAGAAAAACAAATGAACGTGATCGGAACGTATTTTCCGAGGCTTTCCTTGGCGGTGCGATTCTTGCCTGAACCAATTTGAACTCTGTTGGATAGGCCTCTTCAATCTTCTTCTTCAATCTCTCTTGGTCCTCTCTTGGGCCGGTAATGTCGTAGTGGCCAATAAGGAGCACCCGCTCTTGTTTCCTCCTCGCATCAGTCAGCAGGTCAATTGCTCCTGCCAGTGAATCCGCGCCTCCTGAAAACAGGCACACGTCGGAGAAGTCGAGTTTATTTGTCGCAGCTACTGACGGGTTCAGTATGGGATTCTCACTGAATGAGAGCACCCATATGTCGCCGGTGAGAAAGCCCAAAAGCATCTCAAGCTTAGAGGCGAGCTTGGTCCAGGCTTCGGCATTAGAGATGGGGATGTCAACCGTGATAAAGCGAGTCCAGCCGTCCGCAGCCCGCTTACGGGCGAAGATACGATCAATTGCGTAAACCAAGGAGGCGAAATAGAGCAGCTCAACGGCTCGTTGTGCAGGTGATTGTGAAGCGAATTCTTTCGGCCACCCCGGGAGTTGATAGAACTTTGAGAGATCAATGTGAACTCGGTTCCGATCTTTCCTCGAGTTAGGCTTCGGTCCTGGTACCAATACATTGATGCCTTTGAAGTCGGTATTTCTTTTTTTTCGAGGAGGTAACTCAATGTCGATCTTCATTTTGTTCGTCAAGCCCTTCTAGAATATGCTTGAAAATCTGCTCCGACAGGGGAAGGCTGTTACGTTCCCAATCTCCTGCAGCTACCATCTCGGTCGCAACTTTTGCACTTGCAAAGTCCTCAATGAACCTTCGGACACGCTCGAGAGAAAGTGCCGCCTGCTGTACGCCCTGCTTCTCAACGCACAGTTCATAAGAGTCGCGGCGAAATCGGTGATACAGATATGCGCCAAGGAATTTTCCCAGTATTTCGGACAGGTCTGTCGCATCCTGCGAAACATCCAAGATGTCCAGCAGTGCTTGTCGAGCCGCATACTCGTCGAGGGTTCGAGCTGGCTGGGTGGGCTCTAACAAGTCTATGGAAATCCGACCTCCAGAGCTGCCTGAAGTAGCGCTCGCGAGAACCCTTCCTATCTTTGCAGAAACGACGCACGCAGCTGATGGGGTCTTGGCCTTCCTGCCATCGGCGTCCGGTACCTCGCCCCTGGCCATGGATTCGGCCCCGCCATTTGCCCGGACGTAAGACCGGAACATGTCTTTCGCGGCTTCGTCGATTAGTTTCTTGGCGGCCTCATCGAGAAGGCTCTTTAGAAATTTGTCGACATCGTCCCTCAGTTCTCTCCATTGTTCTCCCTTAGGCATGTCGTATCCGCTGGAGGTTCCCATGGGTGAGCTTCCTAAGTCATTGACTCTCGGTGGCATACTACAGCTTTCACCATCCTCATATCATCAGAAAAATACGTGCCTTCGCCAGATCCGTTCTAGCCTCCGCGGCGGGCTTTCCAAAAGGCAATTCCACTTTGCTTTAGACGACCATGCGGGCGAGGCTCGCCCGCATGGGCTGAAGAGAGGAGTCACCGTCATGTCTGCATTGTTTCCACTTGGGCAAATTGTGGCGACGCCTGGGGCGCTAGCCGCATTGGAAAGAGCGAAGCAGCCGCCCAGTTGTTTCTTGGCCCGTCATGCAATCGGGGACTGGGGCGAACTGGAGCCAGCCGATGTCGCGGAGAATAAGTACAGCCTGATTCACGGGTTTCGTTTACTGAGCAGCTACCGGACGGATGCCGGAGAGAAGGTATGGATAATCACCGAAGCGGACCGGTCTGGAACCACTCTGCTTCTGCCAGACGAGTATTGACGAGTTGCATGCAGAGGAGCGTCGGTAGAAGGCCTCACCCGATGTCTTCTACCACGGCTTCGATGACCGGGTACTTCGGGTCACTGTTGAACCGAACGCGATATGCATGATGCCTGTGTAGGATGGTACCAACTTCAGGCCGCGCGTATGCGACAAACTTCTCAAGGAAATCCCCTCGTGTTTCCGAGAACATCTGAAAAGTGATTTTATTCTCGCCGCTGCGGAACGCCCCCGTCCGGTAAACGCGAACGACAGCCTCTTGCCCGGCAGCCGGAAAGAGTACCGAGGAGCCAGGAACCTTGTTCTTGGTGCGCCCTACTTTCCCTGATTGGTAACCACGGTCCGTCTCAGTGGGTTGCTTGGCTGCCGACTTAGCTGATTTGTCAACGGCTTTGAGGATGGGTGCTTTCTTACCGAGGGTCCATTCGACATCCGTGCGCACGCGCAACTTACTGCGAATTGAAAGCAGTTCTTTCCAGAGATCAGGGTTCTCTATTGGCCTGCCGCTAGCGTTACGCCAACCGTTCGCGCGCCAGTGCTCCGCCCGACGCCAGTTTTCGTGGACGTACTTGGAATCGGTCACTATCTGTATGCGCCGAAGTCCAGACTTCGAACCGTGTTCTCGCACCCATCGGTGCGCCCAGATACATGCCCGAAGCTCCATGCGGTTGTTCGTAGATTCATGGAAGCCGACCTCCTGTAGAAGCTCATCTGATCGGTTCCACTCGGCCGGATACTCAACCCAAACGGCAAACCCACTTGTGCCACCCGGATTCTTGGAGCACGAACCGTCAACGTACAACTTCAGTGCATGTGGGTCGAAGGACACAAGCGCCATCGTACTGCCAGAACGCACTGGGAAGAAACAACGTCACACGATGTGGGACTCCCCCGGCGTAACGCTGGGGTCGGGTGCGACCGGCGGGCGACTTGCCCGTTTGCGGTCTAGCGGTCACAGACGGGGATTCCCACCTTTCTGTTTAAGGAGTAAGAGCCATGTTTCAAGAACTGATGCCGTTGCTCGCGCAACGAATATTGCTGCTAACCTTGTCGCGTGTGAGCGACGAACAGATTTGTGTCAACGTCATCCCAAAATCACTGAAGTCCGATCAGCGGGATGATGACGCCGCGCTGACCACCCCGTTGGGCGTTACTGGTACTCCCAAAGAACTTGACGAACAACTGCCGAGCCAGTTGGTGGAGTTTGTGGAGACTCACCTGGGGCTGTCATCAACCTTGAAGAGTGCGAAAGAACAGATGGAGGCCGCCGTCAAAGCAACAAGAGAAGCCGCCAGAAAACCAACGAACTCGAAATCGCAATCCAGCAAGAATGCGACTCCAAGTACGGTGAAAGTACAGACAGAGTGCGTCACGAAAGAGAGCTCAAATGATTCAGCATCGACAAATGAGCATACCCAGCCATCGACTGCTGGCGCTGGCGGCGGCCTTGGCGCGAGTACCGGAAGCTTGTTCGACCTTGAAGCGAAGGACAACGAGTGAAACTTGCTGTCCTGTCGTGCTTACAGATCATCCTGGAAAGGAGGCGTCATGGAAGTACATCGCCTGGAACGAGAGTTCGTCTACAACGGGGTCAAACTGCCTGACACTACCCCAACAATGACCCCCGAACAGGTCAGAGAAACATATACGCATTTGTATCCAGAAATAGCCACGGCTGCGATTGAGGGGCCCGAAACGGTCGCAGGCAAACTGGTTTACAAGTTTGTTCGCGCCATCGGAGCCAAAGGTTGATAGAAGGAGACTTCCATGACCCGGAGGAATCTAGCTGCCGCAGCCTGTCGAACCATCAGTGAAGACGCGAAAGGGGTCCTCAAAGCGCTGGAAGAGGCTACTCATGGCCGCGTCAATGCGAGTGATCCGATCATGGAGCAGTTAAGACAATGTCCAGAAGCATTCAAAGTCGGGGAAATTCTCGGCAAGGCGTTCGACTC
>Ga0075030_100001796_pt1 | contig 19359 bp, 17 predicted proteins | sample LitLauG_LLR_2012_FD_71393 | JGI IMG/M metagenome (GOLD analysis project Ga0075030, IMG submission 71393) | Freshwater sediment microbial communities from Pennsylvania, USA - Little Laurel Run_MetaG_LLR_2012 | ecosystem: Environmental > Aquatic > Freshwater > Creek > Sediment | place: USA...
GGTGACTAGACTGTGGCATGGCTGAAAAGATACTCAGTGAGATTTCCCGCGATCTGCGGGCGGTGTATCAAAAAGGCAGCGACGCCCTGGCGCGGGAGAATTACGATTACGCCTTGGACCTGTTCAACCAGGTGCTGGCCAAGGAACCCGCCTTCTTTGATTGCCGCAAGGCGCTGCGCAGCGCGCAAATCAAAAAGTCCAACAGCACCGGCGGCAGTGGCGGGTTCTTCAAGAAAGCCTTCAGCAGTGTCGGCTCGTCGCCGCTCGTGGCCAAGGGACAGATGGCGCTCCGCAACAATCCCGCCGAGGCGATGCACATCGCCGAGCAGATTCTCAACGGCGACCCGAACAACTCCTCCGCGCACAAAATCATCGCCGAGGCCGCCGCCACGCTCGAACTCCCGCGCACCCGGGCGCAGGCGCTGGACGCGCTGGTGAAAAACTCTCCCAAGGACAAGGCGCTGGCGATCCAGTTGTCCGAGGCGTTGGGCGAAATCGGCGAGGAGACGCGCGCCGAAAAAGTCCTGCTCGACCTCGCGCGTTCCGCGCCGAACGACCCCGACCTGGCCAAGGCGCTGAAAAATGTTTCGGCGCACAAGACGCTCAGCCAGGGCGGCTACGAAACGCTGGCCGGCGGCCAGGGATCCTACCGCGACATTTTGAAGGACAAGAACGAGGCGGTTTCGCTGGAGCAGGAAAAGCGCGTGCAAAAGACCGAGGACGTCGCCGCGCGGCTGATTCAGGAATACGAAACGCGGCTCCAGACCGAACCGGCCAACCTCAAGCTCGTGCGTTCCCTGGCGGAATTGTGCACGCAGAAAAACCAGTTCGACCGTGCGCTGGAGCTTTACGAACGGATCAAGAGTTCCGAACTCGGCGCCAACGATCCCACGCTGGACCGCGCCATGGCCGAGACGCGCATCCGCAAAATGGACGCCGCCGCCGCCGAATTGAATCCTTTCGAGGCGGGACATGCGGAGAAAGTCGCCCAAATCCAGGCCGATAAAGTCGCCTTTCAAATCACCGAATGCCAGAAGCGCGTGGAGAAATTTCCGACCGACCTGGGCATCCGGTTTGAAATGGGCGCGCTCTATTTCCAGGCCGGCAAACTGAGCGAGGCCATTCAGGAATTTCAAAAGGCGGAGAATTATCCACACAAGCGCATCGCCACCATGAACTACCTGGCGCAATGTTTCGCCCGCCGCAAGATGCCTGACATGGCCGCGCGGAAACTGCAAGCCGCCCTCAAGGAAAAGCCGGTCTTTGACGAGGAGAAAAAGGAATTGATCTACAACCTCGGCTGCGTGTTCGAAAGCATGGGCAAAAAGGAGGAAGCCCTCGAGCAGCTCAAGCAGATTTACGAGGTGGACATTGGCTACCGCGACGTCGCGGCCAAGGTGGATGCGTATTACGCCGGCCAGTAAATTTCTGAATTTCTGCCGCCAGTAAAATGCTTTCAGAAAAACCTCGCCAACCGTTTATCCTCGGCCCATGGCAAAAACCAATTCGCTGATTCGCCCGCTGGTTCACAAGTTGCACGGCTACGTCCCGGGTGAGCAGCCAAAGATTCCAGGGCTGATCAAGCTCAATACGAACGAAAATCCGTATCCGCCCTCGCCGCGCGTGCTGGCAGCGATCCGCGCGGCGGTGGACGGCCGGCTGCGGCTCTATCCCAATCCGACGGCGGAGCGGCTGCGCGAAAAGCTGGCGCGGCTGCACCGCTGCCGGCCGGAAAACATCCTCGTCGCCAACGGTTCGGATGAGGCGCTGGCGCTGGCGGTGCGGGCGTTGGTGGAGCCGCTGCCGAATTCACAGCTTCGGCACATCCAATCCAAAATGGGGGCGGGCACGGTGCAGTATTTCACCCCCAGCTATTCGCTCTACCCGGTGCTGGCGGACATCCACGGCGCGCGCAAAATCGCCGTGCCACTCAATCCAGATTTCACGATGCCGGGCCTGGCGGAACTGCGCCGCAGCCGGCGTTGGGAATTCAACGCGGCGCTGACATTCATCACCACGCCCAACGCGCCGGGTGGACGCGGTTACAAAACCGCGGACCTGGAGAAACTTTGTCGCGTGCAGAAAGGAGCGGTCGTGTTGGACGAGGCTTACGTGGATTTTGCGGAGGAAAATGCGCTGGCGCTCGCGCTGAAATTCCCACACGTCCTGGTGGCGCGGACCTTCTCGAAGGCGTATTCGCTCTGCTTCCAGCGCGTGGGCTATCTCGTCGGCCATGGCGAACTCATCGCGGCGCTGCACAAGATCCGCGACAGTTACAACGTCAACGGCCTCGGCCAGATTGCAGCCGAAGCCACGCTGGACGATCTGGCCTACTACCGCGCAAACTTCAAAAAAATAATCGCCACGCGCGAGGAACTGGCCCGCGAACTGACCCGGCTCGGCTTTCGCGTGCTGCCCAGCCAGACGAATTTCCTGCTCGTCCGGCCGCCGGTTTTTGCCGCGCCGGACTGGCTGAAGAAATTGCGCGCGAAAAAAATCCTGGTCCGCTGGTTCAGCGCGCCGGAGGTGAAAAACGATTTGCGCATCACCATCGGCACGCCGGCGGAAGCGGCGGCGCTGGTTCGGGCGGTGCGGCAGATTTTACGCCGCTGAATTCCTGGAACGAGGCAAAACCGTTCAGTTTCGGGACACTATTCGGGCTGGGCCATCCGGCGTTTTCGTCCGGCTTCAAGGCACTATTTCTGCTGGCTAGCCCGCGTGTATCTCAGTTACTACGGCTTGACGGAACCGCCGTTCGACATCACGCCGAACCCGCGGTTCCTGTTTTACAGCGAGAAGCATCGCGAAGCCTACAACCACCTGCTCTACGGCATCCGCGAGCGCAAGGGTTTCATCCAGCTCACCGGCGAGGTCGGCGCGGGCAAGACCACCCTCTGCCGTGCGCTCCTGGAGCAGCTCAGCGGCGATTACGCCACGGCGCTCATCCTCAATCCGGTCCTGAGCGCGGACGAATTGATGAAGGCCATCGCCATCGAATTTGGTCTCGATGTCAAAGGCATGGACCGCCTGGACACGGTCGGACTCATCAACAATTTCCTGCTCTGGCAAGTCGAGCAGAATCGCGACGCCGTGCTGATCATTGATGAGGCGCAGAATTTGACGGAGGAACTCCTCGAGCAGGTGCGGCTGCTTTCCAATCTCGAAATGGACAACCGCAAGCTTTTGCAAATCGTTTTGATGGGCCAACCCGAACTCCGCGACCGGCTCAACAGCCCGCGCCTGCGGCAATTGCGCCAGCGCATCACTGTGCGCTACCACCTGGATTCGTTGAACCGGGCGGAGTTGAACCAATACATCCAGCACCGGCTGGAAGTTTCGGGCGCGAAAGGCGCGCCGTATTTCACCCAGCCCGCGTTGTGGCGCGTGTATCATTACAGCGGCGGCGTGCCGCGCCTGGCCAACGCCGTTTGCGATAAATCTTTGCTCGCGGGTTTCGTCAACCAGACGGAGAAGCTGGATTACCGCGTCGTCGGCGCGGCCATCCGCGAACTGGAAGGCGAGGTCGGCCTATGAGTCTGGTGAACGACGCGCTGCGCCGGGCCAAGCTCGCGCAACAAAATCAGCCGCCCGCGTCCATCGCCGCCCCGAAGCTCCGGCCCGCCGAACCGGTCCAAACCCGGAAAAACGATTTTCTGCTGATTTGGGCAACGGCTTTTGTCGCCGCGTTTTTGATCGGCATTCTCTGGCATCGCGAAGTTCTGCTCCACCGACTTCCCACGCAGAACAGCCGGGCGGATATGGTGGCCGCCGCCGCCGCGCCAAAGACAATTCCCGCACCCGAACCCCCGACGGCCCCGGCGGCAGTGCCCGCCAATCCGGTGGCCGCCACGAAGACTAATTCGCTTTTGCCGGCAACCAACGCCGTGGTCGCGGAGCTTCCCGCGCCCAAACCGGTGACGCCCCGATTGCAAGCCGTGTTCTTTGATCCTCGCCGGCCCTCGGCCATCATCAACGGCAAGACGCTGTTCGTTGGTGACCGCACGGGCGAATTTCGTGTCACCGCGATCCGTCAGGACAGTGCCACGCTGGCCGGCACCAACCAGACGCTGGTGCTGACGATGGAGTGATGATTTTGCTTGGCGCAGGCCGCGGTTTTTGGGGATGATACGCGGCCAATGCAGTTCCTCAGGGAAAAATTCAAGGCCTCGCCGGCTTACGCGCGCGTCGCGCCGTTCGTGATTTTCCTCGTGCTCACTTCCGCGCCCGAACTTTTCGGCGACAGCACGCGCTTCTGGTTTTATTTCGCCAAAACCTTTGTCGGTGCGTGGCTCGTCTGGGAGATGCGCCCGTTCGTTTCCGAAATGCGCTGGGCGGTGAGTTGGGAGGCGGTCGCGGTCGGGCTCGCCGTGTTCGCAATGTGGGTCGGACTCGACCCGTTTTATCCGCAGTCCAAAACCTCCGGTCCGGACTGGAATCCGCACGTGGAATTCGGCCAGAATTCCCCGCTGGCTTGGACGTTCCTGATCGTGCGGGTGCTGGGCATGACCTTCGTGGTGCCGCCACTCGAAGAAGTCTTTTACCGCTCGTTTCTCTACCGGTATTTCGTGCGGACCGACTTCGAAGCCATGCCGCTGGCCCGGTTTCATCCAACCTCGTTTCTCGTGACCTCCGTCATCTTCGGCGCGTCGCATCACCAGTGGCTGGCCGGAATTCTGTGTGGCTTCGCCTACCAGTGGCTGCCCTTGCGAAAGAACCGGCTGGGCGACGTGATGACCGCGCACGCCATCACCAATTTTCTGCTTGGCGCCTGGGTTGTGTGGAAGGGCGACTGGAAGTTTTTCTAGGCCGCGCGATTTTGGAATTTGGGTCTGCGGTTCGCGGGTCAAATGTTCGGTGTTGAATGTTGGTTGATCGTTGTTCCGGCAATTCCCCATGATCCCGTGCGTTCTTTTTGAAGATGAGCATCTGCTGGTGGTCAACAAGCCGGCCGGCCTGAACACGCACGCGCCGAGTCCGTTCGCGGGCGAGGGTCTTTACGAGTGGTTGAAGAATCGCGAACCGCGCTGGGCAAATCTGGCGATCATCCACCGGCTCGACAAGGAAACCAGCGGCGTGCTCATTTTCGGAAAAACGCCGGCGGCCAACCGGTCGCTGACGGAACAATTCACGCAGCGCTCCGTTCGCAAAAAGTATCTGCTGCTCACCGACCGCGCGCCGCGCCAAAATGAATTCACCGTCAAATCCAAAATCCTCCGCGCCGGTGAGCGCTATGTCAGCGGCGCGACGGGCGAACCGGCGGAGACGCGTTTCCGCGTTTCCCAGCTCAAATCTGAAATCGCAAATCTGAATTTCATCGAAGCCGAGCCGCTCACCGGCCGCACGCATCAAATCCGGGTTCACGCCGCGGAAAGCGGCTTCCCGATTTTCGGCGACGCGCTTTACGGCGGCGCGAAATTCGGACGCGTGTGCCTGCACGCCGCGGAAATTGCATTGCGTCATCCGGACGGCGGCGTGGAACTGGTGTTTCGTGCACCGGTGGATTTTGCGGCGGACCCGCGGCTGGCTCTGCGCACCGCGCTGCTGGATCCGCGGGAAACCACCGCCTTCCGCCTGGTTCACGGCGCGAGCGACGGCTGGCCCGGGTGGCACGTGGAACGGCTCGGCGATTCTCTGCTCTCGCAAAGCGACCACGCGCTGACGGAACCACAACGCGCGGAGCTGGCCGGCCAGTTGGAAACCGTTTCGGGCCAGGGCGCGTACCATAAAATTCTCAATCGCCAGGTGCGCCGAATTTCGCCGGGCGAGGCCGCGCCGCAACTCGCGCTGGGCCGGCCCGCGCCGGAGCGGTTCGCAATTCTGGAGAACGGAGCGCAGTTCGAGTTGAGTTTCAACGAAGGCTATTCCGTGGGTTTGTTCCTCGACCAGCGCGACAATCGCCGGCGGTTTCTAACTGGCCACGTCGCCGCAGGTTTCCCCAAACTTCCATCTTCCAACTCCCAGCTTCTAAATTGTTTCGCCTACACCTGCGGCTTTTCGGTTTGCGCCGCGAAAGCCGGCGCGCGCGTCACGAGTCTTGACCTGTCAAAAAAATATCTCGAATGGGGAAAACGCAATTTCGCGCTGAATGGCCTCGATCCCGCGGCCCACGATTTCATTTTCGGCGACGTCTTCGACTGGCTGCGACGGCTGGCCAAGAAGCAACGGCAATTCGACGCGATCATCCTTGATCCGCCGACCTTTTCGCAGTCGAAGGAACACGGCGCGTTTCGCGCGGCACGGGACTTTGGAAAACTCGTGGGTGCGGCGCTGCTCGTGCTCAAACCCGGCGGAGCTTTGCTTTGCTCGACGAACGCGGCAGACTGGCCGCCGGAAAACTTTATGGCGGACATCACCGCCGCCGTGGCCGACGGGCACCGTAAAATCCTCCACCAGCATTACGTTCCGCAGCCGCCGGATTTCCCCATTTCGCGCGCCGAGCCGGCATATTTGAAAACACTTTGGCTGCGGATCGCGTAACTCCGCAACGCTACTTTTGTTCCCGGTCGAGCGAACGCGTGATCAGGCTGGCGCGGGGGCGGCTGCGCAGCAGGCGCAAGCGCACGATTACCGACGCCAGCGTCACGACGGCAAAGGCCAGGCCGAAGATCAACCGACCGTAATGATCGAAAAAAGTTTCGGGCGGCAGCGCGGCCGCCACTGGTGCCGCCATCGCCGGGCGAATCGGCTGGGAAACGGCGGGGGCGGGCAATGGTGGTTCCGATCTCGGCGGCGAAGAGGCAGGAGCCAGTTCGTGTTTTGTCTCCGCGGTTGGAATCGCCGCCGCCACCGACTTGGCAGGCGCGGCGGGAGGCCGGTCACTTTTTTTTACGCCGATCACCGTCGGTGCACTGGCAGCAGCGGACGCGACGGGTTCAACTATCAGGACGGCGGGATTTTCGCGCACCGGTTCGGCAGGCGCCGACGGGGTTTCAATTCTGGCAATTACCGGCAGCGTGGTGTTGGTTTCAGGCGATGCGGGTTTTCGCCCGGAAAGGATCAGCGGCGGCGTGGATGAAGCCCGCTCAACGGTCACAGCTTTTGCCGCAGGAGGTTCCGGATACTGCCATTCCGGCGGCAGCGGCGGGAGTTTTAGAGGCGCAGGCGGGGTGTTGATCGCAAACTCCTGGAGCTTCCCCGCGACGCCGCGCAACACGGTCAGGAACGGCAGCTTGGCTTGCTTCTGCCGGTCGCCCCACAGTTCGAACAGCGAATTGACCTGGGCGTCGAACGGTGTGCCAGTGAGTTTTTCGCGGCCGTCGGTCACCAGCAGAATCGTGATGACATCCGAGTTGGTGACCAGCTCGGCCAAGACCGGGAGCACCTGATCCAGGTGGGATTTTTTCTCACACTTTAGGCCGCGCAGGAATGCGACGGTGCGCGTGGCGATGGCGTCGGCCTGTTCGGGATCCCAGACTTGGAGCGGCAGTTGGCCGGCGCTGATTTTCTCGTTGAACGTCCACAGGCCGAGCGTGTCGCCGGAATGCAACTGGCCTTTCATGCCGGAGCGGATCAGGTCGCCGACGAGGTCCTGCACCGCGGCGGCGCGCGGTTGCATGGTCCGCGAAGTTTGCACCACCAGCAGCCAGCGGTTGGCGGGCCGTGCGGCGGCTTCGGCCGAGGCACGCTGCAAGTCCGCGCCAACCGCGCAAGACCCGACCGCGAGCAGCAGCAGCCAATGACAGCGCCATCGCCGTGCTGCGGAGCGAACTTTTCCCAGGGCGAAAGGTAGATTCATGTCGGGAGGTTCACGAACGGCGGAGAAACTGATGCCGCTCGCGCCGGTTGTGATGTTTGAGGTCATGTTGCAAATCCGCCAATGCGCTTTCCACGCTGCGGATGAAATTCAGACAACTCGCCGCCAGTCCACCCAGGCCGATCACGGTGTCGCGTTCGGCGTGGTCGTCCGTCACCGCCAGCACTTCGCCGTACGGCTGCATCCGGTGGGCGGCGCGCTCAATCAGGTCATCGGCCGTCTGGCCGGCGCGGGAAAAAATAATTTCGACGTCCGGCGTGGAACGGGTTTCCGACGGCCCGCTCCGTGCCGGGCTGGAGCCGTCGAAAAAAATCGTGATCGGCGTGCCGACGGCGTCGCGGTAGAGCGTGAGGATGCGCACCAGCTCGTCCCGGGCGGCGGCAGAATGGCGCGCCTTGCCCGGCGCCAGTTCCGGCCACTGATGCAGCAGGCTGTAACCGTCTACGAAAATGCGGACCAACGCCATGCGGCAGGATAGTCGAGCGGCGCAGGATTGGACAATGCAAAGTCCGATGCCTGCAGCCGCCTGACCGAATTCCGTTTGCCAGCGCGGTTTATTCGATTAACTTAATCTGTGCGAGGTTCTATGAAGTATTGGAAACTGATTCTAATCGCCAGCGCGCTGGTGCAGGCGGCAGGTCTGCAAGCGGCCAACGTCGGCCTGATCCAAGTCAAGGGCGCCATTGGTCCGGCCACCGCCAGTTACATCGCGCGCGCCATTGACCTGTCAGCGGAACGCAAAGACACCTGCCTGATCATCCAACTCGACACGCCGGGCGGCCTGCTCGATTCCACGAAGGAGATCGTGGAGAAGTTTTACGAATCTAAAGTGCCAATTGTGGTGTACGTGGCACCGGCTCCAGCGTGCGCCGGCAGCGCAGGCGTGTTCATCACGATGGCCGCGGATGTCGCAGCCATGGCTCCGCACACCAGCATCGGTGCGGCCCACCCGGTCAGCCTCGGTCTGGGCGGCGACGTGGAAAAGACCGATGACGTGATGAAAAAAAAGCAGGAGAATTACGCCGCCAGTTTCGCCGAGTCCATCGCGGACAAACGTCATCGCAACGCCGCGTGGGCCAGGTCCGCCGTTGTCGAAAGCGCCGCCACCACCGCCGAAGACGCACTCGACCGCAACGTGATTGATTTGATCGCAAAGGACACGCCCGACTTGCTGGAAAAATTGGAGGGTCGCGAGGTGAACGGTCAGAAATTGCACACCGCCGACGCCGAGGTGGCGGAAATTCCGATGACCGCCCGCGAGAATTTCTTGCACTTGGTTCTCCGGCCCGAAGTGATGTTCGTACTCATGCTGGTGGTGATTTACGGGATCATCGGCGAACTGAGCAGTCCGGGCGCGATCCTGCCGGGCGTGGCCGGAGCCATCGCACTATTGCTGGTGTTGTACATGTCCGCGATTTTGCCGGTCAACATCATCGGCGTGGCGTTCATGCTGCTGGCCGTGGCGTTGTTCATCATTGATATTTACGCGCCGACGCACGGCGCGCTCACCTTCGGCGGCGTGGTGGCGTTTTTCCTCGGCGCGCTCATGCTCTTCAACCGTGCGGAGCCGGCGTTCCGCCTGTCGCTGTGGTACATCCTGCCCGCCACCGGCCTGACCGCGCTGTTTTTCATCTTCGTCGTGGGCGCCGGGCTGCGCGCTCAGTTCTTGCCGGTGCGCGCCGGACGTGAGACGATGCTCGGCAAGGTCGTCAATGCGCAAACGCGAATTGACGCCACCGGCGGCCGGGTGTTCATCGAAGGTGAGTCGTGGAAGGCCGTGAGCGCAGTCGGCATTGAAGAAAATCAGCCCGTGGAAATCGTCGCGGTCGAAGGACTGACGTTGAAAGTAAAACCAACAACCAAATAGAAAGAATAACTATGGATCCCATCGGCCTTATTGCAAAACTCGGTTCAGGCTTCGTCATCGTCATCGTCATCGCGGCGTTCATCCTGCCGCAGACCATCCGCATCCTGCGCGAATACGAGCGCGGCGTAATTTTCCGGCTCGGCAAACTGCAGGGTGCCAAGGGGCCGGGCCTGATTTTCCTGATTCCGGTGGTGGACCGCATGGTGAAGATGGATTTGCGCGTCGTGACCATTGACGTTTCCAAACAGGAAATCATGACCCGTGACAACGTGCCCGCCACGGTGGACGCGGTGGTTTATTTCCGCGTCGTGGATCCGAATGCGGCGGTGGTGAAGGTGGAAAATTACTGGAAAGCCACCTCGCTCATCGCGCAAACCACGTTGCGCAGCGTGCTCGGCCAGGCGCCGTTGGACGACCTGCTTTCCCAACGCGATGTGATCAACCTCAAGTTGCAGGAAATCATTGACCGGCAAACCGAACCGTGGGGCATCAAAGTCACCGCCGTCGAAGTGAAGGACGTGGCGCTGCCGGACAGCATGAAACGGGCGATGGCCAAGCAGGCCGAGGCCGAACGCGAGCGCCGCGCCAAAGTGGTGAACGCCGAGGGCGAATTTCAGGCGGCCGAGAAAATGGTCCAGGCTGCGGCAATGATTGCCAAGGAGCCGATCGCGCTGCAACTGCGCTATCTCCAGACCATGCGCGAAATGGCCAGCGAACACAACACCACCACGTTCCTGCCGCTGCCGATTGACCTGTTCAGCGCGTTTTTGAAGAAGTAGCCCCCTATATGAATGGTCGGGTTTTCGTGAGAATGGCGGGCGTGGCCGGTTTGATGTTAACAGGCTGCCACGTGGCTAATAGGCCGGTTGTAATTCCATCACCGTGGGCACCGACTGCAGTTTCCTACACCTGTGATTCAAACACGGCAGAACCAACTTATCAGGGCTTGTCTGTCAGCCAGTGGATTAAGACTAAAACCTTGATAAACACCAATCAACTTTCACTGGCAGGGCTACTGACCTTGAAACAGGTTTCCACTGCTAATGACTGGGGCATTGTCAACTTTGAGTTGCCCATCAGATTTGATCAGCGCGGTGATTTACATTTGGGCGTGATAAACAACAATGGAGATTTCGTAGAATGTTGTCTCGAAGCATGTGAGCGTGCCACCAATGGCAATTGCCTGTTAAGCTGGAATATCAATTTCGACCCGCCCGAAAAACACAGGCTTCGGGCTAAATTAGTCTGCTATAATCATTTTGACCCAATTACCGTGATTGGCCCGCCTTTGAATTTTTATTCGAGCAATGCTTGCCAGTTTTTTGAAAGTGGTTCGATGTATGATGCAAAAGGTGCTTTTCTCGACGCAAAGCTGCGTGAAAATGTTGCTACTTACCGGATCGAATTGAAAACGCTCAAAGGGGATCACATTAAAACAATTGCCGGAAACACGACAAACGGCATGATAGAAGCAGACTGGGATCTGGGAGATGAGCACGGTAATAAATACACAGGAAAATCATTCGATGGATATTTCCACATCAAATATCCCAGCGAGTCGCGTTCAAGTCCGCCAGCCATTAAGGAATTTACTAAATTTGATAATTGAACTATGCCCCTTTGCGAATACGAATTATGCGAAGGCGAGTGCAAGGTGTGCGGCGGGAAGTTCACGCTGAACCGGCCGGTCTCCCCGCGCTCGTCTGATCCCAACCATCGGCTGGCCAGCGCACCCACACAGCGACGTTCCCGCCGATGAATCTTTTCAGGTCGTTTTGAAGAAGTCATGCCCATTGCCGGCGGAACTGGAAGCTGGCTTCGTGCGGAACCAGCAGGGGGGAAAAGCTGGAGCCAACGACTGGAATCGAACCAGCGACCCGCGCTTTACGAAAGCGCTGCTCTGCCGACTGAGCTACGTTGGCACTGGCGTCATGCTTCCACGTTGCCGGCCTGTTTGTCAAGCTTGGAGAGGCCCGGTTGCCCCACCACGCAACCGGTTTTCGCGGCCTCGAACGTAGGACTGGCAACCGCTTCCGTTTTGAGGCACACTTCAGCAGTCGAATTCGTTTGACCCAATTTTATGAGTTCCGAACCAGTCATTTTGGCGCGCGATGTCGAGGCCGCGGTCGTGCCCGTCGGCACGAAAGTCACGCTGCAAAAAGGCGAGACCGCCTACCTCACGCAATCGCTCGGCGGCAGTCACACCGTCGTCGTCAACGGCAACATGTTCCGCATCGAGGGCAAGGATGCCGATGCGCTCGGTCTGGAAGTCGTCCAGAAAAAATCCGGCGGCACGGCGGGGCCGGTCACCCAGGAGGAACTCGAGAAGGAAATCTGGAACCAGTTGCGCTCCTGTTTCGATCCGGAAATTCCCGTGAACATCGTGGACCTCGGGCTGATTTACGATTGCCATGTCGAACCGCTCGGCGCGAACAGCTTCAAAGCCAGCGTGAAAATGACGCTGACCGCGCCCGGCTGCGGCATGGGGCCGGTGCTTCAGCAGGACGTGCAAAACAAACTGCTCTCGCTCGAAACCGTGGACGACGTGAACGTGGAACTGGTCTGGGAACCGCAGTGGAACCAGGGCATGATGACCGAGGCGGCGAAGCTGCAACTGGGATTACTTTGACCAATAATTATCCGCCAATTTCGCGAATTGCCGCGAATTTTTCCTGGAATTTTAATTCGTGAAAATTGGCGCAATTCGCGGATAAAACATGAAGGACGCTAAAACAATTGACTGGTCCGCGCTGCGCAAGGATTTCCCGATCCTGGATCAGCAGGTCCACGGCCAGCGGCTGGTGTATTTCGACAACGCCGCCACGTCACAGAAGCCGCGCTCTGTGATTGATGCGCTGGTGCATTATTACGAACGCGACAACGCCAACGTGCATCGTGGCATTCACGAGCTGAGCAATCGTTCAACCAATGCCTTTGAAGCCGCCCGTGCCCGCGCCGCGAAGTTCATCAACGCGAAATCTTCCGATGAAATCATTTTCACGCGCGGCACGACGGAAGGCATCAATCTGGTCGCGGCAACTTGGGGCGCAAAAAACCTCAAGGCGGGCGATGTGATTTTGCTCACCGAAATGGAGCATCACAGCAATCTTGTTCCGTGGCAGATGATCGCGCAGCGGACTGGGGCAAAAGTCGTCTACCTCCCCGTCACCGGCGACGAAGGCATTTTGGATTTGTCCAAGCTCGATTCGCTGCTCACGGAAAATGTGAAGCTGCTGGCGATGGTTCACATTTCCAACTCGATGGGCACGGTGAATCCCGTTGCGGAAATTTGCGCGCGGGCGAAAAAGTTCGGCATCGTCACGCTGGTGGACGGTGCGCAGAGCGCTGGCCACCTGCCGGTGGACGTGCAGGCCATCGGCTGCGATTTCTTTGCGTTCTCCGGCCACAAAATTTGCGGGCCGACCGGCATCGGCGTTTTGTGGGGACGCCAGGAGATTCTCGACGCCATGCCGCCGTATCAAGGCGGCGGAGAGATGATTTTGTCCGTCGGCTACGACAAGACGGAGTTCAAGCACGCGCCGCACCGGTTCGAGGCCGGCACGCCCGACATTTCCGGCCCGATCGGTTTGCATGCCGCGATGGATTATCTCGACACCATCGGCCGCGAAAACATCTGGCGGCACGATCAGGAACTGGCGAACTACGCCGTCGAAAAACTGTCCGCGCTGAAAAACCTCCGCATTTTCGGCCCGAAACAAAACCGCGCCGGGCTGGTGAGTTTTCTGCTGAAAGACGTTCACGCGCACGACTTGGTGACGCTGGCGGACCAGGCGGGCGTGGCGTTGCGCGGCGGGCATCATTGCACGCAACCGCTCATGCACAAGCTCGGCGTGGAATCCACCGCCCGCGCGAGTTTTTATTTTTACAACACCCAGGCTGAAGTTGATCGGTTCGCGGAAGTGGTGAAGGAGATTCAGAAATTTTTCGGGCAATGAAATGGGGCAGGCGCCTCCGCCGCCACAAAATTTGTGTGTGTGAATTGGTCGTTATTAAGCTTGAGTTTTGCTAAACTTCAACTGGGGGTAACGACAATCCAGTGTGATCAAAAAACGATCTCAAAAGGTCGGGCCGTTTCTGAATCCGGCGAAATTCTGCTGTGATTTGATCGCGAAGCACAATGAGATTTGGAGGAGCATAATTGGCCAGCCTTGCGTATTTGACGTAAGACCATGCGTAGTCCACAGGATTCAATTCAGGAGCATATGGTGGAAATTCGTCGACAACAATTTTGCGATGCTTGTGCAGAAAGCATCGAACGACTCGCGCTCTGTGAATCGGTATTTCATCCCACAAAAGAGTTATAGCTCCGGGTATTTTGCGACGCAGATGATGGAGAAACGCAACAAGCGACGGGCCACGAAAATTGGCATTGTCGGCTAGAAGATGAAAATAGAAGCAGAATCGTCTGTATTGCGGACTGATTGAAATGGCTCCAATGACTGAAATTCGATTATGAGGTTCGGCAACACGCAAGACAGGAGTGCAGCCTTTTGGTGCCCAAGTGCGTCGCAAAATAGGCGCAAGCATAAATCCGGCCTCGTCAATAAAAACGATGTGCGCGTGTCTGCGTCGCGCCCTATTCAAAATTGTATTTTTCATTGTTTCACCAAATGTTTGACAAATTGATTTCGGTCAAGCTGACAAAGATCAGTTAAATTGCTTTTGCCGATTTCTGTTCGCAAGATTATAGTGCCGGCGTGAAAGCGATTTCCATTCGGGAAGCCCAGGGACAGCTTGGCCAGCTCATCGCCGCGGCGTGCCGCGGCGAGACGATTGTGCTCACGGACGGCGACAAGCAGGTGACGCTGGAACCGCGCGTTTTGGATTTGGAAGAGGACAGCCCGGAACTGGAGGCGGAATTGTTGAAGGCGGCCAACGGGCCGCACGCGCCCATGCGCGAAGGCGAATTGCGGGAAATTGCGGACCGGGCCATGCGCGAATATCGCGCCAAACGACGACAATGAAACTGTCGTTGCATCGAGCCGAGACATTCAGCGCCGATTTCGACCAACAATACCGGTGGTATCTTGAACAAGCCGGCGAAGAATTGACCGGACGGTTTCTGAAGGCGGTGGAGAACACATTGCAATCCCTGCTAATGCAACCGGATTTGGGCCGCCGGAGAACATTTCGGCATCCGGCTTTGGCGGGCATCCGTTCATTTCGAGTTGAACCACCTTTTCAAAAAATCCTGATTTTCTACCGGCACACGGCAGCAGAACTTTCTGCGGAACGCCTCATGCACGGCGCAAGGGATTTGCCGCGACAATTGGTTGAGCCTTTGTCGTAAAAAACCTGCGCCAGAATGGTGAGCTGCTTGCTGAAGGTCATCCACGCGCATGACGTCGTGACGCTGGCGGACCAGGCGGGCGTGGCGTTGCGCGGCGGGCATCATTGCACGCAACCGCTCATGCACAAGCTCGGCGTGGAATCCACCGCCCGCGCGAGCTTCTATTTTTACAACCACCGGGCGGAAGTGGACCGGTTCGTGGAAGTGGTGAAGGAGATTCAGAAATTTTTCGGGCACTCCTGACGCGGCCATGCCGCCACGGCGAACCCAAGCAGGTGCTTCCGCCCCTCAAACGGCGCTCTGCCCGGCCCCATCGTGGCCTTCGCCATCAAGATCCATTAAAATGTCACGCGGCTCCGCGCCTTTGCTCGGGCCGACGATGCCGCGATTTTCCAACTCGTCCATGATGCGCGCGGCGCGGGTATAGCCGAGGCGCAGGCGGCGTTGCATCAGCGAGACGCTCGCCTTCTGCTCGCTGCGGATCACTTCGATGCATTGCTGGATCAAATCCTCGTCCTCATCAATGCCGCTTTCGTCCCCGAAACTGGCCGTCGGTTTGGAAAGCTGCTGGTGAATTTCCATCTCGTAGCTCGGCTTGCCCTGGCGCGCGATGAAGTCCACCACGCTCTGGATTTCCTGGTCGGTGATGAGCGCGCCCTGTGCGCGAATCAATTTCGCCGAGCCGGGCGGCAGATACAGCATGTCGCCTTTGCCGAGCAGTTTGTCCGCGCCCATCGCGTCGAGAATCGTGCGCGAATCCACCTTGGCTGCAACCTGGAAAGCGATGCGCGCCGGGATGTTGGCTTTGATGACGCCGGTGATGACGTCCACCGACGGTCGTTGCGTCGCGACGATGCAATGAATGCCCGCCGCGCGCGCCATCTGCGTGATGCGCGCAATGGCCATTTCCACGTCCGCCGGCGCGACGAGCATCAAGTCCGCCAGCTCGTCGATGATGACGACGATGTAGGAGAGTTTTTCGGGAATAACGATGTCCTCCTCGCGCGGCACCACGATTTCCTCGTCCACCTCGACCGCAAATCCATCCGCGCCCGGCTCTACTTTTTCCTTTTTCGCCATCAGCGGCAATTCGGGTTCCGATTGCTTGAGCGGCTGGTTCTTCGGGCGGTCGTTGAACGACTTGATGTTCCGCACGCCGACCTTCGCGAAAATCTGGTAGCGCTTTTCCATTTCGTTCACGACCCAGCGCAACGCGAGGATGACCTTTTTCGGATCGGTCACGACCGGCACGACGAGGTGCGGCAGCGTGTTGTATTGCTGCAACTCGACGACTTTCGGATCAATCATCACAAAGCGCAGTTGGTCCGGCGAAAATTTGTAAAGCAGCGACGCGATGATGGAGTTGATGCACACCGACTTGCCTGAACCGGTGCTGCCGGCGATCATCACATGCGGCATTTCAGCGAGGTCGGAAATGATCGGATGGCCATAGACATCTTTGCCGAGCGCCAGCGGAATACGCGCCTTGGTGTTGCGCCATTCCTCCGATTCGAGCAGGTCGCGCATGATGACCTTGGTCTTGATGAGGTTCGGCACCTCGACGCCGACGGAGCTTTTTCCCGGCACCGGCGCGAGGATATGGATGCGCTCGGCCTTGAGCGCGGCGGCGATGTTGTTCGAGAGCGCGGCGATTTTTTCCAGCTTTACGCCCGGCGCGGGATGCAATTCGTAGCGCGTGATGGTCGGGCCTTTGGTGATGTCGCCGAGGGAAACCTCGATGTCAAACTGCGCCAGCGTCTGCTGCATGAGCCGCGCGTTGGCCATCAACTCCTCCTTCGACTCGGTGGGCTTGACCGTCATGTCCGGATGCTGGAGGAACTCCATCGGCGGCAACTGGTAATTGCCGATCATGGGCACCGAGGCGACCGTCATCGGCTTTTTGCGCGGCTTCGGCTTGAGCGCGGAGCCGTCGGCGATGGTGATCTGCGGCTGCGGTCTGGCGTCCGCCGGTTTTTCCAAATCAGCCTTTTCGGGAAATTTCTCGTCGGCTTTGGGCTCCGCGGATTTCTCGGCCGTTTCCGGCTTCTTGCCAAGAATATCCGCCGTCGTCGCGGCGGCGACTTCCGTCGCGGGGATCACTTCGACTTCATCGGGAGGAGCGATTTCCTTGGGTGGTTCCGGGGCCGGGGATTTTTTGGGCCGCGTGGCGCTCGGTTGCGGCACGCTCAAATCGCGCACATTCGGCGGCGGCACGGGCTGCAAATCCGCGCCCAGCCCGCTGTTGGGGTTGGTGGCGATGCCGGCGCGCGCGACGTCGCCTTCCAGTTTCTTCGCCTGCTTTTGCAGGTCGCGCGCCTTGCGTTCAAGCGCGAGTTCCTCCGCGGAAAGTTCGCCGTCGGCCTGGGTCTTCTGGCCGGAAAGCCGGCGCACCCATTCCCCGAGGCGGAAGTTGGTGAGGAACAGCAGGCTGACCAGCAGCAAGGCGGCATAGACGATGGTGGCGCCGAAATTGCCCAGCGCCCAAAAACCGTATTCGTACGGCAGATAACCCAGCCAGCCGCCGGCAAAGGGCGCGTCCAGGGATTCCTTCACGCGCTGCAGCGGCGCATCCATCAGGTGGAGCAGGCCGGTCAGAGCCAGCATCAGCACGGCGCACCAGAGCATCAGCCAGTTTTGACGTGTCCGCAGGTGGGCCAGCAACTTGAGAAAATGCGCCAGTCCGAACACCGCGAAAATAAACGGAAGCAAATAGGCAGCCGCACCGAAGAACAGAAACGTGACGTGTGCCAGCCACGCGCCGGACGGCCCGATCACATTGTGCGTCGGGTGGTTGGGCGGGTTGATGTGCGCGGCGAGGTCGTTGGCGTCGAAGGAAAACTGGGCGAACAGCAACAGCAGTGCCAGCAACACCAACACCACGCCGATGATGTCGTCGAAGCCGCGCGCTGGTTCAGAATCTGCCGCTGGTTTACGTGCCATGCCACAAAGTTACCAGTGCGGACTGACGAGTGACAAGCGACGAGTGACAGGTGCCGGCACTTCCCGGCCGCTTGGCAGGGCTACCTCACCCAGTGCCGCGCCGAGGTTGTTTGGGTTCGCCTTGGAAAATTGGTGGTGTCGCAGGGCGGGCAGACGGGAGAAGCTCTGCGGTCAGCAAAAATTAGGATCTGGCCCCGCACCGCGCTGCCAGCTCTCAACTTCAATTTGCTGCGCGACGCATCCCTCGGCCTCGCCCGCCTGGTCCCGAGCCGGACTTACTCGGCGCGTTCGAGGTGAAGTCTTTGATCCGCCCGATGCCGGCCAACGCGAAGATGTTTGACAAGTTCGGGGTGAGATGGCGCACGACCGACCGAACACCGGGGTTTGTTTCCCAAACATTCTTTATCTTGGAATTGCAGGCAATGGTTCAAGGCTGCCGGCTGGCCTTATCATTTCGACGGTAACTTCTCTGAATATCGAAAAAGGTTGCCTAAATGTTGCAAGAAAGCACTTGCATAGTCCACATGGTCTCCGTATTTACACTGACGTTATTGCAAAAAATATATGAACCAGAAAATTATGATCCGTTTGTGGGCGAAGGCGACTGTTAAATTGTTGACCAGAGTCCTGCTGCTTTCACTCGTCGTCGCAGGCGCGGCCGTCTCAATCACCGCCACCGCTGGTCCGGCGGACACCAACAAGCCGACTTTGACCATCACCGCACCGACGGCGGGTCTGCGCGTCAGCAACGCGGTTTATACCGCCACGGGCAAGGCGGCCGACAATGTCGCCGTGGCGGCGGTGTGGTACCAGCTCAACACCAACGGTTGGTTCCAGGCCACCGGCCTGACGAACTGGGCCACGACCAATCTCGTCCTGAGTCCTGGCTCGAACACGCTCTGGGCCTTTGCGGTGGACACGAGCGCAAACCACTCGGTGACCAGCAAAGTTTCTTTCATTTACATCCTGAACTTGCCGCTGACATTGGCGGCGACCGGCCGCGGCTCGATCACGCCGAATTACAGCAACGCGGTGCTGGAAGTGGGCAAGACTTACGCGATGACGGCGATGCCCTCGCTGGGCTTTGGGTTCACGAACTGGACGGATGGCGCGGGCAATGTGCTGACCAATAAACCGGCGCTGAGTTTTGTGATGGCTTCCAACCTGACCTTCGTGGCGAACTTTGCGGATGTGACCAAGCCGACGCTGACGATTACCGCGCCGACGGCGGGGCAGCGGGTGAGCAACGCGGTCTATACCGCCACCGGCAAGGCGGCGGACAACGCGGCGGTGGCGGCGGTGTGGTATAAGTTGAATACGGGCGGCTGGTTCCAGGCCACGGGCCTGACGAACTGGGCCACGACCAATCTGGTGTTGAATCCCGGCTCGAACACGCTCTGGGCCTTTGCGGTGGACACCAGCACGAATTACTCGGCGACCAACAAGGCGGCCTTCACCTATGTGGTCAGCGCGAAACTTACTTTGGCG
>Ga0075030_100001797_pt1 | contig 19357 bp, 10 predicted proteins | sample LitLauG_LLR_2012_FD_71393 | JGI IMG/M metagenome (GOLD analysis project Ga0075030, IMG submission 71393) | Freshwater sediment microbial communities from Pennsylvania, USA - Little Laurel Run_MetaG_LLR_2012 | ecosystem: Environmental > Aquatic > Freshwater > Creek > Sediment | place: USA...
GCCCTGAAAAGGCTGGCATCGGCGGTTCAAGTCAATCCCTGGCCACCATGTTTTCAATCACCTGCACACCGCTCCTCTGGTCACGTGGCCACAATACCAATTTGATATAAGTTCTCGTTTCGGTCCTCCGTCCGATGCGATCAACATCAAACGCCCGGGATTCGTAAGCGTCCGGTCCCTCTTTCAATTACCCATAGACTTTCGGGTTTCAGCAGTGGAGGTGAGCCGGATTCAGGGCATAGTGGCCCAAGGCAAGCCTCGGCCAGGCCCGAAAGCCAACAAGCACAATCCTGCCTGTAACTATGCCCAAGGAGACCTTCTAGAAGAGCTGATGATCACGGTACTGACTCAAACAGCGGCGCACCTGCCACAAAGGCAGCGCACTTCTAGTTCACATCGCCTGTGTCAAAACTGCGTCAGAACCCCCTCGAATTGCAGGTCATGGAGATCTGTTTTGAGCGAAAGGCAGACTCCCCAAGTTGTTCTTCTTTCGAGAAAGTCGTCAGAAAAAGGAGAGCGAATAGACCGGGCCTTCGTGCGCCCAAGACAGGTGCGCGAAGCTCACGGAGAATTCGACAACGGTCTGCAAGTATTTTCTTCACGACTACGATCTGCACGCACCGACACCGAATATAAACGAGGGCTGGTCCCCCACGATGCAGCCCTCGAAACCCACCTGCCGCGTTAGTAATTTTGGCAGCAATTTGGCAGCAAATTGCGCCATTTTGGCCGGTTTTTGCCGACTCAGCCGGTCGTAAGTCCTTTAAAAATCAATGCCCGGCTGCTACCTTACTTCCATGGCATGGAAGAGGTCGTCGGTTCGATCCCGACCAGGTCCACCAAATCCCTCAATCACTTACAAACATCGCGCCCTCCCGTTTGGTAGCATTTGATAGCAAATTTCAAAAACATTTTCAGTCAGCGTGACTTTCTTCCGGCTTCACTCTGAGTTCAGCGTTGATCGCGTCGGGAGTCGCCTGCACGCTGTCCGGGATCTCCTGCACATACACGTCGGTCGTCGTATCTCATTGAGTGCCATGGACGAAAGTCGTGCGTATCGACTCCCACATCCATGGAGAGCGAGGTCGGCGCCTCTGGCAGCCGTGCGAGAGAATGCCCGTAGAGATGCCGATGATCCGCGGTTACTTCGATTCCAGATGCTGCAAGGCATAGTGGCAGAGCACGATCGGTTGACCGTGGACCGAAACTTCCGCCAGATTGTCGAGCCCGGAGAATTCCTCTCTCACTTGGTCGTTCACCCACAGGGCTAGGCAATAGAGGTGGGGGTGAGGAGAATCCGACGCTCCTGCTTCTGTTCTTCGGAGAGAACGCTGAAGCCTAGAAAGGCCGAAAGACCAGAATGGCGACCAATACAACGACGCAGAGAGTCAGTATGAGGAGCGACGCCTTTTCGACTTTTAAGGCGTCCTTGCGCGTAGTTGGTTCGGCTGCCATACCGAGTTTCAGTTTCCGCTAAGAGGGCTATTCTGAGAATGGCACGACCGTGGTGGGCACGGTGGTAACGTGTCCAAAGTTCTCCGGGTGGTCGAAGGCGCGCGGCCATGCGATTGATATCTCCTGATGTCGCGAACAGGAAAGAGAGGCGTACAATGTGGCGCGCGGAATCGGACGGAGAAAGGGAGAATCGATATGGGTAGTCCTATTGACGTATCCGGCTTCGGGAAGCTTTCAGTCGCACCCGACGCGAACGCCCTGCTGCTGGTGGTGTTTGGCGGCATCGTAGTGGATAACCGAGCGAGTGGCGTCTACATGTGGGACTACATGAGTAGAATCCAGAACCGGTTTCACATCTTCGTCGCGATCGACCATAAGGTGGACGGCACCAAGGCCTATGAATCGCTGATGACCACAATCGGTACGCAAAGCCTGACCCCATCCCAGCAGATTCTCTATCTCTTCTCGGGCGGCTACAAGCCTGGTAGACACGTGTTGATCGATAAAGGCGCCGACACGTTCTCGTCGATCTACCTGGTCGACATCTGGATGGGCGTGAGCGACGAGCAGCACTCCATCATCCCGGACTTTTACAAACATCTGGTGAATGCGAACCGGAAGAAGATCACCTACGTCTACACCATCGGTGGGGCCAACAACCCTGAGGCGAGAGACTCCATCGCGAAAACGTTGGGGTCGCAGAACGCGATATTGGTGAACAGTCAAAAAGGTGACAAAGGCCTCGACACCCACATGCGGACGAATACCGTGGCCGTCGGCATGCTCCCGTAGGAGCGCTGGTCCCCAACCGGAAGTCGACCCGGACGCTCCGCCAATCCTAGGGCCGAATTTCAATCGGCGTGCCGTCCGCGACTGCCTGCCAGATCTCGTCCATCTCCGCGTTCGTGACCGCAATGCATCCGTCAGTCCAGTCTTTCAGCCGATGCGACGATCCCACCCACCCATAGCCGTTCGCCAAACCATGCACAAAAACATCTCCTCCCGGTGAAACGCCTTTTTGCCGCGCCGCTTCGCGATCCCGCGCACTGGGATACGAGATGTGGATCGACTTGTAGAACTGGCTGTGCGCGTTGCGCGAATTCAGCACATAGATTCCTTCAGGAGTCTTATGATCCCCTTGCCTCGTCTTGGGCCCGACCGGGTCTCCGCCCAACGCCACTTTGTACGAATGGATCACCCTTCCCTGGCTGAGCAGTTCGAGCGTGCGCTCTTTCTTGAGCACCAGCACGCGCTCCGCATGCAGCACCGGTTTCGCCGCCTCCTGCGCCACGCCGAGCGCACACACCAGCAATACCGTCAATCCAGTACGAACCCGGATGCGCATGGCCTGGATTATAGTCGGCCTCATTCCTCGAAGTGCTAGGCTGGTAGGGTGAATCAGTTCGACCATACAACAGGGCTGTTCGGGGCACGACTCATGTGGAGACAGCCGCACTTCGACAAGCTCAGAGCCTGCTGTGAGCCTGCCGAAGGGGCAGGCTGTCGGCTGTCCCGGCTGGGCGCAGCCCGGCGGCTCAGTATTCGTTGTGCCCTGCTCCTGTCAGTTGCCCTTCCAGCCTCAGCCGGAAACTGGACTGCGACTGCCCGGCCCGCCCGTCTGGTCAACGGTGCGCCGGTCTTGTTCCAGGTGAAGCCCCCAGCCAAACTCGACGCCTTGACCGGAACCTGGCTTGGCCATCAGATCACCTTCAGCTACGACACCTCTACAAAAACCTGGTTCGCCCTGGCGGGGACAAGCATTGAGACCACGCCGGGCAAATACGCGCTCGCCCTAACTGGTGAACGCAGCGCGGCCAAGCCCGCCGGCACACTCGCTTTCAGCCGCCAGTTCGCGGTCGCCCTTGCCAAGTATCCCAAGATTAGAGTTGCGCTGAGCGTCGAAAAGAAGTTCACCGAGCCCACCAGGGAGGAACTCGAACAGATCGAAGAGGGCAAGAAGGTGAAGCAAGACTACCTGAACCGCGTCACTGCTGACCGCGAATGGGCGGGCCGATTCACCGCCCCCGCAAACGCCGCCATCTCCGATGTGTTCGGCTCGCAACGCGTGTTCAATGGCACCGCCTCCAGTCCTCACCAGGGCCTTGATTTCCGCGTACCTGCCGGTACTCCGGTCGCCGCCATGAACGACGGCACCGTACTCCTGGCACGTCCTCTGTATTTCGAAGGCAATTTTGTCGTGATCGACCACGGACAAGGCCTGCTGACCCTCTACCTGCATCTTTCCGAGTTCAGGGTGAAGGAAGGAGACGTCGTGAAACGAGGCCAGGAAATCGCTCTGAGCGGAGGCACTGGACGCGCCACCGGCCCACATCTTCACGTCGCCGTCCGGTGGCAAGGCACCTACCTCGATCCCTCCCGCCTCATGCAGTTGCCTTTGCCCTGAGGTACAAGTAAATCGTTCATCGTGCTGAATGATTCCGTTCTGGACTCACGACTTTCTTAGCGATCTTTGCGAATTCTTTGCGACCTTTGCGGTTAGAAATTCTTTACCGCAAAGTTCGCAAAGAGACCGCAAAGAACGCAAAGAAAAACAGCGATGACTTCGGCTGGAACGTATCACAGGCTGCCCTCAATCTTGAATCTTTGTAAGTCGTTGAAAAATCGTAGAACGGCCCTGCCGTGACGGGCAGTTTTCTCCCGGAAGGGGTTTCCCCTGATCTCGGTGACGGTCGTCGAAGCTAGGGCCGTTTCCGGCTCAGGAAATGGCATTCTAGGCGGGGACCCAGGATGCGATGCGAACGAAGGCAGGCGGCCACAGAATACGTATCTTTACGTACGTACATTTCTATGCGTATATCTAAAGCAAAGTCGGTTCTAGCGTCTACGCCACCCCACCTGATATCCGGCTCCGCGAAGCGCCTCGAGAACCGTCGCGCAACAAATCATTCAACGCATCCTTCAATCCCAGGTTGCGGATCAGCCGGTGCAGGTAGTTGGGGTGCACCCCCAGGATCGCCGCCGCCTCCACGTAGTTCCCCCGCGTCCGTTCCACCGCATCCAGGATGAGTTCTTTCTTCAACGCCTTCACGCTCGCGTGATACTTACCGCCGCTTGCTTCGTCCGCCGGTCCCTGATCCAGCACAGACTCCGGCAGATCCTCCAGCAGCACCACATCGGAAGATCCCATCACCAGGGCTCGCTCAATCGCGTTTTCCAGTTCGCGCACGTTGCCCGGCCAGTCATAACTCGACAAAGCGGCCATGGCTTCGCGCGCCACCGGCCGCGCCTTCACCTTGCATCGCTTGGCGTATTTCTGCACGAAGTGCCGGGTCAGCATGGGAATATCTTCCTTACGCTCGCGCAGCGGAGGCATGTGCACCTGGACCACCGCCAGCCGGTAGTAGAGATCCTGGCGAAATTCCCCTTTACGCACGGCCTCATTCAAATCGCGATTGGTGGCTGCGATGACACGAATATCCACCTTGATCGGATGCGTCCCTCCCACGCGATCGAATTCGCGCTCCTGCAGCACGCGCAGCAACTTGACCTGCAGGGCTGGAGCCAGTTCCCCGATCTCATCCAGAAACACCACGCCGCCGTCGGCCACTTCCAGCCGGCCTTTTTTCTGGCTGGCCGCGCCGGTGAAGGAGCCGCGTTCATGCCCAAACAGATCGCTCTCCAGCAGCATCTCTGGAATCGCAGCGCAGTTGATCGCCACAAATGGCCTGCCGCTGCGTGGGCTGTTGCTATGCAGCGCACGGGCAGCGAGTTCTTTGCCCGTTCCGCTCTCGCCCGTAATCAGCACCGTCGAATTGGTGGGCGCGAGCTTGGCCAGGGACTGGTAGATTTCCTTCATCCGCCCACCGTCCCCGACCAGGCTCTGTTCCTGGCTGATTTCCGTGGTCAGGCGCTGGTTTTCCCGTTCCAGCCATTGCTGCCGCCGGGCGTTGTCCAACGCTACCGAGGAGATCCCCGCGATCGCCGCCAGCAGTTGCAGATGATCCTCGTGAAACCGGCTCCCGGGATTCGTGCTGTCCAGATAGATGCACCCGATCATGCGCTGAAATACGGTGAGGGGCACGCAGAGCAACGAGCGCACGTCCGAACCAGCCAAGCTTTCCACATCGCGCAACGTCCCGCTCGGAACGTCCACACCCAGAATCGCGACATCCTCTTTCATCACCTGGCGCGCAATGGTGCGGCTGACGCGCACCAGCTGCGCCTGCCCCGTCTGCCGTGTCCGCGCGTAGAGCGAGCTGAACTCCTGTCCCGCACCGTCCGCCAGCAGAATCGCGCCGCGGCCTGCGGGAACCACCTCAAAAATCAGATCAAGCAGTTGCGCCTGCAGTTCCTCCAGGTCGCGGATGGCGTGCACGACCCGGCTGATCTTCAACAACGCGCCCAAATTGCGCGCCACTTGCGAGCCGGCCGGGAGCTCGCGCAGCAACCGGTCCGGCTGCAGGTAAACCACTTCTTTGGGACGGACCAACTTGGTCTCGGTCGCAGGATGGCTGTCGTCGAACTCGACGCGGCTGGGGGAGGCCGTCCGCTCCGCATCTTCGACCAGAAACAGAAACACGGAATCGCCGATGGCGATCTCGTCGCCATGGCTCAGCCACTGTTCTTTCACCGTCAGACCGTTCACCACGGTTCCGTTGCGGCTTTCGAGATCCCGGATCTGGTAGCGTCCGTCCTCTCCGCGACGGAGCAAGCAGTGCTTCCGCGAGACCGACGGATCGACCACCGGCACCGTATTCGTCGGATCGCGCCCGAGGGTAGATTCCCCGTCGGGTAACGGATTGGTGGAATCTATTAAGGGGCCTGCTATTGCCAGTAGTCTCGGATGCAATCGTGTTGTCCCTTCACTCCGTGCAGACTTTCTTATCACAGCCGGGACGGAAATGCATCGTCTACCGCATTCCATTTGCGGTATCCGAACGGTTAGTAAGACTATCTGATCAGATAGTGTTTCTTTATCGGCAGTCCGCCTTCTGAGGGCTCCCCACCAGCCTGCGGTCTCTGCTAACCGATTGTCAAGATAGCGTTTAGCGGCGACTCAAAGCAACCAGTCGCTCACCCCCGAGATTGGCATCCAGCATGCACTATGAAAAGGCGCGACGCTCGGCAAAAGCGATGGGGGAAGCGCTTTCGATCAGTTTCAGCCGAGATCGCCAAGTCAGAGGCTCGGGGGACCCCCTCATCGAGCCTCTGACTTATTTTGTTTATATAGATGTCGGCACTTGAGCAGTGCGTTCGTCCTCAACAAAATCAAAAGAGCCCGAAGTCCGAAACAGGCAGCGGAAGATCGGGCCCTTTAGGGGCCACGTTAAGCTTGCGAGACCGTCAGGCTCGGCCTCGGTGATCATTTTCAAGCGATCGCTGGGACGAGCTCTTAACCGGCCGCCAGCTCGCTTGTGGCAGACTGCTCCGCAGCAACGACAGCCACTCCATCGCGATAGCTGACGGTGCGCCCGGAAATCGCAGGCACTCTCTCCCCCGGCACCAGGATCCCCACCAGATTCAGCGGATCGGCCGCCGACAGTGTCATGGCGTCTCCGCTGAGCGGCAGGCTCCGCATCGCCCTCACTGATTCAACCGCCACAGGCAGCGCAAACTGCTCGCCCAGAAAACCATCCACGAAGCGCCCGCCGCGAATCTCGCCACGATCTTCCAGCCGCCGGAATCCCATCAGCAACTCGCGCCACGAAGGCAGGTTCGACTCGCGCGCCAGCAAGTCGCGAATCACAATGCCGTAGCGCCGCAGCAGCATCCAGCACGCAGCTTCGATGGCGCGCGGACGCTCGACCGCCACGTCCGCGTGCAGCAGCGCCCAACGCCCGGAGCTATGCCGAGGACGCGTGCTGCGCCCGCTTCCCTGCCCCGCGCGCCGCTTGGGATCGATCAGCGCCCGCAGATTGTCGAAGCCATCAGCCGTGACCAACCCAGCCGCCACAAGTTCCCACAAAGCGGTTTCGATCTCGGCCTTGAGTTTCCCTGTCCCGCGCACAATATCGGCAAAGAAAGATGCCCCGCGCTGCCGCAAGAACTCGAGCACTAGCTGCGATCCATGGCTCAATCCCCGAGTCTCGGCCTCGTCGCCAACGGCATGCCGAGGAGTCATCCAGTCCGCTTCTTCGCGCACGAAGAAGGTAATCGGAGCCACGCTGGTCGGGATTACTCGCCGCTGGCGTGGCGCACTCGTGCCTTCTCCAGACCCATTCCCGCCCGCGGACTCAAGCGTCGCGGGGTGCGGCGAAAGCCTTCCCCATCCCACCGCTCCGGTCAGACAGAGCTGATCGAGCCACGCCGGATCGTAGTCGGCGATGCGCCGCGCGAGTATCTGCCGCTCCCAGGCGTTAGCCGGAATCTCAAATCCCTGCAACTGCTGCAGCACCTCGAGCGTCCCGCGCTCGCCCGCAACCTGCGTTCCCGGAGCCACGTGCTGCCAGCGCATGAGCCAGCGCATGAACGCCGCCGCCGTGACCGGTTCGATCTGCTTGCGCAGCATCCCAACCGTCAGCCGATGAATCCGAGCCAGCAGGCGCCGCTCGCACCATTCGATCTCTGGTTTGGGGACGGCTTGTGTCGGGACAGCCGCCCCCGGCTGTCCAAGCGAGCGAAGCCCGACCGCTCCGTGTGGCGCGGACACTCCCGCCCGCGTCCCGGCAGCGCCAGTAAAGTTGCCCCGCAGAACAGTCCCGCTAGCCTCCATGCGTAGCAAAGCTATTTCGATATCCGAAGCAGCCAGCCCCAGCGTCTCTCCAAGCTGCGATGCGGATACCGGCCCGGCATGCGACATCCAGCCGGTAACCAGCGTGAGCAGAGCGTCGCCGCGGGAAACCTGACCCGTCTCCACATCCGCGAGCGCATGGACAAACTCTGCTCCGGGAAACAGCGTCGCAAAACTTCGCGCCCGCTCCGCCGCCACCCAATAGCGCCACCCCTCAAGCGAAGCGACTCCCGCCCGCCCTTCGCTCACCAACCTCTCGAAGTACCCGCCCCACTCTGCAATGCTCATGTGGGGCTGGGTCTCTAACCCGGCCAGGTCGAGCGAAGCTCGACTGGAAGTTGCAGGAGCAGACATACCCTCCGGCAGCGCCACCAGCGTGTGCAGCACATCGTGCAGTTCGTCCGCATCCCGCACATCCGGCCAGGCCTCCTCCCGCACCTGCGCAATGGCCCCCTGATCGAGCCCGCCCACTTCCTCCAGCACCGATTCCGGCAGCACGCGCCGCATCTCAACGGCGCGCGCCCGCCGCTCCTCCAGCGGCGCATCATCCAAGTACGCATACGGATTCGCGTTCAGAATTTCATGCGAAAACTGTGACGGTACAGGAGTATCTACAGCTAACACACGAATCGCGCCCGAAGCCATCCCGCGCAGAAGCGATTTCAGTCCTTCGATATCCATCGCCTCGGTGAGCACATCTTTCATGACCTCGCCCACCAGCGGATGATCGGGAATCTGCCGGTCGCCTTCGATGTTTTCGAAGCACGCCGCCGCATCCGGAAACACTGACGCCAGTAGATCGTCAGACCGCATGCGTTGAATTTGCGGCGGAACTTTCTTGCCATTCTGAAAACGTAGCAGTGCCAGCGCCCGGTTCGCATCCCAGCGCCAGCGCGTGCCGAAGATCGGAGAATCCAGCGCAGCCTGCTCCAGAATCGGCTGCACGGAATCGGCCTGCAGAAAATGAAACACATCGCCGAGCGGGAAGCTATGCTGCTCGGCCAGTGCGATGTTCAGGCCGTTGTCAGTCGCCGCCGCTTGCAGTTCAAAGTTGAACCCGCGGCAAAAGCGCTTGCGCAGAGAAAGTCCCCATGCCTTGTTGATCCGCCCGCCAAACGGAGCATGGATCACCAACTGCATCCCGCCACCTTCGTCGAAGAAACGCTCGGCAATGACGGTCGTCTGCGTGGGCACCGCGCCCAGCACAGCGCGCCCCTGCAGAATGTATTCGATCGCCTGCTCGGCACCTGAGTCGTCCAGCCCGCACTCGTCCTTCAGCCAACTCACTGCAACAGCTACTTCGGGCTGCGTCGCCGAGAATCCGACCGGCGACGTGCGCGGCAACATCTCGCTGATCTTCTCCCGTAACTCGCCCACGTGCTGCGACAATTCCTGGGTTCGCGCCGGAGCTTCGCCCCGCCAGAACGGAATTCCCGGTGGAGCACCGTGTGCGTTCTCCACCAGCATCCGGCCCGCTTTGGTCTCTATTCGTCGAATTCGCCACGAACTGTTCCCCAACAGCATGACTTCGCCCGCCATGCTCTCAACAGCGAAGTCCTCATCGACCGTACCCACAACCACGCCTTCCGGTTCAGCCACAACCGTATACAGCGAGTTGTCTGGAATCGCTCCGCCGCTGGTGATGGCCGCCAGTCGCGCCCCGCGCCGCGCCCGCAACTTCCCGTTCACGCGATCGCGATGCAGATACGCCCCGTACCGCCCGCGTTTGGCCGCAATCCCCTCGGCCAGCATTTCGAGAATCGAGTCGAAGGTCTCGCGCTTCAAAGCGCGATACGGATACGCCCGCCGCGCCAGCGCGAACATCTCCTCTTCGTCCCACTCTTCCGCCGAACACGCTGCCACGATCTGCTGCGCCAGAACGTCGAGCGGAGATTCGGGAATCATCAGCCGATCCAAATCCCCATGCCGGATCGCCCGCGCCAAAGCCGCACACTCCATCAGATCATCGCGCGTGGTGCAGAAGAAACGCCCCTTCGGAACCGCGCCCCGCCAGTGTCCCGATCGACCCACGCGCTGCAGTGCAACCGCAATCGCCCGCGGCGAATTGATTTGCACGACGAGATCGACGGTCCCCACATCAATTCCCAGTTCGAGCGAGGCCGTCGCGACCAGCACCCGCACTTGCCCTTCTTTGAGCTTCTTCTCCGCCGCCAGCCGCAGCTTGCGCGACAAGCTGCCGTGATGGGCCGCGACATTTTCCTCACCCATGCGCTCGCCCAACTCATGGCACAATCGCTCCGCCATCCGACGTGTGTTCACAAACACCAGCGTCGAGCGATGCTGTTCGACCAGCACGACCAGCCGGTCGTAGATGGCGTCCCACAGTTCGTTCGAGGCCACCGGTCCCAACGGCATCGGCGGAACTTCGATCCCAAGATCGAGCGTCCGTTTGTGCCCAATGTTGACGATGACCGGATCAGCTCGCCCGGTGCCGGTCAAGAAGTGCGCGACGTCTTCAATCGGCTTCTGCGTCGCCGACAATCCGATGCGAACAAGCGCGGATTTGTTCTCCCCCAGCGCAGATTTGTTCTCCCCATTTGTCATTCCGAGGAGCAAATGCGACGAGGAACCTGGGTTCTCGCAGGCAGCGCCAACACCGAGATCCCTCGCTACGCTCGGGATGACAGGAGCGGAAGGAGCCAAGCCGAATCCAAGCGGTTCCCTGCGCAGCGCCTCCAGTCGCTCCAACGACAGGGCCAGATGCGCCCCGCGCTTGTCATCGGCGACCGCGTGAATCTCGTCGACGATCACCGTCTCGACATCGCGCAAAATGGCACGACTCTTTTCCGCCGTCAGCAGAATGTAAAGCGACTCCGGCGTGGTTACCAGAATGTGCGGAGGCCGCTTCAGCATGGCCCGCCGCTCAGGGGGCAAAGTGTCGCCGGTGCGCACCGCGGTGCGAATCTCAGGCATCAGCAACCCACGCTCATTCGCCAGAGCGAGAATCTCTCCCAGCGGAATCTCGAGGTTTTTCTGGATGTCGTTGCCCAGCGCCTTGAGCGGAGAAACATAAAGAACTTCGGTGCGGTCGCTCAAATCGCCCGCCAGCGCCTTGCGCACCAACCGGTCAATGCAAGCGAGAAATGCGGCGAGAGTCTTTCCTGATCCTGTGGGCGCCGAAATCAGCGTAGTGCGCCCGGCAAGGATGTGCGGCCATCCTTGCTCCTGGGGTTCGGTCGGCGTCCCAAACCGGCGCACAAACCACTCCGCCACGAGAGGGTGGGCCCAGGCCAGTGAGGCAGGTAGGGGCTGCATTCGGGTATTCTAGCCCGAAACTATAGTTTCGCCAACTGTTCGCCTTTGTTAGGAGATCCCTCGACCCGCCGAAGAAAGCGCGGGCCTTCGGGATGACGCTCTTGGAAACGGGAAGGGACGCCTTTACTCAGCCGCGTTGTCATTGACGACGTAGCTCGTTCCGTCCTCAGAGAAGAAAATCTGCCGAACGCCGTGACGCAAGCAGGATTTCGTGCAGGCCTTCATCTCCGGTTCTTCGATGATCTTCGTGCCATGCTGCATCTTAACGCACACCCGCGCACACTTATTTTCGTCATACGAATGGCACATGCAGAGGCAGCACAGGCCGCCACGGTCATCTGACGGTGCCTGCCCCGCCCCGGTCAGCCATAGCGAGGCTAGAATGACAATAAAGACTGCGGGCTTGAAGTTCGTCGCGATTCTCCGATTACTCGGGTTCATGGTTTTGGGTGATCCGTCGCATCTTGTTACTTTTCCGCAAGACACGCTAGATAACCGTGGTAATTCAGTGAATCAATCGTTCACCTCCGGCAAAACCTTAGCTCGAAGGCCTCGCGCGCGTGTTTTGGCGAAGGCTGCTAGAATTCCGCCGATGCCAAAGATGCTCTCCGCCCAAGCCCGCGCGCGCAAAATTAAGCTTCTACTTTTCGACGTTGACGGAGTGCTCACTGACGGCAAGCTTTTTATCTTCCCTGCGCCCGCGGAAACACAGCAAAGCGTTCTCGCGCAATCCGCCAAACACGGCGGCGAAGGCGGATTCGGACTGCACAGCCAATCCATGATCGAAGCTAAGGGATTCCACGCCCACGACGGCACTTCGATCTCGCTGGCGCGCCTGGGCGGCATCAAGACGGGGCTCATCACCAAGCGCATCTCGGAAACCGTTGCCCTCCGCGCGCGAGACCTGAAACTCGAATACATGCGCCAGGGAATCCAGGACAAACGCACCTGCTTTGAGGACGTCGTGAAAGAGGACGGAATCAAACTCGAAGAGGCCGCGTTCGTTGGCGACGACGTCATCGATCTCCCAGCCATGCGCGCTGGCGGCCTCGCCATTGCCGTGAAAAATGCCCGTGCCGAGGTGAAGCGGGAAGCCCACTACGTCACCCCGCACGAGGGCGGCGAGGGCGCCCTCCGCGACGCTGTGGAGTTTATCCTGAAAGCGCAGGGCAAGTGGAAAAAAGTTTTGGCAGACTACATCGGGGAGAGGAGCGCGAAAGGAAGCTCCTAGCTCTTGGCTTACGAGCCTTGGCGTTTTGGGTTCAAGCCAAAGGCTTAAGAGCCAAAAGCCAACGGCCAATAAAAAAACCATCGGATGCTTGCTTGGGGCGTGCTCGGGTCAGCATCCGATGGGCTACCGTTTCTCCTTACTCACCCTGTTGTTTTCAGGAGTATGTACCTTGATTAAACCCCGGAACCGGGAGAAGTTCCGTCTAGTTTTGTAAATCTTTGTAAAATATCCGCAACAAAAACCGACAGCAGCGGCCAACATGTTGGCGCCGTGACAGACCTGACGTCTCTAGATCAGCGCATACAGGTTTCCATCCGCGCTGCCTACGTAGACCACTTTGTCTACTACCACCGGAGACGACAGAATTGAGCCCATACTCATGGTGCGTTCGACACCAGCGACCATGTCATCGTAGAAATCCGATCGGAAAAGCGCCTCGCCGTTTGGAGTTCCGTCCGCCTTCGTGTAAGTAGCGGCAAGTTGCTTCGAGGCATCGGTTTCAAACGTCCAGCGCATTTTCAGATCAGCGAGATCGAGTGCCACGAATCTTCCCTGGGTAGAACCGACATAGAGCATGTTTCCAGCAATCGCCGGAGACGAATACAGATACCAATGATTGAGTCCTGCCGAGTGCAGCACCTCACCTGACGTCGCATCGAGCGCATACACCAGGCTTGAGTCTGAAGTTACAAAATACACTTTGCCGTCGCGAACCGCTGGCGACGACACCACCCACGAACCATTGGCCGCAAACGACCATTTCTTCTGCCCCGTGATCGCGTCCAGCGCGTAAAGATGAGAGTCACGGCATCCAAAGTAGACGACGCCTTCCACCACTGCGGCCGATGACTGAATCCCTACTTGGTTAAAGATGTCCGGGTCCTCGCCGGTCTTGAACCGCCATTTTTCCTTTCCGCTCGACGCATCGATGGCATAGAAATAACTGTCCCAGCTACCGATGAATACGATCCCGTCCGCGATCGCGGGGGAAGCATGCACGACGTCCCCGGTCTTGAATTTCCAGTTCAGCGCACCCGACGCTGCGTTGAGCGAATATACATTGCCGTCGCCGCTGCCAAAGAAGACCGCCCCATTCCACACAACCGGGGATGAAAGATAGCAATCGAAGGGATCCGGCATGGTCTCGGCTACTGGCTGCACGCCGTGCAAGTGCCTGCCCGCGAAACGCCGCTCTCCGCCGGTCTGGAATTTCCATTTCAACCCGCCGGTGGAAGCGTCCAATGCATAAAAGTTTCCATCATAGGCGGCGAAATAGACCATGCCATTCGCGACCGCGGGCGACGAAGGAACCCGGCTCTTGGCCTGAAATTTCCACTTCAGCTTGCCCGAGTCGGAGTCGATGGCATACAGGTTTCCATCCGTGCTGCCAACGTAAATCACTCCGTGGACCGCTGCCGGCGATCCGATCACCATTCCGCCGGTGTGAAACTTCCATTTGACCTTGCTGAACGTCGCAATTCCAGCGGCCTGGTAGACCCCGGTGTGTTGTGGGTTTCCCCGGAACATCGGAGCATCCTGGGAGTAAGAGCGCGTGGCAACATTAAGAAAAAGCCCAGCCAGCAGCAGCATCCTCATCTGCATTGGGAATCGAATCCTTTCTAGCCGGTATCGAGAATCTCTCTGCCAATCATGTTGGGGACATGTTGCAGCGTGAATCTGAGCGAGGCTTCCCGAAGACACTCCTTAGACGGATTCGAAGACAGATTGTTATGGCGGAACGTCCCGTAATGGCGTGGACCAGACGTACGGGATTAACGTTTCATCCCACGCCAGGCCTGGTATCCAAGCGCAAGCCTAATCAGGCAGTGCGGGATTCTTGGTCGCCACCAGTTCGGCGAACCGCTTGTCTTTGCGCAGTTCGGAGAATTCCACGTCCTTATAGACGTTGTTGAAGTCCTTGTATCCCTCTTCCATCGCTTTCTTCAGATATTCGAACGACCGGTCCGAGAAGCCCATCTTGGCGTAGAGTCTCGCCACCGTGTAATCGTAGCGGGCGCGATCTTCCGGGCTGGGCAACTGCGCCTGCACGCCGCCCCGCGATGTCCGTTGAAACACGTCGGGATCAAGTTGCATGGCCTTCTGATAAGCAACGATTGCCGGTTCGAACTGCCTCTTGGCAAAATACGCCGCACCCAGGTTGCTGTAGAACGACGCAGAACTGTCCTCGATGTCGATGGCTTTGCCATACTGCTTGATCGCCGCGCCGTATCTCTTGTCTTCGTAATACACCACGCCCAGATTGTTATAGGCGTCCGCAAACTTGCGGTCGGCTTTGATCGATCGCTCAAAGGACTTCTTCGCCTCGCGGTAGCGCTGCATCATCAATTCGGTGATTCCGATCTTGTTCAGCAACGGCGCTGAATTCGGCTGCTTGGCCAACGCCGCACGGTAATAGTCGAGCGCGTCCAGATAGAGCTTTTCGGTCCGCAATTGATCTCCCCGCACCTCCAAGTCGGCCGCGGTCGCGTCCGGCGCCGGAGGATCGGTCATCCGCAGCAGCGGCGGCTTGATCTGAACCTGTTCGGAGTGAGATGCCTGCGTCCAGGACACAACCGACAAGGCAAGAACGCAAACGGCGAGAAGCGAAGCGGAAACCAGCGAAAGTCTCGGGCAGGACGACATTGGCCACCCCCAGCTTGTGGACTCATTCTGGCACAGTTTTCGGCAACCGGCGAAGATTTCGTGCACCGGTCTTGCGTCTTAGATGTCAGGTGTTAGGCGGCGCGAAGTTCTAAGTCCTAAGACACCTAATACCCAAGACCGCCCTCAATGCGGGGCCGACCGTCCAGGATCTGCTGGTTTAGACACCGGAGCCGCCGGTTTGTCATCCTTGAAAATGCCGGCAATCTTGCCGAAAAAGCCCTTCTTTTTCTTGGGGTCGGCGTTCTTTGGGTCCGAAGGATCGGTCCCCTCCTGGCCGTTGGCTGCCTGGTTCTGGCCTGGAGGCAGCGCCTTGTCGCCTCCTCCGAACATCTTCGAGAAGAATCCCTTGATCCCGCCCTGCTCATCGCAGGTCTCGCGGGGTTCGGTCCCCGCCACGAACGCAGAAGTGTAGTCATCCGGACAAGCCGGGGTCGCCAGCCGGTTGGTCGCTTTGTCGAGTTCCACATCCACCACTCCCGAGGGTTGCTGGAAGTCCCTCATGTCGGCGTACTGTGGCAGGGCGGCCGCCTTCTTCATGAACTCTGCCCAGATGGGCGCCGCCGTCATCGCGCCGCTCAAACGCAGGTCGCTGTAGTCGTCGTACCCCACCCACACGATGCACAGCAGGTTCGACGTATATCCCGCGAACCACCCATCGTGCGAACTGCCCGTTTTGCCTGCTGCGGGTGGAGTGAACCCGCGCAGCCGCACCGCCGTATATCCCAACCCGTTGTTGATCACGCCTTCCATCATGTTGGTCATGACGTAGGCCACTCGCGGATCGAGCACCGGCCGCTGATCCGTGTTGTAGTTCGCGATCACGTCGCCTCTGGTGTTGCGCACCGAGCGCACCCAGATCGGTGACAGCCGCACCCCGTTGTTCGAAAACGACGTGTAGGCTCCCGCCATGTCCACCGGCGAAGCGTCATACGAGCCTAAGGCCATCGCCGGCGTCGCCTTTACTGATGCAATCCCTGCCGTCCGGGCCAGGTCCGCCACCTTGTCGTAGCCGACTTCTTCGGCAACTTTCACGGTCGCATTGTTCAGCGACATTGCCAGCGCGTAACGCAGCGTCACCTCGCCGTGATATTCCTCCTTATAATTGCGCGGCTCGTAGATCTGATCCCCGTAGGCAAAGCTCGAAGGCGCGTCGGTCACGGTCGAGGCCGGGGTAATCACCGTCTGCGAGCCGTCCAGCGCCGTGTTCATGGCCGCCGCGTAGACGAACGGTTTGAAGATCGATCCTGTCGGCCGTTTTGCCACCGCGTGATTCAGCTGGCTCCAACCGTAGTCGCGTCCGCCCACCAGAGCCAGCATCGCACCCGTATGCGGATCGAGGGCCACCAGCGCCACCTGCGCCTGTGGTCCTGGGTCCACTTTCGTCTCAAACTTCTTGCCCACCTTCACGCGCTTCGTGCGCAGCTTCTTCACCTGATCATCTACCAGCTTAATGCCCATCTCCACCGACTGCGCCGCTGCTTTCTGCAAGTCGGGATCGAGGGTCGTGTAGATGCGGAACGACTGGTCGTTCAACTCGTGTTCCTGGAATTTCGTGATCAGCGTGTCGCGCACCATGTCCACGAAATAGGGCGCGTCACTGGCTTCCACGTTCGGCGGCGCCAGCTTCAACGGCGCGGCCTTGGCCTTGTCCGCCTGCTCGCGCGTGACGGCGTGGATGTCGACCATCGTCTCCAGCACCAGATTCCGCCGCTCCAGCGCGCGCTCCGGATGCCGGTACGGCGACAGATAGCTTGGCCGCTGAATTAATCCCGCCAGCAGCGCCATTTCGGGCAGCGTGATGTCCTTCAGATCTTTATTAAAGTAGGCTTTCGACGCCTCCGCGAACCCGCTGATGGCGAACGATCCCCGCTGCCCCAGGTCCACCCAGTTGGCATAGAACTCGAAAATCTGCTGCTTGGAGAACTTCTGTTCCATCTCCTCAGCGATCAGCATCTCGATCAGCTTGCGCTTGATCGTCTTCTCCGGCGTCAGAAAAAAGCCGCGCGAAAGCTGCATGGTGATGGTCGATCCGCCCTGTTCGTGCCGCCCGCGCACCACGTCAATCCACGCCGCTTCCGCCATGCGCAGAAAATTCACCCCGCTGTGCTCGAAAAAGCGCCGGTCCTCGATGGCCAGCACCGCCTGCACCATCAGCGGAGGAATTTCGTTGTACTTGACCAGTTGCCGCTTCGACCGCTGCTCGGCGTCGAATAGCGCCGTCACCAGTTGCGGTTCCAGTTCGTAGGCCGAGAGATCGTTGCCTTTGCTGGTGATCCCGTCCACCTGGCCGTCCTGGATACTGATTCGAGCCGGCTCCGGGCTGTGGTACGACTCCGGCCCCGGGCTGATCTCGATCCCGCCACTCACCAGCCGGAAGCTGCCCAACAGCGACTGGCCCTCTTTCTCCGTATAGCCGGCCCGGCGCAGGTCAGCAGCAATTTGCTTGGCTTCAATTTTTTCCCCGGTCCGCACCGTCTGCGGCAGAGCGTAAATCTTTGCCGAGTTGCTGAACACCGGCGTGCGGAAGCGCCGCTCAATAATGCGGTCGTACTTGATGTAGTAGTACGAGAACAGAACGGTGAAGGTCACTGCCAGAATCAGGAACGCCACCAGCGCCGCGCGCAGCAGCGGGTCCCGGGGCAGGCCGCGGATTTTATTCCCGGCCGTCCCGCCATTTCCCTTCGGGATTTTGATTTTGATGCTCACGATTTCGGCGCTTCTATCCGTCTTGCCGTTGGTGCATATACGACGTGCGTGGAACTCCGCCGTACTCTCTCAGACGCAGCGACGCGGAAAAAGGTTTGAATATCCCTTTCACTCTAGCCAAGGAGTCCGGGATCTCCCCTTTTCGACGACAGGTCGACGACGCTGCGCGGATCAAGGGATGTCCTTATTGTACCCCTCACTGCACAAACGAAAAGAGACCCGCAGTACATGCGGGTCTCTGAGCCGTCAATAGCCCGAGTGACATCCAAGGGCAAAAGTCCGTCAGTCGGTCACTGCAAACGGGAAGTTTGGGGAGGCTGCCAGGTCCGCCCCGTGGCTCAATACGCCTGTGCTCGGATTCGCGACGTTTACGGTCAGGGTGCTGCCGCCTACCTGGGCATCGACACAGAAGAGATACGCTCCCGTCTGTTCAAACTTGCATCCCTGAGCGGTTGGCACCGTACTGGAGGTTCCGAGTGAGGCCAAGTTCCCGGTTCCGGAGTTCAATACGAAGCCCTCGATGGGAGCAGTCAAGCTGGTCGCCGCCAGCCATTCGAAGGCGTAGAGAAAATTGCCGTTCGGAGAGATAACAAAGTCAAAGGGCGGCGCCGAGGTCAGAAATGGCGAACCACTCACTGCCGTCGGCACTCCAGTACTCGAATTGATCGAGAAAACATAAATGTGGTTATCGGTCGCACTGGCGTAACCGTCCTGAATTTCCGCGGTGCCCACCAGCAGTTCGGCGGTCGGGCTGGCGTGTAATTGTGCCACCCCGAGAAAAAACGGGCTGCCAGCGATCGCGGTCAATGCTCCTGACGTCTGGTCGATCGAGTAGCCGGCCACTCCTGCCGTGGGATCGATTTGGCCCGCATACAGGAACCTGCCGCTCGCATCCACAGTCAAGATATCGGACACCAAGCTCAGTCCCGCCGTAAACGGGGATCCAGCCGTCGCCGTCAACACCCCAGTCGAGGAATCGATTTGGAATACCCAGATATCCGGACTGCCTTCGCTGCCCACAAAGAGAAAACGAGACAGCGGATCAGTGGCTAGATCATCCGCAGTTCCCGTCCCAGCGCCCGGTACAGTGAACGGGCTGCCAGGAATCGGACTCAGCCCACCCGACGCCCGGTCGATGAGGTAGCCGACAACGGTCGAATCGCCCATCGGAAGATACAGAAATTTCTTATTAACGATGAGCATGTCATCGGCCACGTTGGAAGGTGGCGTCGGCGCAGTGTACGAATTCAGCGTGCCAAAAGTGCCGGAACTCGTTACTCCTGCCGCTCCAATGCTCGTGGTGCCGTAGTACACGAGCGCGACCGCCTGCGAAG
>Ga0075030_100001798_pt1 | contig 19353 bp, 6 predicted proteins | sample LitLauG_LLR_2012_FD_71393 | JGI IMG/M metagenome (GOLD analysis project Ga0075030, IMG submission 71393) | Freshwater sediment microbial communities from Pennsylvania, USA - Little Laurel Run_MetaG_LLR_2012 | ecosystem: Environmental > Aquatic > Freshwater > Creek > Sediment | place: USA...
AAAGGAGGTCTGTCCGCCCGAAAAGGTCGCGCTTTGCATCGCGCAATCCGACCGGCTTTGCCCGCAAAATCTTAGCTTCCAGGTCGTTCGCTCACTCACTTTTCATCCGCAAACTCTCATGAATACAGGGCTGCCGGCGTTCTTCAGCACCGACTAAGTGGTCTCGTGCAGCGGGAGCTCGACGCGATAGGCAAGGATGCGGGAAATCTTCATGCGCGGGATGATGTTGGACTCGCTGTGATTACTACCCGCCAGGTGTCACTGCGTCTCGCGCGGAAATACACGCGCCAGAAAACTCACCTCGGGCGTACATCGTAGCTGTGCGACACCGTGCCGCTTTTCCGTGTTCCGTTTTCATCCGCGGGAAGATAGGCGCGCACATAATCCACCGTCGCCTTTGCGGATTCGACATGCACTCGCAGATGGCCGGAACTGCCAAGCAGCGTGCCGCTCCTGTAATTGTATTCCCCGGCGCCGCGCGTGTTGTCGTAGCGCGGATAGCCGGGCTGCGGGACTTCCTGATACACAATGCCGTCGAGATCCTGTTTCACGAAAAGATGATCGTGGCCGTGGAAGACGATGTTCACGTGGTTTTTCACGAGCAGGTCATGAATCGGCATCGGCCAGCCGGGGCGCTTCGTTTTGAAAACGTCCGCGCCATCCGTGTCGTGTCCACCCCATTCGTAGAGCGATGCAGCCTCGGCACCGCCACGCGCATCCTTTCCAAATCCGCCGACGAGATGATGCAGGAAGACGAAGCGGAACTTCGCACGGCTCTCCACAAGCATTGAGGCGAGCCAGTCGTATTGCTCGCGGCCCAGCGTGCGGCTCCAGCCGTCATCGCCGCCGCGCTGGCGCGTGGAATACCAAAACGGATCGAGCACTATGAACAGCGCATCGCCCCACTCCCACGCGTAGTAGTCTTCCAGCAGCCCGGCGTGGGCGTCCTTCGTCACGTTGCCAGTGTAAAACGTGTCCGGCACCGGATTCGGAAAGTAGCGCTTGCGCTGCGCATTCGACCAAAGCGCCATGTTGTCCGCGGTGCCGTCGAGCCAGCGGCCCGATTCGCCGTCGTGGTTTCCCAGCACGAGGAAAAGGGGCACGCTGTGCGCGATGGCACCGAAGTAAAATCGCTGCGCGACATACTGCGCCGCTGCGGTTTCGCGGCCGCGGTGCTTGTCGGTCATGAACGTGTCGCCGAGATCCACGTGGAAGTCCGGCTTGTCCGCAAGCGCATTTGCGAGGCATCGCAGGTAGAGCGCGGGCTCCGTGTTGTAGTCGAGGTGCGGATCGGCCTGCAGCGTAAACGTGAACGCGCCGCCCGGCGGGCGCTGCGTGTGAAACGATCTCTCCGGTTCCGTCGCCCACGCGCCTGCGCCCGTGCGCATGCTCAGCCGATAGAAATACTGCGTGTCGGGCTGCAAGCCCGTGATCGCGACCTCCGCAGGCACGCCCGCCTTCAGCCCAAACACCGCCGTCTTCGCCACCGGCACACCGGCCTTCGGGCCGAACTGGATCACGCCCTCGCGATTCGCATACGCGAGCACGCTCGCGGTCACGGAGTTGTTCGTCGGGCGGCCCAGCACCACGTCGAGCGGATGCGCGGGCACTTCGGTTTTGAAAATGAACCGCACATCATCCATCGGCGCATCCTGCAAGCGCTGGCCTCCGCGCCTTCCGTCGCCGGGACCGCGAGGTTTCTCGTCTGCGGAAAATGAGATCAGCGAAACGCCCGCAACCAGCGCGGCACCCGCGATGAAGTGCGCGCCTCTCATTGCGCGTCCGGTTTCATTTTGCCCTTGCCGCCGCGGCGCTCCTGGAATGGTTGAGCCTTGCTCGGGTCGAATTTCGGATTCACCGTTGCCATCTGCGCGCCGACCGCCCTGAGGTATTCGGTCAGCAACCGCTCGAGATCCGCAGTTTCCTCCGCACGCTCCGTCGCGAGATTGCGCTGCTCACCGATGTCCTTCGACAAATCGAACAGCATCGGCACATTCGTCTCGTAGGGATGAATCAGCTTGTCATTCCCGAGCAGCAGCGCCGACGCCGGCCCCTGCTCGTCTTTGTCGTAATGCGGAAAATGGACCACGAACTCCTCCCTCGCGCGTTTCACCGTTACATTCGGCGTGCCGCCGAGCACCGCTGCGAGACTGCCACCTTCGAGGTTTTTCGGCAGTGCCTCCTTCACGCGTGCAAGCGCTGCGATGGTCGGGAAAAGGTCCACCGTCGTCGCGCGGACGTGCGTGCAATTACCCGCCTTGATTCCCGGTCCGCGTACGATTAGCGGCACGCGGATGCCGCCCTCCCACACCGTGCCCTTGCCATTCGCAAGGGGCCCGTTCGCATTGCGCCCCTGCGCACCGTGGTCGGAGGTGTAGATGAAGTAAGTGCGCTCCGCGATGCCGAGCGATTCGAGCTTCGCCATCAGCATTCCGATTGTCGTATCCATGTCCTGCGTCACCGCCGCTCCGCCAACGAGCCGCTGGTCGCGATCCGTCGTCGCACGCCTGCGCACATCCGCGTAAGTCTCGGGTCGTGCATCGGTGCCACCGCGCCCCGCGTAGTGTGAAATCTGGAGGTAGAACGGCTTTCCCGCCTTCGCCTGCCGCTCCATGAAATCCATCCCGCGTTCCGTGTTCGCGAACGCCTGCTTCGGGTTCGGATTCTCCACGTTCTCCGGCCCGCCGTTGTTGTTCGGCCCGTCGTTTTCATCAAAGCCATGCCGCGTCGGGCTCACGCGCCCCACGTGCCATTTTCCAAAGTGCGCCGTCGCGTAGCCCTCGCGCTTCAGCAGCGCCGCGATCGTCACCTCGCTCTCCGGCAGTTCCTGCGTCGCCGGTGCAGGCACGAGCTTGCTGCCAGTCTCCGTGAAGCTGCTCTCCTTTCCGCCCTTGCCTTCACCGACGAAAGTCATGTGCAGCGCCGCCGGGCTGCGTCCGGTGAAATACGCCGCGCGCGTCGGCGTACAGCGCGGGGACGCCGCGTAGAAATTTGCGAAACGCATCCCGTCCGCCGCGAGTTTTTCGAGCGAAGGCGTGTGCGCGAGCGTGCTCTTTGACCCCGGCACCGTGTCATCCATCTGCACCGAGCACGAAGCCCACCCCTGCGCCTCGCCCATGATGACGACGAAATTCGGCCGCTGCGCCGCACCGAGGCGATGTGATGCAATCAGTGTGAAAGTGACGGTGAGAAAAAATGCACATGCGCTTTTCATAGAAAAAATGCCGGCAGTGGCTTTCTAGTTCGGCGGATATTTCGTCATCTTGCGGATGGCCTCGCCGTCAATTTTCTTGAACTCCATCCGGTAGAAGTGCTGCGGGAAACCTTCGGTGTTTGTGACCTGATGCGGGGCCTGCGGCGTGGTCATCGCGCGACAGGTGGGATATTGCGCTTCGCCGTCCTGCGACGGGCGTGGCGGGCGCGGCCGATTTGCATCGCCCGTGGCTTCCTCGAGATCCTTGTTCACTATCCTCGGCTGCGGTGCGTCCATCATGAAAACGGATGGGAATTTGTGGCCGTGCATATTTTCCGTTTCGCCCGGCTGCACCGTCACCTCCAGAAGCCGCACGTGATCATTTTCATAGAGCACCCTGTGGTTTTTCGGCGCGGCATTGACCGAGTCCATCGAATCCGGCCAGCGCCAAGTGATCGGCTGGCCCTGCCGCGCGCCCTGCGCCCAGACGCCTGCTGCAAATGAGGCGAGTGCGACGGCGATGACGGAGCATGCGATGAGGGGTGTGCGGTGTGTTTTCATGGGGAGGTTTGGCTGGCGTTGTTGGAAGGGTGCGCGGGTGATAATGCTCAGTTGAACGGGCAGCCGGCAACCGTTCGCAGCGGCGCGGCGTCAAAATGAACCGCGCGGGCGGGGACGCTGCCGAGCCTGGCGATCGCGGCGGCGATCCCATTGAGCATCTCCCTGCCATAGCCGGGATAAGTGGTCACGACGGTCCGCGCTGGGGACACGAGCGTCGTGTAAACGCTGTTCTGCGCGCCAAAGGCCGTGATGATTCTTTGGTCCGGGTCGGCAATGAGGGGAAACTGGCAACCGGCCTTGTCCGCCCACAACCGCGCGATTTCCGGAGTGGCATTGATCACGCCGGTGACGTTGCACACGTCACCGTAGGCTGCATGGAGCTGATTGAGGAAGGGCGTGGCGTCCCGCGAGCACGGGCATTCGCGTTCGATGAAAAAAAGCACCAGCGGTCTTTTCCCCGTGAGCGACGCGAGGCTGAGCGCCCTGCCATCGAGGTCCGTGGACTGGAATTCGGGCGCGGGCGTCTGCGCCTGGCGCGCCGCTGCGCTGACCATGTCTGGCGTTAGCGGATGCTGCACGCCGGCGCGGAACTGGATGACTCCGCTGGCATCCCTTTTGATCAACGCGGGATCCTTTGATACAAGGAACTGGCCCATCAGTCCGCCGTCCTCGTGGTTCGCCATGTGGCAGTGATACATGAAGGGGTCGGTGTCGCTCGCGTAATCGTCGAATTTCGCGATGAAAGTCGCGGAGGCGCTGCGGGGCACGTAGAGCGTGTCTTTCCAGCCCTGCTCGTAGTCCGCCACCGGGCCGTTGCTACGAGAGACAATCCTGAACTGCACGTCATGGATGTGGAACGAATGGCCGAAGGTGCGGTCGTTGCTGATCGTCCATGCCTCGACGGCGCCGAGTTTCACGACGTGGTTGATCGTGTGCATGTCGAAATACTTGCTGTCGAAGGCGAACTCCTTTTCCGGCGGGCCGAAGCGGCTGATGCGGACGGTCCTGCGTTCGTTCACGTCGGCCTCCTTCCAAAGGCGGTTGCAAGTCAGAGTCACGGGCAGCTTCGTGATGCGCTGGGCGTTAGGAGGCCCTACCCGGATGTGGAGCAGGCGGAAGTCGAGGTTGTTGAGGTAGCCGCCATTGGGACGCGATCTCCCCGGCTCGCCTCCGGGAAAGCCGAATGGCTGGCGGGAGTTGCAGGCCATTAGATCGATGGACGAGCCAGGCTTGTCGCCGCCGAGGTTCACAAGCAGTTCGACGCGCTCGCCGACCATGAGTTTCATCCGCGTGAGGGGAATGGGCTTGTCCACGAGTCCGCCGTCGGTGGCGATGACGTGGAAGATCCTGTTGTCGCTGAAACTGATATCGTAGCCGCGCTCGATCTCGGCATTCAGGATGCGCAGACGCACGAGCTGCGAGGGCAGGCTCACCTCGGCGTCGAGTGTGCCGTTGGTCAGCAGGTAGTCTCCATACTTGTCGCTGTCCCCCTCGAAGCTGAACTGATCGTTTGCATAAAATCGCCGGCTGGTCAGCACCACTGGGATGTCATCAATGCCATAGGTGCGCGGCAGGGCGAGCCGGGCCTCGATCGGATCGCGGATGATAATCAAGCCGCCAGCCCCATAGGTGAGCTGCTTCTGCGTGGCCTCGTGCGGATGAGGATGATACCAGTAGGTGGCGGCATTGTTCTTCACCACGAACGTGGAGGTCCACGTGCCGCCGGGCTGGATGAGCTGATGCGGGCCACCATCCATGAAGGCCGGGAGGTGCAAGCCATGCCAATGAAGCGTGGTGACTTCGTCCAAGCCGTTCTTCACCTTCATCTGAACCGTGTCGCCCTGGTTCAGGATGAGAGTCGGCCCCCAAAAGCTCTCGTTGTTAAAGCCATAGGTCGCGGTCGTCGCCCCTTTCCAGAATGACTTGGAACTCTTGTGGACATCCAATTGAAAGCCGGTGCCGGAGATGGCTTCCGGGATATGCAGTTTTTGAAACGGGCGTTCATCGGTCTGCGCGGACGAAGGGGACGCAAGGACACCCAAACAAACCAAGGCGAAGAAGCGGGCGTTCATGCGGAAAGATGGCCTGCCCTTTTGATATTCCGCCAAGTTTTCATGATGTTGGTGGTGACTCGTTGGAGTTTACATAGAGATTTAGACGCAGTCGCGTGGAAAGGCTGGCCCATGACTGGCTGTGGATGCTGCTTGGAAAACGCTGGGTGGAACGAACTCAATTTAGCAGCGGGGTTGCCGGTGCTGCCGTTTCCTTGATTTCCCTGACGATGACGACAGGGACGATCCTCCGGTCTTCCCGTTTGTAAGACAGGGTGCCGACGATTTTCACCCAGGTCATTTCCTTCAAGGCGGGAGCCTTTTCCGGGAGCTCGATCGCGACAGAACACTGCCGGGCGTGGGCTGCGCAGCACAGCAACTGGGAGCGGAAGATTCGGAGATGCCTGCCATCGGCATTGTCCGACGCCTGGGGCATGATTTGTCCGGTTGTCTCCACAGGCTGGCCGGCAAGCAGGCCCTGCACTTCGAGATCAGTGGCTGTGCTGAGGATCATCGGGATCTCGATTAGGAAAGTGCCATCCTTACTCTGCGGGATCTGCGCTTTCAAATCAGCGAGAGTGAATCCACTCTTCGCCGGGACAGCGGGTGTGGTAGCAACCGGCTCCGCCGAGCACATTGCCCCGGCGGCGGCCAGCGAGAACAGCACCCTTGGGATGAACGTCTGTCGTTTCACGGCGAATAGCTGACGCGATAAAATCCCTTTGGCTGAGTAAAATGCAATGGCTGCGTCGTATTGGTGTCCGTGTAGGTGAAGTTGGTGTTCACGGCGGTCGGTGTTACAGCGTCGAAGTGGTACCAGTTTACGAGATCCGGCGACCATTGAACCGAATAAAGTTTGTTCGGCACCGCGTTCCAGCGGAAGGTCGCCGAGGTCGCCGTTTTTGCCGTGATTTCGACGGGCGGGAAGATCCGTGGAGCCAGGGTGAAGCTATGGCTCACCGACCGGTTCAGGCTGATGTATGTCGGACTGTAGGCCTTTACGTATTCAGACAGCGCCTGAGTGGGTGTGACGGTGACGCGAATGTGGCCGGAGCTCGGAAGGAGCGTGCCCACGCTGTATTTGCCGTCAGGCGCACTGCCCAGCGTCGAGTACGTCGGAACCCCGGAGTTGATGGCACCAGGCTGCGGGCACTCGAGATAGACGATGCCATCGAGCATCTGATAGCCATACAAATGATCGTGGCCGTGGAAGACGACGTTGACTTTGTTTTGCACGAGCAGGTTGTGGATCGGCATGGCCCATCCGGGACGGTTTGCGGCGAAGCCGTCGGTGCCGTCCACATTCTTGCCACCCCACTCGAAGTAGGGGACGACCTCCACACCGCCGCGTGCAGCGCAGTTGGAAGTCACTCCGTCGGCCAGTGTCCATGTGCCACCGACAAGATGGTGCATGAAGACGAACTTGTAGCGGGCACTGCTGTTCTGGAGCGTGGCGGCCAGCCAGTTGTACTGCGCCTGGCCGAGGGACCAGTTCCAGGCATTCTGCGTGGAGACGGGATTTTGGACGGTGTTCCAATACGGATCGAGGACGATGAAGAGCGCGTCGCCCCATTCCCAGGCATAGTAATCCTGCAGCAGTCCAAGCGTTCCGCCGGTGTAGTTCAACGGGGTCGCGTTGCCAGAATAGAATGAACTTGGCACCGGAGCGGGATAGTAGGTCTGTCGAGCAATTAAATCCCATGCGGGGATGTTATTCAACGGATCCGTCGCGGCGTTGAAGGTGTAACCATACTCCGCCTCATGGTTCCCCAGCGTGAACAGGTACGGCACGGAGTGGCAGGTCTGCTCGTAGTAGGAGCGCAGGATCAGGGCGCGTCCATTCACGCGGGACTGGTTTGGAATGGCGCCGCCATACTGTGCCGGAATCCCCGCGACGGTGTCGGACATCTTGTCCGTCATGAAGATGTCGCCCAGGTCGATATGGAAGTCGGGTTGATCGGCGGCGATGTTAGCCAGCGTCTGGGTGAGTAATGCGGGATCCGTATTGAAGTCGAGATGCGGATCGGCGGTGATGGTGAACACGAACGACGAACCGCGCGGCCTGGCCGTGCCGAAACTGCGTTCGCCACGCGCATTGAAAGCGCCCGTTCCGCTGTTCCGATACCGCAACCGATAGTAATAGTCAGTGTTCGGTGTAAGCCCCGCCAGCGGGATCGTGATTGGGTATGCGCTCACTGGTGTTCCCGTTCCGACCGCATTCTGTACTGCCGTATTGAAGGTCGTAACCGGTGTTTTGTTTGGGTAGGAACCGGATGCGGTGCCGTATTCAACGTAGGCATCCTGGGCGGAAGACGCAACGACATTGAGTGTGACGCCCGTGTCCGACGGGATGGTGAGGAACTCGGCGTTTGTGATCGTCGTGTCCGTGAGCGCCGAGTTCACCGTATAGGAGGAGGTGCTCGATGTGGTGGTGGTGGCGTTGGTGTCCGTCGCCGTGACATAGAAGTTCACCGTGGTGCCGCCTGGTTGCATGGGAATCAACGCACCGTAAACATGATCGCCTGCCCCCCCGTCACCGTGGGAGCCGTCGTCACGCATGATCACGGTGATGGGAGGCGGCAGCTGCGTCGTGGAGACGACGATGTCGTCCACATCCACCCGTGGCTTGGGTGTCGGTGATGTCGGTGTATATCCGGCGAATTGGAAGCGCAGCTTCGTGTTCGGGCCCAGCTCGCCCGAAGCGGCGGAGAGATCGTAGTGGTACTTTTGGAAGCCGTGATTGATCGTCGTTGCCGTCGCTGCAATCGGGCTTGCCAAGGTGTTCACATACGCGGGGGTGCTGATCACGAAAGTCGCTGGGTTCGTGATCGAACTCACGGTCGCATTCGGGGGAAAGTAAGTGGCGGCGACGGAAGTCGAGGCAACCGTGGCCGTGGCATTCACGGCGGTGCCCGCCGTCCCCGTAGCCATCGTGAAAGAGGTGTTGGGCACGAGGTTGGCGATGTAAGTATTGTTCGGAATGCCAGAGCCGCCAGCCCCGGAAATGAACATGCCGTTTGCCAGGCCGGTGGTGTTCGTGCAGGTCAATGTCGATGAGCCGTTCGTGAGACCGCAGGTGACGTACACATTCGGCCCGGCAACCGTCTGTCCGGCGACCAATCCCGTGGTGCTCGTGCAGGTCACGTTCGTGCTGCCGGCGGTGGCACCGGTGGAGTTCAGCACGCAATTGCTGAGATTCACCGCCTTGCTGTTCCAGTCCTCGGAGATTCGTGTGACATAGGTGGGAGTGGAAAGATTTCCATCGGGTGCCACTTGGAAGGTCCACTGGTTGTTGTTCGTCGCCGCGAGGTTGCTCGTCTGGACATAGAACTCGACGTAGCCGGAGTTGCCCGTCGTGTTGATCGCATTCGTCGTGGAGAACATGGTACCCGTGAGGCTCGACGTGCCGCCGTTGAGTTCGGCGGCTGCCCCCGACGCGGTGATCGTGATCGTGCCCGGGGAACTGGCCGTCGTGGGATTCGTGCTCATCGTGAACGAGGTGCCGCTATTGACGCTCTGCACCGTGGTGTTGTTCGCGAGGCCGGTCCCGGACAAGGACATGCCGTTGACGAGGCCGGCGGTGCTGGTGCAAGTCACGCTCGAGCTCCCTGTCGTCGTGGTGCAGTTGGTCAGCGCCACGCCCGCAGCGGTGAGCGTGAGCCCGTTGCCGCCGGGAGAAGAGGCAGCCTGGGAGAGCACGAAGGTGGTCCCATTCGTGATCGAACTGATGGTGGTGTTCCCCGTAGTGCTCCCAGTGATGCTCCCGGGGATAGTGAGCCCGGTCACGAGCATCCCAGGCCATAGATTTGCCGTGCTCGTGCAGGTGACGGTCGTGCCGCCGGCCGTCGTCGTGCAACCGGTGATGCCAATGGGAACCGTGTGGTTGGAAGTGCCCACCGCCTGGCGGACATTCCCTGCTCCAGTCGGCGTCCAAGCGTTGAGCGCGCCGGTGCCGTTCCAGGAGCTCGATGAGGTGTTGCTGAAGACTTCCTGGAAGACCGTCGTGACGATCGGGACGCCGACATTGTACACCAACTGAACCTGGCTAATCGGGTAAGTCCCGGCGTCCACCCGGGCGGTGACCCAAACCGAATCCTGATAAGTCGGTGCGGTAGGCCCAGTCGAGATGGACGAAATTACGGGGGTCGGGGAATTGAGTGTCACCGAGATGGACGCGGTGCCGGTATTGCCCCCGGGTTGCGCATTGTCGGTCGCCGTGGCTACAACTGGATTTGCGCCGACAGTAAGCGGGACGTTGGTCGCAGTCCAATGTGCGTAGTTGTCGCTCGTCGTCGCAACGACGCCATTCACCGTGACGGACGCAATGCCGGAGATTGCGTCCGTGGCAGTGCCCTGCACGGTCACCGTCGTCTGTGCCGTGGTGGACCCGTCCGTAGGGCTGGTGATCGTCACCACGGGATTGCCCGCGTCCTGCGTGGAAGTGACGACATTGCTGGACACCGAAGTCGTCACGCCGTCCGTCGCGGTGGCGCGGAAGAAATAGGCGGTGCCGCTGGTGAGGCCGTCGGAATTGCTGAAGGTCACGGTCACACCACCCGTCGTTTTAGTGGAAACCACGTTCGTGAAGTTCACATCCGTCGCAGCTTGCACGGTGTAGCTCGTGGCATTGGTCACCGCGGACCATGAGATGGTCTGGCTCGTTCCTTTTGTATAAGCTGGCAAAGTGGCGAGCACCGGTGATCCGACGACGACGGAGAGTGTGCCGGCCGGGGCGTAAACCGTATTAGTCACGTTTGGCGTCTGGTACGTGTCCAAGTTGCTGATGACCAAGTCGTAGCTTCCGGCGTCACTCGTTGTGACATTGGTGATCGTCAGAATCGTATTGTAAGCTCCGTTGGTGGGTACCGAAGGGCTTCCATAGCCCGTGTCCGGGGCTGTCGTATTCTGTGTGAATATTGCGGAGCCGCTGATGGTCGAGCCGCTGCCCGTTGCTCCGTCGGTGATGTTCACGCCGTTCTTGCGCCAGTTGATCAGAGGCGGGTTCTTCGCGTAGGAAGTGAACGGAACGTAGAGCTGGATAGTGCTGCCCTGCGCGGCGGTGTTTGTGATGAGCGTCGGGCCGACGTAGGGCGGATAGACAATCGGATTAATGCTGATGGATGTCTGCATCGCCGAGACAATCGCGTTGAACTGCTGAATTTGCGTTGAGGTAAGGCCCAAAGCCGTTTGGTTGACCGGCAGCATATAGTCCGTAGTTTCATACGGGTCGTCTTGGATGTTGAAGAGCTGGTTCGTCGTAAAGCCGACGTTGAGCGTGATTGGGTTGGTATAGGTGGCGTTGGGATAGGCTATGTTCGGCGGATCACTCATGACGAAGTGCGTGGCATCCGTGATCGAGATCACGGTCGCATTGCCCTTGATGCCGACGCCATAGATATTACCGCCCGCAGTGAGCCCGGTCGTGCTATCACAGGTGACGGTAGTGCTGCCCGTGACAGTGGTGCAGTGCGTCAGGATCACTGCATTGGTGCCGGGGCTGTAGATGTCCTTGAACACCTTGGTCTGGCCGCTGATCGGGTCGGTGTACGTGTTGTAGGCCACATTCGGAGTCGCGAGCGTCACGAGCGGGGAAATGTTCGTCGTGGTCGTGTTCTTTGAGCCGTCGGGATTCGTCTGGAAGCGCGTCTGGATCCCATCGGGATTCGCACCGGAGATGGTTTGCAGCGCGGGCCACATATTGAGACCGTCGAACGGTTTTGTGTTCAATGGCGTGACTCCAGTGACGGCGCAGAGCGTGGGGTAAAGGTCGCCCACCCAGAAGAACATGTTGCTGATGACACCGGCAGTGATCGTGATGCTCGACGGCGTGCTCGGTGTCGTCGGCGCAGTGCTCAGGACAAAGTGCGTGCCATCCGTGACGGACGCGACGGTGGTCCCATAAGCCAGCCCGGTGCCGGCCAGAGCCATGCCCGCGTAGAGCCCGCTCGTACTGATGCAGGTGACCGTGGTGCCCGAGGTGGTGACGCAGTTGGGCACCTGCAAGCCGCCCGCAAGCTTGCCGGGGAAGCGCATGCCGCAGGGCGTGCGGAGGCCGCCGTCGTAGGGCTCGGTCTTCGCACCACGCAGCGGGAGATCGCAGCCGCCGGTGGCGTTTTCACCGCCGTTGTCGCTCATGAAGATGACAAACGTATTGTTGGTCATGCCCATCGAGTCGAGCGCTGCGAACACCCGGCCAATGGCGACATCCAGACAATCCACCGAAGCGGCGATGGTGCGGGTCGGCACGTCCGAGATGTAATGGGTGGGATCGCTTGGGTTGCCGTATTTCGCGAGATATTCCGGCGGCGCGGACACCGGACCGTGAACCTGGCTGAAGGGGAGGTAAAGCAACAATGGCTTTGTCGGGTCGCGATCCCCGTTTGAATTCGTGATGATGGACGCCGCCTTGTCTGCGAGAAGATTCGTGGCGTAGCCGCCGTCGCCTTCCGCGTCGGTGTTCTGGGTTGGGTCGCCGTCGTAATACTGCACGCCATTCAGCCACCAGTCGGGCCTCAACCATGTGGGCTGCGTAACCGGATTCAAGAGAGAGGACTCATAGTGCGTGAAGGCATCAATGACGCCATACTCGCCGTAGTGCAGTTTCCAGCCACGGTTGTACGGCCGATACTGATCACCTTCCTGGATGATGCGCACCGTTTGCCCATTGACCGTCGTGTAGCAGATGTTGTTTTCCGGGCCGCCGACATGCCACTTGCCGGTGATGAAGCTCTGATAACCCGCGGCATTAAATGTCTGTGGCATGATTTGCTCGCTCAGGTCGAGGCCGCGCGAGTTGTTTACTCCGGTGCGGATGGTATTGCGTCCAGTCAGCATGCACGCGCGCGTCACGCTGCACACCGCCGTCGGATAGAAGCGCTCCATGCGGATGCCGCTCGTCGCGAAACTGTCCATGTTCGGCGTGTCAATGTGGATGCGGCCGGGATAAGTGTGATAGCCAATGTCGGCCCAGCCCTGATCGTCTGTGAGGATGATGAGGATGTTCGGCGGAGTTGCCGAAGTAAGCGCAAACGTGCGCGATGCCGTGTGACCGACATTGTCCGTCACCGTCGCGGTAAAGCTGTAGCTGCCCACTGCCGTCGCCGTGCCGCTGAAAGTGCCATTTGTCCCGAGCGTGATTCCGGGCGGCAGCGAACCGCCCGTCACAGCCCATGTGTAAGGCCCGGTGCCGCCGGTGGCCGCGAGCGCCTGTGTGTAAGCCGCGCTCGTGAGCGCATTTGGAAGTGGCGAAGTCGTCGTGACCGCGAGCGGGAGGGTGGTGGTGTAGCCGCCGGCAGAGGCGAGTGTGGTCACCGCATTGGTGCTGTCCGTCACGGAGATGGAGAAAGTCACAGTCGTGCCTGCGGCGAACGCCGGGAGTTGCACTCCATAGACTCCGCCGCCGAGGTTGTTCATCGTCACCGTTACCGGCGGGATGCCCGTGGTGAGCGACACGATGATGTCGTCGAAGTCGGACAGCGGAGCCTTGAGAACACTTCCGCCGCCGGGGTTGTAGCCGCTGAACTGGAACCGCATCTTCATGGTCGCGGTCATGTCCGCGGACACGAAGTCGTAGTGCATCTTGTTGAAGCCGTGGTTCACCGACGAGACAGTGATGCCGCTGCCCGAGTAAAAGACGGCGTTGTTCACGACGAATGATGTGTTCGCGGTGATGGATGAGATCGTGGTATTCGCGTTGAAATAGTTCGCAAGCAGCGTCGAGGTCGCGGAAGCCGTGGCGCTCACATTCATCGTGAAGCTCACGCCGGGATTGATGGCCGTGATACGCGCGCCATTCGGAATGCCCGCGCTGCCGTTGCCGCTGACAAACATTCCAACCGCCAGGCTGCCCGTGTTGGGCGTCAGGACCACCGTGGGATTTGTCACCGTGCTCGTCGTGCAGCTTGCCACCGTGATTCCCGTGCCCTGCACGAAGTTGCCGACCGTGAGGCCGGCGGTGTTCGGGCAAAGCACCGTCGTGCTGCCGCTCGTCTGATTGTTGGCGCTGTTCAGCGTGCAGTTGGCCGCGCTGGCGGAGGTGTAGTTCTCGCTCAGCCGCGTGTTCCAAGTCGTGCCGCCGTCCGGCGAAATCTGAAACTGCCAGCCGTTGTTTGAAACGAGATTGGAATTCTGGACGTAGAATTCGACGTAGCCCGACAGCGCCGAACCCGCGTTGATCGGATTCGTGATCGTGGCCATCGTGTCCGTATAGGTCGTCGTGCCGGTGGAGAGTTCCAAGCCGCAGCCCGAGGCCGTGAGCGTCGCGGGCACGGCCGTGACCGTGGAACTCAGAGGGAAAGTCGTCGCTGTGATTGCCGGAGTGGATGCGACGGTCGGGTTCGGCGGGTTTGTTGAAAGCCCCGTGCCCGAGACGCCCATGCCGATGGAAAGTCCGGTCGTGCTGGCCGTGTTCACAATCGGGCTCGTGCCGAGGGAGCAACCGGTGAGCGTCACGCCTGCCGCGGTGAGCGTGAGCGAGGTGCCGCTGCCTGTCGCAGCAGGCGTGATGACGAAGGTGGTCCCGTTCGTGACCGAAGAGATCATCGCGCTTCCGGCGATGTTTGTCCCGCTGATGCTCATGCCGGGAATCAGCCCCGTCGTGCTTGCGCACGTCACCGTCGTCGTGCCGTTCGTCGTGCAGTTGCTCAGCACCACGGGCGTCGTGTGGTTGCCTGTGCCGCCGCGCAATTTCACATCGGCGGCGGCGCGATTGGCGTTTGCGCTCCAAGCGTTCATGTTTCCGGGAATCGAGAAGCTTGTGCCGGAGGCGGCGGTAAATGAAGCATTGGCAAAGATTTCCTGGAACGCCGTCGCGGTCGTCTGCGTTCCAACATTGTAGGTAAGCTGCACCTGCGAGATCGTCCTGCCAGCGACGGGCGTCATGGTCGCTGTCACCGTGGGCGTGTCCGCATTCGTCGGCGTCGCGGGACTGATCGCGACAGTGCCGATCACCGGGATGTTGCCCGTGAGGTTTACGTCGAATGATCCGTTCACCGCCGGGTCGCTGTTCGCGATGTGCAGCGCGGCGGAGTAGCTCGCGGCGCTCGTGGCATTGAACTGAACGCTGAATGTTGCGGTCCCGTTCGGAGCGAGCGTCGTCGGGTTTGCGGGCGCGTTCACGAGCGAGAAGCTCGATGCATTCGTGCCGTCAATCGTGACGCCATTGAGCGTGAGCGAGGTCACGCCGTTGTTTGTGATCGTGAACGTCTTCGATCCCGCCGCCACGTAACCCACGGTGCTCACGCCATCGGTGAGCGTGTTCGCGCCCTGCGCCACGGCGATCTGCGCCAAGACCGAAGTGTTGCGCACGGCGAAGACGGGATACGTCGAGGCGAAGATTTCGTAGCTGATGATACCCTGCGCATTGCGCGTCGGGCCGCTCGCGGGCGGCACGGAGTTGTTGATGCCAGACTCGACGAGCCATGCCTGCGTGAGCGTGCCAGCCTTCACGACGCTGGAACTCCAATACGCCGTCGGCGGCACGAGCGCCTTCAGCGTGAGTCCGGTGCCGGTGTTCGCCGCGCCGGTGCTGAGGACAAAGTGCGTGGCGTCTGTGACACTGGCGACGGTTGTGTTCGCTGCGATGTAGCCGGCGAGCACGGCCTCGGTCGTGCCGCCCGTGGTGGTGGCCGTGGCATTGGCGCTGAGGTTGAACGACACGTTTGGCGAAATGGACGTGATGGTTGCGCCATTCGGGATGCCCGTGCCGCTGATGGCCATGCCCACTGCGAGGCCCGTGGTGTTCGCACAGGTGACCGTGGGACTGCCGCTCGTCGTCGCGCAGCCGAGGACTTGAAACGATGAGACGGCCTGCACCGGCATGCCCGCGAGCAGACCGGTCGTGTCATCGCAGGTGACCGCCGTGCTGCCGCTGGTCGTCGTGCAGTTTGTGAGCGTCTTCGCAAACATCGTGTGATCGATGCTCGGCAAAATCCCCGTCGTGCTCGTGGCGCTCGCGAGCGTGTAGTCGGTCAGCGTTTCGAGTTCCTTCACATTCGGCAGCCGCCAGTCGCCGTAGCCGCCGGTCGAGAGACCGGTCGCGTAGCTCAGCGCGGAATTCCAGTTCATCGCCGCACCGGGAAGCTGTGTCCACATCAGGCCCGTGTCGGTGTCGGTGATCGTGCCGTCGCCGTTGTTGATGTAGCTGTGGAGATTGGTCGGCTTCTTCCCGATGCCGCGCACATAGCGCGCGCAATAGCGGAAAATACCGCCCGCGCTCAGGGTTTCCGTCAGCGGCTTAGGCCCGAGGCCGCCGCCGGCGTTGGCGCACCAAGTGTTCGTCGTGCTGCCCATGTAGGCATCGCTCGTCCACCAGTAGTCTCCGCCTACTCCAGTGAGTGTGAGCCCGGTGCCGCTGCCCGTCGCAGCAATACTGATCACGAACGTCGTCGAATTGATGACCGAGACGAGCTTCGCGCCAGTCGGGATGTTGGGCCCGCTGATCGCCATGGATGCGGGCGTGCCGGTGGGAAGCTGCGCGGTGCTCGCGCAGGTGATCGTGGTCGTCCCGTTGGTGGTGCAGTTGGTGAGCGTCACGGGTGCCGAGCTGAAGTAAATCGGATCCAGCGCGGGCTGGTTGTTGTTGTGGTTCTGGATGCTGAACAGTTCCGCGGGCGTGGGCAGCCGCCAATCGCTGTAATTGCCGGTGGTGATGCCCGCCGCGTTCGTCACGGCGACCGGCCATGTGGACTCGCCGTTGTCCACCTTCTGCCACATCAGGCCCGTGACGTTGTCCGTGATCGTCCCGTCGCCGTTGTCGGTGAAGGACTGCGGGTTGATCGTGTAGTTCGAGTCTTGCGACTGCGGCGCGGTGGAAACATTCTGCGCATCACTCGTGTCCGGCAGCTTCGTCTCGCTCCACGCATTCATGGGATACGCGGTGAGCCGGTTGTTGACGTTCGCGTAAGTCGTCGTGGTCGTCGCGCCGGGCAGCCGCCAAGTCACCGTCACGGTCTTTGGATTCACAGTGCGGTTCACCTGCCAGCACTCGTCGTAGGTCGAGCCGCCGACGCTCACGCGCATGAGAAACTGATCCGGGCTCGTCGAGGCTGCCGGGGTGAATGCGGAAAGAGTCTGTGCCGTGGCCGTCAGCGTCGCCGGAGAGCTAATCACAAAATGAGTTGCGTCCGTGATGGAGGCCACGGTCGCGTTGTTCGGGATCGCCGAAGCATAAATGGTCGCTCCTGTCACCGCGTTGGTCCCGGTGGCGACCGCCTGGCCGATCACCACCATTCCCGCCGACAACCCGGTAGTGCTCGTGCAAGTCACCGTCGCGCTGCCCGTCGTCGTCGAGCAATTCGCGACACTCACCGGCGTGGCGTTCAGTTGCAGGTTGCCCGAACCGTCCGTGCTCAGGGAGACCGGATTCATGAATGCGATGATCGAGGCCCCCGCCACCGGGTTCGCCGTGTAGCCGCCCGTCCCCGATGCGCGGATCGCGCCCACTTCCGGCTGCCCGTCCACCTGCCCGCCATAGTTCACCACTGTGCCGTGGAAGCTGTTCATCAGATACGGCGCCTGATGCGTGCCATACATGTTCTTCGTGCTCGAATCCGTCGCTGTCGTTCCGACCGCGTGGTAATGATAGCCCCAGCCATTGCCGATGTCGTGACCGCCGTCGCTGTCGAGCGCCTGCTGCGCCGAACCATCCGGCTCGACAAACCCATAAATCGGATAGCCATCCAGCGCCCAAGCAACCGGCTTGTCGTTGCTCAGTACCCCGCCGAACATGCTCAGCAGATGCGTGGGAATGATGTGATAGTGATAGTCATCCGCCAGGCCGCAGTGCCCGCCATACGCATCCAGTTCGCCAATTTCATACGAAACGCGCCCCGTGTTGTTGCGCGGATTGAAAATGGCCACGCCATTCGCGGCGACGGCCACCGCGCCGCGCTGGAAGTTGCCCGATGAGATGGACCAGTGCGCCGTAGAGGGCACGGGCGTCAGCGGCAGCCGCCAGTAGTTCGGAACGCCATAGCTCAGCGCCGCCGGGTCCTTTTCCGGATTCGTCGTGCTGGCAAAGTAGGATGTTGCCTGGGGAATCTGCTGCTGCCACGAGTAGATGCCCACCATCCGGTTGGGCATGTTGTTCGGCATGTTGTCGGATTCGAGGTAGAACGTCGTCCCGTCCCAATAATAGCGCACCTTCGGCAGGAACGACGCGAACGACGCAGCCATCAGCGAGCCATTGCCAGCGGGCGGCTGGTAGGATGTGAGCACGAACGGCGAGCCGAGGATTTCATCCAACGGACTGAACGGCGTGGTGACAAACTGCCACTGAGGTTCCGCGATTCGCGGCGATGCGGCGGTGGTGCCTGCATCTGAAGGCCGGTTTGAGCGCCGCGTGAGATAGCGCGCGGCCAGCGCCTCGATCGCCTTGCCGTCTGCCGCCGGCAACCCCTTTCCGCCGGCGAGGAATTGCAGGATTTCCACCGGCGGCTGCGAGGAAGAATTTGGATCGCTGTGCGCGGCGCCGATGTCATGCGCGAGAGCGCAAAACGGCGTGGCAAACGTCAGGATCAACGAAAGCAGGGAAGCGTTGGTTTTCATGGGGCGAATGGGGTATGCGTTAGTTCAATGCTACTGAGACTACATGCGCCTTGTCAGAAAACCGTCTGGAACGGACGGCAAAATTGTCAGCAAAAAGTAAAAGCCGCGCTGCCCCGTTCGGCGTTTTGTTATGCCGGGCATCACGCCAGCGTGACGCGAAGCCAGCGCTCACAGGACGAATGGCACGGGAGGTGCGGAGACGGAAACTTTGGTTTTCGCGGGAACGGGCAACGAATGTCGCACTGTGGCCTATTTGAAAGGCGCGCCGCTGATGTCGAGGTCAGGCGTCGTGTTCCAGCGCTTCTTCCAGCCGGGCTTCTCCACTTTCGTGCGGAAGATGACCGTGTTGTCCAGGTCGAGGTCGTCGCTCCAGATGAACTTCGCGCCCGCGAAATCGAACTTGTAAAAGTGTTCCTTAGGGCCGACGCGCTCCTCGGTGTATTCGGTCGCGTTTGGCCATGAGCTGTCGTCGAAGTCCGGCTTCCACCAGCCGTCGGGAATCGGCGTGTGCTCGACCTTCGGGGTTTTCACGTCGCGATTGAGCGGTCCCTTGAAGAAATTTTTTGCCTTCCATTTCGCGTTGCTCACGGTGCCGTCGGCGAACTTGATGATGAAGCCGCCGTCGCCGATGTGGTCGCCGTACTCGAGCCCGGTCTTCGGATCGGCGTTGTCCTTGGCCATGATCGCGATGGTCATCGGATACTCCGGCAGGATGTCGATGCTCATCACGTTGTGCGGCGTGAATTTGATGGAATCGACCGCCACGAGTTCGCCGTTGATGAACATCACGAACCAGTTGTCCGCGTAGATGTTCACTTTGATGGTGTCTTCCATGTTTGGCTTGATCAGGCCTTTATTGTCCGCGCCACCCTTGCTGCCGCCGGGTCCGCCCTGCCCGCCGGGGCGAGAATTGCCTGTTTGAGGCGTGGCTGCGTCCGGCCGCGCGGAACCGCCTTGCGCGACTGCGGCAGCCTGCGGAGATTCGCCCCCACCGTTTTGCGC
>Ga0075030_100001801_pt1 | contig 19335 bp, 21 predicted proteins | sample LitLauG_LLR_2012_FD_71393 | JGI IMG/M metagenome (GOLD analysis project Ga0075030, IMG submission 71393) | Freshwater sediment microbial communities from Pennsylvania, USA - Little Laurel Run_MetaG_LLR_2012 | ecosystem: Environmental > Aquatic > Freshwater > Creek > Sediment | place: USA...
GTTCAGGACCATTTCACTTTCGGCGCGACTCACCCCTTTGGCGTGGGCTCGGAAGTGACTGCGGCTTTCATGTACGCGCCGTACCGATCGGTGACCGGGAGCTCGCTGTTCAATTCGCTCTTCCCGGTTCCCAACGCGGGCGGCACGGAGACCATCCACCTGCGCGAAATGTCGTTCGGTCTGGCCTGGGGCAAGAAGTTCTGAGCAAAGGATGTGATCAAATGCAACTCGGGATACTCGTCAACGCCGGCCCCTACACACATCAGGCCGGCGACAGTGCATATCTGTTCGCGCGCGCCGCACTGGCCAAGGGACACACGGTGGGCCGCGTATTTTTTTACCACGACGGGGTCAACACCGCCAACCGGTTGACCGAACCACCCCAGGACGAGCGTCACGTGGCCAATCGCTGGTCGAAGCTCGCCGCCGAGCACAAGATCGATCTGGTGGTGTGCGTAGCCGCGGCGCTTCGGCGAGGCGTCAAGGAGGAGATTCTGGCCCCCGGTTTTCGCATCTCCGGTCTCGGCCAGCTGATCGAGACCGGGATCAAATCCGACCGCCTGGTCGTGTTCGGTGATTGAAGGAGGATCGCCCATGAGCGAAGCACTGCCCGCCAGCAAGGGCGCACCCAGGAAATTCATGCTGGTCAATCGCACCGCACCCTACGGCACCATTTACGCTCTGGAGGCCCTCGAGGTGGTGCTGATCGCCGCGACCTTCGACCAGGACGTCAGCCTGGTGTTCATGGACGACGGCGTCTATCCGCTGGCCAAGGGCCAGAAGACCGCCGGGATCGAGATGAAGAATTTCTCGCCGACCTTTCGTGCACTGGACGACTACGACGTGAACAAGCTGTACGTGGAACGCGAGTCGCTGGAACAGCGGGGACTGACCGCCGATGATCTGGTGGTTCCCGTCGAGGTGCTGGACAGCGCGCAGCTGGGACAGTTGATGGCGCAGCAGGACGTGGTTCTGAGCTTCTGAGAGGGGCGCATCGATGCTTCATATCGTGAACAAGTCGCCGCTGGACCGCGCCGGCTTCGCCAGCTGTCTGCGGGCTGCGCAACCGGGCGCTGCGATCCTGCTGATCGAGGACGGCGTCTACGCTGCGACCCGCGGCACCGCTGCGGCCGGACAGATCGGCCGGAACGCAGCCTCCTTGAAGTTCTACGCACTGGGGCCGGATCTGCAGGCCAGGGGCATGAACGACAGGATCGTGGATAGCGTTCAGATCGTCGACTACGAGGGTTTCGTCGACCTGGTCGAGGCCCACAAGACCGTTCTGTCGTGGCTCTGACGACGGGGCCATAGGCGCAGGTCCGCGCCGGCACCGCCCCCGCCGCGCGACCTCATGACGGCCGGTCATGAGGTCATCACGATTGGTTGTTTCCCCTGCTCGGCTGTGAACGATAGATTCGCCCCTTCGAAGCGTGAGTCCGGGGAGCGAGCGTCATGGTCGTCCAAGCCAGCATTGCGCACAAACCGCGCGAAAAGGCAGCGCCAGCGTGGTTTGACGAGGACGGCTTTCTCGCCCGATCCGAGGACTGGACGCCCGGCCTGGCCGAGCACCTGGCCAGGCAGGCCGGCATCAGCGACCTGACGGCCAAACACTGGGAAGTCATCGAACTGGTGCGTGAGCGCTACTTCTCGCTCGGCGCCTTGCCCGTCATGCGCCTGATCTGCCGCGCGGCGGGTCTGGATCCGAACAAGGCGCACCATCTGTTCAGCAGCTGCAGGAGTCTCTGGGTCATTGCCGGCCTGCCGAATCCGGGCGCAGAAGCCCGGTCCTACATGAACTAGCTCACGGCGAGCCGCCCGGGCCGCGTCGGATTTCAGGCGCCCTCACGCGGTCGCCTGAAAACGAAGCAGGCGTCGCGCTTATGCTCTGCTAAGACATCGGCGCATCACTGCAGTCAATCCGGCCGCAGCGCGACGCCCGGCTCATAGCTTTCCGGCATATACAAATGGCAACGCACCATTGGCGGCGTGCGTTCGGCTACTTCTATGATTCGAGCCATCGTTGCAACGGCAGGAGTTTTTCGTGTTTGACTCGCCCTTCACCGTGCTGTCCGAGCCAGGCCGAGGCGAGGTGGCCACCGCGACGTCGCCCGGCGCCGTCACGCCCGACCACGCCTGGGCGCTTGTCCAGAAGGGCAAGGCCGTCCTGGTCGACGTCCGCACCGCGGAGGAGCGCAAGTTTGTAGGCACCCCTCCGAGAAGCGTTCACGTTGCATGGGCGACCGGGGTTGCCATGGTGCAAAACCCCCACTTCATCCGTGACCTGGAAGCCAAGGTCAAGAAGACGGATGTCGTTTTGCTGCTGTGCCGAAGCGGCAAGCGCTCGGCCCTTGCGGCGCGCAAGGCTGCGGACGCCGGCTTCACACGGGTATACAACGTGCTCGAGGGTTTTGAGGGCGACCTGGACGATGATTCACGGCGCGGCACATTCGAGGGCTGGCGTTTTCGCGGTCTGCCGTGGGTACAGGAATAGCCCGACCTCGTCGAGCGAAAGCTTGGCGAGGCGAAGGTTTCCATCCATGACATCTACAAGGTCGCGGAGGGCTTGATCGAGATGGAGCCCACGCCCCCTTGACGCGCGTCAACGACGGCAGGGGCGGCCGCCGGTAGCCTTTTCCCGTCAGGTCCCGGCAAATCATCAGACGCGGGGCAAATTGGCATAGCCCTGGCGCCGCTGATCCGCCTTGTGAACGTGCGCGTCGCAAGCGCGGCGGGCCGTCTTTCGGAGCGCGGTCCCCGTGAAGAAAGTCGCTTGTGCGCTGAGCGCCGCCTTCCTCTCGGCGTGCGCACTGCCGCCGCGGGTGGCGCCCGGCGCTTCCCAGAGCGGCCTGGACACCGACGGACCGGCGTGCCGGCAGGAGGCTCCGCAATGCATATCGGGCCCCGCAAGCAACGCGGCAGGAAACGCTTATTCGAACACCGATCAGGCCTATGGCCAGCTGTTTGCGTCTTTCATGAATTCGCAAGGATGGCGTCTTAATCAGCAGTCCACCGGAGGGAGCAGAACGCGCGAACCGGTGCGCTAATGGCTTAAAGCATCGAGCGGCTCGAATGCCTTCAGTGCGGCGGCATGCCGATGTAGAGAGGGACATTTCCCGGGAAATTGTTCCAGGACCGCAGTTTGGCGTCGTCCGCGCCGATCGGACGCAGATGGATGTAGTACACCGAGGAGCGCTCGATGACATCATCTTTCGGCTCAGCCTCGTCGGAAATGTACATCACGTTATCGAAACGCACATGCATATAGCCCGGCAGCAGCTCGAAATATTCGCGCTCCCGTATGTCAAAGACGCGCTCCGCTTCGACGCGCCCGTCGAGCTTGACCACCGTGCCCTCGGACCATCGATTCTGCGCAGACTCGGTTCCAGGAACCTCCTTCCACTGCGGCCCAACCTGGACGTACGCGCGAAGCGACGGCATCATCACGTACGCTGGGCTTTCCGGAAATGCGTTCTCGATCCAGGTCGTGACCCGATATTTCCCGTCCGCCGTGTACGCAACGCGGTCCAGGTCGGCCCGGATATGAAACCAGGCGATTCGTTCCAGTTCACGGCGGTGATCGCGGACCGCCTGCAGTCGGGACTGCTGGATCCTGCCCACCAGGTAGTCGGCTCCCACGAGAATGCCGACGATGGGAATCGGAAGCAGCCAGGCGAGCCACTTGCGGCGGCCTGGACGGCGACGCCCGATCGCGGTTGCAGGGCCCCGTGACATGATCAGTTGCCGGTGCGCGGCACCAGCGTCCACGCGCGCAGGGGAATGAAGTCCGGCTTTTCCCGAAAAGTGGGCCGGCCGGGATGGCGTGTCCTGTCCGTCGCAAACCGGTAGTCCTTCAGGTACAGGAACAAGTCCTCCTTGCGCTCTCCCACGTCCTCCTGAGGGTCCTGCTCCGGCGAAACGATGCACTCGAGCGTGAAGCGAAGGTGGACGTAGCCTGGGATCGATTCCGTGTAGTCCGTTCTGTCGATGCTCACCAGCCGGTCCGTGGACCTTTCGCCGACCAGTCGCACGACGGCTCCGTCGGATTCGTCATCCGCCGGCTGCACGACCGGGACCTCGGCCCATTGCGGGCCGACCTGGATCGCCGCATCGACCGTTGGCATCATCACGTAGATGGGCTCGTCATATGCATTCTGGATGATGAACCGGGTCCGGTAGCCCGACGCCCCGGCGTAGCGGATCGAGTCGATGCCGGTCCGCACTGCATGGAAAGCCAGCCGGTCGAGCCGGGCACGGTACTCCTTCTTCTGTCGCACGAGGTTCTGCTGCCACCGGCCCACGCCATAGTCGGCGGCAGCCAGCGCCACGGCCAGCGTGGCCGCGGCGAGCGCCAGGGGCCGCAGAGCGCGCAGGCCCGCCCGGCGGCGCCCCACGCCGGATGTCAAGACGGCCCGACGTCCCGCCATGTCCGCTGCATACCGCCGTCAGTGCGCGTCGCGCATCTCGTCGGACAGAAGCGCACCGTCGTGCAGCGAAATTCTGCGCGCGGCTCGATCGGCGAGCTCGGAGTCGTGGGTCACCATCACCACGGTGTTGCCGTCGCGACCGAGTTCCTCCAGAAGCTCGACGATCGCGACCCGGGTCTTGTGGTCCAGATTGCCCGTCGGTTCGTCCGCCAGGATCAGCTTGGGGCGGTTGAACAGAGCGCGCGCGATGCAGACCCGTTGTGCCTCTCCACCCGACAACTGGTGCGGCATGTGGCCAGCGCGGGCCAGCAGCCCGACTCGGCCGAGGAGCTCGCCGGCGCGCTGGCGCGCGCCACGCCCGGATATCCGGTGAAACGCCGACGGCAGCATCACGTTCTCCAGAGCGGTCAACGAGGCTAGCAGCCGAGCCTCCTGAAAGACGTACGCGATCGTCTCCCGGCGCAGCCGCAGCAGTTCCTGCTCGCCGAGCGTGTCGACTCGCCGACCATCCACCGCCACGGATCCGCTGCTCGGCCGGTCGATTCCGCCCATCAGGTTCAGCATGGTCGACTTTCCCGATCCGCTCGGACCCACCAGAGCGACGAACTGCCCGGCGGCGATTTGAAGATCGATTCCGGCAAGCGCCGTCACCGCGCTGGCGCCGGAGCCGTAGATCTTGGTCAGTCCATTCAGCTCGACAATCGCCGTCATGCGAGTTTCCCGGTTCACGGCGCCGCCATGTCTAGAGGGCTCGGAAAGCATCGGCCGCGCGAATCCCGGCGACGTGATGCGCCGGGTAAATCGTTGCCAGTACGCTGGTCAGCGTTGCTGCACCGATCGCGATCGGCAGGTACAGCCAGCGCGCTTCGATCGGCGCACCATCGATCAGCCAGGGACCGAGCGTCAGGGCCAGGCCGCAGCCGATTCCGTATCCGATCGCCCCGCCTACGAGACCGATGACGAGGGCCTCGTACATGTAAAGGCGCATCAGCTGGCCACGGGAGGCGCCGACCGCCTTGAGCAAGCCGGCCTCGCGCATGCGCGCGTGGATGCTGCCCATCACCATGTTGAACACAGCCATGCAGGAGACCACGAAGCAAAGCATGATCAGGCCGAAGATCACGCGCGTGACGTTCTTGAAGATCTTGTGCTGCGCCTCGGCGATTTCGCGTTGGGAAGTGGCACGAACGCCGACGACCTTGGTGTTGATCGCGAGTTCCGCTTCCCCCACCGGGCAGTAGTTGCACATCGCGCGCACGTTGACCAGCGAGACACGGTTGGGCTTGCCGAATACCGACTGCACCGCTTTCAGATCCCCGAATACCATGTAGTCGTCCGGCGAATCGGTCTCGCGCAGCACGCCGCAGACTCTGAAGGGCCTGCCGTTGATGATCATCGGGTCGCCGGGCTTGAACCCTGCGACCCGCGAAAAGACCTTGCCGACCATCACTTCATCGTCGCGCGCCAGCAGGCTTCCAGCATCGACTTCCCACCAGAACCGGGCCTTATATTCGTCCTGCGCCCGGACTCCCGCGACAACGACCTTCCTGCCGCCGATCGTGGTCTCCTCGTAGAGGCGGGGCGTGAAGAGCGCGGGTTGCAGGTTGTCGACTCCGCCGGGCGCGCCGGCATCGAGGACCATGCCTCCCCGCTTTTCCCATCCCGCACGAATCGCTGCTTCGTAGGTTCTCTGGATCTCGGGAATCGCGTCCTCGGGAATGTAGTGGCCGACGCCGATGCCGAAGCGCTGCAAGCTGGTCTCGTTCGTCGTCGCCGGAAATATCGTCAGGCTGTGGCCGTACCGGGCGATCGTCAGCAGCAGATCCTTCTGGCCGGCAAAGCCCACCATCATCGCCGCAATCAGCAAGGCCACGGACAGCGCGATGCTGCTCGTGGTGTAGAGCGTCCTCGCCTTGCGGCGTCCCACCTCCCGCACAGCGATCTGGTACAGCCTCATTGCAGCGCCCCGCCTCGCAGCCGGACGACCTGGGTGGCGTCCCGGGTGAGGTCGCGGCTGTGTGTCACCAGCAGAAACGCCGCCCCGAACTCCAGCGCCGATTCACGCAACAGCGACATCACCTGGGCCTCGGTTTCCTCGTCCAGATCCCCGGTCGGCTCGTCGGCCAGTATCAGCCCGGGACGATTGATCAGCGCCCGCGCAATGGCGACTCGGCGCTGCTGCCCGCCCGAAAGCTCGCTCGGATAGCAGTACAGTCGGTCCGACAGCCCCACCCGGTCCAGCAGCAGGATCGCGTCCTGCTCGGCGCGCGCCATCGCAGCGGCCTCGCCGAAACGCCTGGGCAAGGCGACGTTTTCGACCGCATTCAAGGTGGGGATCAGGCTGGCGAACTGGAACACAAAGCCGATCCGGCGGTTCCGAAAAAGCGCGCGGAAACGATCGTCGCGCCGCCAGATGTCCTCGCCGCCGATCACGACGGTTCCCGCGGTCGGACGCGCCAGTCCGCCGATCATCGACAGCAACGTCGATTTGCCGCTCCCCGAATGTCCGAGAATGGCGACGAACTCGCCGCTACCGATCGACAGGTTGACGTCGACCACCGCGTCGACGACCTGATCGCCGATCCGGTAGCGCTTGGACAGGCCGCGCAGCTCGACCATCACTCGCCTCCGCGGATCGCGTCGTAGGGCTCGATACGGCCGGCCGCGTAGGCCGGGTAGGCCGCGCCGAGCGCGCCCACAAGAAGGGCGAACAACAGCGATGCGCAGCCGACCAGCGAGATCTGCGCCAGCGGCGGCCACAGGAGAGGAATGTTCAGGGTTTCCAGATGAAAGCCGATCGATCTGGCGAATACGCGCAGCAGGATCACGCCCAGCCCGATTCCGACGCACCCCCCCAGGGCCGTCAGAATCATCGATTCGCAGATTACCAGCGCGAAGATCGACGAGCGCCGGGCACCCACGGCCCGCAGCAGGCCCAGTTCGCGTCTGCGTTCGTTCACGACGGTCGAGAAGATGGCGCTGATCATCAACACATTGGCTACGATCAGCACGATCGTCAGCGCGATCGTCCCCGCGAAAAGCGCTGCCAGGTTCTGGCGCACCGAGGTCACGATGTTGCCGGCCGTGACGACACGCACTTGCGGATTCCGGGCAATGGCGAACCGGATCAGGTTCGCCTTGGCCTCGTTCCCGATCTGCACCAGGAGCGCGGATACGTCGCCGCGCGCAAATCCCATGGCCGGTACGTCCGAATACTTCTTCGCCGATTCTGCGAGGTCGTAGGCCTTGTCGATGTGCAGGAATATGGCGTTGTCGTACAGGCCGATTCCGGTGCGGTCCAGTTTGCCAAAGACCGTGAACGTCTCGCCGTAGAAGTAGACGACGTCCCCCACCTGGTAGCTGTTGTTGCCGCCCGCGATGACGTCGTCCTTGGTGAATTCACGCTCCTGCTTCTGGTACAGCCAGGGGCGGATCGTGAAATCGGTCGCGGGGTCGAACCCTACCAGGAACGCGTTGCCGACGATGCAGTGGGTGCCGGCCGAGGTCGTCAGGAACAGCTGCGGCGTCACCTTCGCCACGCCGGAAAGCGCGCGAATGTTCTGTGCATAGCTGCCGCTCATGTAGAAGGTCGACGGTTCCCCGGTAAGCAGCGCCGACTTGATATTGACCAGCGCGCCCCGCGGAACCACCAGGGCGTCGGCACCGAACTTGGAAAAACCCAGTCCCAGGCTGCGCTCTACGCCCCACATGACCGTGGCGGTCGCGAACACGGCGCCGATAGCGATGGCGATCGCCAGCGCCAGCACGTAGGTTCTGAAAGGTTTGCGTTGAAGATTGCGCAGCGCAAGCTCGAACATGGTGGACCGCCCGCCGAATCAAACACCGACACGCGCCCGGGACCGAGGCACGGCCGGCGCCACGTGAAGGTCGCACGCGCGCCGGCACGCAGGCCGGCGCGCCGCCATGGCCTGCCGTCAGGTCGTCGTGGAACGGCTGACCCGCAAGTCCTGCAGGGTCCTGGGGACGATGACATTGTCGTGATGGCCTCCCGTGCTCGGGAAGAATCCCAACAATTCGTCGGTTGCCGTCTCCAGAACCACGATGCTCGTGACGGTCTTCTGGTAGCCGCTCATGACTCCGACCACATACTTGCCGTCGTAGGTGATCGCGATCGTGTGCATGTCCGGACCGAGGTCGATCTGCTTCAACACTTTCCAGTTTACGGCGTCGACCACTGCGATCCCGTTGGGCGTTGGCGATGGCCACCAAAGCGTGACATAGACCTTCGTTCCGTCCGGAGTGAAAACCATGTGGAAGGTGTTCGGGTAGGCGCCGCGCCAGTCCGGGTGCTCCACGACGGCTTTCTTCTTCCACGAGGCGGGATCGTCGTGGTTGGCACTGTCCCAGACCATGATGTTGTTCTGCCGCACCCCATTCATGAACAGGAAACTCTTGCCATCCGGCGAGAACCCGGCCTGGTGCGCCGGCGTGATGACCTTGTCCATCACCAGTTCCCAGGTTGAATCGTTCACCTTCTTGAGCGGTATCTGGTCCGGAGCGCCTTTGGCCCCGGGCAAGGCGGCAACCGGCTCCCACTTCTGCGTGTCGAAAACGATGCCAAGGCCCACGGTGCGCAACGAGGCGGCGCCCCACTTTCCGCGCGGATCCCACACGAAAGCATCCAGGCCGCACACGTTGACCACTCGCGTGCCGGTCACCTTGCCCTGTTCGGCGAAGAGCTCGCCACCCGGCACGAGCTCCCAGTCGATCTTGAGGCCCTTGGTCCCCTTGTAGTCGAACATTCCGTTCGGCAGCGTCGGGTTCAAGCGCCTGATGACCAGCTTGCCCCCGTCGGTCCAGGCCTTCGCGAGCTCCTTGCTGTTGGGAATCCAGTCGAAATACCACGCGGCCACGACTTTCTCGGTTTCCCGATCGAACACCCCGAGAATGTCCTTCTGGCCATCGCCTACCGCGAAGCTCCTGGCATCGGGTGCACAGGTCACGTGCACGCCCAGACCAAGGCCGGTCTTGTCGGCGATGTCGGAGACCAGGTTGAGCTTGGTTCCGTCGTACCTCATCCGATAGATGTGAAACCCCTCGCCGGGATGCTTGACTGTAGTCGGGATCCCGTAGATGAACAGATTCTTGCCTCCCTGCGAGTTGACGATGAATTCGAACTCCTTGTACGGGTCCGGAGAGGGGAAGGCGCACATGTGGTGAATGATCGGGTTCGTATCGCCATAGTTCCAGAACGCCGTCCAGGCCAGGGTCTTGCCGCTGTACAGGTCGATCACGGCCACCGTGCCCGTGAATTTGCCCGGCACGACCATCACGTGCTTCCCGAGCTGGTTGAACACGTCCTCGAATTTCAGGCCCTTCGGCCCCGAGGCGGCGGCGCTGCCCGGCGCCCCGAGGGAAGCTCCCGCCACGACGGCACCTGTTCCCGCGGCACCGAGGGCCGCAGCGCCAGCGCCGACGGAGCGCAGGAACCCCCGCCGTTCCGAACTGACGGCGGATTGCTCAAGCGCGCTCTGCGCGCCGATTTCCGACTTCAAGGCAGGCTCGACTTGCTTGCCGGATTCGCTTTCTGACATGACGCTTTCCTCTCCCCAATGGTGGGGCACGGGAGACGTCCCGTACCCGCGCGCGCCGCCGACGGCGGCACCTTCCCGAGCACCGGAGCAAGCACCACGCCAGCCCGACGCCATAACAGTGCATCATCGCATCAAATACCCACCGGCGTGCGATGCGCAAGGCAAACGCGCGTCGGACATCGTCGGCCTGCGCGAGCCGCACGGCGAACGGCTCGACCATTCCGTGCGACACTTCGAGGCACATGCTGGAACCGTTGGACACGGCAAGGAACGGGCGTTACCCGCAAGGCGCGGACTCCCCGCGGAGCGCAATGCGCCTGGCCCGCAGGAGGGCCCTTGCAGCCTGCGCGCTGTCGGTCTCGCTGTCGACCCTGCTGATCGCTTGTGACCGTCCGCAGCCGGCGCAGGACATCGAAGCCATCGACGCGAGCGGCGAATCGCATCCGGACGACTTTTCGCTCACGGATCATCTGGGAGGAAGGTTCCGACTTTCGGATCATCGCGGCAGGGTCGTCGCCCTCTTCTTCGGCTACACGCAATGCGCGGACGTCTGTCCGACCACGCTTCACGAGTTCGTTCAGGTTTACCGCAAACTCGGCAACGGCGCCGACAAGCTCCAGGTCGTCTTCGTGACGGTCGACCCCGAGCGCGATACGCCCCAGGTGCTTTCGCAATACGTTCCCGCGTTCGACCGCAGGTTCATCGGACTGACGGGCAGCCCGGAAGAGATCCGGCGCGTTGCAGATGCCTATGGCGTGAGCTACCAGAAGATCTCCGCCAAGGACAGCCGCTACTACACGATCGACCACACGGCCTATATTTTTCTGCTGGACCGTTCCGGACATGTGCGCCTGAAAGTGCCCAATGGCCAGCCTGCCGAGGCGCTCCTCCGTCTGATCCAGGAAGTCGATGCAAATCCTTAGGCGCTGCTGCCGTATTCAGCCCCGTCAGTCGATGATGTGGTAGACGGGCGCCTTCTGCATTTCCCACTTGCCGGTATTCCGATCGTAGCGGGACAGGGTGAAGCAATGCCAGTTCTGATCGTCCAGCTTCATATGATCACCCCGATAGTAATAGCCCGGCCACCGCGTTTCCTTGCGGAACAGCGTGTGATGAGTCACGGACTCCGAGGCCAAGAGCCGATGATGCAGCTCCCAGGTGCGCTGAAGCTGGTGAAGATCTTCGGCACCCATGTGGTTCATGTCTTCCTTCAGCATGGCCAGCAACTCAAGTCCGCGGTCGAGCAACATGCTGTTCGTCACGTAGTTGGCGCTGATGCCGCCCACGTATTCGTCCATGATCTTCTCGAGACGCTGAAGACCGTGCATCGGCAAAAGGTAACTCGGCGATACGGTGCCGGCGACAATCTCGTTGCGGCCGACCCGGTAGTTCTCCAACGGCTGGAATATCACCTTTTCGAGGTCCCGATACTCCTGTTCGCCGACCTGAGGCTGGGCTTTGCCCAGGTCCTTCACGTACTTAACCGCCGCCTTGGCGGCGATCCGGCCCTCCGCGAAGGATCCTGAGGAGAACTTGTGGGCGGTGCCGCCGATGGTGTCGCCGGCACCGAAAAGCCCGTCGACCGTCATCATTCGGTTGTATCCCCACTGATATTCCGCGGGGGCGCAGTCTTCCGGTCCGCTCGCCCAGGCGCCGGAGCAGGTAGCGTGAGAGCCCATCACATAAGGCTCCGACGTGGTCAGCTCAGGATTGATGTGCTTGGGGTCGATGTTCTGCGAGGCCCAGACGACCGCTTGCCCGATCGTCATCCCCAGGAAGTTCTCCCAGCCGACCGTTTCCTTGTGGGGGTCCTGGAAGGCCTCCTTGGTAACCATCCGGATAGGGCCACGGCCGGCCTTCGTCTCCTCGATAAAGGCGTGGTTCCTGAGGCAAGTCGGCACCGGATGCCGGTCGATGTAGTCGCCCACCAATTCCTTGGTGTGGTTGTACCACTTGGACTCGTACTCCTCGCCATAGCCGTTCTGCGTGTACGTCTTCAGATGCAGGAAGTAGGCGCCGACGGGGCCATAGCCGTCCTTGAAACGGGTCAGGACGATGCGGTTTTCCATCTGCGTCATCTTGGCGCCGACCTGGATCGGCAAAGCGTAAGCGGACGCGCTGCTCCAGGGCGCATACCAGGTCCGCCCCATGCCCTCACCCACGGCCCGCGGCTTGAAGATGTGCGACGCTCCACCGGCGCCGACGATGACGGCCTTCGCGCGGAACACGTAGAAATCGCCCGTCCTGACATTGAACCCGACGGCGCCGGCGACCCGGTTGACCTTGCTCTGGTCCATCAACAGGTGTGTGACCATGATCCGGTTGTAGATCTCGGTCGCGGCCTTGCGCGCCGCCTCGGCGACGATCGGCTTGTAGCTTTCGCCGTGGATCATGATCTGCCACTTGCCTTCACGCTGGTACCGTCCGGTCTTGGGGTCCCGCATGATCGGCAGGCCCCATTCCTCGAACTTGTGGACCGTGGCGTCCACATGCCGGGCGATGTCGTAGCCCAGGTCCTCACGCACGAGCCCCATCAGGTCGTTGCGGGCATAGCGGACATGGTCCTCGGGCTGGTTCTCGCCCCATTGCATGCCCATGTAGCAGTTGATGGCGTACAGACCCTGCGCGACCGCGCCGCTGCGCTCGATGTTCGCTTTCTCGACGCAGACGATCTTCAGGTCGCGTCCCCAGTACCGGGACTCGTAGGTTGCCCCGCAGCCGGCCATGCCGCCGCCGATGACGAGAATGTCCGCGTCGACGAATACCGTCTTCCTGCCCCCGAACAACCCCATCAGACGACTCCCTGCTTGAGTTGATCGGCACGCAAGGTGGGCAATCCGCCGCTGATATTGAGCGCTTCCGGTTCGTGTGCGAGTTCCTGTCTGGCGAAATCCTCGGGGCGGGGCTCATCGTACTCGGCCGGCCCCTTGATCGATCCCCAGGGCGTGGTCCGGATCGGCGACACGAAGTTCTTCTCGCGGCCGTCCCGGAACTTGATGCGCCACGAAATGGTCGCCTTGGCCTCTTCCCGAAGCACCCGGACACTGTGCCCGAGCGGGGCGAAGTCGGCATAGCCGCGGTCATCGATGGCGTTCTGCGGGCAGGCCTTCACGCAGGAGAAACACTCCCAGCACATGTTCGGCTCGATGTTGTAGGCCCGCCGAGTGGTCTTATCGATGTGCATGATGTCTGACGGGCAGATATCGACGCAATGTCCGCAGCCGTCGCACCGGGTCATGTAAACGAAGGTTGGCATGGAGGTGGCAGTCTCAAAAATGAAACCGATGGTGGGCTGATCAATAGTGCCGTGGCTGTTGGCGGGCGCTGCCGAACTGCTCGGGCTTGTCGGCAGGGCCGGGCAAGTTGCTCCTGGAGCCGTTCGCGTAGGAAAGCCTTTTCTCGAACGCCGCCGCGGGCTTGAAAAACATGTGCGCGAATTTGGACCACGCTACCGATCCGAACAGCACCGTCGTGGCGACGATGTACAAGCCGAAGCACACGTTGGCCCCGGAACTCGCTCTCGCTTGCAGCCAGGCCCAGATCAGGCCCAGCGTTACGCTGCCCACCAGCGAGAGGACGAACAAATCCGCGCGCATCAAGCGCAGCGGTGATTTGCCTTCGGCGGCGACATCGACCCTGATGAAGAACCAGAACCAGTATCCGCCGACGCATACCATCAAGCCGCCGATCCACCAGAGCAGCGGCAGGATGCCGGGCGTCGGCGTCGCGGGCGTCGGGTAGCCGAACACCATGGCGGTGGTGGTGGTGATGTAGATCACGAACCCGTACATGGTCAGCAGATGGGCGACCCGACGGCGCGCGTTGCAGAATTCCCCGGACGCAAGCACGTCCACAAGGCCGGTCTTGACGGCAAGCGACACGATATCGATGCCACCGACTTGCTGCGACCCTTTGTTCTTCGATTTGCGCCAATTGTCAAAAAAATACCTGGCGCTCCCCTTGTGAATGGTGTCGAACAGGGTTCCGGCGAACACCGCGAGGACCATCAGAACGACATAAATCTGCAAGGCGTTCGCGGGCAGTACATCGGTCAACGCGGCAAATGGATTGTTGACGAACATCGTTCCCCCTGCGTCGTGGACGAGGACCGTATCTGCGGCTGGGATGGCGGAACTCTTGCGGGCTCCTTGCGGCCGATCTTACAAGGGGTGGCCGCGCCGGCAGGAAAAAAAACCTATGGCGCCATAAATAGGACGAATTCAGCCCGCGACGCGCGGCTCAACGACTCGACTTGCGAGCAAGCCGTTGGCGCCTTCGATCACACGTCGCCGGTCGGCACGATCGAGGCGGTTTCCGCCATCAAGATGACGGCACGATCGGGCGCCCGCGTCCGGTGAACCACGCCCTTCGGCACAACGAATCCTTCCCGCGGCTGCAGATCGATCGATCGGTCTTCCAGGTCGATGATGAAATGCCCCTCGAGAACGAAGAAGAACTCATCGTCGTTTTCATGCTTGTGCCAGTGGTACTCGCCCTGCATGATCCCGAGCCTGATCACCGAATCGTTCACCTTGCACAGGGTTTGGTTGTACCAGGGGTCGCGGCACTGCGCGATCAGCCCCGGAACATCGACGACGCTTAGTGCGGGGAACTTGATGTCCAGGTGGGTGGCATACGGATAATCCGCGGGGTCGGTCGCAGCGGCTCGCATCGATGAGTCCTCCAATCGATAGGAATCCGGGCACCCGGCACGAGTGCACCTCGGCATGATACGAGCGTCATGCCCGGCCTTGTGGCGCTGCGAGGCGAACCAGGCGACGGCCGATCGACGCGACCGCGACCCTGAGTGCAGCCGGTGAGCGGACCCGGAAATCGAAGGGCAGGCGGGCCAGTTGCAGCGCGAACCAGTCCAGGTCATCGGCTTGGCTGCGCAACAGCACGCCGTCGCCAGTCCATTCGAGAACGCCGAATCCGGAAACCATTTCGCGCTGCGCGGCGGCCAGATCCGTCGCGAGAACGACCTCGATCCGGTGGGCGCGGGGCAACGTGGCGATCGACTCTTTCAGGTAAGCAAGCGCATCGAAGCTCGCCGGTCGATCGAAGCGCGCCTCCAGAGCGGCCGCGGCGCCGACCCGATCGAGGCGGAACGAACGCAATCCCTTTCGAAGATGGCACATCCCGACCGCGTACCACCGGCCCGCGCGGCAGACGAGCCCATACGGGTCGAAATCGCGCTGCGTATTCTCGCCCTGCGGCGTCCGGTACTGCAGATGGATTCTCCTGCGCTCCTGCGCCGCGGTCGTCAAAAGTCCGAGCACATTCTCGTCGATGGGCGCGATGGGCCGGGCGAGCTCCAGGGCGACGGACTGGTCGACGGCGTTCAACCTTGCCCTGAGCCGCTCGGGCATGACACGCCCCAGCTTGGCCTTGGTGCTGGCGACCGCGGGCATCGCCCGGCCGAGCCCGAGGCTGCGCGCGGCGAGCAGGCCCATGGCCAATGCCACCGCTTCGTCGTCCGTGAACATTAATGGCGGAAGCTTGAAGCCTGGAATCACCTGGTAGCCGCCGAACCGCCCCTGCGACGCCGTGATGGGAATTCCAAGCTCCTCGAGCGTGGCGATGTAGCGGCGCAGTGTTCGCCGGTCGACCTCGAGCGCCTGCGCGAGTTCCGCCCCGCTGGCGGAGCCGCGCGCCTGCAGCAGCTCAAGCAGCGCGAGAACGCGAACTGTCGGCCGGGACATTCTTGCAGTTTCCGCTTCTTATAGGACAGAAACTGTCCTATATCGAGATTACTCTACGCGCGTAGTCCCCGCCACGTCGAAACAGGAGAAGGAAGATGGATCAGCCCTACAGCCGGATATCGGAGAACGTGCTGTTTACCTTGCTGCTGACCGCGCTCCTCGGTTGGCTGACGGCGCCAGTGGCCTCGGATCTGCTGTCGGCTTCGGCGGCCGGGGCAAGCCATGCCGCGGTCGCCGGAGTTCACCGGTCATGACCGGGTTGACCACTCCATGTCGTGATGCGAAGACTGCGATGCCGCGCACGCCGCCGGGAGCCTGCGCGCGAAACTGCCCGTTTCGAGTCTTGTGTGATGGCGCGAGCGGACCTCGGGCAACGATGGCGGCGGCCGCGGATCTGCCCTCGGGTTCGGCGCCCGCGGCGGCGACGGTCAGGCAACCGATGCAGTCGAGCTAACCTGACTGAGGCAATCGAGCGTCAGCGCCGTGCCGGTCCAGGTTAGGACTGAGACGGATCGATTCCGAGCCGTGGCTTGGCGGCGCGTCTCGACAGCTTCGAAGATGCGCGGTCGTTCGTGCCGGGGCCGCTTGTCGGCAGCAACACGCGCTCGACCGCTGTCTGGAGCTGGCGCGCAGACAACGGCTTCTTCACAACCTCGCTCGCACCGGCTTCGCGGGCGCGCTCGATGACGGCCGCGCTGAGATATCCGCTCACGAGCAGGATGGGAATCGTCGGCCTGAGCGCTCGCATTTTGCGAATGAGCTCGGAGCCCGATGCGCCTGGCATGCTCTCATCGGTGATGACCGCATCGAACTGTCCGGGATCTGCCAGGAACGCTGCGATTGCCTTCGCACCGGAGGTGAAGCCGACTGCCCAGTATCCCAATTCCGTCAGCGTTTCCGTAGCAAGCCTCACCAACGCCTCTTCGTCGTCTATGACCATGACCCGGCCCCGTCCCGTCCGCGCCGTTTTGCGTTCCAAGCGCTTTCCGGGTTTGCTCGGCACGGCGACATCGCCGGCCAGTGGCAGGTATACCTTGAACACGCTTCCCTTGCCGACGGTGGTCGCGACGTCGATGGCGCCGCCAAGCCCGGTCACGATGCCGTGCACCAGAGAAAGGCCGAGGCCGGTCCCGACACCGACTTCCTTGGTCGTGAAGAACGGATCGAAGATCTTTTCGAAGATCTCTGCAGGGATCCCGCTGCCTGAATCCGAAACGTCCATTGCCAGGTACTCCCGTGCCGCGATGGAGCCCGTCGTCACAACGCGTGGTGCTTGCAGATGCATCCGGTCGACAGACACGCGGAGCGTTCCGCCGGAAGGCATCGCTTGCACGGCGTTGGTGAGCAGATTCATGAGGACTTGATGTATCTGCGTTGGGTCGCCCATCACGGCGGCGCCGCCCGAATGCAGCCGCCGCTCGATGACGATGTGCCGCGGCAATTTGGCAGCGAACAGCGCGAGCGTTTCCCGCACGACTTCCTCGACATGCACCGCGACCTGCTCGCCGACCCCGCTGCGGCTGAACGCCAGGATGCGTTCGACCAGCGCGTGGCCGCGCTCGCCGGCGATCATGATGTTTTCGATATCGCGGCGCAGCCGACTGCCGGCGCGGACGTTGCGAAGCGCCATCTCCCCGTAACCCAGTATCGCGCCGAGGAGATTGTTGAAGTCGTGCGCGATGCCGCCCGCAAGCGTGCCGAGCGCTTCCAGGCGCTGAGCCTGACGCAACTGTTGTTCAATCCGCTGCAGTTCCTCTTCGGCAAGATGACGCTGGGCACGCTCGATCGCGATGCTCGCCAGATGGGTGAGCTGCTCTATCCTGCCGCTCTGCTCGGGTGTCGGGCTCGCCGGCTCGCTCGGATAGACGGCGAACGTGCCCAAAACCCGTCCCTGCGAGGACTTGATCGGCGTGGACCAACACGCACCGAGGCCATGCGCCAATGCGAGCGCTCGATACTCGTCGGCCCAGCGTTGGTCCGCAGCGATGTCGGCACAGATCACTTGTTCGCCAAGATGCGCCGCCGCGCCGCAGGGACCGAAACCCAAGCCGACCGGCCGGCCATCGAGCGCGTGAAGGTAGCTCGGCGGAAGGCTGGGGCCGGCTGCGTGACGGACTTGCTTCCCTTTGTGATCCAGCAGGAGGATGGAGACCAAGGAACTGCGGTCGACGTCCTCGGCAAGGCGGCACAATCCATCGAGCGTGGTGGTGAGCGGACCACCGGCGGCAATGACCTCGAGCAGCCGCTTCTCTCCCGCGAACAGGGCTTCGGCCTGCTTGCGCGCGCTCATATCCCTATAGATGAAATAACCAGCGTCCTCATCGTCGCTCGACGGAATCCGCTTCCCGGTGATGTGAGCGTGAAACCGCGTACCGTCCTTGCGTTGCCGAATGACTTCCCATTGCACCTTTCCCCCCGCGAGCAGATCTTCGGGGAGGTCGATCGGTTCGAGATCATCCGGCACGACCAGATTGCGAAGGCAGCTTCCGATGGCCTCCTCCGACGTGTAGCCGAACATGCGCGTGAATTCGCGATTGATGCGCAGAATCCGGGGATTCCGCATGGCCGTCAGTACCACCGCGTCGGGCGCCAGCTCGAACAGCTCGTCGAGATAAATCTTCTGTCGAAGCAACTCTCCGTCAGCTCGCTCGCGCTGCGTGGTGTCGGAGAAAAGACCAGAGCGTTCGATCATGTTTGCTTCGCCGTCAGCGGTTTGACTGAATCGCTCGAACTCACGCTCATAGGCTGCTTGCAGCGCATCTATCGTATTCGCGCACTGCCGGGCCCGGAAGAGCATCCGTGCTCACCAGGCGCGAATTGACGATTGGCGTCGCATGGTTTTTGGCCATGGAGACGGCCTGATATCCGACCTCGCCCGGCCAGCGCTCAAGAAGCTCGCGAACGAGCTCATCGGGTTCGACGATGACGATGCAACCCCTGAATTTGACCACGAGGGGGCCAGGGGTTTATCACTTCTCGGTAGAGATTACAGCCGTAACGGGATCCGCCCGCCGCGAAACTTTCTCGTCATCGGCGAGGAGCCGAATGACTGCGCGTTGAGCTTGTCAACCACATAGGAGAACCCGCCATGAGCAGCATTACAACGAAGGATGGCACTCACATCTATTACAAGGACTGGGGTAGCGGGCAGCCGATCGTGTTCCATCACGGCTGGCCCCTGTCGTCCGACGACTGGGACGCGCAGATGATGTTTTTCCTGTCGCACGGTTACCGGGTCATCGCGCATGACCGCCGTGGGCACGGCCGCTCGTCCCAGACTGCGACCGGCAATGAAATGGACACCTATGCGGCAGACGTCGCGCAACTGGCGGCCCATCTTGATCTGCGCAATGCAGTCCACATCGGGCACTCGACGGGTGGCGGAGAAGTGGCCCGTTACGTCGCCCGGCACGGCGCCGGGCGCGTGGCCAAGGCGGTGCTGGTCGGCGCGGTGCCGCCGATCATGGTGAAGACCGCAGGCAACCCGGGCGGCCTGCCGATCGACGTATTCGACGGGTTGCGCGCCGCCCTGGTGGCCAATCGCGCACAGTTCTTCCGCGACGTTCCGTCGGGTCCTTTCTATGGCTTCAACCGCCCCGGCGCGAAGGTCTCACAAGGCGTGATCGACAACTGGTGGCGCCAGGGCATGATGGG
>Ga0075030_100001804_pt1 | contig 19325 bp, 12 predicted proteins | sample LitLauG_LLR_2012_FD_71393 | JGI IMG/M metagenome (GOLD analysis project Ga0075030, IMG submission 71393) | Freshwater sediment microbial communities from Pennsylvania, USA - Little Laurel Run_MetaG_LLR_2012 | ecosystem: Environmental > Aquatic > Freshwater > Creek > Sediment | place: USA...
CGATACTCCGGGTGGCGTTCCAACACGGGCCGCAAGGACTCGAATACTTCGAGGACGGCTTGGTGGAATTCTGGTTCGGCTGGGTTTTTGGCTTTTACGAGGTTGAGAATCTGGTTGGCGTAGTCCGCCCCAGCATCTCGCTTGGGCGGTTCCATGACATGACTCATAGGCTTGCCTCCGAATTTTTATGTTAGGAACGGATTATCAAAAAAACACAGGACGCCGCAGGAGTTGCGGCTGTAGCGATTAGATGCCGGGAGGAGCGGCTCTGCCGTGATGGGCATCACCGCTTTGCGTGATGATTCCGCGTAAAGCTCTGTGCGTAGGACACCATGCGCTCGACACCAGAAAACGCGGAAGTGTCTAGCAGCGCATTAGTAAGGTTAGCGCCCGCGGGCAGGTTTTACAACCGTAACTTTGGAGGTTACCTGCTGACCTTTCTCCATGCCGCCGACCATGACCAGGCCCCGGTGCGTTACCAGTAAGCCGCGATGGTCCATGGTGGGTTCGGCGGTACTTTCGGTCACCGTTTCCCATTGGCCGGTATGGACGTTGAAGGCGAAGGTCACCGGCGACGGTTCCGCAGGCTGGCCGTTGTAGCCGACTCCGTTGTAGTTGTAGGGATTGTCAGTTCCGCCGGAGAAGTAGATTCTACCGGCTTTCTTTTCCAATGGCCCGGGACCGGCCGCGATGCGATAGCGCGCGCTGCCGGGATGCGGAGGAAGTTTCGTCCAGGCAATTTTCGTGAAATCGCCCTTTTTGGGAATGGCGCCCAGCCAGCATTCGCTGGAGGCGACGTACTTGGGATTCGCGCCGAGTGGGTTTCTGTAGGCGCCGTCCACATAGACGATGGTGTCGCCGATCATCGCGCCCGCATGACCGAACACAGGGGTGCCGGGAATGGGCGTGGCCTGCATCCAGGTATCTTTTTCGGTGTCATAGACCTGAACGTCGCGCACGACGTCGCCCTTTCCCCCGTCGGCCGACGATGACCATCCGCCAATCAGAAAAATGTAACGGTCGCGATACACGCCGGCCACCGCGTCGTCGACGGGCACGGGGATGTCTTTGCCGCGATAATACCGGTTTTCAACCGGGACGAAGACATTCACGTCCGGTACCGTAGTCTCTCCGCCCTGGGAGTCGACGACATAGCCTCCGAAGATGAAGACCTGATCGTGCATTGCCACCGCTGAGGCCGCCAGGCGCCCGGCCACGCCGGGTACGGGACGCTCCTCCGTCCACTTGCCGCTGTCGAGGTCCATTTCGTAAGCGCTGTTGGTGATTGCATCCCAGGTTTTCTTCGGACCGATGCCCATGAAGGAAAAAACCCTGGGTCCGCCTTGGTCATGGGAAATGGCGACCGCATTGTTGGAGACGGGCGCCGGGAGGGGGGTGAGCTTGGGCTCGTCGGCAGCGTGAAGGCAAGTGATCAGTAAAAAGTAGAGGGACGCCGGGAGGAGTTTCGTCGATGCTGATTTCATTGCAGAAATGATAGCAGTGAAGCTTGCGACTAGCGGCAGCTGCCGAGCTCCGCTCGACCCGGACGGGCGAGGGCGCCTGTCCCCACACGATCTAATTTGATTCAGAATTCTTTATTTCAGAACCAGGTGCGCCGGCGGTATTCCCGATAGGCATCGCCGAACTTGGCTTCGAGCACTGCGGCTTCCTGACCTGCACGCCACACCTGTACGGGAATGAGAACCAGCAAAATGATCAGCAATTCGGGCCGCCGCAGCATGAAGACGATGCCGAGTAGAAAAACTTCAGCGCAAATATAAATCGGATTGCGAATTCGCGAATAAATACCGGTGGTGACCAGGGCGGTCGCTTTCGGAGTGATGGAGAACGACTCGCCTAGAGTGTAGCGTGAGACGGTGAGGCCCGCGAGGCCGAGCAGACTGAGCAGGAAACCGATCCAGCGCACTGGCCCGTGTGGTCCGGAACCAGACTGGAATATCCAGCCGAGTATCCACAGGCCAGCGAGTAGCGGCAGCCAGACGCGCCATATCGATCCACGATCCATTTTCTTTGTTTACTACATTCTTTCTACTCTTCTTCTACTCCACTAACCCCTGGCGCACGGCGTGAATAAAATCGGTGTAGGCGGGCTCCATGCCGGAGGCACGCATTTGTAAGGCGATCTGCCCGCGATGATACGCCGAGTGAAGCAGCACGTGCGTCAATATGTCTTCTACGCGGCTCGACCAGGGTTCGCCCTTGCTATTGCGGTACTCGACTTTGTCGTCGAGCGAGCCGGGCGCGAACTGATTTCCCAGCCGCGCCAGATAATCTCGCCACGCCGCCGACATCGCATCGGCCAGCGTCCAGCATTCCTCAATCGTTGCCGTGGGCCATACCGGCATGCTCTGGGGCTGTTTCTGGATGCGTTCGAGCCAGAGCTTTTGCGCTGAAAGAATGTGGGCCATACGTCCGACTGTGTCGGCAGAAACAGATCCTGCGGCGCGCATCGCGGCGAGGCATTCACGATTCGCCCAGTGATCATAGGCAAACATCCGGAGAATGTCGTGGGTGGGCATAGAGCGTCCTTGGCAGCTAGTCGCCTTATTGGCTACGACCATCCGCGCTAACACAACACGCCAAAGCTCGGACAGGAATGCCATTTCGAGGTCATTTCGGAGGTGCGAAAAATCTATGAAATTCCGTAATTCCTGGGACTTCCATCTTCAGTTACTCATACGCGGATTCCGGCCGTTGGCTCGTAAATGTATGAAAAATTGGGGACTGTGATTTGGTGCACCAAGTGCGTGCGGCCTCACAAGTTTAATCTGTTATTGTTTCCGGCGTCGAGATGTTTTGCTTTTCAAATCTTTAACGACGGAAGCACTAGACAGCATCAGCAGAATTTGTTTGACAGGACAGCAGTTCGGGCGCAGAATTCCGCGCGCACCTCGTACAGCAGTTGCTTGAACGCCGTGTGCGGGTGACCGGCGTTGACTTCCGGTTCAATCTCTCGGTTCTGAGGAGGCAGGAAATGCAAGTCCGCAGCGTGAAACTGATTCTGGTTCTCGTATTGGTTGTTTGCGTGGGCAGTTCACTGTCCGCATGGGCGCAATTGACTGACACCGGGACTGTCGTCGGAAGAGTGACCGATCAGACAGGGGCAATCGTGGTTGGTGCCAAGGTCACGCTGACTGATGCCTCTACCTCTATATCGCAAAGCGTTGTAACTAATGATGCCGGTCGCTACACCTTCGTGAATGTCAAGCCCGGTATCTACGGTTTCTCGATCACTAAAGCTGGATTCGCCACCACGAAGACTGAGCACCAGGAAGTCAAGGTCGGAACCACGCTCACCCTCGACCTCGCTTTGCAGGTTGGCGGCGCAACCACGGTGGTGGAAGTGAACGCCACAGGCAACGAGTTGCAAACCATGGATGCCACGGTGGGCCAAACCATCACCGGTGACGCCTTGGATTCCTTGCCCGGCCTGGGACGCGACGTAAGCACCTTCGTCACCCTGCAGCCTGGAGTTGCCCCCGACGGAAGCGTTGCCGGCGGCAACCAGGACCAGAACTCCTTCCAACTGGATGGTGGCAATAACTCCAGCGACATGGATGGCACGCAGAATACCTACACCGCCAGCTTCGCGGGCGATCCGACAGGCGGTCTTGTAAACAACGAAGTCACGGGGACGGCGCCCGGTGGCAGCCCGGGCGGCGGTGGTCCCACCGGTGTGATGCCGACACCCGCCGATAGCATTGAGGAATTCAGAGTCGCCACCAACAATCAAACCGCCGACTTCAATAGCGCAGCCGGCGCCCAAGTCCGGTTGGTAACCAAGCACGGTGGAAACCAATGGCACGGTAGTGCCTATGAGTACTACCTCGATAATAACTGGTCGGCGAATTCCTTCGACAATAATCTCTCCGGTACTCCGCTTCCCAGCTACCATTACAGCCGGTTTGGCGGCTCTGTGGGGGGCCCACTGTCTTCCAAGGAGCTCCTCGGCGGGAAAACGTTCTTCTTTGCCAATTACGAGGGCTTCCGCTGGCCGAATTCCGCCACCACCACCAGAGCGACTCCATCGCCTGATATGCGATTGGGCCTGCTGACCGACGTCAACACTGGTATCACCTACAACCTGAACCCGTATGCAGTGACTTCAGCCGAGGGTAAACCATACGTGGCTAACGCAAACTGCACGCCAGCCAACGGGTTCGCCTCGGGCGTCTGCGATCCCCAGAACCTAGGAATCAGTCCCACAGTACAGGCGATGTGGATGGCCATGCCCGCAGCGACCACAACAACGTCGTGCCTCGGCCTCAGTCGTTGCGATAAAGTCAATGTCCAGGCTTTCCAAGCAAACTATCCTCTGACGTGGAAAGATGATTTCGGAGTGGTTCGCCTCGACCACGACTTCAGCGCCAAGTGGCACTTTTACACCACGTATCGTTACTATCACCAGCAGCGCGGCACCGGCAATCAAATCAATATCGCCGGCGGCACGCCTGTTTCGACCGCCAATCGCCCGTCCGTGCCGTGGTACTACACCGCGAGCCTAACCACCAATGTCTCCAACAACGTGACCAACGACCTCCACTACAGCTTCCTGCGCAACTATTGGCGCCGTTCTTCGCTGGCGGACCCCCCGCAAGTGGCCGGACTCGGCGGAGCGCTCGAGCCCGAGGGAGAGACCTCGACCAACGTTCTTGCGCCACTTAACCTCGACACTCAGGACGTGCGCACCCGTTTCTGGGATGGCAAGGACCATATGATTCGCGATGACGTTTCGTGGCTCAAAGGCAAGCATTTCTTCACCTTTGGCGGACTTTATCAGCACAATTGGAACTACCACCAGCGTACCGACAACGGCGGCGGCATCAACTATCAGCCCGTGTATTGGCTGGGAGCTGGCGTTGGTTGCGGGACCTGTGCCTACAGCGGCATGGACCTGACCAATTTTGCACCGGCAGGGGCAAGTACCAAGTTTTATCGGGATTATGGAATTATCCTAGGTGTGCCCGGAGTCGATCAGATTGCCTACACTCGAACCGGCGCAGCTCTCAACCTGAACCCTCCCAACACCCCCGCGTCCGACCAGAGCACCATCCCCTTCTATAACCTGTATTTCAGTGATGCCTGGCGCATGAAGCCAAGTCTTACCGTCAGTTACGGTTTGGGGTGGGCGTTGGAAATGCCCCCCAAAGAGGCGCAGGGGAAGCAGATTGCGTTTGTGGACAATAACGACAAGATCATCGACACCGCCGCCTATTTAAAATCGCGCGAAACGGCCGCGCTCGCTGGGCAGGTTTTCAATCCCAACGTCGGCTTTGCCTTGATTGGGAACGTGGCAGGCCATCCCAGCAACTTTTACAATCCGTTCTACAAGTCCTTCAGCCCGCGAATCGCCGCTGCCTGGAATCCGACGTTCGATAGCGATTCTTTAAGTGGCAAGATCTTCGGCCACAACAATACCGTCATCCGTGGAGGATACAGCATCCTTTACGGCCGACTGAACGGTGTGGGTCTGGTTTTGTTACCTCTGTTGGGTACCGGCCTTATCCAGGCGGTTCAGTGCATCAGCCCAACGTCAAATGGCGCTTGCGCAGGCAACGCCGGATCGACACCAGGCAATTCTTTCCGCATCGGTCCCACGTCCCAGGGTTTTGGTGGCTTGGTCGCGCCACTGCCAGCAGGTAGTCCAACTCTGCCGCAGCCGGACTTCGTTGGTATTAACGCCATTGCTGCTGGTGCCGGGTCGGCAACAGACCTGAACCTCCGGCCCAGCATGAACCAGCAGTACGACCTGACTATACAGCGCCAAATCAACAGCAAGATGTCGTTCGAGATCGGCTACATCGGACGGCACACTACCCACGAATTCCAGCCCATTAACGTCAATGCGGTCCCATACATGATGACCCTTGGCGGCCAAAGGTTTGACAAGGCCTATGGCCAGATGGTCTGGCAATATTGCGGCGGCAACGCCGGTCTGGCGGGCGGGAACTGCAACGGACCGGCTTCAAAGACTAACTTCGGCAATTATGCAGCCGTAACCCCGCAGCCGTTCTTCGAGGCGGCCCTAGGCGGCCCAACCTCCAAGTACTGCTCTACTCCAGTGATGGTCGGCGGAGTACCCGTTACTCCCGCGAGTTGCACTCAAGCGGTGGCGTTAAACGAAGGAAATACCGGCACCGGGAACATCGGCAGCGCTAGTGTCTGGAGCCTATGGAGTGATCTGGATGGCGGAGCTCTCGCCACTCCAACTTCGCCGGGGGTCGCCCGCGGGTTTAATTTCAGCCGTTCGATGCTGAACACTCCGCTCCAGTTTGACGCGAACGGGGTCCCACTCCCGTGTACCTCGAGCTACCTGGGGTGCAGCGGTCAGTTGACCTCCGGCGTAGGCGAGAACACGAGCTTCGGCTATGGAAACTACAACGCTCTGTTCTTCTCCTACAAAATGTCGAACTGGCATGGTCTGGCTATGCAGTCCAACTTCACGTGGTCCAAGGCGTTAGGCACGGGGTCTCAAGTCCAGGCCACCAGTCAATACTCGGCCAACGATCCCTACGATTTGGGCCGCAGCTACGGTTACCAGCCCTGGGATCGTAAGTTCATGTTTAACATGTTTTTTACCTACACACCGGACGTGTTCCGAGGCCAGCATGGCATTGCCGGACATCTTCTGGGAGGGTGGACATTCGCGCCGATTCTTGATGTGGGCAGCGGCTTGCCTCTGGGTGTTTATGGAATTGGGTTTGGCTCGTCGGTCTATACCGGCGGCCAGGCCTTCGGCGGAATGGACGGTTCCAACATCGGAGACTATGAAAATGCCATCAACATTTGCGGCGGTAAATTGAGTAGTTCCCGTCACAATAACTTTACGCAAGGTGCCGGCGGCTTTGGAGTGGACTCTCCTGCGAACCTGTACCAGGATCCGGGGGCGGTCTATAACTGCTTCCGCGAACCCATTCTTGGCATCGACAACGGCCACAACGGCGGCGTCGGCAACTACCGCGGCCAACCCTTCTGGAATGTGGACTTCAGCCTCAAGAAGAACCTGTTGGTTACTGAACGTTTTTCAGGGGAGTTTGGCGCGGTGGTCACTAACATTTTCAATCATAACCAGCTGTTTGACCCCAGTGTAAACTTCCTCAGCGATCCTGCCGATTTCGGCTCCCTTGAGAGCGGCGGCGGCGGCCTTCAGGTTAACAACGGACGGAAGGTAGAAGTTAGCTTCCGCTTGAAGTTCTAACTTAGTTCCGCGGTTCTTGCATAGAGGGGGAAAGCCCGGCCGGCTTTCCCCCGTCCTTTTTGCTCCATTTTGGATCCTCCGCGATTGCCCTCGGAAGGGCGCCGCAACCAGCCAAACTCAACAGACAATCCTACAGGTTGCTCAGAAACCGCTATCATTGAACTGTGCCCGCGAACAATCGATTTGCCCTGCCGCTACTCTGTTTTCTTGCGGCGATGTCCGCCTGGGGACAGACCGTCCAGCGGAACTCTCCCCCCGACGTCTACCTGATCACTCTGGACACGCTACGCGCCGACCATGTCGGCTGCTACGGGTACAAGCAGGTCGAAACGCCAGCCCTCGATGCGCTGGCCGCCGATGGCGTCCGTTTTACTGAGGCCTTCACACACAGCCCGATCACTAACACTTCGCACACTACGATCCTCACCGGCTTGTTGCCGAGCGTGCATGGCGTCACCGATTTCGGAGTCCCGCTCTCGCCGCAACATGTGACTGCCGCCGAATTGCTGAAGAAGCACGGCTATCAGACCGCAGCTTTTATCGGGGCCGTGATTCTCGACAGCAACGCGCTCGCTCCTGGGCTCGATCGGGGCTTTGATTTCTACGACAATTTTCCCCCCAAGACGGAAACGAAAGAGCGTTGGGGACGCGTTGAGCGCCGTGGGATGACCGTCGTCGAGCACGCTGAAGCTTGGTTTGACAAGCACCGCACCGGACTGCATTTTGTGTGGGTGCACTTGTTCGATCCGCACGATCCCTACGAGCCGCCGGCGCCATTTGCGGAGAAATACAAAGACCATCTCTACGACGGCGAGATCGCCTATGCCGATTCCGCCGTCGCCCACTGGATTGCATTTCTGAAAAAAGCCGGCGTTTACGACAACGCCATCATCGTCGTCACGGGCGATCATGGTGAAGGACTGGGCGAGCACGGAGAAGATACTCACGGCCTGTTTCTCTACGACTCGACGCTGCACGTTCCGCTGATTTTAAAAACGCCGATCAAAACCGCAGGGGCCGCTCATCGCGGCGCGGTGATCGTTGCCCAGGTGCGTACTACCGATATCCTCCCGACCATTCTTTCGGCAACGGGCATCGCTGCGCCTGCGGAACTGAACGGCGAGTCGCTGCTTCCCTTAATCGAGCACACCGACAACGGGCAAGCGCCCTCCCATCGCGCCCTCTTTGGCGAGACCGACTATCCCCTCCGCTGGGGATGGGCCCCTCTGCGGGCGCTGCGCGCCGACAACACCAAGCTGATCGAAGCTCCCCGGCCCGAACTCTACGACCTGCAGGCGGACCCGAAGGAGTTGAAGAATCTCTATGCTGCCGACAGCTCCAAAGTGCAGAACATGCAGGCCGAGATGGCGAAGTGGAAGGCGAAACTTCCGCCGACCAGCAACTCCGGGGAAATGTTGCCGGATCCCAAAGACAAGGTGGGAGTGCAGAATTTGCTGCACAACGCAATGCTCGCCAGCGACGACAATCGACCGAGCGATGCGCGCCAGTTTCTGGAGAAAGCTCTGCAGCTCGATCCGAACTCGCCGACTACGCTCCGCCAATTGGGCGAACTTCAACTGGCTGCCGGAGATTTTGCCAAAGCCGCCGCCCATCTGAAGCGCGCTTGTGAACTGCGTCCGGATGATTCCACCGCTGCCTTCGAGTGGGGCCAGGCGGCGGAGAAATCCGGCGATTGGCCCGGGGCGCGGGATGCTTTGGAATCGAGCCTGAAGCTTGCGCCCAGCCAAATGCCGGCGCGGCTGATGCTGGGGCATGTTTATTTGCAACTCCAGGACGCAAAAAACGCGGCGGACCAATTCGAAGCTGCGCTTCTGGTGGATTCGAACAACAACGACGGGCGGCTGGGACTAGCGGAAGCGCAGATTCAACAGTCCAATTTTGCGGGGGCTCTGCCCGATCTTGAAGCGTTCACCAAGTCCGATCCGCAAAACGCCGCGGCCCTGCGTTTGCTGGCGCGGGCCTATCGCGGACTCGGCCGGGAACAAGACGCCAAGCGAACTGACGCGCGAGCTGCAGTGTTGGAAAAGAAGTAGTCAGGGAAATTGATCTCCGGCGGCACGGCCCGCTCGCCGGATAGGCAATGAGGAGTGTCTGAGATTTGGGTTGATGCACGCTGCAGACACCCGTGCGGTGATTTACATTCCTTTCATATTCCCGTTTTATGCTAGCTTCGTATGGTCAACAGCTCGTCGTGAATTGCGCGACCTTCCCATGGCCCGAAAACAATCGTCTCCGGTCTTACGCTCGAAGCGCCGCTCGGCTCCGACACGGCGAACGGCGGAAGCGCGCACCCGTCCCGCCGAAACCCGCCATGAAGATTTGGCCGAGGATGAATTAACGTGTTTGGTCGTGCGCGGCTGTCTGATCGCCCGCGACGCGGTCTTCAATGTTCGGGACTTTCTCGCCGACGGTTCGCGCCTGGCTTTTCTCGCCATCAAGGACTGCGAAAAAGAACTGGACCAGATCGAGCGCAAGATTGACGAGCAACTGCCCGAGGCCATCACGCGCGTGGGAGAAGCCAAGGCGCGAGAATTGCTGGCGTGTCTGAAGTTCATCACCGACCTCGAACGCATCGGCGACCTCGCTTACAGCGCGGTGATGCAACTGCAATCGCGCCGCGAAAAATTGCCGGCGGCAGACTCCCGGCAACTCGTGGAAATGGCTTCCCGGCTTTGTGTAATGCTGGAGCAGGTCCATCAGGGCTTTCTCCAACGCGACGTAGCGCACGCGCAGACCGTTCTGCAGGCTGATCCGGAAGTGGACCGGATATGCCATTCCTTATTCCACAGGCATCTGGCCGAGCCCAACAGTCCCAGCGGACAGAAGAACTTCGATATCCTTCTTGCCGCGCAGGCGCTCGAACGTATCGGCGATCACGCCAAGAATCTTGCCGAGGAACTCTACGGCCTATCCGAAGGCCGATCGCTGCGGCACAATGCCAGGAAGCTCTCGACCGCTTAGCTTTTGGTGGGCAAAGTTCTGCTAACATGTCGGACTGCGGCCCGTCTTACCTGCTGAGGAGGTCGTCATGAGCCGTTTGCAGGTTTTCCTCGTTGCTCTCACCAGCGCCAGTCTTGCCGTCGGAGTGACGGCCTTGCGAACCGTCGTTCCCGCGGTTTCTTATGCAGGGTCGGTCAGTCCCGCAGCGCCCATGCTGGAGGCGCGCTCGGGTCACACCGCAACCTTGCTGCCCGACGGCAGAGTGCTCATCGCCGGCGGTATGCGCCGCAACCAGGATTTCTACCGCTCGGCCGAACTGTATGATCCGGCGACGGGTAAATTCCAGCCAACCGGCGAAATGAGCATCGCCCGAGTGGGACACATCGCAGTGCTGCTGCGATCGGGAAAAGTGCTGATCGCCGGAGGATGGATTGGCTACGGCACCACCGACTCCGCCGAATTGTACGATCCGGAAAATGGCAAGTTTAGGGTCATCGGGAAGATGACGGTGAGGCGGGCACGCCCGAGCGCCACACTGCTGACCAATGGTGATGTGCTGCTGGCGGGGGGCGGCGATCATGACGGTCCCGATGGCGCCATCGCCTCGGCTGAGATTTTCCATGGCGACACTCTGCGCTTCCAGCCCACCGGTTCGCTGCGCCGTCCGCGCTCGGGCCACACGGCCACCCTGCTCCACGACGGTCGAGTTCTGATTGCGGGAGGCGGTAGTGGAGGGCTGATCGCGGGGGCGGAATTGTATGACCCGAAGACCGGGACTTTCAACGAGACCGGCAGTCTGCTCACGCCGCGCCACAAGCACACGGTCGGCTTGCTCGCGGACGGACGCGTTCTGATCGCCGGTGGCTCTGACGAGCGAGACTGGCATGGGACGATGAACAGCGCAGAGATCTACGATCCGCGCACCGGGAAGTTCACCGCGACGTCGTCTTTGAACGACAGCCGCTTCAAATTGCCGGACGAGTCAGTGCTGCTGCCATCAGGGAAATTGCTGATTGCCGGGGGAAGTCGGGAGGTTGAGATTTTTGATCCTGCGAGCGGGAAGTTTCTGCTGGCTGCGGGGCAGATGAACGACCAGCGGCATTTCATGTCGGAGACGAGATTGCGCGACGGCAGCGTGCTGCTGGCGGGCGGATATCCGAACAACGATCAGGCAACGACGCAGACTTGGATCTATCGCCCTTAATTGTCAGTTGAAGACTTTGAGATTCGCGCCACGTCAGTGAAAGTCGTGCGATGCCGTCTCGGCCCGCGTCACGCGCAGCGGCGTAACCTTTTCCGCCCTGATGTGGATCACGTTGTCCTGATTCTGCAGAATTCCCTCAATCATCAGAAAGCGTTCGGAAATCAGCAGCACTCGATTCTTCTGCAGCAGATCGGGAGTGAAGATGGCATTGGCAATCCCGGTTTCATCCTCCAGGCTCATGAACATCATTCCCTTGGCTGTCCCTGGACGCTGGCGGGCGATCACGCATCCGCCAATGCGCAAGCGGCGGCCATTGGGAAGATGCGCCAGATCAGAGGCGCAATAAATTCCCATCCGCTTCATCTCGGCCCGGCGGTATTGCATGGGATGAGGCCCCACCGTCAGCCCGGTAGAGCGAAAATCCGCCACCAATCGCTCTTCGTCCGTCATGGCCGCCAGCGGAGATACCTCATCCATTTCCGGCAGTTCATCCAGCAACGGTCCCGACCAGAGCACCGCACGCTCTACTTGCCAGAGCGCATCGCGACGATGGAAAACCTTTTCACCACGGGGACACCCTTCGACTGCGCTCCGGGCAGGCTCCGGCACGGAGAGATCATTTTGATCAAGATGCTTTGCAGAAGAATTTCTCTCGATGGTCTTCTCCGTGTCGGAGCCTGCCCGGAGCGCAGTCGAAGAGTGCCTCCGTGGTGGATTTCCAATTTCATTCAGCGCTCCAATCTCCGCCAGCGTCGTCAACTCATCTTTCCGCAACTCGGGCACGCGGCGGGCCAGATCCTGGACCGAAGCAAACGGAGCCAGGCTGCGCTCCCGGACCAGCGCCTGTCCCGCTGGTTCGCGCAATCCACGCGCATACTTAAGGCCGAGCCGTACTGAGAGCTGAGAGCTGACAGCTGACAGCTCCAACGTGCACTTCCAGTCCGACCGCGTCACATCCATGGGCAGCACTTTCAATCCGTGCCGCTGCGCATCTTTCACAAGCGTGGCAGGATGATAAAAACCCATGGGCTGATTATTCAGGAGCGCGGCCGTGAACGCGGCCAGATAATGACATTTCAAATAAGCGCTGGCGTAAGCAATCAAGGCAAAGCTCGCGGCATGAGACTCCGGAAATCCATAAAGTGCGAACGAAGTAATCGACTGGATGATCTGCTCCTGCGTTTTGCCGCAGATTCCATTGCGCGTCATGCCGGCACGCAGCTTTTCTTCGATCACTTTCATTCGCGCCTCGGACCGTTTGAAGCCCATGGCACGCCGCAACTCCTCCGCTTCGCCGCCCGTAAAGTTGGCGGTGATCATGGCCATGCGCAGCAGCTGCTCTTGGAACAGCGGCACGCCCAGCGTGCGGCCGAGTACGGTTTCAAGCGACGGATGCGGATACGTGACTGCCTCCCGGCCCTGCCGTCGTTTGAGAAATGGATTGACCATATTCCCCACGATCGGTCCCGGCCGGATGATCGCCACCTGCACTACGATGTCGTAAAATTTCTTCGGCTTCAAGCGGGGCAAGCACGACATCTGCGCCCGGCTCTCGACCTGGAACATCCCCACCGTGTCGGCTTTTTGAAGTGCCGAATAAACGACGGGATCGTCCGGCGGAAGGTGTGCCAGATCGACCTCTGCGTGGTAATGATCGTGTATCAGTTCGAGAGAATCCTTCAGCGCGGCCATCATGCCCAGGCCCAGCAGATCGACTTTGATGATGCCCATGTCGGCGCAGTCTTCTTTATCCCACTGCACAACTACACGGCCTGGCATGGAAGCGGGCTCCAGCGGGACGACCGAATCGAGATGACCCTCGCAGATCACCATGCCGCCGGAGTGCTGTCCTAAATGCCGGGGCAAATCCTGCGCCGCCAGACACAACTCGAAGTATTTACGAATTCTAGGATGGGTAAGATCGAGTCCGGCATCGCGCAGACGGCGGTCGAGCGCATCATTCTCGTCCTTGAATTCCCAGGTTGCCACCGCCGCCGAGATGCGCTTCAGCGTCTCCGGATCGAATCCTATTACTTTGCCCATTTCGCGCGCAGCCATGCGATTGCGGTAGGTGATAACGTTAGCGGTCATGGCGGCTCCGCGCTGTCCGTAACGACGATAGACGTATTGGATTACGCGCTCGCGCTCGTCGCCGCTCGGTAGGTCGAGATCGATGTCGGGCCACTCGCCGCGCTCCTCGGAAAGAAAACGTTCAAACAGCAATTCCATGCCGATCGGATCCACCGCCGTGATGCCGAGCGAATAACAAACCGCGCTGTTGGCGGCCGATCCGCGGCCTTGCGCCAGAATTTCCTGTTCGCGGCAGAAGCGCACCAGGTCCCAGACGATCAGGAAGTATCCGGCGAGTTTCAGATGTTCGATCAGGTTCAATTCGCGCTCGATCTGGCGGTGCGCGCGTTTCTTCAATTCCGCATCGGCCCGTCCATACCGGCTCTGCCATCCCTCCCGCGTGCGGTCGCGCAGAAACGACATCATGGTTTCTCCCTCCGGCACGGGGTAACTGGGGAACTCGTAGCCCAGATCGTTCAGTGTGAACTCAAGCCGTGAAGAAAGTTCGACCGTATTAGCGGTGGCCTGGGGAATATCGGCAAAGAGCACTCGCATGGCTGCGGGAGATTTGAGATAGCGCTCGGCACTCCGCGCCAGCAGGCGTCCGGCAGTGGCCAGTGTGCGATGATGATGCAGCGCGGTGAATGCGTCCGCCAACTCGCGCTCGCTTGGCGCGGCATAGTTCACGCCGTTGGTTGCGACTAGCGGCAGGTGCAAAGCTTCCGCGATCTCGACCGCGATTCGGTTGCGATATTCTTCGTCGCGATGAAAATGGCGTTGCAATTCGACGTAAACATTCGACCGGCCAAATATTTCCGCCAGTTGCTGCACTGCGTCGAACGCCGCTCGCGGGCCGCCTTCCCTGAGCGCCGCAGCCAACGGTCCTTCTTCTCCACCAGTCAGGCAAATCAAGCCGCGGGCATGTTCACTAAAATCCGCGCTCGATGCGCAGTCTCCTTCTTCTTTGCGCCCAACCCGCAGCTTCATTTTTGTAATCAGGCGGCAGAGATTTTGATATCCGGCGCGGGAAGCGACCAGAAGGGGAAGACGGAATCCACCACGGAGACACGGAGACACGGAGGAATTCCTTTCTTCGAGTCCCCCCAGTTCCACATCCCGCTTACAAGCTGATGTTCTTATCGAGGCAGGAATTTTTCTGCCTTGCTCCGCATCTCCGTGTCTCCGTGGTGAAAACGCGGCACACGTCACTTCCGCTCCAATATGCGCCTTGATCCCCGCTTTCTTTGCGGCGAGATGGAAGCGCGGCGAACCGTACACTCCATCACGATCGAGCAATGCCATCGCTGGCATTCCCAGGTTCGCGCACACCGCGATCAATTCCTCGGGAATCGAAGCTCCTTCGAGAAAACTGAATGCGGAGCGGGAATGGAGTTCGATGTACATCAGTTGCCTGTTGCCAGCTCTCAGTTGTCAGTTGCTTTGACTGGGAAATGACAACCGGCAACTGGCAACTTGCTCTCAGTCATACATTCCTTCTACAAACCAGCTTCCACTGAGCTTGTCCTGCACCAGGCGATACAACACGAGTCCAGAATCGTTGGGCACGGCTATATCCCATTCCTCGCGCGACCAGCCTTCCTGTTCCGACCAGTCGCCGGAAGAGCGCCAGGGACCGGCGGTCCAGACGATTTCTCCGGCCAGGTCTGCGCGCTCCAGACATCGCATCCGCACCGGCTTCGCTTCACGCACAGTAACGTTCACGGCGAGCGGCGGACGAAACAAGCGCAGGGCAATTACGGCGCTCATTTTTTCCTGCGCGTTTTCCTCAAATGTTTCCCCGGCTTGGCCTACGCCGTCATTTTCCGGCATGAACATATTCCTTCGGCTTCCCGACTGCTTCACTGTGGTCTCTGCGAGCGTGGGTTCTACGGGCGCAAAGTGCCGCACTGCAAATGCACCTTCGCGATGCGTATCCAGTAGTTCCACCGACCCCACGCGCCCCTCGCCGACAAGGCCGGTAATGCGCGCCAGCGTAAGCTCCAGCTTTTCAGGCTCAGGAAAAAGAGGTTGAAACAATCCGCTCTGCAAAGCGCGCGGGCGCGCGGACTCCGCCGACAAATGAATCTTCACGATGGGCGCGCCGGGCGGATGCGCCTGCAAATCCAACTGCAACAATTTAAGAAACACTTTCACGTCCAGCATGGGGGTTGGCAGCCGCAGCGCGCGGGTGAACGTCCGGCTGAGTGATTGTCCGGTCGACACACAATCGTTCGGTTGCGCCGCCGCGAGTTCCAGATTTAAGCGCAACTCCTGCACTGCCAGCGCGCGCTCTCGCAATCGTAAGCACACTTGCTCCAGCATGCGGTGCAGCAAGAATGCCAGCGGCTCCAGCAGCACGATGGGATATTCCAGTTCCACACTCTCGGCAAAAATCGGACGCGGTTCCAGCACGCGCAAGTTGCGTGACGCCGCGCCCCGCGCCAGCTTTTGCAGGCGGAGTCCCTGCTGTCCCAGGCGTTCGCTGACTGGAACTTCAGGAAGAGCGGCCAGCGCCCGCAGCTTGCGAATGCCCCAGCGATCCAACGTTTCCGCCCAGCGTGCGGCCTCCTCAACATCAGAAGGAAAGCTGGAAGCAAAACTTTCCAGCAACACATCCACCGGCAGATCTCCCAGCCGCTCGGCTTCGCGCCCTTCGGGAATCAAGGTCACACTGGGAAAACCGCGGGCCGCGAGCAAAGCGGCATCGGGATTCGCCGCCACGGCAAGGTTTGCTTCCAGCCCCATCCGAGAGACGTGTTGCGCCAAATCGCGGGCAATCTTCGGCAGCGGGCCAAGTAATGGCTCAAGTCCGGCAAGATTCAGAAGCACGGTTCCGGGTGAGGTGTCTTCCACTTCCGGAGAAAACGATTGCGCACAATCGAGCAGCGCCGTATGGGCCGACATTTCCTGCGATTCCGAGCGCGCACGCAACACCAGGTTCTCCCATGCTTCGAGTTGCGACTTGATTGCGCCTGCTTCCACGCCCATTTGCCGCGCTTTATCGTTGACCGCCATGACCTTCTCCAGCGGAGGCCGTCCGATGAGCACCGCGACCGGGCGGGCGCGCAACTCGGGCTCCAAGCGAAGGATCGCTTGTGCGGGAAAATCCGGAATGAAGATGCAGGCAAACATGGAACACCGGAATTCAGTGTCAATCGTCGGGATGACAATTCATTTAAAGATGTGGTTTGTGTGACTATCCCGCCCATGCGGCTCGACTTTTGAAACTTGCCGTCGATTGCACCGGCTTCCTTTCCAACCGTGAGCGCAACAACTCAGCGGTGATTTCGAATTGGTCGAACAGTTCTGAATGTGGCAGCGTTGCATGCGCAGAATGCTTTCCTGAGAGCTGATAATCGATAACTGACAGCTTTTTTCCTGAGACCTGAGACCTGACGCCGGACACCTTCACCAGCGCCGACGAACAACTCCCTGCAATTGGTTGCTGCTCCAAAACCAGCAGCACTGTCGGCGTGCGCTCCACCGCGCGACGGAAGCGGAACCACGATGCCAAGGGAATTCGCCGCGCACTCTGCGCCGGAACATCGCCGAGATCGAGAACAATCATTCCAAAACCGTTGCTGTGCAGCAGCAGGTCGGTGACTTTCAGCATTTGTCCAAGTCGCGATTCCCAGCGGCTAAAGCCGAACCCGTTTCCGGCGACTTGCGGTATGCCTAAAGGCATACCCTGATACGAATCGGGCATATCCCGATATACCTCGCCAGTTTTTTCGCGAACCGTCCGGCGCGCAGGCGCGTGATCTCTATCTTTATATTTGCGCGATGGATATTTTTCTCCGCAGCGCACCCACAACAAACGGCTCATCTCCATGCCTGCCGCCGCCGCTGAGGCCGGATTGAAGGCGTCGCTGGCATCCACCAGCGCACAAACTTCTCCGCGTTGGGTAGCGCGGGACAGCGCGAGAAGCAACACGCTGGTCCTTCCCGATGAAGCCGTACCGCAGATTTCCGTAAGGCAACCGCGAGCCAGTCCGCCGGTCAGCAAATCCAATTGCGGAATCCCGCTGGAGATCATTTCCGGCGCCGGGTGCGACTCAAGGCGCGAAGCGGGAACGACCGGGGCCAGCTTGGAAACTGCGTCCACGTGGGACAAAATATCCCGAGTTTTCCTGGCAGTATTCTCCGGGATGGAGCGCGGAGAATAAGGCGAAGGAAAAATAAAAGGGCGGCCCATGGCCGCCGATGAAAAAACCGGTGAGGCAGACATATTTTTCTCGCAATTGTCAGGGAGCGCGGCAGAGCCAGCCCGGGCGGCGCAATATATTCGCTTTTTATTCGCCTATAGAAGTATCGCTTCGCGGCCGGTTTTTGTCAAGTGATTCGATCCGAATCGTGAGCCGGAAGCGCAACCTGAAAACTCACAATACTTTGCGGTCAATCCCAAGTCGCGAAAAACGCGCGACCCGGTTTGGGGCGGACCAGCTTTGTTATAATCGGTTTTCGTCGCATCCACCCAAGTGGCGCTATCGTCTAGGGGTTAGGACGGAAGATTCTCAATCTTCAAACCCGGGTTCGATTCCCGGTAGCGCTACCAACACCTCCCTCGCAGCCTTGTAAACGGAGGCCTCCGCAGCCCATTACCGTCGTCACCTACTAATCCGCCTACTAATCAGCTATGGTGAGCCGCCAGTGGAGGCTCTATGTCTAACAGGGCGGTCAGCATCTACGAGAACGTCGGCAAGGATGGAAAGAACAAGTGGGTGACTGTGGAATTTCCGGCCCTCAAGCCCGGTGTCTCAGATCAAATTCAACATACTTGGTTATTCCGCCCGCGCCGACATCAACTGGGGACCCACTGTTGGTGCAGGCATTCCGTCGGAACCTGTCGATGGGCGAACTACCCCAGATGGTTTTTCTCCACGGAAATGTGGGTATAGGAATTTGTCTAGAGGATAGGGTCAAGGGTTTCATGGTGACACTTGCGCAAATGCAGCAAGCCTCTTGGGCCAACGAAGCTTCTGTATCCAATCGGCAAAAAGAACTACGATTCCGACCCCTTCATTCGCGGCGAATGGGAAACTCTGCGCGCAGCCATCTCACAGGCCTACCTGATGCAAATATTTGGATATAGCGCACCTCGGACTGACGTTGAGGCGAAATCCATAATGCATGGTGCATGGAACACGAACCAAAACCCACGAGTTGGCCGAGATTGAAATCGTAGATCTGAAATCCTCGGAGGAGGTCCGAGAGACATGGGCCGATTTTATCGTTCGCCGTCAGGAAGTGCGAGAGCAGCAAAGTAGCGTTCCAGCTCATTCAATACGTCAGGATGTTCGCCGGAACGACTCAAAGAGTCATAAACGTCCTCGAAATTGGATGTTGAATCCCCACAGCCAGCCTTAGTCAAAAGATCATCGAGCCCAACGACACTGATCAAATCTTTCATTACAGGCAGCCTTACCCCATTGCGATCTCCGTTTGGGCAAGTCGCCGCTGATGCTCCTGCTCCAAGGATCAAAACGTGGGGAGACAGAATCACTCCAGACTTGAGGGCGATAGCGGGCAAACTTGGCATTCAACGACTCCCTGATGTTTAGGTTCTAGACGACTGCTGTTACCGTTGGCAAACTAGGCCTTACTCCTGAGGCATGCCCGCTTAGATGCTGGCGCATTAATAGTCCCCGGTGCTTGACCAGTAATTGCCAGTAGGCAAAACGCACAGATCGTGGGGCTTGCCGCCAATCAATCGCGTCCCCTTCTTCAAGTTTTGCGCCACGCCAACCTTAAGTGTCGGTAGCAAGTTAAAATGTCCGGTTTTCGTAGCACATGAAATGTCCGGTTTCAGTTAGACAGCAGCCGTAGCAGGGGCGGTGGGAAAGTGGGAATCCCGCGTACTTTGCGGGATTT
>Ga0075030_100001805_pt1 | contig 19322 bp, 19 predicted proteins | sample LitLauG_LLR_2012_FD_71393 | JGI IMG/M metagenome (GOLD analysis project Ga0075030, IMG submission 71393) | Freshwater sediment microbial communities from Pennsylvania, USA - Little Laurel Run_MetaG_LLR_2012 | ecosystem: Environmental > Aquatic > Freshwater > Creek > Sediment | place: USA...
CTTCTGGACTTCTTGTGCAGATGCAGAAGCAACAACTATCGTGAGCAACAACAGAAGGACGCATTGGGGCACGATCGTCATGCGCGGCATTGTACGCCAAACCGGTGCGACCCTGACAACTTGTCGCGTCGCGCATCCTGGCAACTGAACGACCCGGGACCGCAACTATAATGGTGCCCGTGGCGGTTCGCCGGAGCCAGGGCGCGATATGAGGAACACGCAGATTCGGAGACGAAGCAGCTTATTGCTGGGAGTCCTCCTGCTTGCCTCGACCTGGAGAACTCCAGCCGGCTGCCAAGAAGCCCGGGCGTTAAAACAAAACGACACCCTTGAAGCGCACGTAGGCAAGGGCTATGTGGCCCTGAAAGGGGAAAACTACGATCTCGCGGTCGACGAATTCAAAGCCGCGCTAGCCCTCGACCCCTCCATGGCGTTACGGGCACGATTCCCCATGGCAGTCGCGCTGTTTGAGTCTCGCAGGTTTTCGGAGGCGCGCCGCGAGTTTGAATCAGTGCGGAGTGAAGTTGGAGACCATCCCAACATTTCCTACTACCTCGGACGGCTGGATTTGGAAGAAGGCAACTTCGAAAGGGCGGTCAGCAATTTGAATCGAGCGGCCGCCAAACCTCCGTTTCCCGACACAACGTACTACCTCGGGTTCGCCTACTTTAAGAAGGGTGATTTAGCCGCTGCGGAAAAATGGTTGCGCGACGCCGGCAGGCTGAATCCGGGAGACTCTCGCGTCCAGTACCAGTTAGGCGTGGTGTATCGCAAGGAGGGGCGCGATGAAGACGCGCGCAAGGCCATGGCGCGCTCGAAGGAATTGCGCCAGAGTGAGGACGATGAGAGCAAGCTCAAGATGGAGTGCTCTCAAAGACTGGACCAGGGGCAAAAGGATCAAGCGCGCGCCATTTGCGAACAGCTGTCCGATCCCAATGACGCAAACAAACTAACGGCGCTGGGCACGATCTACGGCCGACACGGCGACCTCGAAGACGCCCTGAAGCCCTTGCGCCGCGCTGCGGAGCTTGAACCGCAGTCGCCGCAGATGCAGTACAACCTGGCGTTCACCTACTACCAACTCAATCAGTTTGAAGCAGCACGCGCGCCGCTCGCCAGCGCCCTCAAGCGCTGGCCGGACCTGTTTCCGCTCAACTCCCTCTATGGAGCCGTGCTGTTGAAGCTGGGTGAGGACGTTCCGGGATACCAGGCATTGCGACATGCGCACCAGCTCAATCCGGACGACTCGGCAACAGCGGCTCTGCTGTATGCGACGGCCCTCGGGCTCGCCGGGAAGAGCCGCGATACGGAGAAGTATCCCGATGCGCTTCGATATCTGGGAGAGGCAGCGAAACTACGTCCCGGAGAAGCGGAGCCTCACCGCCGCCTGGCCGAAATCTACCGCTTGACCGCGCGCCCAGAGGAAGCGTCGGCCGAGGAACAAGACGCTGCGCGGCTAGCGAAAGATTCGGCGCGCTAGCCTCTCTCACGGACGGACTCCAGGATCGCTGCGCTCGCCCTTCCCTTCGATGCACCCGATTCGAAGAAACAGTTCAGCAATCGCCGCATCAGGTTTACAATCAGGCGCGCAATTTTGAACTTTCGTTTGGGGTCTGCTTTCTTCGAGAGCTATGGGGAAACAACAAGCCGCTGGCAGACAACGGGAACGCCTGCTGCGCAGGGCGCGGGCAGCGATGAAAAAAGCTTACGCGCCTTATTCCAACTTCCGAGTGGGCTCCGCCTTGCTGACCACTAGCGGAAAACTTTTTTCCGGCTGCAACGTGGAAAACGCATCCTATGGGATGACGAACTGCGCGGAGCGGACCGCAATCTTTTCGGCAGTTGCGCAACTGGGTCCAAAGCTCGAGATCCGCGCGATTGCGGTCGTCAACGATCATGGAGTTCCCTGCTCCCCCTGCGGAGCGTGCCGGCAGGTGATTTATGAATTCGGACCGGATGCGACCGTGTTCTATCAGGGAGTGAGGGGCGAGAAGCAGGCACACATCACGGAACTCTTGCCAGAAGGGTTCCGCCTGAAATGACGGCAACTCCAACAACGGTCACACCGATCCGAGTGATTGACGTAATCCGCAAGAAGCGCGACGGACGGGAGTTGTCGCGCGCAGAGATCGAAGCGCTGGTGGGTGGCTATACCCGCGGAGAGATTCCAGACTACCAGGCGTCGGCATGGCTCATGGCGACGTTGCTCAAGGGGATGACGCGCGGTGAGACGGCTATCCTCACTGACACGATGCTGCGTTCGGGAGAGGTGCTCGATTTTTCAGACCTGCCGTCACAAAAAATTGACAAGCATTCTACCGGCGGCGTGGGGGACAAGACTTCTCTAGTTCTGGCTCCCGTGGCTGCTGCGGGCGGGCTCACGGTCCCGATGATCAGTGGGCGTGGTCTTGGTCATACGGGCGGGACGCTGGACAAACTCGAATCGATTCCGGGCTTCAACGTGAACCTCCCCGTGGCGCGGTTCCGTAAAGTGCTCGAGACCTGTGGATGCGCCATGATCGGCCAGACCGCCGAGATCGCCCCTGCGGATCGCAAGCTCTATGCGCTGCGGGACGTGACCGGCACAGTCGAAAGTCCATTCCTGATCTGCGCATCCATCATGAGTAAGAAACTGGCGGAGGGAATCGACGGCCTGGTGCTGGACGTAAAGACGGGTTCGGGCGCGTTCATGAAGAAGGAAGAGGACGCCGCTTATCTAGCGGAGTTGATGGTCGAGACCGGGGAGCGCATGGGGAAGAAAATGGCCGCGTTGCTCACCGACATGGATCAACCGCTGGGATGTCATGTCGGCAATGCGCTTGAGGTTGTGGAGGTGCTCGACGTACTGCGGGGCAAGGGTCCAGAGGATTTGCGGGAGCTTTGCCACGAGCTGGCCGGATGGATGTTTTTGCTCGGAGACCGCGTAGCCACAGTGGAGGCCGGGAAGCAGTTGTCGAAAGAACTGATTGATTCGGGCAAAGCGCTGCAGAAATTTCGTGAGATGGTCGAACTGCAAGACGGCGACGCTCGCGTGGTTGACGATCCGAGGCGGCTACCCGAGGCTCAGCATAAGGCAGACGTAGTTAGTCCACAAGGTGGATACATAACCGCGATCCAGTGCGAACAAGCCGGAACGGCCTGCGTCATTATAGGCGGTGGGCGCGAGCGGAAAGAGGATTCGGTCGACCCGGCTGTCGGATTCGTGTTGCATAAAAAGGTGGGTGACCCCGTTTCCGCTGGCGAGCCCCTGTGCTCGGTTCACTACAATTCCGAGGCTCGCGGGGCGCGGGCCAGAACCCTGCTGCAGGAAAGCTACCGGATCGGAGACACGCCTCCAGCAAACTTGCGGCCCCTGGTTCATCGAGTGATCACCAAATCCGGGGAGAAAAACTGAATGGGACGCTTCACCGGGATTCTCGGTCTTCTGACCATGCTGGGATTGGCATATGCCTTCTCAACGAACCGCAAGGCAATTCGTTTGAAGACACTTGCATGGGGACTAGGGCTGCAGTTTGTGTTCGCGTTGTTCGTGCTCCGGCTCGAGGCTGGACGATGGCTTTTTCAGAGAGCCGGTGATTACGTGAATCGCCTGCTCAGTTATGCTTTCGTCGGCTCGGAATTTGTCTTTGGCGATCTGGGGAAGCAGGGCTCCCACCTGGGCTTCTATTTCGCCTTCCAGGTCCTGCCCACGGTTATCTTCATTGCCGCATTCTTCGCGATTCTCTATCACTTCGGCGTCATGCAGATCATCATCCGCGTGTTTGCGTGGGTGATGACGCGCGTAATGGGAGCGAGTGGCGCGGAATCACTCGACGTCGCGGCCAGCATCTTCATGGGCCAGACCGAGGCGCCGCTAACGATCCGCCCATTTCTGACGGACTTGACCCAGTCGGAACTCATGACGGTAATGACCGCCGGAATGGCGCACGTCTCGGGCGGAATTATGGCGGCTTATATTGCATTCGGCATCGAGCCGAAGCATCTGCTGAGTGCCGTCATCATGACGGCTCCTGGGACGCTGCTGATGGCGAAGATGCTGGTGCCTGAAACCGAGCAGCCGCAGACAGCGGGCCGGGTGGTCATGAGCGAGGAAGAACAGGAAGCCGAGAAACAGGAAAACCTGCTGGGCGCGGTCGCCCGGGGTACCACCGACGGCCTCCATTTGGCTCTGAACATCGCGGCCATGCTGGTCTCGTTCCTCGCTCTTATCGCGCTCTTGAATGGCATTATGGGTGGGCTTCACAATGGCCTGGCGCACGTTGGTTGGAGCTGGTTCCCGTCCAGCCTGCAACAAGTCTTTGGTGTGGTTTTTGCGCCGATTGCGTGGTTGATTGGCATTCCTTGGCACGACTGCCCAATCATCGGCAACCTGCTGGGTACCCGGATGGTCCTCAATGAACTGGTGGCCTTCTCGCAACTGGGCCCACAGAAAGCCATGCTGGATCCGCGGTCGTTTACGATCGCAACCTTTGCGCTATGTGGCTTTGCCAACCTGAGTTCAATTGGGATTCAGATTGGCGGGATCGGAGCGCTGGCACCGAACCGTAGGGGTGACCTGGCACGCCTGGGCGTGCGCGCGATGCTGGCGGGTACGATGGCGAATCTAATGTCCGCTTCGATTGCTGGGATGCTCTATTGATCGCGATGCGCAGCCGCACAGAGGCCGGTGGGAAGCGAATTGCCCAGATCTCTTTGACAACACCGGCCTTGCCCCTGCCGCCGCGCCCGCGTATGATGCACCCGTTTATGAATACCAAGACTTCTGCCCTCAAGTCGGGACTGCGGGAAAAAGCGCAGCTCATGTCTGCTTCCGAGATTGAACGCACCCTGGTGCGACTTGCCCACGAGATCGCCGAGAAAAACGGAGGCGTCGACGGGCTGGGGCTGGTCGGCATTCGCCGACGGGGTGTACCCATGGCAGAGCGACTGGGGAAGTTTATCGAACGTGTGGAGCGCGCCTCAGTTCCCGTGGGCACTCTGGATATCACGTTCTACCGCGACGATCTCTCCACCCTTGGACCCAAACCGGTGGTTCAGAAGTCCGCGATTGGCTTCGATGTCGAAGGCAAAAGCATCATCCTGGTCGACGACGTGCTGTTCACAGGGCGCACGATCCGGGCCGCGCTGGACGCGCTCTTCTCGCACGGACGCCCGCGGCGGGTTCAACTCTGCGTGCTGATTGACCGCGGCCATCGCGAACTTCCCATCGAGGCGAGCTTTGTCGGCCGATTGGTACAGACAACCATGAACGAGGTGATTGAGGTTAAGTTCACCGAAGTGGACAACGCTGAGAAGGTTCTGCTGATGGAGAAGTAAGACTCTCGCTCTCCTCCGAAATTCGCCGGTCAACCAGCCTCAAATTCTTTCTTTCCAGCATTCGCCAAGCCAGAAAATCTTGCATCACTTCTGAGGTCACCGTAAGCTCGTTCGCATGAAATCCAATCTCTTCGGACCCGGAAGTCTCGCCTTCATCATTTCTTTCAGCGTGGCGCTCTTGTCGCAGGAAAAGCCCATGGCTGGGAAGAAGCACGTCGATTTGCTGGTTACTGGCGGTCTCGTACTGACCATGGACGACAGCAGGGTTATCTACGACGACGGCAGCGTCGCTGTGAAGGGCGACACCATCGTGGCGGTCGGTCCACGCGCCGAGATCAACGCCAAGTACACGGGTTCGGCGACGATCGATGCCCGCGGCAAGCTGGTCATGCCCGGATTCATCAACGGACACACGCACGTGCCGATGACTCTGTTTCGCGGCCTGCATGACGACGTGACACTTGACGATTGGCTCCACAAGTACATTTTCCCGGCGGAGGCAAAGAACGTCACCGAGGACTTCGTACGCTGGGGGACCCGGCTGGCGGCGGCCGAACAGATCCGTTCCGGCGTCACAACGTTTGCTGACATGTATTACTTCGAAGATGCGGTTGCCGAAGAAACCAAAGCAGCGGGGATGAGGGGCGTGTTGGGCGAGACCTGGATCGACTTCCCGGCTCCGGATAACAAAAGCGAAGCCGAGATGCTCCGTTATACGGAAACGTTCTTGAAGAAGTGGAATGGCGATCCCCTGATTCATGCGGCGGTAGCGCCGCACTCCATCTACACCTGCTCGCGAAAAACTCTGGAGGATGCCTCGGCGCTGGCTCGGACATATCACGCCCCCATTCTGATCCATGTGGCGGAGATGAAAAAGGAATGGGACGAGAGCGAGAAACAAAATGGCATGTCGCCCGTGCAGTTCCTGGACAAGGTCGGCGTAATGGGGCCGGACGTGGTGGCGGCGCATTGCATTTTCGTGGACGACGCGGACCTGAAGATCATGGCGCAGCGGGAGGTCGGGTGCGTGCATAACCCTTCGAGCAACATGATGCTGGCCAGCGGCGTTTCGCCCGTTTCCGAGATGCGGGCTGCCGGGATCGCGGTCGGACTGGGAACCGATGGCCCCGCGGGGAGTAACAACGACCTCGACCTGATGGAGGAGATCGACCTGGCCGCGAAACTGGCGAAGATCACCAAGATGGACCCGCTGGCTCTGAACGCCAAGGCGGTGGTTGAGATGGCGACGATCGACGGCGCGAAGGCTCTTCACATGGAGAAGGAGATCGGTTCCCTGGAAACGGGAAAGAAGGCAGACCTGATTGTGATCGGTCTGGATCGCCCGAATGCCGTGCCCATGTACGACGTCTATGCTCAACTCGCCTATGCGCTGAAGGGCAACGACGTAGAGACCGTCGTGATCGGGGGCTGCGTGGTGATGCGAGATCACAAATTACTAACCGTCAAAGAAGATGAAGTCGTTCAGAAAGCGCGCCAGTATGGAAAGAGGATTGCAGCGTCCCTCGGTATTCAATGAGCCCCGGGGCCGGTTACTTCCCGGAATGGAGTTTCCAGATTATTTGACGCAGCATGCCCAGCCAGACTTCGGCGTCAGGTGCCTGTAAACGAAGACGACGGACGAGGCGGCGCACTTTTGTATCCGTTATGGTGGCGGATCTCGGATGGTGGTATCCGCTCGTCCGCAGCGCTTCAAGAAGAACAGAGGTAACGCGTTCGACATCGTCCGAGGCAGCAAGCTGCGGTTCTGCCGGTTCGGGGAAAGACCGGCTGTCTCGGGCAAGCTCGTACAAGCACACAGCCACCGCCTGTCCAAGATTCATTGATGGGTGGACTTCCCGAGTAGGGATGTGCATCAGCCAGTTGCAGTGGCTGAGCGCCTGGTTGGAAAGACCCACCTTTTCGGAACCGAACAAAAGGGCAATCCGGTTGGAGCGGAGATCCTTGTGGATCAGGCGAGCGCCCTGCTTCAGCGAGCGCAGGGGGTGACGAACATCGCGGCTTCTCACCGCTGTGGTTCCGACCACCAGACTGCAATCCGATACAGCTGCACCCACTTCTTTGTATTCCTCGGCGCGGGCAAGCAGCTCCGAGGCACCCACGGCCGACCGCGCCTCCCGAAACGCAACTTCGTAGGGATTCACGACCCGCAGACGCAGGAATCCGAAGTTGCTCATGGCACGAGCTGCTGCTCCCAGGTTCAGCGGATTGCGCGTGGCGACCAGGACGACGCGCAGGTTGTCGAACTTTGCAGGCACAGGCAAGACGGGCTATTTTACGCTGGCGTGTGGTAAGGTGACGCCGAGATTGCGCGTGACGAAGCAGATTTGCTAGACCTCTCAATTCACTCATGAACGCACGAATGAGCGAGGCGTCGCCTCAAGTGTCAGGCAGTTCGGCTGTTGAGTCGTCAGCAAGACCCCAGCCGGCGGGCGGCTTTGAGGGCCGCTCTGCGCAAGGGGCGTGGCTAGCCCGAATCGATGCCGGACTATTGTTTGTCCTCAGTCTGCCTTGGATGATTCTTCGTTTCGACCGCACCTGGCTGTTCGCCTACAGCGCCAGCTCGTATGGATTCATCGATCCCTGGGTGTATTTCGGATATTTTCTGGATCTGACGCAGCACCTGCGGACGTTCAAGGGAGCTTATTTCACCACCCGCCTCTCGTGGATCCTACCCGGAGCGGCTGTCTATCATGCTTTCCCGCCGCTAGTGGCGCCCTATGTTTTGCACCTGGCTCTCTTCTATGCGGCTACAGTCTCCCTATACCTGATTCTGAAGCACACGGCGAGCGCACGCGCCGCGGTTCTGGGGACCATGCTGATGGGATGCCATGCCTATTTCCTGCGAAGCATGGGGTGGGACTATGTGGACGGTGCGGCCATCACGTACATGCTCATGACGCTGTGCGCGGTCACCTACGCCGCTAAGTCCGCGAATCCTCGCCCGTGGCTTGTTGCCGTTGGCGCCCTGAGCGCGCTGGCCCTCTATGCTCAACTGTTCCTGATCGTGTTTTCGCCCCTGGCGCTCGGCTACTACCTGTTTGCCCGTCGGGAATACCGGCGTGATCCGGTGATAGGGGAATGGAAGCTTTTCGTTGGGGGATTCGCGGGGGTCACCGTGGTCCTGGGCACGTTCAACATGGTGGTGAACGGACGCTTCTTTTTCTTCGTCAACTCGATGGGGACGGCCGCGAAGCTGGTGGTCAATCACAATCCTTACAACGATTCTACGTTTCGCTGGCTCGCGCAAGCGAACTGGCTCGTGCTGCCGCTGGTTGCGCTGGTGGGTGCAATTCTATGTCTGCGGCGGAGGCCCAGCGTCCTCTCCGGCCCAAAGGCGGCGTTCTTGTTGTTCTGGCAACGCTATCTGGTGCTTAGCGTGTCGATGATGGTGTTGTGGGAATTGATCCGGCAGCCGGTGCTACAGTTGTCGTTCTATGCCAGCTACCTGATTCCGGCGAGCTTCCTGGCGCTCGCCTCTGAAATGGAGGGCGTGCTAGAGAAGCTCAGTCGTCGGCAGTTCCTCCTGCTCTCCGGTTGCGTTCTTATCCTGTCGTTGCTGCCGTTCTGGATACCCGTGCAGTCGCAGCTGATGTGGGACCTGCAGCGTCACCCGTTGCTTTTTCCGATTCTAGCCGGGATAGCGGCGGTGGTGTTGATCAGAAGGCAGATCCGGCATGCGGTTACGCTAGGGGTGCTGCTGCTGTGCATAAGCCTGGGAATTCTGACTGCGACGAGTAGCACGCGGACCTGGGGCAGACCGGGGCGGGCGGACGATCCGGCTTTCCAGGAGCAAGCTTTCCTGACCATCGTCGACAGCGTGCGCGCGATTCAGGAACTGGATCCCAAGGGCAATCTGTTCTTCTGGTATGACGGGGACGGCAACCTCGGACGCTTGTACAGGTCGGTAGCCTCCACCTATGGGTGGTCTTATCGGCTGCAGAGCGAGTCGTTTCCAGCGGTGGGACCGAAAGCGCCGCCGCTAGGACGGCGCATTGTTATTCTCTCGGGAGATGCGAAGAACGACCTAGCCAAGGTTGAGGACTCCCTGCACAAAATCGGATTCGGGTTTGAAATTGTGGCGCAGCGCACGATTCACGAGGGACCATTCAACTGGAGCATGACTGAGATCGAAGTAACATCGCAGACTAAGGCATCAGACTCCGGCCGCGGGGGTGGGTACTGACGGGTGGTGAAGGCGAAACGATCATGGATTGGGAAGCTCTTCTTCTCACAATCAAGCTGGACCTGGTAGTTTGTGGGGCGCTGCTGGCGATTGGGATGCCGATCGCCTACTGGCTGGCGTCATCACGCTGGCGCTGGAAGTTTCTGGTGGAAGCCGTGGTGGCGTTGCCACTGGTGTTGCCACCAACGGTTCTAGGGTTTTACATGCTCCTCGCGCTGGGCCCTAGAAGCCCTCTCGGAAAAGCGTATGGCTGGGTCTGGGGACATGGGTTGCCATTTACCTTTGAAGGGCTGGTGGTGGCGTCGATTGTTTATAGCTTGCCTTTCATGGTCCAGCCGGTCTCCGCAGCCTTTGCCTCGGTTGACCCCAAGCTGCTGGCTGCTTCCTCGGTTCTGGGCGTATCGCGGCTGCGGACATTTCTTCGCGTCGTCTTGCCCCTGTCGCTCAGCGGCCTGCTCACCGGAGTGGTCCTGACATTTGCGCACACCCTAGGCGAGTTCGGAGTGGTTCTGATGGTAGGCGGCAATATTCCGGGCGTGACGAGGACAGTTTCGATCTCGATCTACGACAACGTACAAGCGCTCGACTATTCCTCTGCGGCACGAACATCGTTAGTGCTCCTACTGGCGTCGTTTCTAGTCCTTTCTGTGGTCTACGCGATCAATCGCGAAGGCTCGATCATCTGGCCGCGCAAGCGCTGATCCGGGTTGGGTGGCGGTCCCCGCCGTTCCGCGTCTGCTAATCTTGTTCCGGCAACTTCCAACGCACCTTTCTGTTCATACGCACTCTTCGGAGGAAATCGATGAAATATCGCACCCTCGGGCGAACCGGTTTCGGAGTCAGTGAAATCGCTCACGGATTATGGGGCATGAGTGGGTGGAGTGAATCGAACGATCTGGAATCCCGACAGGCAATTCAACTCGCGATCGATCTGGGCTGCACCTTCTTCGATACGGCATGGGCCTACGGAAGCGGGAAGAGCGACGGTCTGCTGGGTGAGGCACTCACGAAGAATTCCGGCAAGCGTATTTATGCCGCGTCCAAGATACCGCCCAAGAACCTGAAGTGGCCTGCCTCCGCAAAAGACTCGTACACGGATGTCTTCCCTGCCGATCACGTTTTTAAATATGCGCAGCAGATTCGCGAAAAACTGCGCGTCGACACCATCGATTTGCTCCAGTTTCATGTCTGGGACGATAGCTGGACAGAGGCGCCGGGGTTTCGGCGTACGGTGGAGAAACTCAAAGCCGATGGATGGATCCGGTCATTCGGATTGAGTCTGAATCGGTGGGAGCCCGAGAACGGCCTGAAAGCTCTGCAGACGGGCTTGGTGGACGTCGTGCAGGTGATCTACAACATTTTCGACCAAGCGCCTGAAGACCGACTGTTTCCCGCCTGCCAGGAATTGAAGATCGGAGTGATCGCCCGCGTCCCCTTGGATGAAGGTAGCCTGGGCGGAAAGATGACGGCCGACACCCGCTTTCCGGAGACAGACTGGCGCTCGAAATACTTTGGTCCCGAGAACCTGGCGGCAACGCTACCCCGGGTGGAGAAATTGAAGCAGGTGGTACCCGCGGGTATGAGCCTGCCAGAAATGGCGCTGCGCTTCATCCTGGCCAACCCGGCAGTCAGTACCACCATCGTGGGCATGAGGAAGTTGGACCACGTGCGTCAGAACATTGCGCTGAGTGGCACGGCGCCGCTCGATGCGGGCTTGCTTGAGACGCTTCGAGCGCATCGCTGGGGCCGGAAACCGAAGCGGTGGTCGGATTAGCGCACTGCTCGGCGGCGAAGAGTCATCGCACAAAGGCGGAAGAGGCGTCCTCGACCTTAGTGTTGGACTTCCTGCGAGCGCCAGATGCGACGTCGTAAGCCACGAGGAAGTGGTTCTCGACGATCAGAATCTCTCTTTCACTGAGCCATCCTACCAACACGGCGTGAGGCAAAAAGGCCAGCCGTTTGCTCGGCTCAACCGCGCTCACGACCTGCACGGCCGGCAAGTCGAGAAGCGCCTTATGAATCCGTTGGGATTCAGCTGGATTTGCTTCGCCTTGCTCGGAGAGCTGAATGGGAGCGTTGGACTTCGCGCTAGCCTCAATCGTCATGGCCACCGATCCGACCTGGGGCGAAAGCTTGGCATTCTCCGTGAAGAAGCTGACGTCGTAGTCGGGATTCTTGTATTGTTCGCGCTCGTCGAAAACAACGTTCGTCTTGCCGTAGCTCAGAAGCAGGGTCTGATCGTTGCTCTGGTTCTCCCAGCCACAACACCCGGTGTCGAGAACGGCGCTGAGGATGACCGAGCCGTGCTCCGCCATGTCAAGGACGCGCTGTAAAGGCTGTTTCAGATCCGTAGGAGACCAAACGCCAGACGATTGCTGGTAAAGAGTGCTGCTCAGGTACTTGGTCTCGGTTTGACCGGGAATCAGGCGAGTAAGGACAAAGTAGTCCCCGACTCCATCGTCGGGCACCCAGAATCGGACCTCAGGACAGGTTTCCGTGCATGCCCCGGTCGTGCAGCGGCACTCGGGAAAATCGAAGGAAGTAATGTCCTCTTTTTGTCTTCCCTCCAGGTCAGAGCGCCACGCGTGGAAGGTGGTGGAAACGGAGAGTTCAACGTTGTCGCGGACCAGCTTGTTGAACTGGTTTGAAAACCAGAACAAATGCGTACCGTAGATCGAAAGAAAAGGCCAAGGCGAGTTCTCGGTGACCTTCTGGTTCGAGCCCGAACGGCCGGCGATGCGGATAATTTGCCTTCCCAGCATGGCCGCCGACTGCCCATTGTAGAACCAGAACCGCTCGTCATTCTTACCGACATCCGGAGAGGGATCGTCGGTGTTCGGCGCAAACAGCATTTGTCCCTGGTGGTTGATCTGCAGGATTCGTGCGGCCTTGAGGACATCTTCGGGGACTTTAACTGACTGCTTCGCGGCGAAGGTGGCGGGGTCGTAGGCGACAATCGTATCCGGCTCTTGGAGTACCCAGAGCACGCGACCTTGCGCGGCAGCCGAAGCGGCGAGGAAGCTGACCATCAAAAAGTACTTCAGGAGATTCGCCATTCCTTCACGTGGTCCTTTGTGGGATTGCAGCATTGTAAATGGAGGAAGGGCTCGGGAAACTCGCGGTCGGCGCCGTTCATGCCTTCTTGCCCCTCCCACGGCTCGACGCTCGACAGGTACAATAGTCTTCACTGAGGATCGTACATGACAACTACCCGACCGGTTCCTGGCGAAGCGACGGCGGTCGAAACCCCGGCCGTACCGCTCACAATCGAAGGCTACAGTGCCCTGCATCAGATGATGCGTGTTCGCTGGGCTGCGTGGCGGGCGCTTCGGGAAGCGGATCGGCGAGAAATCTTGGGTGAAGCCATCCCGGTTCTGACCCGCATGGAGCAGAATTCTCAAGGGCAGTCGGCGTTCTACTCGCTGATCGGCCACAAGGGCGACTTGATGTTTGTACATCTCCGCGAGTCGTTTGATGAGCTGAACCGTGCGGAACTGCAGCTGGCACATCTTCGACTAAGCGAATACTGGGAACCGACCACCTCGTATCTGTCGGTGATCGAACTGGGGCTCTACGATTCGACGACCAAAGTTTACAAAAGCCTGGTCGAGCGCGGGATTGAGCCGCACTCCGACGAATGGAAACGTGAGATTCGGCAGACTCTCGACCGCCAGAAAGAGGCGATGCGCCCGCGCCTATTCCCGGCGATTCCGCCGAATCGCTACGCTTGCTTTTATCCCATGGACCGCAAGCGGGGCGAAGACAAGAACTGGTATACGCTGCCAATTGAGGAACGTGCCCGGCAGATGAACGAACACGGATTGGTTGGCCGCCGCTACGCGGGCGAAGTAAAGCAGATCATCACTGGCTCGATCGGCTTTGACGATTGGGAGTGGGGCGTCGATCTGTTCGCCGACGATCCCCTGGTCTTCAAGAAGCTGATCTACGAGATGCGTTTCGATCACGTCAGCGCTGTTTATGCGCTTTTCGGACAGTTCTTCGTCGGGTTGCGCTGTCCGGCAGAGCAGTTGGGAACTCTGCTGGAAGGCGAGCTTCCGCCGGCGAAATAGCACGGCTCCGCCGAATCGTACGGTTTAACCGATTGATCGACGGGCCCGGCTAACGCATCCGTCCCTTGCCGCTACCTTCGTGTGGTTGCGCCTTTTTGCAACGATCTCTGACCGGAGCTGATCATGTCGACTCTTGGACTTATCGAATACCAGGATGCGCCCCCGGCCGTGAAGGCCGTGTACGACGACATCATGGCCACGCGGAAAACGGATTGGATCAACAACTTCTGGAAGGCGATTGCTCACGACCCCTCCACGTTGAAGCGCACGTGGGAAGACATCAAGCAGATCATGGCTCCCGGAGCGCTTGATCCGCTGACCAAAGAACTGGTTTACCTGGCGGTCAGCGTGAGCAACCAGTGCGGGTATTGCATCGCGTCGCACACCGCGGGCGCAAGGAATAAAGGGATGACCGATGCCATGTTCCAGGAACTGATGGCGGTGGTGGGCATGGCAAACGAAACGAATCGCCTTGTCGCGGGCTATCAGGTAGAGATCGACGAACGCTACAAGACCCCGTGACGCCTCAGGCAAGTGGATCCGCAGAAGGTGTGCGCTATTTGCTCGTGTTCTTCTTGCGGTGTGGGCGGCTCTTAGAAGGCATCGGGAAACGGAATTCATGCAACCGCATGTTTACGCGGCGTCCGCGGAAGGTGACTCCTTCTGTTCCCAGCCGCAAGCGCTGCTCGATCGCGGAATCCCCACGAAGCTTGATTTCTCCCCCTGCGCCCACAATCCGGTGCCAGGGCAGGCCAAGTGAGGAGTGGAGGACCCACGCCACTTGCCGCGCGGCGCCGGGGAGACCGGCGGCCCGTGCGATGGCCCCGTAGGACGACACCTGACCGCGCGGAACCATCCGAATCGCGCTCTTGATGCGGTCGCGCATAGATACCGGCGCATTCCATCTTAATTGCGGAACGCTTGGTTAGCTGGTCGTACTGATGGTATTTTTGGTTCGGCGAGTCGATTTCTGAAACGTTGGTACATCCGATTGGCTAGAATCTGCATCACATTGGGTCCATGGGGCGGCGGCGTGCCTGTTTACATTCTTGTTCCAGGAGTTCGATGATGAGAGGCAGGCTATTGAGAGTTCTTCCGCTCGGAGCGGCGCTGATTTGCGTGGGTGCTGCTCTTCTGGCTGTGGGTTGTGGTTCCACCAGCTCGCGTTTCCGCTATGTGCAAGCCGCCACCGTAGCCCCGAGTACCGTGGACGTTGAGATTGACTCGAAAACGGTTCTTACCAGTATCGGCTTCGGACAAACCCCAACCTACCAGAAGGTGAGTTCAGGCTCCCACACCGTCGGAATCTTCCTGACCGGTACGACGACGAACCCTGCCTTCAGCGGCACCGTATCCTTCCCCAGCGGCGACACTACACTCCTCTCGACCAACCCCTTCAGCTCGATCAATCTTGCTCCGTTCACCGACGACAACACGGTTCCCGCTTCCGGCGATTTCAAGCTGCGAATCATCCACGCTTCGCCAACCTCGGGCAACGTTGATATTTACATCATCACGCCTCCTGGGTCGATTCCGGGGCTTTCTCCTCAAACGAAGAACCTCGGGTTCTCCGCGACGGGAGGATCCAGTGCTACTTCGTACTTCTCTTTGGCAGCCGGAAATTACGAGATCGTGATGACGCAAACCGGCACGCAGAACCCCATCTCGGGATTGGATGCGACCTACACCTTCGGCGCCGGCCAGATCCGGACGATCGTGATCCTGGATAGTCCGAACGGCGGGGGCCCCTGGACCCAGTTGGAACTGAACGACCTGAACTGACCCGCACGTCCGGATGCGACTCGAACATCGTTTCTGCAAACAAGAGCCTCAGCCCACCGCGAAGGTTGGTTGAGGTCTTGTTGCTTTTAAGAACGCTTTCCCAAGCAGAAACACGATTGTCTACGTCATCTTGGGAAGATGGCCGGGGACGGCGGTTCATCCCGGTTCAACGGTGTGGATCTTATGCGGCCGCGCCCTCGCGGAAGGACCGGATCGCCTCTTCTTCGGTATCGAAAACCTCGAAGATGGTCAGCAGCTTGGTGACCTGCAGCAGGTCTCCAACACGTTGGGTCAGATTCGACAGCTTGATGGCGCCGCCGCCATTGTGGGCCGTAGTGTAGAGAGCGACCAGCGTCCCGAGCCCACCCGAATCAATATAGGTCACGCCGCCAAGGTTCAGTACGATCTGGCGCTGCTGCGTGAGCAGCTTCTTGACGGTATCGCGGAGCTCCGCCGATTCTTCTCCGAAGACGATGCGGCCGTCACAGTTCACAACCAGGATGTCATTGACTGTACGAGTAGTAAGTTTGAGTTGCATGGGAAGAGCTCTCCTTCCGCTTGAAGAACGGCGTTCGCCGAGAAGACTAACGCTTTGCGGGCCGTTCTGCAAGGGTTTCAGGCAAAACGGAATACGGCGCCAGACGGGCCGTGCGGAGGTCGTGAACCAGTACTGTATCACGTATAATCAGGGCTCCTCTTCCATGAGCTATCAGGTTCTGGCGCGCAAGTACCGTCCGCAGAGTTTCGCCGAAGTCATCGGACAAGAACACGTTACGCGGACGCTGAAGAACGCGATCGAGCAAGGGCGGACGGCCCACGGCTACATTTTTAGCGGGCACCGGGGGATCGGTAAGACCACCGTGGCGCGCATCCTAGCCATGACGCTGAATTGCCGGTCCAAGGACCACCCAGTACCGGAACCGTGCGGCGTCTGCGAATCGTGTGTAGAGATCCGGGCAGGCAACTCCGTGGACGTCATCGAGATAGACGCAGCCACGAACCGTGGCATCGACGAGATCCGCGAACTGCGCGAGGCCGCCCGGTACCGGCCCGCGCGCGACCGCTTCAAAATCTACATCCTCGACGAAGCGCACCAGATCACCGATGCGGCCTTCAACGCTCTTCTTAAGACCCTGGAGGAACCTCCCGGGCACGTGGTTTTCATGCTGGCGACGACCCAGCCGGAAGATATTCCACAGACGATTCGCTCGCGCTGCCAGCACTTCAGCTTCCGGGCGGTGAGATTCGACGAGATTCTGGGGCAACTGCGCGACCTGATCGGCCGAGAGAATATTGAGGCCGACGAGGATGCCTTGGCGCTTCTGGCCGAGGCCGGCGATGGCTCCATGCGCGATGCGCTTTCCATCATGGATCAGGCGATCGCGTCGAGCACGGGCCGGCTTACGGCGGAGTCGGTGCGCCAGTTGGTGGGAGCCGCTCCCGCGGGAATACTGGAAGAAGTCATGCAGGCGGTGGCGCGCGGTTCGAGTGAGGAAGTTCTGCAGCTGGCGGACAAACTGATCAGTGAGGGGCAGAACCCCGCGCACTTCGCCCGGCAACTGGTGCGCTTCCTGCGCAACGCTGTGGTCGCAAAAGTCGCCGGGAAAGACTCGTCTCTGCTGCAGGTCTCAAGCGACGAGCGGTTGCGCGTCGCGCGGGTCGCCGAATTGTTCAGTGAAGAGGACTTGGCACGCCATCTTCAGATCATGCTGCGCACACACGGAGAACTCGGGTATCGGCAAGAACAGCGCTTCCACCTAGAGCTAGGACTGTTGAAGCTGGCCCACGCGCCGCGGTTGCTGCCGCTTGAACAGTTGCTGACCGAGGCTGCCGGGGTCGGCGCCAGCCCGACTGGGGCACGGAACCCGGGGAAGACTGCCTCGGACCCTCGGAATTCCCCGCCCGCAGCGCCCACTCGCGCTAACGCAGTGTCCCCCTTCGCGGCGGATTCCGCGCGCAAGGGCGGTCACAAACCCGAACTGGCATCGGAAGCTGCGCCTGCTACCGGTCCGCGTATGGTGACCAGCGTCGTTACCCCGGCCCCGGTGATCATGGGAAGTGCAGCTCCCGATGCGATTGCGGAGCAACTCCCGTCCCCAGTTCCAGAAGTCGAGCAAGCTGCCTCCCCGAAACCTGCCCAAAGCCTCGATGATGTGCGCAGCACAGTGCTAAGCGCATTAGGAGACGCGGGCCATCGTATGCTGGTTTCAATGCTGGAAACCGGCGAGTGGATGACCGAGGGCAACGATCTAGTGATTCGGGTCGCGGTTTCGGGCACCGTCATCGACATGTCGTTAGGCGCAGACGCGAAGAGGCTCGCGATTGCGACTGCAAGTGGCGCGCTGGGAAAGCCGATGAGGTTGAAAGTTCTTCCCGGAGGCGCGGCGCAGACCGCTCTGGTGCGCCCGGCGCCGGCGTCTAAGGGTGGGCGCACACGCGCCGAGGAAGATCCGATCGTGCGGCGCCTGCAAGAGAAATTCGGGGCTGAAATTCGGACGATTATTGATCAGCGGGATAAGAGGTAGGCTGCCTCCTGGACTCAGGAGTCAGCCTCAAGAGCTTCGAGGTGGTCATGGGTGGGTTCAATCTCCAGCAGTTGATGTCGCAGGCGAAACAGCAGTACGAAGCGCTGCAGCGGAAGATGCAGGACACGGTGGTGGAGGCCTCTTCGGGAGGCGGGACAGTCAACGTCAAGATGGACGGGCGGAAGCAATTGCTCAGCCTGAAAATCGACCCCGAGGCTGTGAAGTCTGGTGACATTGAAATGCTGCAGGATCTGGTCACCGCGGCGGTGAACGAAGCGGCCCGGAAAGTAGATCAGGCCATGCAGTCGACCGTGGGAGGTATGCTCGGCGAAATGGGGCTGCCGGGGCTGTGAGATTCGGGAGCTTTGCAGTTTAGGAATTTTTGCAGCTTCGTTTTCGAAATTTCACCCTGATGTTTTTCCCGAAATTGCAGGGCTAACGATTCCAAAATTGCCTTATTCAATTTATGTCCAAGTTTGCCGAGCCGATGACCCGGCTCATCGATGAACTGAAGAAGCTGCCGGGCATCGGCAGCAAGAGCGCGCAGCGGCTCGCCTTTCACATCCTGCGCTCCAGCGACGAGGATGCAGAGGCGCTGGCGGTCGCGGTGCGCGACGTCAAGGCTGGCCTGCAGCTGTGCTCCCTCTGCAACAACATCACCGACGTCGACCCCTGTGTTTATTGCAGCAGTCCGACCCGCAATCAACGCCTGGTGTGCGTAGTGGAAGAGCCAACGAACATTGCGGCCATCGAGAAGACCAAGCACTTCAACGGCGCCTACCACGTGCTGCACGGCTCGCTATCGCCTCTGCACGGCGTGGGACCGGAACAGCTACGGATCGGCAACCTGATGAGGCGGGTGGAGTCGGGCAACATCGACGAGGTCATTATCGCAACCAACCCGACTGTCGAGGGGGAAGCTACCGCTACCTACCTGTCGCAGCAGTTGAAAAGACAGGGACTCAGAGTCACACGGATCGCAACCGGCATCCCGGTGGGCAGCGACATCGAGTACACCGACGAGATCACCATGCTGAAGGCGATGGAGGGGCGGCGCGAGCTTTAGGTAGAACCTGCCCGTGTCGCAGCGGCGTATATGCCGCCTTCCTTGTCCAACTGTGCAAAAGGTGAGCAAGAAAACTCAGCAAGCCCTCCTGGCGAAACCCCCGTCGAAGTCAATGCAAGTAATTATGCATCAATCACTTGCATTGCTTTCGTCAAGTGATACATGGGAACGGCATAAGGGTTGCAGCAGCCGTCACTTGAGTTTCTCGTACCGACTGGGAAATCGGCTGACGCGAGGCAAGTGCAGTTCGGGGAACCGAATCTGGCCACAACCAGACCAGCCACTCCTTGCCGCCAGTCGCGCCGGGGTCCGATGTAACCGCATCGCCACTCGGCGCTCTGAAACCGGGCTAACCAGCC
>Ga0075030_100001807_pt1 | contig 19307 bp, 12 predicted proteins | sample LitLauG_LLR_2012_FD_71393 | JGI IMG/M metagenome (GOLD analysis project Ga0075030, IMG submission 71393) | Freshwater sediment microbial communities from Pennsylvania, USA - Little Laurel Run_MetaG_LLR_2012 | ecosystem: Environmental > Aquatic > Freshwater > Creek > Sediment | place: USA...
CGGCATTTTGAAGAGGACCTCAGCTCCAGTATGTTGGTGCACAGTTGTGCAGGGCAAGCCGATTTTTCACTTATGCTAATGCGCGTTAGTGAAACCTTACGGACTGTTAGTATGAACCAGCAGGAGTGACACGCCAGTCCGCTGCTCGCTCGCCGGGAAGCAGCCGCGCCTCAGCTCGGCAAAATCCGGGTTGTCTACGTGGTGCCTCTTCGGTTCCGGATCTTGGCAACTGGGCGGCCCACGCTGAGAAACCTGGGGGAGACGGGAGACCGCGGTGAGCACTGCGTAGTGGTCCGACAAGAAGCACACCATGCGATGCGACGGCGTTTTGAATCGAAGTGCGGAGCGGTAGGCGTCAGTTCACTTTTCGATGGGCCGGTTTTCTGCCCCAATCCCGTTGGCGCTGTTGTCGCAGGAATCGCTGGGGGGCCAGAGATGCCTCTTCTGGCAGCGGCGACGCGGTTCGGCGGATGCAAGCACGTTTATGGGTAATCTGGCCCGACCGGCGCAACCGCCTCAGTTGTCAAGGGATCTTTAGACGCCAACTGGCCGAGTTTGCCGGTCCCCCTCTCCTGCTTCCCAAACCAACGCCGGCGCCTTGGAAACTAGCTTTGCCACCGGCGGCGCCGGATGGAACGTGGCTGTGACTAAGCGGTCATGCGCGGAGGTATGCTGCGAGAGAACAGGACAGCAGCTAACCCCCTTTTTCCATTGGTGCGTATGCCCCGAAACTAGCATGGCTCCGGGAAGGTGATGGAACATTGGCGAGGCTCTCGTAGCTCTCCCCTAGAGCAGAACCCGAATACTGGCCGACCCGGGCTGTCGTGTTCGGAAAGGAGGCAACACGATGCAGGACAGCGACAAGCGCAAGAGTCGTCCAGGGAGCCCGAGACCAATCGAAGGGCTGCCCGTAGTTCGATACAAGGTAGCTGGCATTGATCTGGGAAGCGAACGACACTGGGTGTGCGCTCCGAGGATCGAAGGAAGCGGTCGGGAAGTAGCCGATTTTGGGGCCACTACGCCGGAGTTGATCCGGATGGCGCAGTGGCTTAAGGCGCGCCAAGTGGAATCGGTGGCGATGGAGAGCACGGGCGTCTACTGGATCGCACCACACGAGGTTTTGGAGGCGGAGGGTTTGGATGTGCTGCTGGTGGACACCCGGCAACTGGCGCGCGTACCGGGCCGCAACAAGAAGTCGGATCCATTGGACTGTGAATGGATTCAACGGTTGCACAGTTGCGGGTTGCTGATGGGCTCGTTTCGGCCGAAGGAAGCAGTGTGTATGCTGCGAACGCTGGTACGGGACAAAGGCAACCTGGTAGCGGAGTCATGCGATTGGTTGCGGAGGATGCAGAAGAGTTTGGACCAGATGAACGTGCGCGTGCACCGGGCGGTATCGGGCATCGACGGCGCGACGGGGATGGCCATTCTGCGAGCGATCGTCAATGGAGAGCGGGACGCAAGGAAGCTGGCGCAGTTGCGGGACCGGCGCTGCCACAAGAGCGAGGAGGAGATTGCCGAGCAGTTGGCGGGCACAGGCGGGAGGATCACTTGTTCAGCTTACGGCAAGGATTGAAGATGTACGACGGCATTCAGGAGCGGATCACCGACTATGAGAAGGAGATTCTGCGGAAGCTGGCGGAGATGGAGCGAGAAGAGTGTCGGGGACAAGCGGTACCGCCAGTGAACAACCCGCAAAAGGCGAAGACGATCCGGAACCGAGGGGAAGAACCCATGCGTCAGGCGCTGTACCGGATGAGCAGGGTGGACCTGACCGGGATCGATGCGATCGGTGTGGAAACCGTCCAACTGGTGCTCAGCGAATACGGCCCGACTTGAACCGATTTCCCACCGAGCACCAGTTTGTCTCTCACGTGACTCTAGCTCCGCACAAGCCGACCAGTGGAGGCAAGCCGGTGAAGAAGCAGAAGAAGCGTGGCGGCGCCAGTAGCCGTGTAGCTGCCGGGCTGCGCATGGCGGCGCTCTCACTACGCCACAGCGAGACGGCACTGGGGGCTTACTACCGCCACATTGCGCGCCGGAAAGCTGGGGACGTGGCAGTATTTGCCACAGCTAGAAAGTTGGCCACGCTGATCTACCGCCTGCTACGTTGGGGACAGCCCTATGTGGACGAGGGGGCCGCAGCGTATGAAAAGCGGTACCAGCAGGCTCGTATCAAAAGCCTGACTGCCGCGGCCAAGGACCTCGGCTACCAGTTGATGCCGGCAGACAGCCAAGCCTGATAGTTACGCTGTTGGGCGAGGGGAAGTCACAGAGCAGAATCAGGAAGAGCCCTGGCTTCACCTGCTTGTTGGATAAATGCTCCTCTGCGATCTCATCCTTGCGTTCGCCAGCCGCACAAGACACTCCGGGCACGTTTTTCGCCTTGGCCCAGGCGCGCAGGCGACGGCTGAAACGCCCCGCCATGCGCATTAAGTGGTTCTCGTCCCAAACTCTCATCGGAACCGTATAGTTCACGCCACCACATGCGGAGGCCTCCCCTGACTGGCCATGGAGAAGTAGGCGTTGAGGATCACCCGATCGACGCAACCATAACCACCGTCCAGAAACTCACTGTAAAGAGCGCTCAATTGGTCGGGCATTGGGGGTTCCTCCGAATCGTGGACCGCTTCTTCGGATCGTAATCACTGCAACTGCCTCGTCAGAGCTGCCCCGAAGGGGCCACTTTTTCGGAGCGCAGTCTCCGAAAAAGCGTAGCTACGCGATTTGCAAGATCGAAGTTGTTGAGAATATAGACAAAGACTGAGGTTCTTCAAATTTCGCGTTTCTTTAATCTTGATTGCCGCAACAAATTAGGGGACAATACCAACCACAGGATGTTCAAGTCGTCACAGGTGGTTCAACGGGAATCCGGTGGCAGATGAACCACTATGTTGCCATGGACGCGGTGGGTTTTGGTCGCGTTAGCTGCGGTCAACTGCTCTTGGGCGGGTGTAGTTGCCGTGCGACCTCTCTGCAGCGACTCAAAGGTGCGGGTGCTCTCGATCGGTGTGAATCGATACCAGAACCCGAAGCAGTTGCGTTCAACGAGGCGTTTCGAAAAATCGGGGCCGAACCGCCAGCCATCCTGACGGATGCGGCTGCAACTCGGGCCGGGATCGAGCAGGCGCTGGCGGCATTGACGCAGCAATCGACCACCTGCGACGCGGCAGTGGTCTTCTTCTCCGGATGGGGGAACGCCGCCGCGGGAGGGTTTTTTCTTTACCCGTCGGATGTGGCGAGCGATGAAGATGCCCCGCAGCACGGTATTTCCCCTGGAGTGCTCTGGGCTTGGCTCGACAAAATCCAGGCTCAGAACCTCCTGGTCATCCTGGACACCGGCGACGCTACCGATTTCCTGGCGGCTACCCTAATGAAGACGCTGGGGCGCTCCGGCGGCACGGAACGCAATCTTTCGATCATCGCACCGCAAGGCAGCAGCCGGGACGATCCGAAATCGGAGCACGGAGTCTTGACCTTTGCGGTCCTGCAGGCCCTCACTAGAGAATCTGACCTGAACGGAGACGGCCTGCTAAGCGTTGCTGAGTTGGAGGCTGCGACTGCAGCCAACGTGATCCGGGCCAATGCCGGGCTTTTCGGCCATGGCGAGTTTCCGAGCCCGGGCGGTGTCGGTTGGGAATGACTTCGCCATCGGCCGAGTGGGCGGAGCCGAGCCAATAGCCATGCGGGGCACCCAGACGTACGCGCAACAGAACCCGGCGCCGCGGGCCGCTCTCACTGGAAAGTACCGCGCGCTGTTGATCGCCACCAATGACTACGAGGAGTGGGATTCGTTGAAAAATCCGGTCTCCGACGCCGAAGCGATCGCGCAAGAGCTGGAATCGCGTTATGGCTTTGAAAAGCCCAAGCTGCTCCTGAACAAGACGAAGAGGGAGATGAGCACTGCCATCGCAGATTTGAAGACCCAACAGTTTGGGCACGACGAGCTCTTTATCTTTATTGCCGGCCATGGAACCTACGAAAAGGTCACTCATACTGGTTTTCTGGTGGCCAAAGACAGCGAGAAGAACGACCCGGGTTACGACACTTACTATTCCCTGCCCGATTTGCTCCGCAATGTCGGCGCGGTCCCGGTGAACCATGTTCTCGTGGTCATCGACGCCTGTCAGGCGGGTGAGGGATTCGCGCAGTTGACTCGCGGAGACCCGAAAGGGGATATCACCTACAAACCTGGCGGAAAGCTGGATGGCCTTCTGGAAAAAAAAGACCGCAAATCCAAGTTGTGGATCACTTCGGGCGGCGACGACTACGTGCCGGACGGCGAAGACGGGCATTCGCCATTCGCCTACCAGTTATTGAGAGGGTTAGCCAGTGGCGGCAGCGATCCGGAGGGTATCGTGACGTTCCTCGATTTGCTGGGCTACGCAAACCGTGTCCACAGCCCTGCGCCGCAGCCTGCCTACGGTCCGCTGCCGGGAAATGCTCCCGGGGCCGACTTCTGGCTTATCGCCAACCCGGCGTTGCGCGTCCGGCCCGCAGACCGTCGATAGAGGTTGCGTGCGTCCGGTTTGTTTGGATCGTCGCTTTCGAACATAAGGGAAATGAGAAGGAAATCTCCAAACGAAATCCATGGAGGATGAGATGACGGAGTCACGCAGAACGTTTTTCGAAGAGATCCTGGCCTCGGGCGGCTTGGCGGCGCTGCTGGCCGAGAGCGCCGCGGCTAGTCCGCAGCAAAACTCGCCGGATCCAACGTTAGTCAAGACCAGCGACTTCTGGGGATCCTTTTACGACAGCGTCGATCCGAAAAAGAGCAGAGGCCAGCGGGGAGTGAAGGGAAAGCCGGCTGTAGTGGGCAAGGACGTTCGCTACCTCTATTTCGACAACGCCGGCCTGCGGTACACCGATCAATTAAGACCGGCGGACTTACTAGACCATCCGGGCGACGTGGCGGTGAACATCACGCTCGGACAGTTCCGGCCCGGACAGGCCGATGGGCAGGTGATCCGGCAACTGACTTCTTCACAGCTTCGAGTTGACTGCGTCCAGACCAGGTCATTCCTAAATCTGCTGGCGCCGGCTGCGTGGGTAGCTATGGCGTCGCTCTACACGGACAAGGCCGGCAAGCTGCCCTCGTTGCAGACTCTGGGATTCCAGCAGCCGAACTTGCTGAGCGGCGACAACAAGGTCATTCTGCCTGGCGGATCGGGCAAATTCTCCGTCAACGTGTCCTCCATGGCCAAGGAGTCGGCGCTGCACAAAGTCCTGCGGAACGGCGTCAAGATCGCTGGCGTGGTTTCGCCGCTGCTGGGCTTCCCCGCTATCAGCATACCCGCGATGCAGACGTTTACTGCGATCTACTCCTTACTGGAAGAGCGTGCTTCGTTCATCATGAGCAGCCCGCTGATGGATGCGGCGGCCACCCAAACCGCGCTCAAAGACCCCAGCTTCCCGCCCAGCTTCGTGCCGATCAAGGACGGCCAGTATGTGATGGTCCCCCTGGAGCATACCGACAAACTGGCCGAGAAGATGTCGCAACTGGAAGTCAACCAGGGCTGGCTCGTGGACCGCACGGACAAATCCAACCGGCCGGTAGACCAGAAGGCCCGCGATACCGTTCCGGAAGTCACTTACCTGACGCTGCAAATGAAAATAACACCCGTAACCCTGCAGCCCGCGGCCGCGAGTGCGGGCAGCGATACCGGCGGCGGGGAAGACGGCAAGGCTCCCGCCAAGGCCCCCGGAAAGGCCAAGAAAGGCAAAGAGTAGTGTCCCGTCACGGTGTCTGGAGTTCGGTTCCTCTGCGATATCGCCTTGCGCTAGCCGGGTGCTGCGGTGCGGTGTTGCTGCCACCCGCGTCGATGGCCCAGTGCCAGCCTGCCCGCCGCGCGCTCGTCGTCGGCGTTAATACCTACGCCGGTGCCCGTCCCCGCGGGGTTCGCGTCGAAAAGCCGCGGGTTCCTCGCGTGGCTGTCCAGGGAACTAGCGCCGCGCGCCCATTCGAGAACCTGGATGGCGCCGTCAATGACGCCAACGATTTCGGCGATCTGCTGGAGTCCGAAGGCTACGATTTTCCTAAGGACAACGTCATCCGATTGCTCGAAGAGAAGGCCACCGCGCAGAACATCCTCGACACGTTCCAGCGTCACTTGATCGATGCCTCCACCTGCTCCGGCGATGTTGAGGTGTTCTATTATTCCGGGCATGGCTCGCAGATCCGCAATCGCTATGTGAAGGACGAAACTTCACCCGACCGGTTCGACCAGACCCTGGTGCCGTATGACGCCGCCGACGGCGTCCCCGACATTCGCAACAAGGAGTTGGACCGTCTATACCTCCAGGCTGCGCAGAAGGGGATCCATCTCACCGTGATCGCGGACAGTTGCCAAAGCGGAGGGCTGAGCCGTGGCGCCAGGCAGTTCGCTAAAGGCAAGGCTGCGGAACCCGATCGCCGTTACGTCGTCGACCCGGGGCCGCGGGATGCCTCCCAAAAACCCATTCTGCCCACAAGGCTTTCCTCGGCGGTTCCCCATCCCGTGCTCCTGCTGGCCGCGGCCTATGAAACCGAGGAAGCCAAGGAAGACGGCGACCAGGCCCGCCCTCACGGAACCTTTACCGCCGCGCTTCTCAAAAAGCTCCAGGTTCGCGGATTGCACGAGCCAATCGGCGCCATCTTCGATGACGTCAAGTTCGAAGTCGGCCTGACCCACGCCAATCAACACGCCCAGATTTATGGCGAAGCACGCCTCGATCTCGATTTGTTCGGCGGCCGCCCGAGTTCCATCAACGGCATGGTGACGCGCGTAAAGCAGATGCGGACCGACGGCAGTCTGCTGCTAGATAAGGGCACGCTGGCCGGTCTCTATCCCAACTGCGAACTAGTCAGCGCTTCTGGCTCAAAGGACGTGCGGCTCGCGATTCGGGAGGAAGGCTCCGGAATATCGGAATCCGTAGCTGACGTGAAGGAAGGCACCTTTACCGCCAACCCTCAGGGAACCACTTTCCGTTTGGACAAATGGGTTGTCCCGGACAAGAATGCCCTCACCGTTTACTATGCTAAGGATGGCCCCTCCGCCGAGAGCCTGGCGCGGGACGCCGCTGTGTTGAGCCAGCTTGAATCTACGGGAGTCAAGATTGTCTCCGATCCCACCGTTTCTTTGCCTGCCAGCGGCGAGCTCCGCCAGATCTGGTGGCTCAATGGCGCTTGGCGCCTGCTGCCGACCCGATCATCCCCGGCGCGAGACCTCGGACCATCACTGGACGCACAGCAACTGCGCCAGATCGTTGGAGGCACGGACGCCTCCAGCGCGCTGTACGTCAATTTCCCGCTGCCGGCGCTGGCTGCCGCCAAACTCGATCTCGGCGACGGCACCGCCAACGACGCCGTGAGGGTTCAGAGCCAACCCGACAAACCGAGACAGGACCAGTACATTCTGGCAGGCAAGCGGAGCGGCAAGGGCTTCGAATACGCATGGGTCCGGCCCGGTATTACGGAGGACGATCAGGGCGATACCAACCTGCCGGTGCGCACCGACTGGGTTTCCGCAACCGATACCGATGCCACCGACAATCTACACAAGAAGGCGCTCACCCTCAACCGTATCTACGGCTGGGTGACGCTGGACATCCCTGGTGGCGGTGCCGGGTCCGGCACGTTCCCTTATCGTTTGGCGCTCCGAAGACCGGGAACCGCCACCAACCTGATCGTCGGTAGTGACGTCACCAGGGAAGACGAGAAGTACAAGGTCTGGCTGATAGCGAACCCGGATGAGGTCGCTGCCATCGCCAAAACCGGACACATTCCGCAGCGGTGGGTCTACGTGATGGCCATCGACCGCGATGGAAACACGGATGTGGTGATTCCAGGAGGGCAATCGAACGTCGGCAATCGCGTACCGGGAGATGAGACCCCATCAGCCGAAATCCAGATGACCTCGGACCCGTACGATTTCTCGATTGCGTCGCCGTTCGGTCTCGACACCTACATTCTCCTTACGTCCGACGAAGAACTGGACCCGCGGATCTTTCCGGCGAAGGGCGTGCGGACCCGTTCGGCAAGCCGCGGCACCGGCAATCCTTTGGCGGACCTGCTCCAGAACATCGGTGTGAACAGCCGCAGCCGCGGTACCAAGACGCTGGTTCCTGCCAACTGGTCGGTTCAGAGAGTCACTTTCCGCTCGTTTTCCGCCAAGAAGGCGGAGCCGGCGGCAGCGAAATAGAGAAGAAATGGGATCGCTTTCAGCATGTTCACACGGAAATCATCCAATTCTCTGGCAGGCGCGGGCAGGTGTATATATCTAAGGCCACGTGCTCTCTGAGAATCTCCCCAACGGTCCGTGGTATTCTCATTTTCGGCTTCGGCCCGACTCCGATCCTTGGGATCGACTGCCGCTTCGGCGGCCTAAATCATTGGAGAGAACTGCTTGCAGTTCTCCCTGTCGACCGGAGCCATTTCTCGGATTATGCCCTAACGTTCAGACTTGACGGAAATACCTCTCGTCGGTCTGAGGCGGAGCCTCGCTAGAACTCAATTTTCACCATGATCTGAATTTGGCGCGCTGCTTCGTTCAGCGGGGCGCTTGTGGGGAAGCCCGGGTTAAAACCTTGACGGCCGTAAAGCGCCGATCCGAAAGAATACGGTGCCTGCGAGCCGAGGATCGTCACCGGGTTGTTCAAGTTGGCGTGGTTCAAGAGGTTGAAAGCGTCAGCGCGTACCGTGAGGCGGCCCGACTCGCCCAACTTCACCAATCGGAACCGCCGGCTCAGCGAAAGGTCGGCGCTGTACAGACCCGGGCCGCGAAATGCGTTGCGGCCAAGGTTGCCTACCTGACCCGCCGCGGGTGATGTGAAAGCCGCTGGGTTCAATATCTGCACTCCCCCAGGCACCGGCGTATTGATCACCGCCTGTGCCGGATTCTCCAGGTTGGCGCGGTTATTCAAATAGTCCTGCCCCGACCCGTTGAAAGGCGTGGCGGCCAGCGGACTGTACGGGAATCCGGATCGGATGGCGGTCAAGCCTCCCAACGTCCAGTCCCGGAACACGGGCGCGGCCTTCGTGGCCGTGAACGCAGCCGGAATTTCCCAGACGCCGTAAGCCACCACGTTATGCCGTTGGTCGAAATCGGAGTTGGCGCGGTCGGCACGGCTGTCAAACTGGCGGGTGAAGGCGGCGCTCGACGCTGCGTTGTCACCGGCGAAGTTGAAGTTCAGGAACTCCCCGGCCAGAGGCTCGCTCTGGTTGTCGATGGTGTGGCTCCACGTATAGGAGGCTTGCAGTTGGAGGCGAGAACTGCGGTATCGCGCCACCGCCTGAACGCCATAGTAATCGGAGAGTCCCTGGTTGGCGCGATAGTTCACCATAGGGAAGTTCGGAATCGACATCCCGAACCGGTTTTTGAAAAGGTCCACCGGTACGCTCAGCGGCCGGTTCACGAGGTCGGTCGTAAGCAACTCCCGGCCGAAAGACCCGACCAAATTCGCCTGGACCAGGAGATGCTCCGTTGCCTGCTGCTCGATGCCAAAGAAGGCATTCTCCGCATAGGCGTTGCGAAGCCCTGGCTGAAAGAGCGTAGGGGACGGAAAGTCCTGCAACGGTTGCAGAGGAACGGCGGCGGCGGTCTGCGTCAACGGCTGCAGAAACGGAACCGACTGGGTCGGCGCCGTCGACGCCAACACCAGGTTGTTGATTTGCAGCGTCTCCCAAAGATTGTCGAACGGCCGGTCGTAAAAAATCCCGAAGCCGCCGCGCATCACGGTGCTGGAATCGCGGCGCAGCCCGTAGGAAAAGCCGACGCGCACCGCAATCCCGCGGTTGTCGGTGTCGTAGAGCGATTCGTTGCCCACCCCTGGATACACCATCCGGGCGGCCGCGATTCTTCGCTCCAGCGTGCTGCCGGCGCCCAACTCAAACTTGGCGTCCTTCACGCTGCCCGTGTTAGTGGGCGAGCCGAAATTCTCGTAGCGGGCGCCGAAGTTCACGGCCAGCCGTGGCGTCATCTTGACGCTGTCCTGCGCAAAGCCAAAGAACTGCGTTTGCCGGTATTGGCGATCGTAGTTGGGTATCACGTACGCGTTCGGCTGCTGGCGCAAACGAGCGATGTAAAACGCCAAGGGCCGATCTTGTGCGAAGCCCGCAGCATCGGCGAAGCCGAAGTATCCATCCTGGCCCGCCGTCACGTAACCTGTAATGGACCGGGTCAGGAAGCCCCCGCCGAACTTGACGGTGTGGCGCCCCCTGGTCCGGCTCAAGTTGTCGACCACCTCGATGTTGCGCCCGCGATTCCGGTAGGAATAGGGCAGAGGGCTGCCCGGCAGCGCAACCGCGCCCGCCGCCAGAATCGGAACCTCCGGGTGCGGCCGGTTGAAATGCACTTCGTCGGTGGACACGCCTGCCCGGGCTTCGTTGAAAAGGCTGGGGCTCCAGTTCCACAGCCACGCTCCGCCCAAGCCTGACGAATTGGATACGAAGGGCGTGATGAAGTGGCGATACGGAGTCCAGCCGAAATCGGGTTGGTCCTCGCGCGAAATGCTGGAGCGGAACAGAAACCGGCTGGCGCCATTGTGCCACAGATGGTCGACGCGTGGCGATGCCAACAGTTGGTTGGTGGCGACGGGCGCCTGTACTGTAAGGTCGGCGAGATCGGAAGCGCCATTCGTCACCGGCGGCGGGGCGTATTGCTGCAACAACTGGCGGGCGGCGCCGGTTGCGACCGTTTGCACAAAATAGGTGGTGGGCACCGTAACGGTTCCCGGATCCTGCTTGGTGCGGAAGCGATTCACCTCGAATGCCCCGGATACGAACAACCGGTTCGGCAGAATTGGCCCTCCCAGAAAAAAGCCCGGCTCAGTCCCCTTCAAGGGCAGCCGCACCACTCTACCGGCGTTTTCCTGAAAACCGTTGCCGTTGAGTTTGTCGCTCTTCTGATAGTCATAAAGCAGACCGTGCCAGTGGTTTTCCGGCGCCCGGGTAATCGCATTGGCCACGAAACCAGCGGTGCGTCCGTACTCCGCCGAGTAATTCGTGGTCGATATCCTATACTCTTCGATAGCCTCGGGCGCCAACTGAGTGGCGGGTCCGGTTATGAGGAAGTTATTATTCTCAATTCCGTCCAGTAGAAAGTTGGACACTGAGGGGCGTTGTCCGTTGATCGCCAGACCAAGACCGCGCGCCGTCGTAGTGTCGGCCGTAACTCCTGGCTGGGTCGCCAGCAGGGTATAGACATCCCGGCCATTCAGGGGAAGATTGGCGATGAGTTGCTGGTCGATGACGGTGGAGAGCGACGCGTCGAGCGCCGATGCAATGCCTCGGGTAGCGTCGAACGAGCCAGAACGGCTGATATCCACGTCCGGGCCGAAGAAAGCGACCGCCGCGTCGCTGCCGGGGAAAAGCAGGCTGCGATACTGCCCCGCCTCCCACACATCGCCGAGCGGCCGCAGGTGGAAATTGAAATCCAGCCGGCCGGCAATCGCCAGTTCAACTTGCTCCAGTTCCTGCGGTTGAAATCCAACCGCTTCCACGTGCAAGTGGTATAAACCCGGAGAGAGGAGCGGCAGGTTGAAATATCCCGCCGTGCCCGTAATGGCCTCGCCGCCGATGGACCCGGCGCGGCTCTCGTACTTCACCTTCGCACCCGCGACCGGCCGCGCCGAACGCGAGTTGACCACTCTTCCCGTAATCAATCCCTGCGTGGTCTGCCCGCACATAGAAGTGTGGAGCAATACCACAACCATTGGCGCGAAGATAGTCCGCATTAGAAGATAGTCCGCATTCAAGGGCAACAAAGGCTCTGTAAGGTCTCTACATGATACAGCGCGCCGGCATCTCCAGGCAAGAAATGCAAGGAATAAGAGGTATGTCCCAACGAGGGGCGGGAATGCGCTTGTACCATTGAGGAGCCCATGATAGGATTTAGTAATCTTGTGCCGCCAGAGAGACTTAAGGCTAAGGTATTTCCGCATTCTTTGCCCCCTACCGCTCCTGCTTTGGGATTGTCTCGCCATTACTGTCTACGCCCAACAGGAACTGCCGCTCGGGTTGGTTGTGTCCGCAAGTAAGGTGGCGCTGCTGCGCGCAGGGTTCAGTCTTCCGCTCACGGCTAAGCCGGGCGATATCCTATTCGCGGGCGACGGGTTGAAGTCGCAGGACGGTTCGGCGCGCTTCCTGTTCTGTCCCGACCATACGTTGCAGGAGATCGCCGGAGCAGGGGAAATCTCCTTCGATGCCCGCCAATTGAAGGTCCGGTCCGGAACGCTGGCCGCCTCCAAGCCGGTCTCCGGCTGTGCGCTGCCTGCGATGGACCGTTTGGTCGCCACCGGCCAGCAGGATGGCGGCGCCGAAGCTTCGCGCGCGCTCGACGCAGCGCGGACCGGCTCTCTCGATCAGCGCATCCAGGCACTTGCGCCGGCCGACCGCCAGGCTCTTCAGGCGGAGCTGCAACCCATCGATCAGGGCCTTGCCTCGGCCGAAGATCCCGTTCTGCACCTGGCCAAGGCTGCCGCGCTCGAAAAGCACGGCTTGCCCCTCGATGCCGCCGACGAGATGCGCACCGTGGTGTCGCAGTGGCCCGACGCCGCTTGGGCGCGGAGCCGCCTGTTCGTTCTGGAGTCCAGGGCCGCCGGCGCCACACAGCCTTCTCCGCCCGAAGAGAAGGAGTCCGGCAAGAATGTCTTCGCTCTTCTGATCGGGATTTCTTTGTTCCAGAGCGCCGGGATTCCGCCTCTCCAATTCGCTCATGCCGACGCCATCGAAATTCGAAATCTGCTGCTCAGCCAGCGCGGCGGCGGGCTGCCTCCGGAGAACATTAAGCTGCTGACCAACGGGCAGGCTACCGCCGGCGCCATCCGTTCCGCCATCGAATCGCACCTCAAAGGCCGCCACAGCAACGACACCGTTCTGCTGTTCGTCGCGACCCACGGAACCGCCATCGAGAATCGCGGCTACATCATCCCGTGGGATACCGATCCGCAGGACATCGCCTCCACTGGTATTGCCATGGACGACGTCCGCCAGCTTTTCGAAAAGCAACTGGCCGGTGTGCGCCGTCTGATTCTCTACGTCGACGTCTGCCGTGCCGGCAAGATCGGCCAGATCAACCCCGACTACCGCGCCACCAACCGGGTTACCCAGCGGCTGGAGACCGGCGACAACTTCTTTGGCATGCTGGCCGCCCAACAGGGCCAATCGGCCGTGGAAGGCATCAACTACGGCGGCGGTCACGGAGCCTTCAGCTACTTTCTGATGAAGGCGCTCAACGGGGAGGCCGACCTCAACCACGACGGGCGTGTCACCATGAACGAACTGGTGGACTACGTCCACGACAAGGTTGCCGAGAGCACCGGCAGCCGCCAGATTCCGAAGGCCATCGGCGAGATCGATGAACGGCGGATCATGGCCTATACCGCCCTGGACGGAATCTCGCTTGCCGGCTACACGGGCCCCGTCCTGATGGCTTCCCGCGGCATCGCGAAGGCACCCCCGGCCGCCAACTCCGTAGCCGCGCCCGACACCAGTTCCACCCGGCTCAAGTACGACCGGGATATCGCGCTGGTTCTGGCGGACTTCGATCAGGCGCTTCGTGAAGGGCGAATCCTCCCCACCGAGGACAACGGCGCCTTCAAATTCCTGGCTGTCCTCAAGGCGCGCTTGCTGGACCCGGATTACGAGACGGCGACCGATAAGCTGAAGGTCGCGCTCGAGGACAAAGGGCAGAGTCTGCTGGTCCGCTATCTGGCCGGCGAGCAGGACGCACCGGGCTCTTCCGATTTTTTCGCCGGCGCCCAGTATTTCGAAGCCGCCGAATTGCTGGCGCGCGATTCGGTTTTTCTGGAAGCCCGCAAGGTCTTCTGCGAGGGCCGCTTCAAGGTCTTCGGCAAGGAGTACGGCCCCGCCGCCGATCTGCTGGAGCGCGCCATTCGTCTCGACCCTGGCCACGCCTACTCATACAACGCCCTCGGCATCGCGTTCCTGGAAGGGGCCGAATACGATCGCGCCATCCTGGCATTCCGTGACGCCGTGAGCCGCGCGCCATTCTGGGCCTACCCGCTGCACAACATGGCGCTGGCCTATTTCCAGAAGGGCAATTACAGCGCGGCCATCGCCGCTTACCAGCACGCCATCCGCATGGCACCGCAGTACGCCTATTTACCGTACAACCTGGGCTTGGTCTATCAGCGCCTGAACCGCCCTAAAGACGCGGAGTCGATGTACCGCAAAGCGCTCGCGCTCCGTCCGGACGCACAGACTTACAATGCGCTTGGCTATTTGAAGTTCTTCGAGAGGAAGCCCGCTGCTGCCGAAGACTTCTATAAGATCGCGATGGCGAAGGACGCCTCACTGGTGCTCGCGCGGCACAATTATGCGGTGCTGCTCGACACTATTCCCAAGCGTCGCGAGGGGGCCTTCCGGATGTGGCGCGAAATCCTCCAGCAGCAGCCCGACTACACGTTTTCGCGCCTCGCGCTGGCCAAAGCGCTGGCCCGCGAGGGGCGTAATGCCGAGGCGGCCGTCGAGTTCCGGGCTTTGGTGAGTCAGAAGCCCGAGTATGCCGCAGCCCGGGTGGCGTTGGGAGACCTCGAAAACAAGTTGGGGAGTCGCACAGCCGCGCTGGAGCAGTTCACAGAGGCCGCGCGGCTGGAGCCGGAAGACGCGGCGGTATACGAAAAAATCGGGGATTTGCAATCGGCGGAGGGAAACCGCGCCGCGGCGGCTGACGCTTATACCAAGTCGCTGCAGTATGCCACCGATGGCGGCATGAAGAGAAGAATTAGAAAGAAAGTGCCGCGTTAAGAGGCTTTTCAGAACTGGGGATTGTTTAGCGGGTGGAGGAGTGAAATGAACAGGAATCGTTCCGGAGTTTTGTGGGCTCTCACGGGGATCGGCTTGTGTGTGTCCCTGGCCACAGTCTGCAGCGGGCAGGTGCAAACGGTCTACACTAGTTTCACGTCAAGTGGCGGCTACTCAACTAACGCCTGGTGCGTAAGCGGGTCCACTAACGCCGATTGCAACGTCGCCACGCGCTATGTGGCGGCTCCCTTCACGCCCACGGTGACGTATATCCTGTCTGGGCTCACACTTGCCTTGGTCAACTACAGCGGAACCAATCACGCGCTCATCAACCTTCGCTCCAGCTCCGGCGGTCAACCCGGCACCATCCTGCAGTCTTGGACGCAAAGTGCGCTCCCCAAGCTGCCGCAAACGGGCACCGTATCGGTTACCTCCAACGCCAATATCACTCTACAGGCCGGGCAAACGTACTGGGTTGAGGTGGAGTCAGCGTCTGCTGACACCCTTGACGAGTGGCTGACCAATAGTCAGGGCCTCGGGGGCGGCCTTACAAACATTAACAATGGCGGTTGGATCGCGCTGGGCAACAACTACGGCGCCCAGTCGCTCCCTGCCTTCAGCGTCCAGGGTGTTTCCTTGTCCTCTGGTGCGCTTAGCATCTCCCCAGCCGCTTTGACCTTCACCATGACCGTCGGAGGTCAACTGCCGCCGGTCCAAAGCGTCAATTTCACCAGTTCCTCGGGTACGATTTCGTGGACTGTTTACGCCAATGAATCATTTGTCTCAACAGGGCCTTCGAGTGGATCTGTCACCCAGGGCAGCCCCGAGACCGTTTCGGTCGGCATCAACCCTAACATAATCGGAGCGAACGGAACGGTAACGCCTGCCGGGACCTACAGTGCCACCGTTACGGTCAACTACGGACCGAGCTTAACCCAAACGGCGACGTTGAACATAACGTTGTACATTGTCCCTCCGGTGTCCGGTACGCTCGGAGTCTCGCCAAGTTCGTTGACCTACTCCGCCCCTCCGGGACAACTGCCGCCGCCGCAAAACGTCACGATCACCAGCACTTCGGGAACGCTGACATGGGGCGTTACCACGCCGCTCACGTCCACCGCGCCGGCCAACTGGATCAGCGCCTCGCCTACCGGCGGGCAAGCCAGCCCCGGCAGTCCCGGTACCACCACGGTTTCCGTCAACTCCGCGGCTCTCAGCTTTCCCGCCGGCACCTACACGGCCAACGTGGTGGTCTCATCGGGGACGCAGGTGAGGACGGTGGCCGTCACCTATACGGTGGTGTCGAACCAGTTGCTGCTCAACCCACAGCAAATGACCTTTGCCGCCCTGGTCAACGCACCCGCGCCGCCCGGCCAGATTTTCACGGTCACTGCAACCAGCGGCGCCATCTCGTTCACCGCCAACGTTCAGTATCCCCCTGGGACTCCCGTCTCTCAATCAAATTGGCTGTTGGTCTTGCCGCAAACCGCCACGGCAGCTGCCAACCTCACCGTTTCCGTTCAACCCAGCGGTCTGCCGCCCGGCAACTACGCCGGATACGTCGACGTGACGCCCAACGGCAGTACCAACACCCAGCAGGTTTCGGTAATTTTGGTCGTAAAAGGGAGCCCGGACGACTCATCCGTCACTTTTACCTATCAGATCGGCGGCCCGCTGCCGGCCTCACAGACTGTGAACCTCAGCAATGCCAACTCGGTTACGGCAATGGCCGGCGCGGGGAGCGATCAAGGCTGGCTGTCGGTGAGCCCAACCACCGCGACAGTCGACGCCAACGGCGCCGATTTCACCCTGGCCGCGTCTCCCGGTTCGCTTCTCGCCGGACAATACCAGGGAATCTGCTCGATCACCGACATCGCCGGCGACACTTTCGTGTACCTGGTCACGCTGATCATCACTCCTGCCAGCAATCCCAACCCCGGGACGGTGGTAACCATCTCACAGGTGGCCGACGGCGGTTCGTGGTCCACCACGATCATCCTGGTCAACACGGACTCGGTTCCCGCGCCGTTCACCTTGCAGTTCACTGGCGATGGCGGAAGTCCGTTCGCCCCCGCCCTGGTGGGGCTTGGAAAACTCTCCACGGTGAGCGACACCATTCCGGTGGGAGGCTCGCGGACCATTTCCACTACCGGTACCGCGCCCTCGTTGACGGAAGGTTGGGCCCGCATCACCAGCGCCCAGTCGGTGAACGGCACGGCCATCTTCCGGCTGCAACAGGCGGCCGGCTCGCCCGTGCCCTACCAGGAAGCCGCGGTGCCGCTACTGGCGGCGGGCAGCCCAACGTTACTTTTCCCCTTCGACAACAACGCCGGCCTGGCCACCGGATTCGCCCTGGCGGCGCCGGACAACACCGGGAGCACCAGTGTCATCAGGCATCAACGTAGCCAGTCCGGCCTGGACATCACCACCGCGCTGGACTCCCGGAACTCGTCCTTCGTGGACGGCAATTGCCTCGTGTTGCCGCCGCACGGACATTGCGCGGACGTGTTGAATTCCGATTCCGCGCAGCCGGCCAATCTCCGCGGCGTGGCGGAATTCGATGCTCAGGGCGGAGGCTCGATCTTCGGACTGGGCATCCGCGCCAACGGCGGCGCCTTTACTTCCATCGAGGCCATCACCGAACAACCGGCCGCCACCAAGGTCATATCCCAAATCGCGGATGGAGGCTTGGTTGCCAGTGGAAGATGGAAGACCACGGTGATCCTGGTGAACACCGATGCAGTGCCGGCCGCGTTCACCGTGAACTTCTGGCAGGACAATGGGACCGCGTTCCCGGTTCAACTGGTGGGCGGTTTATCGATATCGTCGATCTCCGGAACAATACCCGTGGGAGGTTCGTATACCATCGAAACCGCCGACGCCACCAGCCAGACGACCACCGGGTGGGCCGAGGTGCTGAGCAGCCAGTCGATCGGTGGCACCGCCATCTTCCGCGAGGAGGTCAGCGGGCAGGAAGCAGCGGTTCCGCTGTTGACTTCCGCAGCGGGGAAGCTGCTGCTGCCGTACACTAGCGGCTCCGGCTTCGCGCTGGGCGTGGCTCTGGTGAATCCGGACCCGAACAACGACGCCAAGGTGTCGTACGTTCTACGCGACCAAGACGGCAATCCCGTGCCCAACTCCAGCCCCACCCCGATCGTTTTGCCGAGGCATCGGCACACGGATTTCGTCTTGCCTGTGCCTGGCAACGGCACCGCCCAACAAACCGGCGTGGTGGAATTCGATTCGCCCAACGTGAATATCTATATTCTGGGCATCCGCTCCAACAATGGAGCCTTTACCAGCGTCCGGGCCCTCAGCAAGTAGGCCGCCGAAGCGCAGACTTTGTGTGGGGCAGATTGTCACAGAGGGACTTGCCCAAAAAACTGTTCTGACCCAGGGCGATCGACCAAATCATCGAGGTGTTGCGCCAGGGCGAGAAAGACAAGCTCATGGCGCCGAAGTACCTGCTTGACAAAGTAGTTGTGCAATGCGGCTCTATCGCCGAACCTGGGGGAGCGAAGAAATGCGTTCGCTCAAGCGGCGCTCAAGTTTCCCGACACGATACCGGCGGCCGATCAAACGCGGCTTCGCGATGCCATTGTGGCCGCGGTCGACAACCAGGTTCGTCCCGCCTACCTGAAGCTGGCTTCCTTCATAAGGACCGACTATGCTCCCAAGGGGCGCACTGCACCGGGCGTTTGGTCCCTGCGCAACAGAGACGCCCTTTACCGCTACGCCATCCGGACGTTTACGACCACCGGCAAGAGTGCGGATGAGATTCACAAACTGGGCCTCGAACACGTTGCGGAAATCGAAAACAGCAGGCGGCGATTGCCCTGAGGCAAGGCTTTAAGGATCTGAAAGCCTTAGGGATGGAGTGGGTCAACCGGGGTGCGATGGAGGCCAGTCCGCAGGGGCCGCTGGATCACATGCCGGGCCCTGCGGAGATCGGTCTATATCAAAGTGAGAAACACCACTCCTTCATCGATTGCGTGCTGAGCTGCAAGGAACCCATTCGCACCGATCGAGCAGGCGCACCGATCGATCGCGATAGCGCATCCGGGGAACATCAGTCTGCGGCTGGGCCGGGATCTCCAGTGGGATCCCAAGGCGGAAAAGGTGATCGGGACGACGCGGCGAATGGGATGTTGGCGCGGCCGTTGCGGAAGCCGTGGAAGATTGAAGGGATGTAAGTAGGACACCATTAACGTTCTCTCGGTTTAAGACGGCTGAGCGCAAGACGATTCGGCGGGGAGCCGCGCTTGACGGTCAGCCCGATGCCGCCGTTGTGGCTTAATTGTTGGAGCTGGCGATCTACGATTCACTTGGCCGAGTGGGATTTGCCTGGACTACTTCCTCCGGCACCTTTGCCGCGGGCGGCTGCGTCGAGGCGGCCGGCATAACGAGGTCGCACGGGGCAAGCCGGAAATTCTGCTTTGCCCCTATGTACTTCTCTGTCGTTCCGATGCTTGCATGCCCCAATGTAATGGATAGCTGCTCAATCGCCGCGTGGTTTTGATACGCAATCCGCGCGAATGACCGTCTCAAATCGTGCGGCCTGACG
>Ga0075030_100001808_pt1 | contig 19299 bp, 14 predicted proteins | sample LitLauG_LLR_2012_FD_71393 | JGI IMG/M metagenome (GOLD analysis project Ga0075030, IMG submission 71393) | Freshwater sediment microbial communities from Pennsylvania, USA - Little Laurel Run_MetaG_LLR_2012 | ecosystem: Environmental > Aquatic > Freshwater > Creek > Sediment | place: USA...
AAAATCAAGCCGACCCACTGTGCCGTGTGACGGGGCCGAGAATGAACCCGTCGGTAGACGTTGGGCGCCCGCCGAGACCCTTTAGGCATCTCCGCATGGCGGAGCGTCGCTCACCGGATCCTAGTTCGAGTCGAGCACCCGTTCATTCAGCATTGGTTCAAAAATCGGTTACCCGCCATCACCAACCCCGCAGGCCGGCTTTCAAATTGGATGCTAGGCAAGTCCGGACGGATTGGCAAGTGGAAGACAGCAAATAGTTGGCAGGCGGCTTGCAACGAAAGTAATGCAGTATTCACAAGAGAGCTTGCTATGTAGGCCCAACGGTTTGACGCCTGAACCGAGGAAGTTCTTGGTGGCCCGGAATTCCAGCATCTTGCAAAGGCCATTGCTGACGTGTGAACTCGCCCAAGTACTTGATCGTGCGGCTTCGGCGTGAGTGTATACTCTGGACCGAATATCGGGCCAAAGCGTCGCCCTCGGTTGGCGGCGTCGGAGTAGTCTGAAAGATGTTCAAACCTCGCACGTCCGCGATCGCGGCGGCGGCCATCCTGATAGGAATTCACGCGGGGGTACTAGTCCTCCGGTACGGCACGGAGACGGCATCGCTGTGGGGCGACTGGATCGATACAGCGGCCCCGCTGGCGGGGGCCGCTATCTGCTGGATGGTTTCACGCCAGACCGGCCCCTTTGGCAGGCGTGTGTGGCGACTGGTCGGCTTCTCTCTTCTTCTTTCCACGATCGGTCAGGCGCTCTACACCGACTATTACGATTACCGGCACGCGCCGCTCGGCACCCTGTGGCCGAGCGACGTTCTTGTCTTCTTCTGGGTAGTGCCGGCGATGATGACGCTGTTCCTGAGTCCACGGGACCCAGACCGCGGATTCCGCTGGCTGCGAGTGTGCGATTTCGTGCAGGTCTGTACCCTTGTGCTCGCCGTCGAACTGTCACAGATCTACGTGCCGTCGCGCTGGCAGGTGGCAGGTCAGGCAATGGAAGTGCGTGGCATGCACGCGGGATTATTCTTCTTTGGCTTGATTGCGTTCAGTTTCCTGACCCGGGGCTTTTTGAGTCCGAACCGGACTGAAAAGGCATTTTTCCTGCGCATGGGCGCATTCCTGTCCGTTCATGGAATTGTGCTCAATAGCACCCTCTACTACCAGGCGTCCGGTCACTACAAGCAGGGGGAATGGCCCGACCTTCCCTGGACCGTCAGCTACTGCCTGTTGATTCTCATTGCCGGTACCTGGAATGATCCGGAACTGGAGCCGGGTGTCGAGACGCATTCGCCAAGTTTGCAGCGGCTGGCGCAGTTCTCTCCGTTATTGATTCCCGCAATCGTATTCCCGCTCGTGCTGCTCATCGCCCAGGAACAGTTTCTCTGGGCTGTGGTTCTGGTAACGGCGTCGTTCGCCGCAGGCAGCGTGCGCTTGTTCGTGGTGCAGAACCAGTTGCTGGTCAGTTCGCGCGAACTGCAGAAGAATTTGTCGCTTTTGCAAGGCATCACCGAGGGCACGACGGACGCGGTCTTCGTCAAAGATCTCGATGGCCGGTACCTGATGATGAATACGGCGGGGGCTCGCTTCCTTGGCCGGAAGGTGGAAGAGGTCATTGGCAAGAAGGACGTGGAACTGTTCGTTCCTGAAGTTGGCCGGGCGATTATGGACCGCGACCGTGTGGTCATCGCCGGAGGCGAGACCAAGACGTACGAGGAATTCGGCACGGCCGACGGAATTACCCGACTGTACCTGGCGACCAAAGGGCCATTTCGCGGCCCCGGCGGCCAGGTGGTCGGGTTGCTTGGCATTTGCCGCGATATCACGGACCGCAAGCGGGCGGAAGAAGAAATCCGCCAGTCGCAGCAGAAGCTGCGCATGCACATCGAACACACACCTTTGGCAGTGGTGGAATGGGATGTCGACTTTCGTGTCTCTGCCTGGAACCCGTCGGCGGAGCGGATCTTTGGCTACTCCCGGGAAGAGGCGATCGGCCAGCATTCAAGCTTCATTGTTCCGCAGCGCTTCCGGGAGCACGTGCACGAGGTCTGGAGACAGTTGCTGGTGCAGACGGGTGGCGCCAGGAGCACGAACGACAACCTCACGAAAGACGGACGCACCATTTCTTGCGAGTGGTACAACACTCCGCTGGTCGACGATTCCGGGCGTGTGCTCGGAGTAGCGTCGTTCGTTCAGGACGTCACCGAGCGCGTGGCGTTAGAGGACCGGCTCCGCCAGTCGCAGAAGATGGAAGCCGTCGGACGGCTCGCCGGAGGTGTCGCCCACGACTTCAATAACCTTCTCACGGTCATCCTGGGGTACACGCAGATCCTGACCGACGGCCTTCCCAGGGGCAGCCGGCTGGCCGACAGCACGGCTCAGATCAAGTCGGCCGCTGATCGGGCGGCTGGCATCACGCGCCAGCTCCTGGCCTTCAGCCGCAAGCAGGTGCTTTCTCCGCAAATCATCGACCTGAACGACATCATGTTGAACCTCGACTCTTTGTTGCGGCGTTTGATCGGGGAAGACATCGAGGTTCTCGCGCTGCCCGCAAACGATCTGGGCTCTGTCAAGGCGGATCCCGGCCAGATTGAGCAGGTCATCATGAACCTGGCCCTCAATGCCCGCGACGCGATGCCGAACGGCGGAAAGCTCAGGCTCGAAACCTCAAACGTGGAATTGGATGGAGCGTTCGCGCAGGTGCACCAGCCGATTGGCCCCGGAAGCTACGTGATGCTGGCCGTGAGTGACACGGGGCTGGGCATGACGCCGGAGGTTCAGGCGCGGATCTTCGAGCCGTTCTTCACTACAAAAGAGGTCGGCAAGGGCACGGGGTTGGGCCTGTCGACGGTCTACGGCATCATCAAGCAGAGCGGAGGCTATATCTGGGTCTATAGCGAGCCGGGGCTGGGGACGAGCTTCAAAATCTACCTTCCGCGCGTCGAACAGACTGCCCAAATGCTGGACAAAGACAAACACACGAGCAGTGTGCTGCACGGGACTGACACCATTCTGCTGGTGGAAGATGATCCGCAACTTCGCCAGCTCGCGTCCTCCGTACTCGCGCACTGCGGATATAAGATGCTGATCGCGGCCGGCCCGGAGGAAGGTCTGGCCATCAGCAAAGAGAATCATTCTGCGATCGGGCTAGTGATCACCGATGTGGTCATGCCCAACATGAATGGCCGCCAACTGGCTGAGCAGATCCTGAAAATCTCGCCGAGCACAAAAATCCTCTATATCTCCGGCTATACCAACGATGCGATCGCGCACTATGGCTTGCTCGACGAGGGACTTTGGTTCCTGCCGAAGCCCTTTACCTTGGCTGCCTTGGTGAGTAAGGTTCGGGAAGTTCTTGATTCCGGCACTGCGGTCCACCGGAGTCAAGCAGCCGAGTAAGTCTTCACTGCGTTCCTTCCGCCCAATAGTTGCTTCTGGCCAGCACCGTGACATTCCCTGGATCTTTGAGGCGCACCTGAATCTGGTGCAAACCGGGATGAGGATTCTTCGGGGCGATACTCAGCAGATAGCGGCTGTGCAGGTGATTCGTAAAGTCGTTCATGCGCAGGTCGAACTTTTTGCGGGTGGCGAAAAGTTCGTATTCCCCTCCCGTCAAGAAGGCGATGGCACTGGGGACATTCTTGCGCATCGCCTGGCGGGCGCGGTTCATGAGGTCGAGGAAATCGACGCCGTTGTGCATCTCGTTCTTGTTGGTGCCACGGCCAGTGTCGAGGATGTTGGAGAGCGCCGGTGAGAAGGCCAGCGCGTACATCACGGAGTTGGCTTGACCGATGGCAGCCACGACGTCGTCAATCTTGGCGTGGCTGCCGTGATCCCGGGTTTCGCTGATTAGCAGCAGCACCCGCTGGCGCTGCTCCGGTTCCTGCTTGAGCAGGTTGATCGAATACGAAACGGCGTCCAGGATAGCCGCGCCTCCGTCTCCTGGCTGCAGGTTCGTCAAGTCGGCGGCAATCAGGCTGGGGTCTTTCGTGAACGGTCGCGTAAGCTCGACCTCGCGATCGAACTCAACCAGCGCGACTCGGGCAGTTCCCTGGCTGAACAAGGGTTCCAGCATGGAGTTCAGGCCTTGCATTCGCGGGAATTCGTAGGAAGCGCGGCGTCCGCGCTGGATGGCGACGACCAGTGAGACGGGCTGGCCTTCCGGAGCCTCGTCCAGCCGCACTGGTTGCTCGGCGCCATCGTCTTCCACGATGAAGTCCTGCGCCTGGAGCCCGTATACGACCGCGCCCTGCTGATCCTTGACCAGCGTGGGGATCAGCACCACATTGGCTTGGGAACGGAGAGTTGTTTCCTGGGAGAGTGTGCTGCAGGTCAGCAGCGAAAAAACAACGATGAGGAAGATCAGGACCTGGCGCCTACCCCGCCTTGCGGTTTTCACGCAGTACTTCGTCGAGCGCATGTGCTAATAGATGCGCTCGCTTCTGGTAGTCGGTTGTCCCGTCGTCCTGCTGTTTTTTCTTGAGCAGGTGATATTCGTCGGCGATGTTGAGCGCGGCGAGTACGGCCAGGCGCACGGTATCAATCGTATTGGTTGCCTCGGCGACGGCACGCATTTTGCCGTCAACGTATTCGGCGAGCTTGAGAATGTATTCGGGATCGGATCCGCGCAGGTTGTAGGCCTGGTCAAAAATCTCCACCCGCACGCTGGAGTTCTGCGCGTCTCTTATCGCCTGATCCTTCGTAGCTGTGGCCATATGGAACGTCTCCGTAGAGATGTAGCTTGCTACGTCTCTGCCCGCGCCATCAGGAGCCTCTAGCTGGCCTCGGCAATCGACTCGATCCGTTCGAGCATTTTCTCCACGCGCCCGCGGATCTCCTCTCGCTCTTTCTTTAGTTGCACCGTTTCCCGGCGCAGTGTGGCCAGTTCATCTTCGCGATCCTGCAATTGCTGGCGCAGGCGCTGCGCATCGCGCTCGGACGCGGTCTGCGCCTGACGCGCCGCTTTGTACATCTCTATGGTGCGATAAACTTTCTCTTCCAGCGCTTGAAAATCGTCCGCCGGAACCTGCTCAGTTAGCTCGACAGCTTTAGACGCCATAAATGCGCTTATCCCCTGAAAAATTTCGAACTTTGTCGCAGTATACTCCAGATTCTTGTGGAGAGATCGGCCCGATAGTGCAGACGACAGAGAACGATTTCAGGATTGGAATATGCTGGCGTGTCCTGTCGGCGTCAACTCAGCGGCGCGAGATTGGCTATAATCCCTGCTGCCCCCGGAGGCTCAAACCTATGAATCGCCTTGTTTTCCTAACCGTCGGACTGTTTGTCGTACTCACCGTTGCCCCGTCGCGGAGCGCCGCTAAAACCAAAGTGGAGATGAAAGATGCTCAGGGCAAAGTCGTCGGCACCATCGTCGTCTGGGATCAGGGTCCGGGCGTGGGCCTGGATCTTCATCTGCACGACCTGACGCCAGGGGAGCATGCCATCCACTTTCACCAGGTCCCCAAGTGCGAAGGCCCTGACTTCAAGTCGGCGGGCGGGCATTTCAATCCCGAAAGCAAGAAGCACGGGTTCGACAGCCCCGACGGCCACCACGCCGGCGACATGAAGAATTTCACGGTCGGGGCCAATGGAAGAGCTAAGGTGCGGATGGAAGACGCTGATGTGACTCTGAAGGATGGGCCTCACTCGCTGCTCACGAGCGGCGCGGCGATCGTGATCCACGCAAAGGCTGATGACTACAAGACCGATCCGTCGGGGAATTCTGGGGACCGGGTAGCGTGTGGGGTGATCACGAAGTAGCTGCGGAGTCCGAGGCGCCACCGGAAACAGCAGGTTCCTCGCTGCGCTCGGAATGACAAACCCTAAAACGGAGAATGACAAACTGTTTGGGGGTCTTCATGAGACTAAAGTTAACGGCGGAGTTTCGCCAGCCTGCGGCTTGCTTCGTCCAGCGTCTCGGGCTTCTTGCAGAAGGCGAAGCGCACCTGCCGCGCACCTTCTCGTGGATCACGATAGAAGCTCGAGCCGGGCACGGTGGCCACGCCGATTTCCTTCACCAGGTGCTGGGCGAACGAGACATCGTTCTTGAATCCGAAGGCCGAAATGTCGGTCATTACGTAGTACGCACCCCGCGGACGGAAACATTTGAATCCCGCCGCAGTCAGAGCAGGCACTAGATGATCGCGGCGCACTCGGTATCCCTCGGCCAGTTTGGCGTAATACTCCGCCGGCAGGCTTAGCGCAGCGGTGCCCGCCTCCTGCAGCGGCGCCGGGGCGCCTACGGTCAGAAAATCGTGCACTTTGCGAATCGCGTTCGTAATTTTTTCGGGGGCAACCGCCCATCCCACGCGCCAGCCCGTGACGCTGTAAGTTTTCGACATGCCATTGATGGTCACGGTGCGCTCGCGCATGCCTTCGAGCGACGCCATGGAGATGTGTTCGGTACCGTCGTAGAGGATGTGCTCGTAAATCTCATCGGTGATCGCCAGCACGTCGAATTCAACGCACAGGTCGCGAATCAATTCGAGTTCTTCGCGCGAAAAAACTTTGCCCGTGGGATTGTTCGGAGTGTTGAGGATGATTGCTTTGGTGTGCTTGTCGAAGGCGCGCCGCAATTCCTTCTCGTCAAAGGTCCAGTCGCCGGTTTCTTCCTGCGGCGGACGCAGTTTCACGAACTTCGGTTTGGCGCCGCTCAATACTGAGTCCGGGCCATAATTTTCGTAAAACGGCTCGAAGATCACGACTTCGTCGCCCGTGTTGCACACGGCGAGCAGGGTCGAGATCATTGCCTCCGTTGAACCACAACAGACTGTGATCTCTTTTTCCGGATCGACCGTGATTCCCTGCCACATGCCCATTTGCCGCGCGATTGCGTCGCGCAGATTCTTCGCGCCCCAGGTGATCGCATACTGATTCAAGTCGGCGGCGACGGCCTGCTGGGCTGCCTGCTTGATCTCCGCCGGAGCCGGGAAATCGGGGAATCCTTGCGCCAGGTTGACGGCGCCGTGGAGCATCGCCTGCCGCGTCATCTCGCGGATCACGGACTCGGTGAAGTGCTCGACTTTGTCGCTGAGAAAGTGCTTGCCTTGAGTTACATGCGCGGACACTTTGGCATCGCGATGTGGTGCTGAGCGAGACTCGCCCCGCGGAGCCTCTCTCCGCGCAACTGCGGGCGGGGATTTCTTCGCCGATGTTTTCTTGCCTTTGGTAGAAGTGCGGTCCGACATAGCAGGCAGACTAGCACAGCCGCGACGGGGCGGACTACGGAGGCTTCAGGGCTTGAATCCAACGCTCTGCCAGAGTTCTGCCGTGTGGTACATGACGCCATTGGTGACCACGAACTCGACGTTTCGGGTGTTGCGGATGTCGTCAAGCGGACTGCCATTGATCAGAATCAGGTCTCCGCGCTTGCCTCTCTCCACCGTCCCGGACTCCTTATCGAGTCCCATGACGCGCGCGGGCATGAAGGTCGCCGCCTGGATCGCCTCCATCGGCGTGAATCCGGCCTGCACGTACAACTCGATTTCGCGGTGGAGACTGTAGCCCGGAACAGTTTGATCCGTGCCGGCGATAACCGGAATGCCAGCGCGATGCAACACCCCAACAATCGCCAGTTCCTTCTCAAATACTTTTGCGGTCGTTTCCGAGCGTTCCGTCGGCGGTCCGACGTCGGTGAGCTGCTCGGCGAGTTCAGGTGCGATTTTGTTGACGCCGGGCTCGAAGCTGGCGGTCGGTTTCGTTGTAGTCGCAGTGAAGAACTCAAACAACGCCATCGTGGGATCGACCACGGTGTGATGGTCCTTCAGGAAGGCCAGCGCCTTCCGAGCTTCCGCGGACTCGAGATCGAGATTTGCTCTCGCTTTCATCTTGTCATCGCGACTCATATCTACTGGAAATGGCGCATGCATGATGTCGGCGATGTATCCGATGTGGTTGATCTGATCCTGTCCCGCTTCGATGACCTGGTATGCCGTCAGGCCCTCGGGCACGTGGCCGGTGACGGTCATGCCCAGCCGATGAGCTTCGTCGGCGATGACTTTCACTTCTTCCAACTGCACTGAACTGTAGATCTTCATCTGCTGAAAGCCCGCCGCGTGGTAGCGGTCGGTCCACTGCCGGGCCTGCTCTGGCGTGTCGACGCGTTGGACGCCGAGGGCCATCGTGCCCGTGCCATCGACAATTCCCGCCAGCAGAAGACGAGGGCCTAGGCCGCGACCGTGCGCGATGGCGTCGCGGACGGCGGTGATGAATTCGAATTCGTTGCCACAATCGCGTACCGTAGTGACGCCGGCTGCGAGATAGATCGGCCCCCATTCGACTTGCTCGAAGTGAGCATGCATATCCCAGAGGCCCGGCAAAATGGTCTTACCGTGCGCGTCGACGATATTCGCGTGCTTGGGAATCTTGACTTTTGATCGCGGACCCACCGCCACGATGCGGCCATTGCGGATCACGACCGCGGCATCCGGAACTGGGGCGGCACCTGTCCCGTCAATCAGCGTGCCGTCAACGATAGCCAATGTGGAGGCGCGGCTGCCGGAGATACCTTTGGAGATTTCGGCCAGCGCGCTCATGCCGTCGGCTCCGGCACGTCCGACAAAATCGCCGAGAGCGCTCTCGTAGCCGTCGCGGATGGCTTCGAAGTGATCGAACTCGGCGTCAGTAGTGATGGCGGCGACCAAGTTGCGATTGGAGTCGAACCACAGTGTCTCGCGTCCCCAGATCAGGCCTTCGATGGTGTAGCGGTCGAGCTTTTCTTCTCTGGTGCCGATCTGAATTGTGTCCTGGCCGCGAGGCTCCACTTTCACCGTGCCGCTCGGCAGCGTGGCCAGTTGGGCCGGAGAGCCGTGCGTGGCCCAGTAGCGGACCATGAGCATCTGCATGGTCGTCGGAGCGTACCCGGCGATGGTGAAGAAGGTGCCGGAGGGCTGGGACGCGTCGCTCTGCTTGTCGCGGGAGCGGAGATGGACTTTGCCGCCGTCGATGACGATGGCTTCGTCGATGGAAGCGGTACGGGCGGTATCACCTTTGATTTCGAAAGCCTGCGGGGTGAGATCTTGACCGCCGCGAAAGGTCGCGGAAAGGGGAACGGTATGGCCGCGGTCGGTGAACTTGAAATCCATCTTCGCCGCCAGGGACTCGCCGTCGCGCCGGATTTCGTAAGTCTCTTGTCCGATGGGCTGTTCGAATTTATGCAGAGTGAACTTGCCCTGCTCGATGATCGAGGAGAGTGTAGTCTGGGACTGGGCAGCAATCGCGCCTGGTATTGCTGCGGCAAGTAAAGCGAGGAGAAGGATCGGAATCGGTTTTCGCATGTTGGTACGTGAATTTATCGCAAAACATCGACGGTCCACCCTCTACGGCCGTGTTTTCGCGATTTCAGGCAGGACTTCGCCGTGTCTCTTGGGCGTGCCGCCGAGGTGGTATTTCGTCAGGCCTTCGCGCAGGAACTCGAAGGCTTCATCGGGCGAGTCGATGACCTTGAACTGGTCCAGGTCTTGCGGGGACACGGTGCCGGCATCGACGAAGGCCTGGAAATTGATGATGCGGTTCCAGTATTCACTACCGTAGATGACGACCAGGATTTTCTTGGCCAGCTTGTCGGTCTGGGCGAGGGTGAGGATTTCGAACAGTTCGTCCATTGTGCCGAAGCCGCCAGGGAAGATCACCAGCCCCTTGGCGAGATAGGCGAACCAGAATTTACGCATGAAGAAATAGTGGAACTGAAAACTCAGCGACGGAGTGATGTATTGGTTGGGATATTGCTCGAAAGGGAGCTGAATGTTCAAGCCGATGGTCTTGCCGCCGGCTTCGTGCGCGCCGAGGTTGGCGGCTTCCATGATGCCGGGCCCACCGCCCGTGGTGACGACGAAGCGATGGCGCCGCGCAGGAATGTGGATCGACCACTTGGTCAGCATGTGGGCCAGGCGGCGGGCGTCTTCGTAGTAGCGAGCCATATCGACGCCGGCTTGGGCGAGCTTCAGGTCCCCCTCAAGCTTGGCAGCGGGAATGCCCGCATGATTGTCCTCGACCGCGGTGAGGTTCTTGGTGGCCTCTTTGTGTCCCTGAAAACGGGCGGAGCCGAAGAACACGACAGTATCCTGAATCTGTTCGCGGCGGAAGCGGGCCAGGGGTTCTTGGTACTCCGAAAGAATGCGGAGGATGCGGCCGTCAGGGCTGTTGAGGAAGGGTTCGTTCTGGTAGGCGACCGGGGCGGATTTGAGCTTGTCAGTCATGGATGAAAACTTCCATTCTAGAAATCGGGGCCCTAAGAGCGCATCTGAACCTGCGCCTTGGTGCGGGGTCGTAGGATCTCTTTCGCCCCTTCGGGGCTTGCTGAGTGTTTCACTTGTGACCCCACGGCTTGCGCCGTGGGCTGCATGCTTTCGCCGCTTCGCGGCTGGGGCTGGGTCGCTTTCATTTTCCAACTTCCCCAACAGCCGACCTTCGCAGAGCGCAGGGCATCAGAATACCGGACCGGCCGTGTTCAGGGGAATGCGCCGATGGGCACTCCGGGTTACGGAAGGGGCTATTGCCGTTCGTGGTAGTGGAGCGCCTCCCAGAAACCAATCCAGATATCAAGCAGTCCCAGACCGCTGCAGAAGCCACGGAAGAACCCGCTGGCAACCATGGTACGGAGGCTGGGATATGACAGCAGCAGGTAGTTATCGGTCCACTCCGGGGTCCAGGGAAGAATGATCAGCAGCACTCCCGCCACGGCACTGATGAGGACAAAGAGAAAAACAGAAATGCGATGCATCCAGAGCTGCAAACGGCTCGCGTGCCGCAGAGCAGCGGACTGGCTGGGCGGATCGAGGAGAGCCGTGCGACTTTCGGACTGGGCCGGATTTGTCTCTGGAGCGCTGGGGAGCGGTTTTGGGTCGGTCATGAAAGGCCGCTCCACGAACCAGCGGTAGGGAAACGATAGCGGTGCGCAGGGAATCCCCGGCTCAGAAAATTGGGAGCAAACCCCATCGGGCTATTCTACGACTTCAGGGCCTTAATGCGCTCGGCAACGTCGCGATAGTCGATGTTGTTGCCATAAACGTCCATGAAGTGCTTGAGCGCGGAGGGCTTGTCGCCCGCAGCCTCATAGGCAGAGGCCAGTTCGTAGTGCAGGGCGACGCGGGTTTCGCCATCGATGCCCTGGACGTTGAGAGCCTTGTCGTACCAGCGGACGGCGGCTTCGGGCACTCCCTTTTCGAGGAAGCACTGCGCCAGCCAGGTGTAAGTCTGCATGATCTGGGGGAAGGGATGTCCCCGATCGAAGGACTGGCAAGCCGTCTGCAACTCTCCGATGGCCTCGTCGAGCAGGCCCATTTCGCGGAAAGCGATACCGAGATTGTAATGGGTCTCCGGATCTTCGTCGGAGGCGGCAACGTCGGCTTCAAGATCTTGCTTGAGCTCGCCAAACATGGCGGCCAGATCGACTCCGGCATCGTCTCCAAACGGAGAAGACTTGGCCGGCGCCGGAGGTGCCGCTGCGGGCGGAGCAGGCTTGGCAGGCGGCTGCGGCCTTGGGGCCTCTGCTGCAGGCATGGACCAGGCTACGGGCGCGCTCTGCTGTATGGCAGGCGCAGCCTGAGAGACAACGCTTCCGGATGCGGCAGCGGCGCTCGCGACCAAAGGCGGGCTGATCTTAGGCGGAGCCGAAGGAACCGCCGGAGCGGCAGCGGCCGTGGGCATCGGCGGCGCGGGTCGGGCCTTGGCTACGGGTGCGACCGGCTTGGGTTCGGGCACAGGCGCGGCCTTCAGAAAGTCTTCGCCCAGAGATGCTTCGATATCGGCTACGAACTCGCCCAGGACCGGCACGTTATGTCCGGCAGCGACGGCAGGCTCGGCGTGAACGGGAGGCAATTCTGTTTCGACCGAGCGAGGTTCCGTCGCGGGGGCTGGCTTGGCCACTGTACCGGGAAGGAAACCGTCGCCCAGGGACGACTCGAGATCGGAAACAAATTCTTTGAGGACCGCCGGCTGGGATGCGGGCTCCGAGGCCACAGGCTCCGGTTCAGGCTCTACGGTGGCTTCGACGGCAACGGGTGGTTCCTCAACGACCGGGTGTTCTGTAACTGGAGGCTCGGGCTCGACGGCAGCGACTGGTTCTTCGACAGCGGCTGGAGCTTCTTCGACCGCGACTTCGGCGGCAGGGATGTCCTCGACCGTAATTTCTTCGAAGGCGACTTCTTCCGCGGCGGTCTCCTCGACGACGACTGCCTCAGCCTCTTGTTTGGCAGCAGCTTCGAGGGCGGCATCGACTTCGGCACGGATCGCGGCGACCTTGGCATGGTCGCGCGTCAAAGTCTGAAGTTTGGCGAGACCAGCCATCGCCTGCTCAGGCATGCCGTGGCCAAGATAAAAGCGAACTTCTTCAATCGTCTCGTCCGTCTTGTCGGTGGGAGCGGCATCCTCGACGGCCGCCTCCACGGGCTCGACTTCGGTGGCCGGGGCATCGCCGTCTATCGAGATGGTGTCATCCCATTCGGAAGAAAGGTCGATTTCCTCCGGCGCCACGGCAGCCTCATAAGGTGCCGCAGGAGATTCCTCAACTACGGCAAACTCTTGGTTCGTCGAAGCTTCGACTGTGATTTCTTCCGGCTCGGCTTGGGTCCTGGGCCATGGCGTTGTGGTAGCAGCGTGTTCCGGCTCGGCTTCGGGATGAACCACGGGAATTTCGTCGACGGGAGTTTCGTCGATCGCAAATTCGGGCACAGAGCTTTCGGATGCCGCACTTTCCTCAGCCTGATCTTGAGGCGCGGCGTCGAGGAAGATGTGAGCGTCGTCTTCGGAGACTGTAGGAGCCGGACCCGTGGTACGTTCCTCGTACCGTTCCGCGAGTTCCCCGTAACGCGTGGCTTCTTCGGGATAGCCGGCGTCGGAATAGACGGTTTGCAAGGTGCGGCAACATATGGCCGCCTCGGCGAATCGCCCGGCGCGCGTGTGCAGCGCCGCCAGCCGCTGGTTGACCCGCAAGTCGTTCGGAGCCAGAGGCAGGACCGCAACCAAAGGTCCCAGGGCCTTGGCCGGCATGTTGTAGGAGATGAAAAGCTCGGCGTCGGTTAGAGCCGAGCGGACAGAAAGCGAGACTTCGTCGGAGTAATGCTGGTGGACAGAAGGAGCGGTGGCCTCTAGATCGTCGACCAGAACCACGGCTTCCTCGGGCGTAATGAGCTTGGTGCCGGAAGTGCCGCTGAGCTGGCTGACCACCTGCTGGTAGTTCTGCGTGTGCAAGGGGTTCTGCGGCTCGACCTGAGCCAGCCTTTGGTAAAGATCGCGGGCGCGGGGCAGATCGCCGGATTGCACGCTGGCGTGGGCCAGCAGTTCGAGAACCTCGCTGACGTGGGTGTTTTCCCCGGCCTTGTTAAACAGATCCAGCAGCTTTTGCAGAGAGTCGGGATTTTCCCGCACGTGCCCGATGATGCTGTGGAGGTGATCAAGCACCTTGTCGGAATTCTCCGCCAGCAGGCGGTCGGCGTGCTGGTCGTAGAGCTGGAGCGCGTTCTCATACTGGCCGGCCTGCATGAGAGCGTCGGCGAAGCTGGAGATTGCCCCCAGGTCGTTATGGACAGTCAGCAGCTTGTTGGCCACCGAGCCTGCCTCAGAAAGTTGGCCGGTCTGCAGATAGGCCTTGAGCAGGTCGCGGAGGCCGTCGCGATTGGAATCGATGTCGGCGACTTTTTGCAGGGCGGTGACCGCACCGGCGGCATCGCCGGACTCGAGCAGGTTCTTGCCCTGCATCAGCAGGGCATAGGTGTTGCCCGGGTCGAGAGTCAACATGCGCTGCAGCACTTCATCGGCGCCGCTGAGCAATCCTTTGGAGCGCATGCTCTCGGCGGCGGCGGTAAAAATCTGCCAGGCTTCCGTTTTCTTGCCCAGGCGCACGTAAACTTCTGCCAGGCGAACCCGCATGGCGCCGTTTTCCGGATCCATCTCCAGAATCTTCTGGAAGATGCGGACTGCATTCTCGAGTTCGCCGGCTTTGAGGAATTCTTCCGCGACCTGCAGGTACTGGGCGCGGGCATCATTGAACAGGCCCTGCTGCGTATAAAGTTCAGCCAGTTTCAGCAGGCCCTCCAGCGAAGGCTTGAGCTTGCTGATCTTCTTGTACATGGCGATGGCCTTGACCGTGAAACCCTGGCTGGCATAGGCATCGCCTACGGTCTTGAAGCATTCGGTGGCTTTGTCGCTTTCGCCGAGGCGGGAGTACAGATCTCCGACAGTGTTGGTAACCGTCAGATCCTTGGTGTCGTGCTTGAGGATTTTTTCGTACTCGGAGATGGCATTCTGCAGTTTGCCCTGTTGGACATACTTCTCCGCATTGCTTAGGACCTTCTGTTTGTTGAAGCCAAACAACGCCATAAGAGTGCGAACTCCAGACCTGGTTAACCGAACCCACCGAACGTCCCGGGCACAGCTCCCGGCTACAGACCGCGAGGGTCATCTCACATATCGGCAGATGGCCGACCGGACAAGGCCAATTGTACGTCTGGACGTCATGAATCGCATGGTTACCAAGGGTTACCAAAAGGGAGTGTACGAAAGGGTTACTAAGGGAACCGGAGGTTAGTGTGCCCCTGTGTAGGGGGGATTGCGGGTACAAGCGACGTAAGTCACAGCCCGCCAGTCTCCTTTTGCAGTACCCTTAGGGTCTGAAATGCCACATCGTTTATTGATCTCATTCGCTTTGGCTGCGATTGCCCTGGTCGCCCCCGCGCTTTCCGAATCTCGACCCTCTTCCGGGCAGCAGCCTCCGCCTGCCCCAACCGCTGGCAGTTCGATACCTGCCACCATCGACGACACCGTTGCGGCCTTCCGCAAGATCATCGTGCTCATGGACGGTGCCAACGCGCTTGACGAGGGCAACCGCGAGCGGGTTCGCACGGCGGGCTGGATTCTTTTTGAAAAGAATCGGGACCGGCTCGAAAAACTGGAAGAAGACCTGCGCCCAGACCTCAGCCAGAAGCACTCGCCCCTGGTCGCGGCTTTTCTGACCCGGCTTGAAACTAATTCCGAGTTTCACGACGCCGACAAGTTGGCCTTCCGCGATCTTCTGGACGGCCTTGCCTCGGTCCCGCCACAGGAGTTTCCCAGCGTTCCGCTGCGCAAAAGGGTTGCCGACGATGTTGCCGCCCTGGAGCAAATCCAGAAGCTCTACCAGAAGGAAATTTCCCAGGTCTTTTCCGGACTGCAAACACGCGGCATGACGGTCCACCGCGAGGCCTGGGAGCACTACGTTGCCTTTTTGAAAACGAAATACAACCGCGAAGAGATTCTTAAAGAGTCTGCATCCCAGCTTCCTCCCGCCGAATCGCGTGGCGGCGCCGCTCCCAAAAGCAAGCTGGAAATCTTCGGTACCGAGCTTCCGATGAAAACCGTCGCTCTGACCTTCGACGACGGCCCGCATCCGCGCTACACCGACCAGGTGCTCGAAGTCCTCAAGAAGTACGGGCTGCACGCCGTGTTCTTCGAAGTCGGCAAGAATCTGGGGACCGCGAACGAAAAAAACGAAGTCACGCTGGGCCCGATCGCTCCCGCCAGTTATCGCATTCTCGAATCCGGCTCAACCCTCGGCAATCACAGCTACAGCCATCCCGTTCTGCCCAGGCTCGATGAAGCCACTCTCAGCAAGGAGATCGATTCCACCAACGCGCTGCTGACTTACATTCTGAAATCGCAGCCCGTCTTGTTCCGTCCGCCGTATGGCGCGGCGAACGCGAACATTCTCGCCAGGATCCAGGCGCAGAACATGAAGACGGTCATCTGGAATGTCGACTCCGAGGACTGGGCCGATCCGGTGCCGAATTCCGTCGCGCAGCGCGTCCTCACACAAGTTGAAAAGGCGCAACGCGGAATTGTTCTGTTTCACGACATTCACAAAGTGGGTCTCGAAGCACTCCCCATCGTCATCGAGACTCTGCAGGCGGATGGATACAAGTTCGTTTCGTGGAATGGCACGGCGTTTGGGCCTTCCGAAACACGCGGCGGCCAGACGGAAGTTGCAGCCGCTCCCGCTGCTGTGCAGCCTTATCGCGAAAGCTGGGCGGCGATTATCGGCATCGATGACTACACGAACTGGCAAAAGCTGCAATATGCGGCTCACGACGCGCTCGGGGTCAAGGACCTGCTGGTTCAGAAGTACAGCTTCAAGCCGGACCAAATTTTCACGTTGCTGAATGGCGAGGCCACACGGCAGAACATCCTTTCGCTTCTCGGCGACAAGTTTGCTGACTCCAAGATGGTGCAGCGCGAGGATCGCGTAGTCGTCTTTTACGCCGGTCATGGAGCAACGCGCAAGCTCGCCTCGGGCCGCGAACTGGGCTACATCATTCCCGTTGACGCGGATCTGACGAACTACGAAGGCAGCGCCATCTCCATGACGAATTTCCAGGATATTTCCGAGGCGATTCCCGCCAAGCATGTGCTTTTTGTCATGGACTCCTGCTACAGCGGGCTTGCGCTGACGCGCGGCGGCGGAGCGCCGCCGTCGCAGAACTATCTCAACGAGATTTCCCGCCGCGAAGCGCGCCAGATGTTCACCGCCGGCGGCGCCGACCAGCAAGTCGCCGACAATGGCCCCAACGGGCACTCGGTCTTTACCTGGACGTTGCTGCAGGGTCTCGACGGCCGTGCCGATTTGAATGGCGACGGAGTGATTACCGCGACCGAGCTGGCCGCTTATGTCGCGCCAGCAGTATCGGCACTGTCTCATCAAACGCCGGCTTTCGGAAATCTGCCCGGCACCGAGGGTGGCGACTTCATTTTCGATCTGAAGCACGAGACTGAATTTCTCAACCAGGACTCCACCCAGCTCGGCGATGACGCGATCAAAGTGAACGCCGAGCTGGAAAAACTTCGCGCCCAGATGCGCGCGGAACAGCGCAAGAATGAAGAGCTCCGCAAAAAGCTGGAAACGGCAGAGGCTCAGTTGAAGCAAGGCTCGCAGCCCGGCACAGGGACTCCGTCTTCGGCAGCCGCAGCTGGCGCAACGGCTCCGACCAGCGCCAGCCAAAGTCCCGCAGTCGCAGTCCCCCCCGATCCCGCCGCGCTCGCCAACGACGAGGGCATGCGGCTGTATAAGGAAAAGCGCTACGCCGAAGCGGCCGCGAAATTCACAGAAGCTGCCAGCCTTCAGCCGGCCAATGCTCTGTTCCCCAACAACGCCGGTTTCGCTTATTACCGTATGGGACAGTTTGCCGACGCCGCGCAGTGGTTTCAGAAAGCGATCTCACTGGACCCCAAGCGGGCCGTTGCCTATCTGAACCTCGGGGACGCCTATTTAGATCAACGAAAGAAAGCCGAGGCCAAGGACGCGTACGAGAAATACCTGGCCCTGGCTCCAAACTCGAGGTCCGCGCCAGCAGTTCGCGAAAAACTGAAGTCCCTGCCATAGGGCAGATCTTGATGCAATGAACCAGAGCCGCTGCTTAGGTCTAGTGGGTGGGCTTGGAGTCGGAGCCACCATTCATTACTACGAGAAGCTGGCGAAGGCGCATGAAGCACAAGGCCGCGCACTGAACATCGTGATTACCCATGCGGAAACACCTCGAGTCTTCGAATACGTGCAGGCAAATGATCGCGATGGCCTGGCCGAATATCTGAACGGTTACATCCGCCGGATGAAGGCGGCCGGAGCTGAGGTTGCCGCCATCCCCGCGGTCACACCGTATTTCTGCGTACGCGAACTCGTCGCCACTTCTCCGTTGCCGGTTGTAAATATATTCGACCCAATACGCCAGGAACTTGCTGCGCGCCATGCCCGTCGGGTAGCGCTCTTCGGCACGCGATTCGTCATGGATTCGGCGCTTTTCGGCGAACTCGACGACGTCGAGATCGTTCGTTGGCGGCAGGACGAAGGGGACTTCATTCACAACACATACGTGAAACTCGCTCGCACCGGGATAGGCACTGAAACGCAGCACACGGACCTGACGGCTCTGGCCCAGGCCATGTTGAGACGCGATGCAGTCGATGCGTTTATTCTGGCGGGAACTGACCTTTCTCTGATTTTCAATGAAAGCAACACTGGTTTTCCATGCGTTGACTGCGCGGAGCTGCACTTGCGGGCGATCCTGACGGAATTGATGGGTGAAACACCGCTCACTTCGCCGTGAAAATCTCCATGCGAATCGGTGCTCTTCAGAGTCTGGCGGTCAGTTTCCCGGGCGTTGACCCTACTCCGGGTCTCCAGGCATCGATTCGCTTCTGGAGACCGTATCGAAACCGCTCAGCGACTCGATCCGGATGCGGAAGAACAGCGACGCAATCAAGTCGTCGCCGGATCTGAGTTGGCGCTCTGCGAGGGCATTCAGCCACCAGCGATGTGGTTTGTCAAGCAACTTACGCGCGTGAGCGCGCTCGATTTCGAACTGCGGCTCCCGCAATTCCTGATAAGCTCCGCTGGCGATCACGCTCACCCACTCGGAATGGCTGTTGATCTCGTCTACTTGCACACAGACCTTTGGATTCGAGCGCATCCACTCGATTTTTTGTCCCAAGGTCGAGAAAGAGTAGAGGTAGTCTCCCTCATAAGCAAAGTTGATAGGCACGACGTACGGCTGATTGTCGAGGGAACACCCCAGCCGTCCGAACGAAGTGCGGGACAAAAACGCGCGGCATTCATTTTCTGGCATTTCCTTGATTGCCATGACTCTAATCCTAACTCTCCCGCGAAATCCTTGCCGATTCAACCCACGAAATTCGTAATATGTATGCGTTATATTTCGATTCGAAGGGGCGGTGTATTTTTCCGGGATCGATATCCGCTTGAGTAGGATATCGTCTTCACAACCTGGGAGGCTTATGACTTGGATTCGAACGGTGAAATGGGACGAGGCTGACGAGAAACTGCGCAAGGCCATCGAGGGCGAGAAGCTGTTTTATCCGAAGGAGTATGGCGAGCCGGTGCATCCGGACCCGTCGGGGGCTTCGTCGATTGTGGGGTCGCATACGCTGATTCCCGAGGCGCTGTATCACGCGTTCGCCACGTTTGGGTCGCTGATGTCGCCGGAGTTGCCGCTGGAGCGGCGGCAGCACGAGATGATCGCCACCATGGTCTCGGTGACCAACCGGTGCGTGTATTGAATCGAGTCACACGCAGAGTTTCTGCGCAGGGTGACGCTGGATAAGGGGCTGGTCGAAGCACTGGAGAAGGACTACACCACCGCGCCGATCTCCGCTCAGGACCGCGTGATGCTCGACTACGTGGTCAAGCTAACCAAGGACGCGACTAAGGTTTGGAAGGATGATATCGAGCGATTGCGGGCGGTGGGATTTGATGATCGTGGGATCCTGCAGATCACGCTGATCGCGTCGTGGTTCAACTACATCAATCGCGTGGCGGACGCGC
>Ga0075030_100001812_pt1 | contig 19273 bp, 17 predicted proteins | sample LitLauG_LLR_2012_FD_71393 | JGI IMG/M metagenome (GOLD analysis project Ga0075030, IMG submission 71393) | Freshwater sediment microbial communities from Pennsylvania, USA - Little Laurel Run_MetaG_LLR_2012 | ecosystem: Environmental > Aquatic > Freshwater > Creek > Sediment | place: USA...
AAGGATCTTCTTGCCCAGACGGTCAGCGCGTTCCACGACAGCGATGTGTCGTCCGCGCTTGCCGGCTTCGATGGCGCACATCAGGCCCGCCGCGCCGCCACCGAGAATCAATGCGTCAAAAGAATGGATCACGGGAATCACAGATAGAACAGGCTTAGTCGCGGCAGGGAATATTTTTCGAGCAGGCGTTTGTGAACGTATTGTTTGTGCAGTTGATCGATTTGAGCACCGGACATTTTCCGGCGGTAAGGAGCGAGGTCATGGTCCGCTTCAGTCCGCACCGTGATGATCTCTTCGTCAGGAGTCGACGCCAGGAGCGCGGCGAAGAGCTTTTCTTCCAGCACTGTGAGGCGTCGCTCCAGTTGTTCTAAATTCGCCGACGGTTTCTTTGTTGTTTCGTCGGCGAGGCGGCGCAGGGTTGTCGCAGCGTCTAAGGCAACGGCATGGACAGACACTCCGGGTCCGTGTGGCAATTTCGCCCCTTGCAGCAATTCCGCATTGTGACGCAGGAAGTCCACCACCCTCTCAGGCTCGAACCCCTGTCCAGCGCGAGATTTCGTGGATGCCGCCGCCGCTTCAATTACCGCTCCCACAGCCGCTTCCTTCATATCTTCCGCGGCGGCCAAGACCGCTTGTGAGCAATATGCCAGGCTATTCACTTTTTGTGTTTTCGAGGGGCGCTGTTCGTAGCTGTCAAATGCCGCATCAATTCCGCGCAGCACGGCATCGAGTGGAATGCCAGCGTCCTTCCAGGTTTCAATCAACGCCCAGTCGAGCGTCGAGAGCAACAGGCCTCCGGCACGGCGGCGCAAAAAGTGATCTTCGACCTCGGTGAAATAGTTGAAATAGTTTTCCACGGTGGGTCAGCGTGCAGAACGCGGCGGACCCGCCGCCGCCCCGGCGTCATTCTTTGCTTTTGATTGTGGCGCCGGTGTCGCCAGCGACTTCGAGTTAGCTTTGGGCGCGGTTTTCGGCGCGGTGGATTCCCGTCGAGTGGCCGCATTTCGTTCCCATATGATGCGCAGGCCTTCGAGAGTAAGAAAATCGTCCACCTGCTTGATGTACTTCGATCCGATGCCGATCATAGGCCCCAGGCCGCCCGTCGCGATGACGTGCGTCTCCTGGCCCAGTTCCGTCAGCAAGAGTTCGAGGATTCCATCCACCAGGCCGAGGTAGCCGTAATAGAGCCCGGACTGCAGGCTGCCCACCGTGTTTGATCCGATGACCCGCGCGGGCTTCCGGATCTCGACACGCGGCAAGCGCGCGGTACGCTCGAAGAGAGCGTCGGCGGATATGCCGATCCCCGGGCAGATCACTCCTCCCAGATACTCCCCCTTGGTCGACACGCAGTCGAACGTGGTCGCCGTGCCGAAGTCCACAATCACGCACGGCCCGCCATATTTTTCGAATGCGGCGACCGCGTTGACGATGCGGTCAGCGCCTACCTCCGCGGGGTTGTCGTAGTGCACCGGCATGCCCGTTTTGACTCCTGGCTCGATGAAGAGCGGGCGCAAATTGAAATAGCGTTCGCAGACCTGACGCAGCACCGGATCGAGCGGCGGCACGACCGAAGAAATCACAATACCGTGGATTGCGCGGGCTTCCAGACCCGCCATGGAAAACAGGTTGCGGAACAAGACTCCGTATTCGTCCACCGTGCTTGTCCGCGACGTGGCGACGCGCCAGTTGGCCAAAAGGCGCTCGTAGCGGGGAGACTCGTCATCCGCCTCTCCGCCAGGATGCACCTTTGCCACACGGGCAAACACGCCCAGCACCGTATTTGTATTGCCGACGTCGAGAACGAAGAGCATGGCTCAGAATTGTATGGGAGCACTCAGGATTCATTCAGCACAGTCTGAGAGGACTGAATGCTGAGTGCTGAATGCTCTATTTCTCCCGCACCGTTCCGCTCAGAATCGTTCGCAGGCCCTTCCCAGTGCGCACCTGCAAGAACCCGCGCGAATCAAGGCCTTCGGTAACTCCCTCGATGGTCGCGCCGTTCTCGTCGACGCGTACATGTTTTCCCAGCGTCCACGACGATCGCTCTGCAAACCGCTGCAGGACCGATTCCCGCGCGTCGGGATCTTCGACCAGTTGACGATACTCACGGTCTAGTGATTTTAACAAAGCGCCCCCGAGTTCAACCCGCGACCACTCGCTTCCGGTCACCAGGCGCAGTGAGGTCGCAACGAATTCTCTGGGGAAACTCGCCTGATTCACATTGATGCCGATGCCGACCACGATGTGACGCACGCGCGTCGCCTCGGCGTTCATCTCGGCGAGGATGCCGCAAAGTTTCTTGCCGTCAAGCAGAACGTCGTTGGGCCATTTCAGATCGACGTTCACTCTCGAATCGACTTGCTGAATGGCCGCTTGCACCGCGAGTCCGGCCGCGAGGGAGAGCACGAGCACTTCGGACGGCGGCAAGTCCGGGCGCAGAATAACCGAACAATAAATACCCGCGGATCGCGCCGACTGCCACGAATTGGATCCACGACCGCGTCCGGCGGTTTGCTCTTCGCCCAGGAAGACGGTGCCTTCCGGAGCGCCCTCGGCCGCAGCCGCCATGGCTGCGGTATTCGTCGATCCAATCTTATAGAAGTGATGAAGATGGCCGTCGAAGATCGTGCCACGCAGCAGCGGCCGGAGAATCTCGGGCAAAAGCAAGTCCGGAACCGAACGAAGTTGATAGCCTGTCGCAGAGTGTCCGGCCACATCGACACCCAAACCGCGCAGTTGCTGAATCAGCCGCCAAACCTCTGAGCGGGTGGAGGAAATTTCCTGCGCAATCTTGGTGCCGCTCACGACCACCGTGGCGTGTTCCATCAGCAAACGCACAATGCGGCCGAGACGAACATCGGTAGCTTGATGCTCAATTGGCGCAGACCTGCCCTGAGCGATAGTCGTAGGCGTCCCCACCCGCGATGGTTTGCGCTTTCGATTTGTCGCAGTTTTTCTGATGCGGAGATTATGCGCGAATCTCCGCCAAACGACAAACACCACGTGCTATTGAGCAGTCTCAGTAAAGGTCACGACCGGATGCCCGAGCGCATACTGGCCCTCCGCTGTCACATGGACGATTCCCGGCGTCGCAGGCAGGGTCAACACAACCGTTGCCTTCCCTGAAGAATTGGTGGTGACAGTGCGACTGGACAGCGACCCTGCGTTCGTAGTGAACAGAATCGTCCCTCCCCCTGCGCTCCCGCCCGACTGCCCGGGGTTAAGCGTGACCGAGAGATTCAACTTGCTCCCCACTGCACCCTTCTGGTTGTCACCTGTCTTGGTTAGCGACGCCGAAGGATTCCCCACTAGAATCCAACCGCTCTGCGATTGCGCGGCACCTGTGGTATCTGTGCTCGAAACGGAGTAGTGATAGAACCCCGGCGTGGTGCCCGCGGTCACCGTGATGCTGCCGTTCTGGCCCGGGCTGAGCGTGGGTTGCGTGACGGTCACCTTAATGCCGCTGTCGGACTGCGCGGCACCCAAAGTAACGGTTGCCGTGCCGGTCGTGATCTTCGGGTGCAAGGTGACTTGCTTGCCGGCCGCGACCATCGTTGTGTCAGGATTCAAGTCCCACTCAGCGCCGGGCAACTGCGACGTGCCAGTCACTACAAGAAGCGTAGCGGTGTAAGAAGCGAAGTTCATCGTCGAAGACCATACATTCGGCTTCGAAGCGACGATTTTGGTGGGACTCGTCGAGGCCAGTGTGTACGAAGTCACCTGTGACGGCGTGAACCCAGTGACCGCGAACTGCGCCTGAACCGTTTTCGCAGGATCCTTGTTCAATACCAGCATGGTGAGAGTCTTGCCGGTGGAATTGAGCGCGGCGTAGCTGCTGAACAGATTGGGATCGCCGTTGTTCGTGTCCGACACAGAAGTCGTGGCGAATCTGTCATGCAGGCCGTCATAGTTGGTGAAAAGTTTCAGGGCAAGGTAATTCGGATTCGCCGGATCAGGCGCAACCCACCGCGACGCCAGATAGACGCGCTCGCGGCCCAGGATGCCATAGGCGTCCGCATCACCCAATGCAGTCGAAAAATCCGATTCCCCGGCAAAAGCTGCGCTCCACTCGGTAAAGCTGACCGGAGTTCCTGGATAAATCATGTTCGCCATTGCCCGGATGCGCGGAATACGGAAAGGAATCGTCTTGTTGGGCTGAATGAACGTCGCCCAGTTCTGGTTGATCGAACCAGACTCGCTTACGTATGTCGGATCCCAGTAATCGCGATAAATCCGCGCGGCGAGCGCCTGCTTCTGCGTCTGCGTCCAAGTCGAGGTGTCGGGGCTATCGGGGTACGCGTGAACGTCGAAGACATCAACGGATCGCTTTCCCGCGATCTTGTCCCGCCAGTAGATCTCGTTGAGCCACCAGGGAAGGAGGTCGACCCCGGCATGCGCGCTCTTGTCGTTGTTATTGGCGCCATTCCAGTAAAACCACCAGCAGCAGCTCACCGGACCAAAGCGAATCGCCTTCGAGTCCCACCCTTTTAACGCGCGCCCCTCGGCAAGAAATGTGTCGCGCATTTCGTTGTAGGCGGTCGCCGCGGGATGAACGTCACGGTGGGTACCACCCCAGATGTCGATCTCGTTATCCATATTGTAGAAATGCGGGGCCGTGCCGAACGCCGCGGCCAGGGCAGCCGTCCACTGATTGCGATACACGCTGCCCGGTGGATCGCTTGTTCCGGGCTGATCGAGCAAGCGCACGTTGGCATCCTTAGGATTGGCGGTCAGGGTCGTGCTGCAATCCGTTTTCAGTCCGTTACCTGCGTCCGTGTTGTAGGGATCAACCCCACACTGCGAGCCGAACTTGGCAACCGAGAAGCTCCAGTGCCCGTTGCCCCCGCCCTCCGCGCTCTTTGCCACCCACGGCAGCATCACCATCGTCATCAACGGATGGCTGCCCGCGGTTTTAACATCCTGGATGAACTTGGCCGAATCCGCGTCGCCGATTTCTGAATAGTTGAAATCCTCGAAGTACCAATCATTGGCCGCGTTGATGGTGAAGAGTTTCCAGTTGTAGCGTGAGGTCGAGTTGCCGCCCCAGCGTACAACGGTGAGACCGCTATCGGTGATCGTGGCCGCATCCTTTGGATAGGCCCCGCCGTACGCGAAGGAACTGATCGGGTGCCGGTTGCCGAACACATCAACCGCCACATCGACCGTGACAGTAGAAGCGGGAGCTTCCGAGATGCCTGAGCTGGAATCGTGTCCGGCGCCCAAGGAGTAGTTTGCAGCGAACGCGACAAGGCAAAGAACCGCGGCTGGGCGAAACAGGGAACTCATGAGGAAGGGCCTCCGTTGCGACCAATGTAGCGTGTTCCATGGGCCCCCGTGTAACTCAGAAGTACGACGGGAACACAGTGTGGGTCACGATGTGTGAGTGTCCGGCGGGACCGGGCGGAACTGGCTGCGAGTACGCTAGGCTCTGTGTTCTGTCAACCAGCAGAAAACTGAAAAGACCGGGAAGAGCGTGCGGAAGGGCGCCAGACTGGTGCGCCGTTCCTTATGCAGTTCCGGCCGGTCATCTTGACGATGGCTTGGAGAGTTCCCCAGCCGGCATTTGAAACTGCTCGCTCCACCCTGTATAACTTGGGACGGAACGCCTTGCCCGACGCCGCTTCCAACTCGGCCCCTGCGCCCAGGCCGCGCCGCTGGACCATTTTCGCTGCCGGCTTTCTACTCCTCGCACTCGCCCTGGTGGTCATCTACACCAGCCGTAGTGCTTTCCTCAGTCCCCTGGCGGTCGTCGTCGTCGCTGCCATCGGCCTCGCAGCGCTGCTGTTGCAACTGCGTCTGCGCAGAGACGTCGGCGTCGCCGTCCGCGCACCATTGGGGCTCAACGTATTGGGACTTATCTTTGCGGTCGCGGCCATCTTCGCCGACGTGCTCCACTTCAGCGCAGGGCTGCTGCAAGTCGCCGCTCTGGGAGCTGTGGTTTGTTTCGCCATCAGCGGCATCGTGGTGCTTCACGCACTCCGCAAGTCGCGTCTGTAAGGGAACAGGGGCGGCTTCGGCTAAGCCAACCAGCACTTGCGGACCGTCTATCGGCAATCGCCGCCCTACCGCTTGAACTCTACCGCCACGGTTGTTTCCACTACCGCGGGCTCACCGTTCACCCGATAAGGCTCGAACTTCCACCACCGCAGCGCGTCCATCGCCGCCCGCACCAACACATCCGGCCCATTAAGCGCCCGCATACTCGCCACGGACCCGTCCCGGCCTATCACAATATCGAGCGCGATGACCCCCTGCAGGTTTGCCCTCCGCGCCTCCGCGGGATACACAGGCTCGACCCGATGGATCAGCAGCTTCTCCATCACCTCCGCCGGGACCTGTGCTTGCGGCTTCTCTGTTGCGGCTGCCTGTTCGGTCTTGAGGCCAGACTCCAACTCTTCCCATCCCCGGTTCCACTTCCACCACAACACGCCTGTGCCCACGGCCGCGAAAACAAGAAGGACAAGACCGATGACCCATCCCAACCAGCGCCGCTTCTTTGGCAATTTCTCCGGCCCACCGTTGTCTGCGGCGTCGTTGCCTTCACCTGTCGGTACTGCATCCCTTTTTTTCTTTTCCGATTTCCCGCCTGCAAGTTTGGGACTCACCCTGACCTCTGCTTTGGTCTCGCTGGCGAAATCTCGAATCGCAGCTTGCTGTGCCGCCGACAGCCCGACAAACTCAAGCCCGCAGCGCAGTTTGTCCTGATATCGAACTGTCGCCCGCGTACGCAACGGATCGCTCATCCAGGGCAGCTGCACCTCAATCGCGACGGCCTCACCCGGCATCAGTTCACCCGCCAACATGGCCGCGATCCCGCGCTCGCACACGTCGACCGCTCGCCCCGGTACGGTGTCCGGAACACCGGAGCGGAGCACAGTAACATCCAGCGGCGCGCGCAAGTCAAACCGCGCCCCCCGCCTCCGCGACGGCCCGTTCCAACTTGACGCCTGTGTTCCCGCTGCCATTCGGTCCCTTTTCATCTTCCAGGTTGTCATTCCCTATCGGTTCTCGGGAGATGTTGTCATTCCGAGCAAAGCGAGGAACCTGCTTTTGCTCGTGTGGGTCCGGGCTCAGACCCGGACAGGCCGAGCAAAGCTCGGCTGGCTTTTGCCTGTGCCGGCACGAAGGCGAAACAACTCCGTCTGGCCCCAGCCACCACTACCGCCGCAATTCCGCGATCTCGCTTCCGCGCGCAAACAACACCACGCTCGCCATCCCGATAAACAACCCGTGCTCCACGACTCCCGGCATCTCGCTCAACTGGCGCGAAAGCGAATCGGCGTCCCGGATCTCGCCAAACCGGCAGTCCAGAATGTGATTATCCTCGTCGGTCAAATAAGGCTTCCCGGCGTTGTCAGTTCTGAGGCGCACCTCCGCCCCCAGCGCCGCAATCCGCTTTGCCACCAGCGCCTGCGCGAACTTGATCACCTCCACTGGCAGCGGAAACTTTCCCAGCATCGGCACCTGCTTCGACGCATCCGCCACAATGACAAGCTGCTTGGTGGCCGAAGCCACGATCTTCTCTCGCAGCAACGCCCCGCCACCACCTTTGATCAGCCGCAGCTGTGGATCAACCTCATCCGCTCCATCCACCGTAACACCGATCTCCTGGCATTCGTCCAGCGTGGTCAGCGGAATCCCCAAACTCTGCGCCAGTTCCCGCGATCGGTCCGAAGTCGGAATCCCCCGAATTCGCAGTCCTTTCTTCACCTGCTCGCCCAGCAGCTTGATGAAGTACGCCGCTGTCGATCCCGTGCCCAGGCCTACGACCTGTCCGTCTTTTACGAACTGCAAGCTAGCCCGCGCCGCCGCCTCTTTTTCCTGATCATTCGCCATAGTTTTTCGTGTGGGTCCGGGTCTCAGACCCGGACAGGCCGAGCAAAACTCGGCTCTGCGCTCGCAGTGCCCTCACCCCACGCTCTTCTCGATGTAAATCAAATAGGCCGCCAACGCCAGCCCAAATAACACAGTCAAAACCGTGACCAGATCGAGCACAAATCCCGCCGGCTCAAACGTCCCCTCATCCAGCCGTACCCGTGTCTTCCGATAGCGCACGAGCCCCGCGATCACCAGCACCACGCCCAGGACGATCGAACTCGCTCCCATCCAGACGGAGATCCCGCTCCTGTGTACCGGGTGCCCCTGAAGCGCCGTCAACTGCCGCAGAGCAATCGATAACCTCCCGATCGCAAATCCGAACACCACAATGGCCGCGCCCGTTCGCACCCAGGCCAGAAACGTCCGCTCATTCGCCAGATGATCGCGCGCCCGGTTGGGATTTGTGGTCTCCGTCACGGTCTCTCCCGCTGCGGGTGCCCCATTTCTCGCGCGTTCTTTGCGCGAGAAGTCAGGATTTCCATTATTCCACAGCCTTTTCGATCAACGCTCCCGCACCCGCAAGATTCTTGATCAACTCTACCGGCACGCCATGGCGCTCCTGCAGATACTCGGGGCTGTTGTAGGTGACCCAGACTTCGCCCTCCGCGTCCTCAGCAACAAGTGCTTTCATTGGCAGATCAATGGCCAGGTTCGGAGCCGCCACCATCAGCGGCGTTCCTGCCTTCGGACTGCCGAAAACCAGCACCTTTGTCGGCCTCATCTTCAACCCGACCTTCTCCGCCTCGCCACTGTGGTCCACGAGGGCAAAGACCTGGAGGCCCTTCCCCGCAAAGGCCGCCCGCAGCCGCCGCACCGTCTCGTCCACGGAATGCCGGCTCCGCACCAGAACCAGCCCGAAGTTTTTCCCCATCACAATAACCTCCAAGAGTGGATTCACACCCAGGAATCTTTGACCAAGGCCCCGCCGCAGTAGTCGCTGATTTTCTTAGCGGCCTTTGCGGCTTGTCTTAGCGCCCTTGGCGGTTCTAGCCTTGGCCGGGCTGGCGCAGTTGCGACGAGTCCTGAGGTTCCCAAGCATCATCCGACCTCGACGAGGCCATAAGTATGCTGCCACCGCGCCCGCATCTGCACCAGAGCACGGCTGATTTCTTCCGACGAAATCTCGGCGTTCGGCTCCGCGAGCACAGCCGCGGCTTCGCGCTTGGCGGCTTCAAGCAGTTGGGCATCGCGAATGATGTTGGCGACGCGGAAGCTGGGCAGCCCCGCCTGGCGCGTGCCAAAAAACTCGCCCGGACCGCGGAGTTCAAGGTCGAGTTCGGCAATCTGAAATCCGTCGTTGGTCCGCACCATCGCGTCGAGTCGCCGCTGACCCTCTTCGGTGACCTTGCCCCCGGTCATCAGAACGCAATACGACTTGGCGGCGCCGCGTCCGATGCGCCCGCGCAACTGGTGCAACTGGGCGAGGCCAAAGCGCTCGGCATGTTCGATGACCATGACGGTGGCGTTGGGCACGTCCACCCCGACCTCGATGACCGTGGTCGCGACCAGAATCTGTAGCTCACCCTTCTGGAACATGCGCATGACCTGTTCCTTCAATTCGGTGTCGAGACGCCCGTGCAGCAGGCCAACTTTAAGGTCAGCAAAGATGCGACCGCTCAGTTCGCGGTACATCTTGATCGCTGCCTTGAGTTCGCTTTCCTCGTTTTCGGAAATCACGGGATAGACCACGTAGGCCTGATGCCCAGCCGTCACCTGCTTGCGCACAAACTCCCACACTTTGGGTGACTGATCGTCCGCGACACAACGCGTGACGATCGGCGTACGCCCCGGCGGAAGTTCGTCCAGCACACTGAGATCGAGATCGCCATAAAGCGTGAGCGCCAGCGTGCGCGGGATAGGCGTCGCAGTCATAACCAGAACGTCAGGCTCGGGAGGAGCCGCACGGCCTGTGTGGGGCCGGGTCCCTTCGGCTCCGCTCAGGGCGGGCTCTGACCCGGCCATGCCGAGCGCAGCTCGGCTGCTCTCGTCCCCCTCCGACGACTTCTTCATCAGCTTCAGCCGCTGCATCACCCCAAACCGATGCTGCTCATCCACAATGACCAGCCCCAACTTGCCAAACTCGACGTTCTCTTCCAGCAGCGCATGCGTGCCGATGACCAACTGCGCATTCCCCTGCGCGATGTGCCGCCGAATCTCCCGCTTGCGGTCCGGCTCGAGCGAGCCGGTGAGCAAGACAATCCGGTACCCGGCATTCTCCAGAATCCTTCGCGCCAAAAAGTAATGCTGCTGTGCCAGAATCTCAGTCGGCGCCATCAGCGCGACCTGGCACCCATTCTCGATGGCGATGATCGCCGCCTCGAAGCCCACAATCGTCTTGCCCGACCCCACGTCCCCCTGCAGCAAACGTCGCATGGGATAAGGCTTCTCCATGTCTGCAGCGATCTCCTTCAGCACCCGCTTTTGAGCCGCCGTGGGATGAAACGGCAGAATCTTTCTGATCGCCGCCCGTACCCGATCGTCGAGCTGAAACGCAATCCCCGTCTGCGCCTTCTGATCGCGACGCTTCAGCTCCAGGCCCAGTTCGACGAAGAACAATTCGTCGAAGATCAGCCGGATGTGGGCCGGCGTTCGCAAGGCCTGTAAGTCCTTAAGACTCTCGCCTGGCTCGGGCCAATGCACATTCCACAATGCCCCCCGTGGCGACACCAGCCCCATGCGGCCGCGCACGGCTGCCGGAATCGGCTCCGGCAAATCCGGCGTCAGATTGTCGAGCGCCGTGCGAATCGCCTTGCGAAACCACCGAGGCGTCAGCCGTCCCTGCCCGGCCGATTCGTAGATGGGAACGATGCGGCCGACCTCCAACGACTCGGCCGCCTTCTTCTCGGCGCCGTTGTCGCTGCCGTCGCTCGGATCTCCTAGAATTTCGAACTGTGGCTGGATGATCTGCAGTTCGCGGCTACGCTGGTCTTCCTCGATCTTCCCGTACAACGCGATCATCTGCCCCGGCTTGAATTTGTCCTGCAGGTAGGTGGCATGAAACCAGAGACAGCGGAGGCGCGCGCGACCCTGACCAACGGTGAGCTGAAAAATCGGCATGCGGCGCGTGCGGAAAAGCCCCGAATTGCGTACTTCCGCGATCACGGTCGCCATCTCGCCCGGCCGCAACTCCGCAATCCCGCGCGGGTTCAGCCGGTCCTCATACCGAAATGGCAGATAGTGGAGCAGGTCCCCGACCGTGTGGATCCCCTTCGCCCCGAGCACCTCCCCGATGCGCGGACCCACGCCCTTCACATACTGCACCGGAGTGGAGAGTTCGAGCATGCGCTATGATTCCGTGGGTGTCGCGGAGAGAGACGCGGCACAAAGAATGGTAGCAGGAGCTAATGGTGGCCGCAGGCGGACTCCCCAATCTGGTAGCGGAGCAAAGTCAGAAAGCTGGACTCGTTCAGGGGCGACCCTGCGATGCTGCCAATTGGCGCCCCCCGATCCCGCCAAAGCCGGGCAGTACAAAGCGGTGGGGCGAGTTGCGCAAGATGCAAGAAGAAAGAGCGCGGACTCAAAACCACCGGGTGCCGGAACTACCGCCCCTGGCGTGAATTGACAATGAATCTTGTTTTGTGAGGTGCAGCGTTGGGAAAATACGGCCTAGTTGACCGCCGCACGTTCGTAAAGACAGCCGTCGCCACGGCGGCCTCTGTGGTGTTACCGCGAGCGTTGAATGCACGGTTACCTTCGCTCCCTTCTCGAGAAGCGGGCTTGTCGCTTCTCGGAAATCGATTTCTCTCGCATGTCTCTCTGGTTCGGGTGAATCAGATCGAAGTCAGTCCAGATCGATCCATCGGCGAGGACGAATCCGCTGATAATACGGTTGAAAAGGTTCGCGCCAGACGCGACGCATTCTCCAAAGGCTGCCCTGATGGACGAATGACCTGGGGTCTTACCTGGCTCGCGCTCACCGATCCGCGACAACAGTATAAAGAGGTTCGGCGTCTGCTTGCGCAGTATCACGACCGACATAGCGACGAAATTACTTTCAACCCGGGCGGTTATTTCGCGCCGATGTACAACACACGCGAGAACATCCGGCGCAATATCCACGAAGCCCTGAAGCTCCTATCAGACATGGTGGGCGGGGGATATCGTCCGCAGAGCATTGTTGCCGGCTTCATGGACGCGGAAAATCAGAGGCTGTTGGCAAGTGACGAGGGAATCCACGTATGCCAGGGGCAGATTTGGAGCCAGCACGCCATCGACAATGGCGACGGCGATGGTGGGATCAGCTATCCCTACTATCCGAGCCGCGAGCATTATCTGAAACCGGCACAGGGGAAGAACGATTTTATCGATTGTGTGTGCCTCGATGGCTGGACCTGCGACTTTCTGGCCGCTCGCCGCAATGGCTTTGAGGGTGGCTTCAACAGCCGTATGGGTGTGGGCCCGATTGAAACGGTCGGTAATCTGGGAACGGAGCGCGGCCGCAAGGAGATGCTCGATACAACGGCTACGCACTTCGACACCGGTTTGAGTCTTAACGGATTTGCCTGGGTCACTGCGATTTGGGAAGTATCGATCGGCCACCACGAAGACCTCACTTATTGGCTTGAACAAGTCCTAAATCGCTGGCCGGGCACGAAAGTTATTACTGAAGGGGAGTTTGGCCTGACGTGGCGCGAGCACTACAAGGACAACTCGAAGATCGACTATCGCTTCGTCCAGCGTGGAACGGGCGCTCCCGGATCAGAAAAGGGCAAGGAAATACGCTGGTTCATGAACAAAGAGTTTCGCCTGGCACTTTTGCGCGACCTAGAGGCAAACGGTAGAGAGGAAGTGATCGATTTCACCCGCTATGACATGCCGGCCCATGAGCCACAGGGGCTAGAACGAGAGTGGAGCCTCATGAATGTCATGAATCAGAAAAACACTCGGCCGGGCGATAAACCGAAACCATTACCGCAACTGCCGCCCGAGGATCAACAGCTTATTTTCAGCCGATACCCTAAACTGAGGACGACCGGGTGATGTTTTCATGAGGCATTTGGCTAAGTTCGATTCTGTTCTTGGCGTTCGTCCCACCCGACGGAGGTTGCGCTCACGAGGGGTGGGAAGCGCCAGTGATGACGCAGTGACCATCGCATGGCTTCAATTGAGGTAATGTCGCCATGGTGCTCGTTGGCCCGGTTCTACAGTTCCACCTGTACCACGAATTACACTAGGCTACCTGGATGGCTGCGGCGAGGCGCGCTGCTGCCCACAATCCCTGCCGAGGTACTCCGGTGTCTAAATCATCGGTGCTGGTCAATTTCATCCAGGCGCTGCTAGCGATCGTGTTGGGCAACGTTGTGTATTTCATCCTCGCCCCGTCTTTTCCGTCCGCGGCCCGCCACCGTCCATTCCAGACCGACCTGGGCCTGCTGGTGGATTTCTGGTTCTGCCTCGTTGCTTATGGTTTGATCCGCACCGCCAGGAAGTGGAGGTAGACACGCGCTTCACCCAACTCACTGAAATCCGGTTACTTTCGGAACCTCGGTAGTTCCCTTTCCCGACCTTACAATCCCCCTACATGCAGAAAATCGCCGTCCTGTACGACGCGGGCCAGGCTGTGCTCTCGACCTTTGATTTGGACGAGGTGCTGAGCCGGATACTGGGCATCGCGCGTGACTTTTTTCATCTGCAGAACGCGGCCATCCTGCTGCTCGACCAGGAGGCCCGGCAGTTGTGTGTGCGTTCCCAGATCGGCTGGGACGACGGTCAGGACAAGTCCTGCCTGGGATGGCATGAAGGCATCACCGGCGCTTCCGTATTGAAGAAGCAGCCTATCTACGTTCCCGAGGTCAGAAAGGACTCGCGCTACGTCTGCCGTGCCCGGTCCACGCGCTCCGAACTGGCGATTCCCCTCATGGTGCGCGACGAGGTCGTCGGAGTGCTGGATTGCCAAAGCGAGCGCCTGGACCATTTTGACCGAGAAACTATTGACCTGCTGACCATGTTTTCAACCCAGGCGTCGATTGCGCTTCAGAATGCGCGACTCTATTCGTTAGAACGACAACGGGCAAGGCAACTCGAAGCCATCAACGCCATCGCGCAACAAAGTACCGCCGTCATCGATCTGGAGGACTTGCTGGCTCGCGTGTGCTCGGAAATTCAGCGTGCGTTTCAAGTGCCGCACGTCTCGCTTTGGTTGCGCGAGGACGGCGACTTGGTGCTGCGTGCGCAGCATGGCCTGCTCACGCCCCTGCTCCCCGCGGGCGGCCGCCTTCCCGGCGAGTGCGAACCCCGCTTACGAGCGTTGGGATCTGGCGAGACCCTCATCGAGAACGATCTGAGCGCCGCCCCGCGGTCCTTCAAGCTGTTTGCCGAGTCTGCCTCGCAGATGAGTATTCCGCTGATTTCGTTTGGGCAGACGCTGGGCGTGCTTGCCCTGCATAGTTCCGAGCGCAACGCGTTTCGCAAGAATGAACTGCAGTCGCTGGAGGCGGTGGCCGATATCTGCGCCAGTTCTATTCAGAACGCCCATTACGTCGAACGCATCCGCAAACTTTCCTATCTCGACGGGCTGACCGGCATCTTCAACCGACGCTACTTCGAGTTACGCATCCAGGAAGAGATTGAGCGCGCCCGACGCTGCCAGGCGGGGATGGCGGTAATCATCGCCGACATCGACCAGTTTAAGAAGTTGAACGACGAATTTGGGCACCTGCTCGGCGATGAGGTACTGCGGCAGGTTTCTTCGCTGTTTCACCAGCAGTTGCGGAAAATTGACGTGGTGTGCCGCTATGGGGGAGAGGAGTTCGCGATACTGCTTACCAACACGACTGCGCAGCATGCGATGGGTGTAGGGGAAAAGTTGCGCAGGGTCGTGGAAGGTTGGCAGTTCCCGGGAGTGCCGCGGACGGTGACGATCAGCGCTGGCGTCGCCGCTTTCCCCGAGCACGGCAACAGCCGCGACGAGTTAGTCCACGCCGCCGATAAAGCGCTGTATGCCGCCAAGCAGGCAGGCCGCAACCTCGTTTGCCTCACCGGGCTCGCCCGCTCGGCCTCACGAAGCCTGTAGCCCGATCCAATCGACCGCTAGAGGTCCATTCTGTACGTCCGCATTACCTGGCGCATCCGGTCCATTTCCATCCTGAGTTTGTGCTCTTCGCTCCTGAGCAGTTTCCGCTGCTGCTCGGCCTGCTTGTGGGCTTCCTCGCGGATCTTTCTCTGCTCGTCGCAGAAGGTCTTCCGCACTTCTTCCGCCGACTTGCGAGCCTGTTCCGCCGCCAGCTCCATCTGCGGCCGCAGCTTGGCGATCTCGGTTTCCAGTTTGCCCAGCTCGATCGCTGACTCGGCACGGATCGTAGGACCGTCTAAGCTTTCTTCCAGCAACTCCCCGGATTCCTTGGCGTGGGGCAGCGTCAGGTTGAGGTTCTGTTCCTTTTTCTCGCGGATTAACCCCACGCTCACGGAATTGCCATTGTGCGATCGTATGGCATGGGTGAAGTCGCTGGTATCGTGGATGGCTTGGTCGTTCACCTTCACGATGACGTCCCCAGCATGGAAACCTGCCTTCTCCGCTCGGCTACCCTTATCCACCGCGCGCACCAGCACTCCATTGCCGTTCTTCACCCCGAAAAACTCGCCCAGCTGCGGCGTAATATTTTCCACCGTCAGACCGCTGCGTGCCGACTGCGTCACCACCACCATGTTGATGGAAGGAATGTCGATATCCGGAAGGTGTACGTCTGGAATTACCATGGGGAAGTCTTTCACCTTAGGGCCGACGAAGGAGAATTCCTTGTGCTTATCGGCCAATTGCACCTTCACTGTCATGGGTTGGCCGTCGCGGCTCAAGCCGAAGAGTACGACGCGCCCGGGCGGAGTCTCGTGGATCATCCGGCGCAACTGCGCCCCGCTTTCAACCGTCGTGCCGTTCATGGTGAGAATGACGTCGTGCTCTTTGATCCCCGCCTTGCCAGCCGGAGCATCCTGGTCGACCATCGTCACCTCGACGCCCTTCTCTTCTTTCAGTTTCAACGCGCTCAAACGCTCGGTGGTGACGTCGGCGATGTCGACCCCGAGATAGGAACTTGTGCCGGCGTCCTCACTGGAGAATGTGAACGACTGCGCCGAAGAATCTGTCGGCCAGTTTTGTGCCGCGTGCGAAAAGCTGAGCAGTAACGGCAACAACACGATGCTGGTCAAAACGTGTTTGCACATAGTCGTGACCTCAAGATTCATTGTTGATGGTTGATTTCTCGATTGTTGATTGAAAAACCGCCTAGGCCAGGGTCTTGGGTCTCAATCAACAATCAAAAATCAACAATCAAAATCGTCGTCAGTGACCGGCGCGCTTAAAGGAAATATCGCCGGTCGACGTGTGCACCTTCAGCGTTGGACCCCCGCCGTTCAGCTTGCCGTCGGCTGTAAACGTCTTCGGCTCCCACTGTCCACCTTCGCTGTGGATGTGAATATCGGGGAACTCAGAAGTGATGCGGTGCCCGTTGGCCAGGTCCACGCTCGCCCAGACGTTGACCGCAACGTCGGAAGCGATATAGACCGTGATATCGCCCGCGCCCGTGTCCAGTTGGGAATCGCGGCGCTCGCCACCCGTATTCACCAACTTCACGGTGATCCCGCCCGCGCCCGTTTCCGCCTGGGCCGAAGGCACGCCGTAAAGTTCGATCCCGCCACCGCCCGTCTGAGCATGAACATGTCCCTTGGCCGACGTCAGATGGATGCTGCCGCCGCCAGTCTCAATCTCCGCCGGACCGCCAATCTCGCTCAAGTCTACGCCACCACCGCCGGTCGAAACCTTCACCTTCCCATTGACTTGGTGCACTTCGATGCTACCGCCGCCTGTTTCAATGATCGCTCCCTGCCCTCCGGAGCGGATCTCGACGCTTCCGCCGCCGGTCTCCGCCACAACCTTACCATTGGCTCGCTTGACCTCAATGGAGCCGCCTCCGGTGTGCAGCCCGAGATCGCCGCTGACCGTACCCACGTCGATCGATCCGCCGCCAGTTTCGGCGTATACGCCTCCGCCGATGTCATCGAGGTGCATGCTGCCGCCGCCGCTCTGCGCTTCCACTTTGCCGGTGAGCCCGGTGGCCTCGACATTACCACCTTCAGTCTCAAGCTTCACCAGCGCCATTTCACGCGGAACCATGACGGCAAACTCCGAGGAACAATGGCGCGGCTGTCTTCCACCCTGCCAGTCTCCTACGATCCACGCCGTGTCGCCCTTCACATAGGCGGTAATCTTGTAATTCTCGAACTGACGACGGGCGTCCTGCTCAGAAGAAGTGCCAAAACGAGTATGAACGACGTAATTGATGCCCTGCTGCTGCCCACCCCGCACAACCACGGAACCCATGTCGACTTTCACCCGCAAGTTCTTCACCGCAGCCAGCGACCCCGTGACCTCCTGACCCCAGGCTCCGCCTTCGCGGGATATATGTGACTCCTGCGCCACGCCCAGCGGCGCAAGCAGGGCCAGCACACTCCCCAGCCCAACGATTTGTAGCGCACGTTTCAAATCTCCCACCTCAATTCTCGCCATCTCTTGCGAATATTCTTCGTTCTGCAATTAGTCTTTCCTCAGACTCTCTTTTACCGCCTTGGGAAGGGCACGGCTTCAGCCGTGCCGTCTAAGCCACGCTCCCCGCCGGCTTTAGCCGCTGAGGGAAGCTCTTGAGCAACATTTCTGAACCGCTCCTAGTCGATCTCAGGCAACTGCGCCAGCATGGTGCGGGCTTGCGACTTGATGTAAGTGCTCTGATCCTTCGCAGCCAGCGCCATCAGTACCCCCCGCACGCTGCCGTCCGCCTTCACCGGTTCGATCAGCCGCAGGGCCTCGATGCGCAACCCCGAATTCGAGTCGTTAACCAGGGCCCGCAGCACGGCATCGCGCACGTTCGTGTCAGTCTTGACGTAATTGCCCAGCGCGTCCAGCGACTTCAACCTTACTCCCGGATTGGTATCATTCTGCAGCGCATAGATCAGCGCTTCGCGCACCTGCACATCACCCGGTCTCTGCGCCAGCAAATCGACCGAGTCCACGCGCACGCCCGAGTTGTAGTTGTTGCGCGCGGCATACAGCAGCAGTTGCTGGATCTTTTGATCGTTCAGCGATCCCTGGACTTCCTGGGTCGATACCGCGTTGTACTTGATGCTGACCTGATTTGTGGCTGGGTCTGTGACGATGGAACTGATTCCGGCGATGGAAGCGTCGCTAACCACCGGCTGCGGCTTAGGGCCCTGTCCTGTATCCGTTGTCCCGCGCGGGATCACTTTGTAAGCTGTTCCAACTCCACCCGCGAACCCGAGAATGAGAATCGCGGACGCCAGCGCGGGCGAGAAGTGTACCTGCCGCAGCCAGTGCGCGGGATCGAACGGCAGCCGGCTCCAGAAGGTGCCTTGCTGCGCCGTCTCCAGCGCCTCTTGCAGGCGCATTCGCGAAGACGTCAGCAGATTGGGTGTGGGATCGGCAGCGCGATCCTGCGAGAGCAGCGCATGGAACTCCTGCTCCGCCTTCAGTTCGGCTGCGCAGTCAGCGCAGCGGGCCACGTGCTGTTCCATTTCATGGCGCGCGTCGTCCGCCAGTTCGCCATAGACCTGGAGCACAATATTCTCTCGAACCCATTCACATTTCATCGTTGCACCTTTAGCTTCGAGCTCTGAGCCATGAGCTTCGAGCTATCCTGAACCCTCGAAGCTCGCGGCTCGTAGCTCACAGCTACCTCATATCCGCCAGCGCCCCGCGCAACTTCTGCGTGGCTCGGAAGAGGGTATTTTTGGCGGTCTCTTCCGTCGTATGCAAAATCTCGCCTACGGTACGCAGCTTCAATCCGTGGTAATGCTTCAGTTCAAAGACCATGCGCTCGCGCGGCGTCAACTTCTCGAGCGCCCCGGCGATCCGTGCGCCTAACTGCCGCCGCATCAAATCGCGCTCCGGATTCGCTCCCGCGCGCCCGTCGGCGACCTGATCCAGCAGGTCGTACTCGCCGCCGTCGGAATCTTTCGCGACCGGTGCGTCCTCTTTGCGCACGGTTTTTTTGCGCAAGTGGTCGAGGCACAGGTTCGTCACGATCCGGTAAATCCATGTATAGAAGGAACACTCGAACCGAAAATTTCCGATGTTCTTGTAGGCCTTGAGAAACGCGTCCTGGTAGACGTCCTGAGCGTCCTGCTCGGTCCCCGTGAGATGGAGAGCGAGTCGCAACACCGCCTGGTCATAGTGGCGCACGAGTTCCTCGAAGGCAGCGCGGTTCCCGCGCTGGGCCTCTCGGATCAGCATCGTGTCGTCTATGCGGCGTGCTTGCCCAGCCATGCGGCTAGTGGGGTCCTCTCCGACTACGCCACCGCTGACTCTCTCTCTACTCTCACTCGTTCTCGAGTGGGCCCGTTCGCCAATCGCAAGTGGTACTACCCATGCATCGGCCGGCATTTTCGTGTC
>Ga0075030_100001813_pt1 | contig 19271 bp, 12 predicted proteins | sample LitLauG_LLR_2012_FD_71393 | JGI IMG/M metagenome (GOLD analysis project Ga0075030, IMG submission 71393) | Freshwater sediment microbial communities from Pennsylvania, USA - Little Laurel Run_MetaG_LLR_2012 | ecosystem: Environmental > Aquatic > Freshwater > Creek > Sediment | place: USA...
TTGCCGCGCTGCTGGAAAATGTTCACACGGAAGCGTCCCAGGCCCGCGACGCCGTAGGCCATATCGATTTCCGTAGTTTCTTTGAATTTTTGCTTCTGCCGCGCCGACATCATGCTGAACGCCATGTTCAGCATGTCTTCGGCGCTGATGCGGGGTTGGTCGGTCAACGGCATCAATTCGCCGTCAATGCGCAGGTGCGGATAATTCCCCACCTTCAGGTGCAAATCGGAAGCTCGCCGTTCGGTCGCAATCCGCAGCAGATCATCAATATTCATCGCAGAGTTTTCCCGTAGAAGCCTCCAGAACGAAAGCTTCTAAGCCTGACGCTCTTAAGCATGATCGCCCGAATCGTCACCTTGCCCAAGATGACCTAGGTAATGGCCTCCAGTTGGCGACCGGACACAGCCTTAAGTTCTGCGCGCCGGCATCACTCTGTGTGGTTGCCAATTTCAGCCGCCTGCCAGGCTGAATGACGCTCGCCTGTCACTCCCACTTCGTCTGACCTTCGTGAATAGTGATGTATCGATCGACGGGAAGATCGCGAAGACGCTGGACCAGCCCGCTAGGCTCGGGCCACTTGATCTCAACCCAGTCGAATGTCGTCCGTTGGCCGATCCCCAGCACCATCCGCGGATCATGCGACGACAGATAACTTCCGCCTCCCACCTTCATGCGACTGCGCTTGAGGTCCCCCGCCTGATAGCTGACGCGGGCGCCGATGGCGTCAAGGTTCGATTTTTTTCCCACCAGCTTGATGCCTAGCCAGTGGTTTTGCGCCCCGACATTGTTTCTCAACAGCACCGGCGGTTCGTCGTTGCAAGAAATCAGCACATCGACAGCCCCGTCATTGTCGAAATCGCCCAAGGCCAGGCCGCGAGCCGAGAGCTGCCTGGCAAACACCGGGCCACTCTGTGCACTCACATTCTCCAGAGTCTTTCCGTTGCCATGAAACAGCAACGGCGGCTCCTCGTACGTCACATCCTTGTGAAATACCTGAATCAGGTCATCCGGATTGCCGTTGCCTAAGAACAGGTCCAAATCCCCGTCATTGTCGTAGTCAAAAAACTTCAGGCCCCAGCCACTCATCAGCCGCGACGCCTTGGCGATGCCGCTGGCCATAGCCTCGTCATCAAAAGTCTCGTCATGATTATTCTGGTACAGCGAAAACATTTCGTGATCGATGTTGGCCACGAACAAATCCATCCACCCGTCCTGATTGAAGTCGGCAGAGTCTACGCCCATCCCTGAGCGGGGACGGCCCGCTTCACTGTATGCCACGCCCGCCGGCGCTCCGACTTCGTCGAACTTTCCGCCGCCTCGGTTGACGAACAGAAAGTTTTGCACCGTGTCGTTGGTGACTAACAAATCCAAGCGGCCATCGTTGTTAATGTCGGTAGCCACCACTCCCCAGGCCTTTCCCAGGAAGTTGCCAATTCCCGACGCCTTGCTGACGTCGGTAAACGTCCCATCGCCATTATTGTGGAAGAGCCAGCTGGGCGCCGGTTTATAAAGGCGCGGAATGCAATAGCCAGGACTGTCTCCGGCCGCACAAGGAAGGTTCTTCGACTTGTCGAACTCAACGAAGCGGCAGACGAACAGATCCAGGCGTCCGTCAGCGTCGTAATCGAACCACACCGCGCTCGAGCCCCAACCCGGCGCGGCCACACCTGCTTTTTCGGTAGCGTCGGTAAACGTCCCGTTTCCGTTGTTGTGATAAAGAATGCTCTTGCCGTACTGAGTGACGTACAAATCTGGAAACCCGTCACCATCGTAGTCACCCACAGCGACGCCTTGCCCGTAGCCGCCGCCGACCACTCCAGCTTTCTCGGTCACATCCGTGAAGGTGCCATCCCGATTGTTCCGGTACAGTGCATTTCGCAGCGGGGGATTCGGATCATAAAAATCGCACCGCCCGCCGTTCACCAGATAAATGTCCATCCAGCCATCATTGTCGTAATCCAAGAAGGCGCAACCAGCCCCCGTGGTCTCCGGCAGATACTTTTGCGGCGAGTGTCCAGCGGTGTGCTTCCAGCTAATCCCACTTCTCGAAGCCGGGATTTCTTCAAACGGATAACGGGGCTCTGGCAGACCCTGAGCCAAACGCGAAACAAACGGCAGAGCAAGCCCAAACGCTGACGCGCGCAGAAAATCGCGCCGAGAGACACGGCAGGACCGGCCCCTATCAAGCAAGACGGATCCCTCCATTCTTAATGGTGCAGGGTACAGTCAGCGCCATGTCCTCATCGTTTTTTGTCTTCCTGCGGTTGGGCTGGTGGATTCTCGACGGCCCCACCTTGAGTTTTGATCAGCCGTCTGTGAATCGCAAATTCTTTTTCGCCGTCCTGCTTACGGCCCGCGCGCGTATAGGCGGTCGCGAGATTGTAATGGGCGTCCGGATTCTTGGGTTCCAGCTTGACTGCCGTTTCGAGCGGCGTCAGAGCGTCAGGGTACCGCTTCAGCGAGATCAACGAAATCCCCAGCCCAAGAAAAGCCTCTCCAAACTGTGGATCGAGTTGTGCCGCCCGCGAAAAGTGCGTGACTGCTTCGTCCCAAAGTTGGTTTTGGCGAGCCAATTCGCCCAGCACATATTCAGCTCCCGCGTTAGAAGGATCGATCTTCAGCTCTTGCTCAAATTCATGCTGGGCATCTTCGGCAACGCTCGCAGGCGGGTTTGGCTTGGATAGAAGCAGTCTGCCAAGGCGGAAATGGATGCCCGGTTGGCCCGGATTATGCTCCAGAATGCCGCGGTATTCCGTCTCCGCCTCCTCCCACTTTCCCCGCGTTTCGTAAGACTCAGCCAGTAGTTCGTGTGCCTGCGGCGAAGACGATGCGGTTTGCCCGAGTTGCTGCGAGGCCTGCGTCGACAGATCGGAATAGGCATGGACCTCGGAGTAGAGAACGTCAGGATCCTGCGGAAACTCCCGAGCCAACAACTGAAGAAATTCCAGCGCCGCGTCGACCTGGTTCAGCGTCATGGCGCAGCGCACACCTGCAAGCCCGACTCTTCGTTTCAGATCCCTATCCGCGATTTGACGGATACTTCTTTTGAGGACCGGCAGTGCCTCCGAGCAGTGCCCACCCTCGGCGAGTGCTGTCGCCTTTCGAGCCGCCGTGGATGCGTCCGGAGTCGATTTGCCGGCCGTCTGGCTGAAAAGGTATCCACTGCAAACCAGCAAGGAAGAGGCGGCAAGGATTAAGCCACGCGGAGGGCACATACCGGGATGATAAATGAAACGATGCAGGCGCCCTCTAGGGGCGCCTGCCGAGTCATCGATCACTTCAGAAATAGAACTTCAATGCAAACTGCAATTCACGGGCGTCCTGAGTCGTGCTGATGATGCCACTCCCATTCGGCTTGCCGAATTGCGGATGGTTGAACAGATTCAAGAAATCCGATCGGAACTGCACCCTCATGGTCTCGGTGATGAGGAAGTTCTTTTGCAACCCAAGGTCGACGTCAGCATATCCTGGACCGACGACCGGGCCTTGAGCTGGACAGGTGCCAAAAGTGAACGCCGCTGGGGCTGATTCAAAGCTTGTAGAGTACCACTGCAGCCCCGAACTGCTTGTGGTCTTTGGATAGCCCACCGGGCCATTGCAGTTCGGACGAGCTCCCTGGGAACCAGTGCCAGAGTTGTCGGATCCATAGAGAGCCAGCGGGAAGCCGGAATGCCACGAAACGACTGGGCTCACCGCCCACCCTCCGACCACGGCGTTCACCGCAGCGGGCATGTCGCGCCCTACCTGTTTGCCGCGCCCGATGGGCAAATCATAGACCGCGTACGCGCTTAGAACATGCTTTGAGTCCCAGTAGCACTGAGCCCAGTCAGCGTGTGAGTTGTATAGATTCTGGAAATACGGGGATGCTGGCGTGGTTTGGGTGGTGGAGCTCCACGTCCCGAAATACCCGCTGTTGTCGGTCATACACTTTTCGTAGGTGTATGACACCTGCGTCTCCAGGCCGTGACTGTAGCGCTTTTGTAATACGGCCTGAAGGGCGTTGTATTTCATATTGCCATTGGAGTTGGTCAGTTTGACCGCTCCCAAATGATTTGGGCCAAAGGTCCCGTCCGAGTTCATCCCGCCCAGGTACGGATGGGCGCAATTCTCGGTGGTTGTCACTTTTGCTATCGTAACGGAACATGTGTCCGTGCCAGTCCCCAGTTCTGCCTGCGACAACCATTCTGGAACCATCAGGTGCGTGCCATGCTGCCCGACGTATCCAATTTGGAAGGTGGTGTTGTTGGCGAGCTGGTGCTGAATCGTGAGATTGTATTGTTGCGACATGGCCGGCTGAACCGTGTTGTTCCACGCTAACAAGGTCGCACCCGTAAATGGATTGCCGCCGATCACCGTACCTGCAACTGGTCCGGCTTCAGTCGTGAAAGGCGTTCCGGTGGAAGCATTGGTAGCCTGTGACTGAGGCGGGGTGTTGGGCGGGTTCTGAGTCAGTCTCAAGTTTGTGCCGGTGCCTTCTAGGTAAGATGAGATCGTGTAGGCTCCGCGAATTACGGTCTTTGAACCGAACGGCGACCATGCGAAACCAATGCGCGGCTCGAAGTCCGGCCAACCGTAAGTCGAATTATAGAGTCCCCTACTGAAGCCATTCGTTCCTACTCCCTGAACAGGCGTGTTTCCCGGATACTCCAGCGCACCGGTGAAGATGTTAACGCTGACCTGGCGATTGTTTTTTTCCACCCAGGGAGTGCGGGCTTCATAGCGAAGTCCAAGGTTCAAGGTCAGGTTATTAGTGGCGCGCCAGTTGTCTTGCACATATCCGGCAAAGAGCGCATCCAGTTGATGCCATCCGCCGCCTCCGGCGGACACGCCGTGACCAACCAGCTGAGGCAGCCCCAGAGCCCAATCGGCTGCGGCAGCTGCATTGGCTGCAGTCCCTGTAGAGCCGGGAGCTGTGTACTGTCCCTGATATGACAATATGCCCAGTTCGCCGCCGTTGCCTGCATAGAAGACGTTGATACGGTACTTGTTCAGCTGGAACCCGGTTTTAATGACGTGCTTCCCGTGCGTGTAAATGAGGTTGTCATTGAACTGGAATACCGTCGAGGCAAAATTTTCCAGCGGAACATTGTTACCCACGCACTGCAAGGTCCCGCAACCCGGCTGGGTAATCGTGCCACCCAGAGAAAACGCGAACAACGGAAGGCCTTTCGAAGAGACCCCGTTGATGCCGAGTCCGCCTGCCAGCGACCCGGCAGCCCCACCGAACGTGATGTTGTTGTTTACAAAGGAAACCCAGTTCATGCCGAATCGAGCCTCATTCAGCAAGGATGGGGTGAATGTGTGGGTCCAACTCAGTACGCCGTTCTTCAGATGGGCTACAGCCACTTGGTTCCCCAACAATGCGAAGCCATTGGTGTTGGGATCGTTCTGATTTCCCCAGGATGTTCGACCGAACAGATGATCGTTATTCGAAGCGTTGAAATCGACTTTGATGTCGTACTGTTTGCTGTTGTACTGCTGGGCAACCACATTGTTCGCTACCCCGAATCCGTTACTTGGGGTTGGCGTTGCCGCAGGGTAAAGGGAAGAGGTTACCAGTTTCGTGAAGGCCGGATCGAGCATGTTCGAGGGAATCACATTGCCGGGGAACGGTACCGGGGTTGTAAGTTGACAGGGTGTGCCGGACACTCCTGTGCCTGGGGCGCAAGGATTCTGCAATTGAACGATGGGCAGTAACTCACCGAAATTCCCTTGCCGCTCGTCAGCAGTCAGAAGAAACACCTGGTTAGTCGTGGCGGGGTGATCGAGCCGCCCCGCCTGAAGGTCTCCGAAGAAAAACAGTCTGTTCTTGATAATTGGGCCGCCAACCGTGCCCCCGAACATGTTCCAGCGGAGCTTGGGGGTCGGCAGAATACCTGCCGGTGTCCCTTTCCCGAGCCCATTTTCCCACTGATTCGCATTGAAGATGTCGTTCCGAAAGAACTCGAACACGTCCCCGTGGAAGCTGTTGGTGCCCGACTTAATGCTGGTGTTAACGACACCGCCCTGGAAGTTGCCGAACTCCGCCGAGGCATTTTGGGTAATCAGGTTGAATTCCTGGATCGCATCGGGGGAGGGCGTTAAGCCCAGGCGATTCTCGGAGACCTGATTGTTATCCATTCCGTCCAGCAGGAAGTTATTAGCTTGTTCGCGGTTTCCGTTAATGTACGGACGACCGCCACCTTCTGCTGTATTGGAGCCCAGATTCAGGCTCTTGGTATCGACTGTGACTGCTCCCGGCGCCAGTAACGTCAACTGAACCGGATTCCGCGTGGCGAGAGGCAGGTTGTCGTTGGTACGAGCGTCGACGATCGTGTCGACCTCGGTCGTGTCGGTCTTCAGCACCGGCGCCGCCCCGGTGACCTCTACCGTCTCGCTAACTCTGCCGACCCTCATTTGCACGTCGACGCGGGCTGTTTGGTTCAACACCAGGGTAAATGCGGGCTCCAACGCGGTTTGGAAGCCGGGAGATGTCACCTTGACGGTGTAACTGCCGACCGGCAGGCGCAGCAGGTTATAGGCGCCGGCCTCGTTGGTTTGCGCGGTCCACACCGTTCCTCTTTCGGCGTCCGTGGCGGTAACCGCGGCCCCTTTGATAGGAGCGCCACTAGAATCCGTTATCTTGCCCACGATGGACGCTGTCACGTCCTGGCTGGTCGCCGGGGTTGCGATCGCCACTATCAACGCCAGGGACAGCAGAACTAGAAATCCACACGCCAGTTTTTTCATCACAGCCTCCTGAGAACTTCCGGACGGATCCACCAAATAGGCCCAGTACAAACGTAACTAATGGAATCGGATTATGCTATATAGCACACGGCTCCCGATGGTCAAGAAAAAAATAGACCGGACGTGTAATTTTTTTTGGGCAGGATCGCGGAACGCTCTATATCGCTTTTTTCGATTCTGGGGAACTGTTTAACACACACAGTCCTCCGGCGGGGCATATGGTATCCATTATCCTGTGCCCAGGTTGGCACAAATCCGCCTTGCCTTTCTGCTGGGCCTGATCTCGATGACAGGCCTTCGGGCCACCCTTGTGCGACATGTGCTCTATAGCAACGGAACCTATTTCTGAACCGCCGGGACGTCGATTCCGAGATTTAGAGCTTTACACGACGCCCTTTGTGAGCTATATAGCACGTACCAGGTAAAAATAGACTCGACACTGGTCGTCGAACCCGAGGAAGCAAATTGTTCCAGGTTCTCCGAGCACGGTAGGCTCAGAAACTGACGTTATGTCTGGAAATAACCGAAACGGCACGCCGGTTTACAAGCGAATCCAGAACTCGATTCGCAAGCGCATTGAGGGCGCCAGCCTCAAGCCCGGCGATGCCGTGGCATCAGAACGCGAACTCGCCAAACTGCACGGCGTCAGCCTGATGACCGCCCGCCACGCTTTGGCTGGCTTGGAGCGCGAAGGCGTCGTCGAACGCCGTCGGGGCGCTGGAACTTTCGTCGCTGCCCCCAAAATCCACTTCAACAAGCTGATGAGCTACACCGAGCACATGTCGAGCCGCGGCTTGGCTCCGCGGTCCCGCGTGCTGTTCGCCAAAGTGATTGAAGATGGACAGGAAGTCGCCGCCCGCCTTGGACTCCCCGCCGCCAGCCGCCTGGTGAAGATCGAACGTCTTCGCCTCACCGGCGAGGAACCATTCGCACTAGAGACCTGCTATCTCTCGGCCGCCGAGTTCTCCGGCCTCGTCACCTCACCGTTGGGAAGGAGTTCATTGTTCGCCACTCTGCAGCACGAATTCGGCGTGGAACTGGCCTATGCCGATGAGGAGGTCGACGCCACCGCCGCCGACGCCAATCTTGCCGAACTACTGGCCCTGCCTAAGGGCGCTCCCATCCTGCGCATTCGCCAGGTGATCTATTCCACTAAAGGCAAGGCGACGATTTTCGTGGTAGGGTTTTACCGCTCCGAGCGCCACACCTTATTCATCCGGCGCTTCCGCTAGCCCGGCACTCACCCACAAAACAAGAAAGCCACCCATGGTCGGGTGGCTTCCTGACTTCAACTTTGGCCAGATTACGCGGCGCTTTCTGCCGGCACCGGTGGCACGAATGGTTCGTCGTAGCTGCCGCCGTAGATCGCCGGCACCTTTGACCCCATCGGCCGCAGGTACGTCGCCAGTTCGCCGCGATGATGGATGCTGTGGTTATTCAAGAATCCGAGATAGAAAACCGCGGGCATATTGAATACGCCGAAAAAGTTGACCGGCGTGAGCAACTGTTCGGGCGTCATCAATTCGACGCGGGCGATGCCGCGTTCCAGGTTCCGGTCGTACCATGCGACGACTCCGGCAATGTCTGTCGGTTTGTCGGCGGGCGCGCCTCCCATGCTGAACTTCAGGTCCGCGATCCCGTCGAGAAACTGGATGTCGGTGTTGGCCAGGTGCCACGCCAGTTCCCAGGCGGTGCGGGCGTTGGGATCGGGCCGGTAGCTGGACTTTGCGTCGGGGACAGCGGCGAGGACTCGCTTGGTGGCTTTCGCTTCGTTCTTGAAGCCGTCGAGCAGGACCGCTCGATAGCCGAGGACAAATTCAGGAGTGAGTTGCTGGGACATTCTTTCCTCCTTGATACTCTGTTTTTTCCGAGCTGATTAAAAGGACCAAAAGGGGCGCAATGCCGCGCCCCTCTTGCGGTTGACGAGACTGGATTATACGCCGACTGGCTGCTTGCTGCGCACCGGGACCGGCGTCAGCCAGCCGTGGCGGTCGGCTTTTTCGCCGCGCACGATGGCGAAGAACTCTTTCTGCAGCGCCTTGGTTACTGGTCCCATGCCGCCTTTGCCGACCTTGATCTTGTCGACCGAGCGGATCGCCGTAACCTCGGCCGCAGTGCCGGTGAAGAACGCTTCGTCAGCGATGTACAGCATCTCGCGCGGAATCATCTGCTCGATCACGGTGAGGTTCAGGTCGCGCGCGATCTGCACCACGGAGTCGCGCGTAATGCCGGGCAGCACCGAGTTGCCCAGCGGCGCGGTGATCAGCTTGTCGCGATGCACCAGGAACACGTTCTCGCCCGAGCCTTCGCTGACGAATCCGTTGACGTCGAGTGCGATGCCCTCGACGTAGCCGTTGGCGATGGCTTCCATCTTGATGAGCTGCGAGTTCATGTAATTCGCGCCGGATTTTGCCATTCCCGGCAGCGTGTTCGGAGCCAGCCGCGTCCACGACGAGACGCACACGTCACAGCCCTCGCTCTCGCCGCTCAGATATTTCCCCCACGGATAATTGACGATGTAGACCTCGATCGGATTGTTCAGGGGATTGACGCCGGCGTCGCCGTATCCGCGAAACACGATGGGACGCACGTAGCACGGCCAGGCGCCGTTGTGTCCCACGGTCTCGAGCATGCCCTTGACCAGTTCCTCGCGCGTGAACGGCACGTCGATGCGGTAGACCTTGGCCGAGTCCAGCAGGCGCTGCATGTGTTCGTGGGCGCGGAAAATCGCCGGCCCCGTGGGCAGATCGTAGCAGCGGATGCCTTCAAACACGGACGAGCCGTAGTGGATGACGTGCGACATCACGTGAATGGTCGCGTCTTCCCATTGGATCAACTTGCCGTTGTGCCAGATCTTGTCGGTCTTCTGGATGGACATCGAAACTCCTTGGTTGTTGCGGCTGGTGCTTACACATTATAGCCGACGGTTTTGACCGGTTCTCCGCTCTCAGTTGTCAATTCTGAGTGACATCTTCCATCTCTTTCGCCCCTCCGGGGCTTGTTCTCTCTGTCTTGAACTCACCCACGGCTTGCGGAGGCTGTTACGAAACTCGTGCCGTCCGCTAAAGCGGACTGGGATTGTTCCACTTCCGCCTTCCCGGCACTGCCGTGCCGGGCTTTCACATCCCGCCGCTACGCGGCTGGGAAGGCTCGCGTTGCTCGGCGTCGTGGCTCGCTTAAGATGACAAACTAAAGCAGAAGTCGAGCGGCCCGATGAAGCCGGGCCGCCGGACAGCCGAGGGCGGCTGTCCCCACATGGGCATCGATGCTCGAAGCAGAAAAGCAGGTTCCTCCCTGCGGTCGGAATGACAAGATCTGCGGGGGGGCGGAACGACAAATCTGCGGGAAGTCGGAATGACAAGGGTTCAGGTCTCTCCATCACACGAAGTGTTGGAAGGCGGAAAGATTGCGGCCCATAGCCTGCAGGGAGCGAAGCCAACCAGCGTAGGCGGTGGTTTAGTTCGAGAATAGAGAGCAAGGGGCGGAAGGGTGAAAGAATATCTCATGGCGAGATTGCATAGGTCCTCCAGTCAGTCGCGCAAAGAAACGCGCTCCTTCAGGATGACAAATCAAAACTCCCTTAGCCTCACAATCAAAGTCAAAGGCTACGGACTGGGCCTGCCCTGAGCGTAGCCGAAGGGAGTAGGGGTGGGTGAGCTCAAGATAGAAAGAACGAGCCCCGAGCCGGCCGAACGAAAAAAGGGGCCGCGCTTCAAATCAAAGTCAACGGCAACGGATAGGAGTGTCCGTTCCACATGGACAGCCGAGGGCGGCTGTCCCCACATGGGGCATCGGTGATCCGTCAGGATCCCTCCCCCCGCACTCTTTGCAGAATCGCACGGATTGCGGTTGGGAACCGTGATACTATGCACGGCACTTTGCCGGGCTGCGGCATTGGAGGCGGCGGACGGCGCGGGTCCTGCTGGGGACGAGGCTCCATTGTGGAGCGGGTCTGAGTTGGGTTTGGCCGTGGGTTCCGAGGCAACGTTCGCGAGACTGACGAGATCGAGGTGAGGTATGACATCGAAGGTGCGGGGGATGCGAGGCTTACAAATTGGAGTGGCGATGGCCGGGCTGTTGGTGGCGTCGCTGGCGTTGTTTAACCGGTCCCTGCTGAACAAGGTGTGGGCGGGACAACTGGCACCTGCGCCGCCTCCTGTGGTGGTGACGGTGAAAGTCGTAGTCAGCAACGCTGGAGGCGGCACGCCGTCGTTTCAATGGCGGGCTACTGACGGGACCATCAAGAACGTGAATGCGGCTACTACGACATGGACGTTGCCGAATGGGCCGGGAATCCATTTTGCTTACGTGCTGGTGGCAAATGGCAAGGGCGCGTTCACAGAGCGGCGGGTGGCGGTGAATACGGACACGATTGGGAATCCGCTGGTTACTCCGCCACCGGTTACGCTGGCGCCACCGCCGGCACCGGCGGCGTCGGGGAATTTTTACCGGGGAGTGATTGAGTGGGGCAGTGTGAGTGCAGTGAATCATGGCGTGCGGATGCCGGGGGTTCCGGAGTTTGTTCTGGACAGTGGGAGTGGGAAGCACTATCCGCCATCGGGGACAGTGTCGACGAACGGGAAGGGGGATTTCCTGGTTGGGGGAGTGCCGGTGCTGTCTCTGTTCTCGACGCAGTGCGCGGTGGACGGAGTTACGTTCGCCGATTGCTCGAGCAACGGGCCGTCGATTTTGTCCATCCCGGCGACGGTGACCGACTATGTGTACGGCACGCCGCTGACGTTTCCTCCGGTGATTTCGGGGAGCCTGGCGCTGCTGGATGGCAGTCCCTGCGGGACGCAGAACGAGTTCTTCAATGTGCATGTGACGCCGACGGCCACGCTTTTGGACAGCTTCAGCGTCAAGCTGGCGGGGCCGGTGCCGGTCAACGATCTAGGCGACTACTCACTGCCTTATAACGCGAGCGCGGCATTCGTGTCGTTGCAGTGCGGGGGAGCGGCGGCGCTGAAGGTGGCAGTGTCGGGGCTGAATCCGAGTGGAGTGACGGATCTGGGGCAGGTGAAGTTGCCGGGGATCAGCGCGCCGAAGATATCGAGCATCACGGCGACGCTGGGGTCGACCATCGTGGGAACACTGGCGGCGCCGTTGACCGGGCCATCGGATATTGTGCCGGCCAGTGATTTCTTTCTCGCCGAGAAGGGGCTAGACACGCGCGTGCAGGCGTGCCAGTACTACAAGGTAATTGGGGCTGTGACGGGGTGCAGCGCGGCTGGAGATTTGATGGGGGCGATCAGCTACAACGATTGGCAGCGGATGGTGAAGATCGGGAAGTTCGCCACCACAGCTCAGTACACGGCGACCTATGTCAACAAGGAAGATCTGAACCTGACGCGGGTGCATACGTCCGTTTCTTACGGGGCTAACAACACGGCGGCGGTGGTGTGCAATCACGTGGGGCCGAAGACCGATAGTAAGGCGGACATTAATACCGCCATCGACAATACGGTGGCCGGGTTGGACCTGGTGGCCTGCGTGGCGATGGATTACATGGTGCATACCGGGGTAAACGGGGGGAAACCGTTTACGCGGTTCTTCATCTTTGGGCCGAGCGGGCAATTGCTGCCCTCGGTGAATCTGGATACACGGCGGGAGAAGTTTGTGCCGGGAACCTGCGTGGTGTGTCACGGCGGGGATCGGTATGCGGGGCATTTTCCGACAAGCGGTACAGCGGGGAATGTGGGCGGGCACTTTCTGCCTTACGATACGGGGAACTTCGAATTCTCGACCAAGGTTGGGCTTAGGGAAGTTGACCAGGAAACCGCGATCTACAACCTGAACCAGAATGTGCTCAAGGCCGGGCCGTCGGCCTCGGAAACGAGCCTGATTAACGGTTGGTACTCGGCCGGGCACACGCTCAACAAGAACTATCTGCCGCCGAGTTGGGTGGGACAGAGCGCGACGGCGAAGAGCTTTTACCAGAACGTCCTAGCGCGGAGTTGCCGCACCTGTCACGTGGCCATGGTGGAAGGCTACAACTTCGATCACTACTCGAACATAACGCCCGGGGGCTCGTTCTATCGGGGGCAGGATGCGTCGTTCGATGTGGGAACGACCGTGTGCGGAGGGCGGCAGGTGGTGCGTTCGCATTCGATGCCGAACTCGCTCATTACCTTTAACCGGTTCTGGAATTCGGCCGGGAGTGCGGTGGATCAGCCCAGCATTACGTCGCAGTTCTTCGGGACGAATGTGAGTCCGACGGGGACGTGCACGAAGGGGTTGGTGCCGTAATTTGGAAAGTCAAAGACCCCACCCTGGCCGCAGAGAACGCGGCTAGGGTGGGGCACAACGTCTTGATAGATCACAGGCACCCAGCACCCGGCAAAGATCAATCCTCGCTCTGGATGACAATTCTATTGTTGTGACAGCGCTATTTTGTCGGAGTCAACGCTGCATGCATGCTTGCGATTGGGAGTTCGTCGCCGCGGAAGAATTTGTCTTTTTCTTTGGCGTTGGCGGCCTTCATTTCGGGCATGGCTGTGAAGGGCTTGGAATAGTCGTTGGCCGCGTTCCAGAACAAGAATCCGACGCCACCTTTGGTCTTGGCGGTTTCTACCTGCACCTTGATGTATTCGGGCGAGTAGGTTTTGGTGCGCCAGTGGAAGGCTTGCAGCCAGGGGCGGATTACGACGCCGCTGCCTTTGGTGATGAGTTCAAAGCGGTCCATTGATTCGCCGATGAAGTGGGCGGGCTCGTCGCCGGGGTGGACGATGTTGTCCATGCCGAAGAAGTGCGAGGGGTAGATCATGGGGCTGAGGACGTCGCAGTAGTGGGCCATGCCGACGATGTCTTGTCCGGTATGGGAGAGGTCGACCTGGCGCTGCCAGGCCATTACGCCGAAGACGTCTAAGGAGAGCAGGACGCCGGTGGGGTGGAGTTCGGCGTAGGCCTTCTTCAGGAAGGCGGTGATCACGTCGGTACGCTGGGGGCCGGTGTGTCTTGCGGAGGCCTCGCATCCGTTCTTTCGCCCCTTCGGGGCTGGTTGATTCTTCCCGCCTTTCCCACGGCTGGCGCCGTGGGCTTTATTCTTTTGCCCCTCCGGGGCTGTGGCGGAGGTGCCGTCGGGAGTTTCGTTGACGGCGGCTTCCGTGGGCGTTCCGCCTGGCTTCGCTTCGGCGGGACGGCCGAGGCGGCCATCCCCACATGGCTTGTCTCCATTTGAAGCATGGTTGTCCGCCAGCGTGGCTTCCGGGTGCCCGGATTGGAAGACGAAGGCGGCGTCTTTTTGGTCGCCTTCGGCGGGGAAGCGGACGTAGTCGAACTGGATTTCATCGACGCCGAGCTGGGCTACGTGTTTGGCGAGGGCGATGTTGTAATCCTGAACTTTGGGGTTGGAGGGATCGGTCCAGACCAGCTTGCCGTTTTCGCGCCAGGCTTGATGCGTGCGGCGCGACTGGACGGCGAGGTCGGGATGTTCCACTACCAGGCGCTCATCGCGGAAGATGGCAATGCGCGCGATGGCGTGCATGTTCTGCTGGTGGAGGAAGTGCACTAACTTGGGTACGTCGTGAATGTAGACGTTGTGCTTGCTGACGAGGGGATGCTCGAAGGGAATGCTGAGGCTGCCGTCGGAGTCTTTGATGTCGAAAACGACGGCGTTGCCGCCAACTTCGCGCCAGTGACGGATGATGCGGAGGCCGTGATCGCTGCCCGCCATGACGCCGGTCAAATACACGGCGCGGACTTCGAACTCTTTGGCGACAGGGATGGTCTTCTCGGTGACGGGCGCGGGGAGGATTCCGGGGATGACGATGTTTTCGTTGGCTTTAAGGATGTTGGCGGTGCGGTCTCCGTTGAAGTGGCGGATGGCTTCGGCCAGTTCGGAGGACGTTAGATAAGACGTCTTGCCGAGATAGCGCCGGGCGATGGTGGGGATGGCTTCGCCGCGCTTGGCGGTGTAGATTTCGGTGCCGGGTGCGGCGGGGAACTGCGGGGCGGGGATGGAGGGAGTCGGGACGGACGCTTTGATGGAGTGCAGTTGAGGAATCTTAGCCGAGGGCGCGGCCTGGGAGGTTTGGGCTTGGGCGTCGAAATCGAACCATGAATGGGGGCCGAGGTGCCAGGCGGCTAGTGCGAAAAGTAGACAGGAAATTCCAACGATGATGCGAATGGACGAAAGGCGCACGCGTTCCTCCCTGCAAAGGCTCTTACTGATTGCGATGGTAGAGGCGGGGTTTGGTGGTCGCTAGTTACGTGGGGTCACTAGCTTTTGGCACCGAGTTGCGAGTCCCAATGGACTCAGCTCGTGTGCACCTGCCGCCCGGCTTCGCGGCGGCGGGACAGCCGAGGCGGCTGTCGCTACGTGGCGTCGGCAGAGACGTAGCAAGCTACGTCTCTACGAGCGGTGGATGTTCCTTCTCCGATGGTGCAAAGGTTTTCTCTTATTCCCAGCAGGGTGGTTTGTTGGCGATTGCCGGATGCGAGCTGTTGGGCGCTAACTCTTTTTGGATGTAGGAGTTGCTTTGCGCGGCTGCATGGTTGGTGCGTGGCCTGCCGCTTGCTTAGTTCTAAGGCAGCCGTGATGCGTTGCGGTTTGGATGCGTACGGGGATGGCGGGTAGCCGCATCCAAGGAAAAGGGCCAAAAGCAGGGGAAGGGCCCACAAAGTCCGGAAATAGATTCAGGAGAGCCGAAGAAAACGGCCGAAAGGAAAGATGTCCGGAGCCCCCGGACGCGGACCCTATGAGAACGAACCTCGCAACAGTGCTCGATCCGAACCGTCGCAGCAACGATGCTGGAGAGTTTGAAGCCGCCCTGCGCCGCCGCATTGTGGGGCAAGACCAGGCCGTGGAAAAAGTTGTGGAAATCTATCAGATGTTTTTGGCCGGGCTGAACGCGCCGGGGCGTCCGGTAGGAAACCTGCTGTTTCTAGGGCCAACGGGATCTGGCAAAACGCGGGTGGTCGAAGCCATGGCCGAGGCGCTGTTTGGGGACGCGCGGGCGTGCATCAAGATCGACTGCGCGGAATTCCAGCACTCGCACGAGATTGCCAAGCTGATCGGCTCGCCTCCGGGATATTTGGGACATCGCGAGACGCATCCGCTGCTGACGCAGGAAGCGTTGAACCAGTGGTTCACGGAGAAGCTGAAGCTCTCGATCCTGCTCTTTGACGAAATAGAAAAGGCGTCGGATTCGCTGTGGCAGTTGCTGCTGGGGATTCTGGACAAGGCGACTCTGACCCTGGGCGACAACCGGCGGGTGGATTTGTCGCAGTGCATCATCATTATGACCTCGAACCTGGGAGCGTCGGAGATGACCGACCTGGTTGACGGCGGGTTCGGGTTTGCGCCGAAGGTGGTTGAAGTCAACGGCTCCTTTGACGACAAGATTCAGCGGACGGCGGTGGAAGCGGCGCGGCGCAAGTTTACGCCGGAGTTCATGAACCGGATCGATAAGACAGTGGTGTTCAAGACCTTGCGCGACGAGCATCTGTCGCAGATTTTGGAGATTGAACTCGGGATGGTGCAGCAGCGCGTGCTGATGGCAGCGGGTGCGAACCAGTTCGTCTTCAGCTGCACGGCGGCGGTGAAAGAGTACTTGCTGAAGGAAGGCACCGATCCGCGGTACGGGGCGCGTCATCTGAAGCGGGCGATTGAACGCAACCTGGTGTTTCCGCTGGCGAACCTGGTGGCGACCGGGCAGGTGAAGCTGGGAGATTTCGTGCGCGTGGACATGGCTTCGGAGAGCAGGATGATCTTCGTCAAGGAAGCCGAGAACACGATGGCGCCGGTGCTGCTGGAGCGCTACGGAGCTGCGGCAGTGAATCAGCCGGCGGCGCGCGCGGCGCGCACGGCGGCGAACAACCGCAGGGACTTTGGGGCCCCGTCTCCTGGAGTGGCGGAGAGCAAATGAGCTTCTAGCTGCTAGCTAACCAAAACGACTTTCACGTTCTCGCTTGACCGCATCTCGCGAGTCGTTCTCACTCGATGGCGCCGGGGAAGTCCCGGCGCCTTTTTTGGTCCTCAAAAGCAGTTGTTGCCCGCGGGTCGGACGGACTTTCATGGAACGATGCTGAACAAGAAGCCTCGATACACGCCGTTGTGCGAGTTCTCATTGCCAACGACCTGCCCGGCTTTGTTGATGCCAAGCGGTACGGTATCGGGCGCGCCGGGAGCGTCGAAGGAGATGAAAGTGCCGTCGGGCTTTCGAAGGAACCCGTGCTGGTCGGCAGTGCCACGACTGTAGTAGCCGACGGCGGTGCCGTCGGGGGCGATGCCCGTGACATTGGTCGAACCAGAGCCCGGAGGGTCAATGTTGAAATAAGTGCCGCACGGCTTGCGCAGGAACCCGTGTTGGACTTGGGAGGCATCAAGATAGAAGCCGACGATGGCGCCGGCGTCATTCATCGCGGTGGGGAGGGTCTTGATGGATCCCGGAGGGTCAAAGCTCCGGCAAGCCCCATGAATACCGCGAAGAAAGCCGTGCTGGAGGTGGCTGGAGTCGGAGTAGTAACCGGCGATTTGGCCGGCGGAGTTTATCGAGGTTGCAATGGTGTCGGTTCCGTGGCAGGCATCGAAGGAGACGACGGTCCCCGCCACCGTACGGAGGAAGCCATGGGTGGCTTGCTTTGCGTCGTTGTATAAGCCGGCGATCCGGCCTTGCGGATTCATGGCGAGCGGGATGGTCAGAGTTGAGCCGGAAGCAGCGTCAAAGGAAACGTAATGGCCGTTGCTGTCGCGCACGAAGCCGTGGTAGTGCCCAGAGGCGTCCCCGTAATAGCCCGAGACTACTCCGGCAGGATTGCTGGCTCGCGCCACGGTTCCGACGGAGCCCGGAGGGTCGACGGAGACGATGATGCCACCGGCTTTCCGAAGAAAGCCATGTAAGACACTGGCCGAGTTAAGGTAGAAACCAGCCACTTGTCCGGCGGAATCGATCGAGCCGGGGTAAGTGCCCTGCGCACCCTTGGGAGCGAAAGAGACAAAATGGAAGGTCGCTGGTTCGGTTTGGGCGAGGCATACGCCACCGAGTACGACGAGAAGAGTCGCGAGGACCGTGTACCTGACGAAGGTTGACGGGCGCTTGGGGTGCATGGCTACTCCTGTGTGATGGCTATAGGAACGGGAACCCAGCAAACCTTGGGGGAAATCGGTCGAAACCAGGCTCTGCGGGCGCAACAGCCCGTGCCATGGATTCTAGCATTGGTGCGAAGGGTTGGCTGCTACGATCTCTAGAGGCGGGCAACAAGACATCGACTTCTTTGCTCTATTTGGACGACCGTCGCGGATTTTGTTGCTAGAATCACGGTAAGAGTTTGGTTTGCTGAAAGTCTTATGAACAGATTCGCAACGTTCATCCTTCTCGCCGTGAGCATCAGCGGCTCGCTCCCCGCCAATGCCGACGTCCACAATAAGTATCAGCCCATGGACAAGGCCTCCCGCAAGGCCGAGAAGGAATCGGAGAAGGCGCAGAGGAAGTACGCCCGGGCTCAAAAGAAATACAACAAGCAGCAGAAGAAGGCGGAGCGCAAAATGCTCAAGACGGAGCGGAAGAACACCACTTATAAGCCGAAGCAGCGGTTCTGAGCCCGGCGCCTCGGGCTAACTCTCTAAAACCAGCGGATTCAGTGTCCCTCAGGGGCCAAAGCCCACCTTGATTCAACGCGATCTACGCGGCAGAGAACAGCCTTGGAAGAGCGGCCCCCTTGAGTGACAAATTGCGATCCCGACGGCTGCGCTCAGTATGACAACGGGGCGCTGCCGCCGCAGAACATCAGTGCGTGGAAGATTACGGCGCGCAACCAGGACATAACCTATTACACCGAAAGCGAACAGCGTGGTGCTGTCGGCTATTGGAGTGACCAGCGAAGGCACACTGATCAAGGTGGACCACGCGGGGGGACAGTTCACGGTGGGTATTGGCGGGCGGCGTCCGACGTTTGTCACCGTCGCCGATTTCACGGACCCGACTTATCCCAATGGATTCGCCAACCACTACATGGGGAACTTCGGCGTGATGGGAGACAAGTCTCCGCTGGTCGGGGCGCGAGCAAAGAGCTATACGGTCGCCAGGGAACCCTGAGCACGCGGGGCGATGGCTTTGACCTTCGAATAAGTAGGGATGCTTTAACCCGCAGGGGAGGTCGCTTCGCGATCTCCCCGGCTGCGTTCGGCATGACAATAGAAGTCGTCCTCGTTCTATCATTGCGGGTATGGCAAACTACTCACCCTGCTCGCGAGTATTCGCATTTGCGATGGTTGTGTGTCTGGCTGCGTCACCTTGCCTTGAGGCGCGGGTTGAGCCTACGCACGGCTTCGACATTTTTTCTCAAGATGAAGAGATTCAGCTCGGGAAGCAGAACGCCGCCGAAGTCATGAAGCAGATGCCGGTACTGCCGGACTCCGATCCTGTCGTGCAATATGTGCAGAAGCTGGGGGCGCGGCTTACGCAGCGGGCGCCGGGATACCAGTGGCCGTACAACTTCCACGTGGTGAATGTGAAGGAGATCAATGCGTTCGCTTTGCCGGGCGGGCCGGTGTTCGTTAACCTGGGCACGATTCAGGCGGCGGACAACGAGGCGCAACTGGC
>Ga0075030_100001814_pt1 | contig 19266 bp, 16 predicted proteins | sample LitLauG_LLR_2012_FD_71393 | JGI IMG/M metagenome (GOLD analysis project Ga0075030, IMG submission 71393) | Freshwater sediment microbial communities from Pennsylvania, USA - Little Laurel Run_MetaG_LLR_2012 | ecosystem: Environmental > Aquatic > Freshwater > Creek > Sediment | place: USA...
GCGCCAGCACCGCGCCCCACGCCCCCGATCCGATGCCCGCTACCATCCCGGTCTGGTCTCCAGGATAGGCCCTCGCCGCAACGTGCAGCGAGAGCGTAATGAAACCGACAGCGGTGAACATTCCCCAAAAGAAGAGCGCTAGCACGACGGCTTCAGAATTAGTCCGGGTCACCAGCGCAGGCGGCAGGCTCAGCGCGGCGAGCAGCAGGTAGAGGCGCACGGGGCGCTGGTCGTCGCCCACCCAGCGGTCCGCAATCCAACCCCAAAAGTAGTAACCGAATCCCCAGCCCAACGTGGGAATCCATAGGATTCTTCCCAGGTCTCCTTGCGTCAACCCCAGCGCGCGGTTCAAATACACCGGGCTCAAGGTCAGGACAGTACCGAGCTGCGTTCCCCCCAGCCCCATGCCCACAACCAACATCCAGAAACGGCGCTCGGCCAGGTTGGGCCAGGCCAGTTTGGTCGTGCGCCGCGAAGGAATCAGCCAGGGTGGCCGGGCCATGAGCCACCACAACCCCAGCCAACCGAGCCCCAGCGCGCCGGTAATCAGAAACGCCACTCTCCAACCGAGCCCCAGAGCGATCGGTGTGGCGATGAGCGGCGTCACAATCGCTCCTAACGTGGAACCGCTGTAAGCAATCGCCATTCCGCGCGACCGCCGGTCGACCGGCAGCGAGTCGCGGGAGGTCCGCAATCCTCCCGGAAAGGTGGCCCCCTCTCCGAAGCCCAGAACCGTGCGCGCCAGTGCAAACCCGATAAAACCCGTCACCCACGCGTGCGAGACGCTGGCCAGGGTCCAGATGCCCACCGCGATCAGCATGCCGATGCGCAGCCCGATGCGGTCCAGAATCGAGCCCCACAGCGGGTTCCCGATCATGTAGGCGAACGAGAAGGCAGAGACCGCGCCGGCGTAGGCCTGCACGCTCAGGTGGGTATCCCGCAGGATCATGGGCGAAAGAACCGCGAGCGTTTGCCGGTCCACGTAGGAAAGCCACGAGCACAACATTATGACGCCGGAAGCCACCCACATTCGCCAGCTGCGATTCATCGTTCGGCCAGTCTATCATGGTTGACAGCGTGCCCCTCGATATTGCGCATCTCCAAGCATGGATCGGGAAGACCGAGACGCGGTCCGACGCACTCACCCTGGCCCCCGTTGCGGCTCTCTCCGCCACTCTCGATCGCGACGATCCGTCCCCGCGCCCCGGCGACCCGCTGCCGGCGCCCTGGCATTGGCTCTACTTTCTCCCCGTCCACCGGCAGTCGGAGCTCGGCCCGGACGGCCACCCGGTGCGCGGCGGTTTCCTTCCGCCGGTGCCTCTACCGCGCCGTATGTGGGCCGGCAGCCGTCTCCATTTCCAACGCCCGCTGGCCCTGGGAGAAACGCTCACGCGCACCTCGCGCATTGCCGATGTCCGGCATAAGGAAGGGCGCACCGGCCCGCTCGTCTTCGTCCTGGTGCGCCACGAGATCTCCAACGCGCAAGGCCTCGCTTTGATCGAGGAGCACGATATCGTCTACCGCGATCCGGCCCGGCCTAGCGATGTGGCGCCTCCGGCGCCCACCGCACCCGCATGCCATGCCTGGGAGCGGACCATCCATGCCGACGAGGTCCTGCTGTTTCGTTATTCTGCGCTCACCTTCAACCCCCACCGCATTCATTACGACCGCCGTTACGCCACTGGTATGGAAGGCTATCCGGGGCTGGTGGTGCACGGGCCGTTAATTGCAACCCTGCTGCTTGACCTGCTGCGCCGCAGCCGGCCCGAGGCACGGGTCTCGCGATTCGCATTTCGCGCCGTGAGCCCGTTGTTCGACACCGCGCCATTCACGGTCTGCGGCCAGCCTGAGGACGGGAAAACCATCCGGCTGTGGGCAAAAAACAGCTCCGGCGGACTGGCTATGGAGGCGACCGCCACATGCTGAATATCGCCCGCTCCTACCTTTTCGTGCCCGGCAATCGCCCAGACCGTTTCGCCAAAGCGTGCGCGTCGGGCGCCGATGCCGTCATCGTCGATCTGGAGGACGCCGTCCCCTTCGCCGAAAAAACTGTCGCGCGGAACGCCGTCGCGGGTTGGCTCAATCCCGATCATCCGGTCGTGGTCCGCATCAACGGCGTGGACTCCGAGTGGTTCCGCAACGACGTAACCCTCTGCCGCATGCCGGGAGTCACCGCGATCATGCTGCCCAAAACGGACGGTATCGAGCACCTGCGCCACGTCGAGGAGCTGTTAATCGGAAAGGTCCCGATCGTCCCGTTGATCGAGACCGCGCGCGGCTTTTCCAATGCGCTCGAAATCGCCAAAGACCCATCCGTCGATAGGCTGGTTTTCGGGGCATTCGATTTTCAGCTCGACATGGGCATCCAGGGTGACGCCGACGAGTTGCTCTATTTCCGTTCCCAGCTCGTCCTGGTATCGCGGCTGGCCGGGATTGTGGCGCCCGTCGACGGGATCAATACCGAAATCGACGATCCCGAGCGCCTGCGTGCCGACACCCTCCGCGCGCGCCGTCTCGGTTTTGGGGGAAAGCTCTGCATTCATCCGAAGCAGGTGACCTACGTCAACGATGCTTTCCGCCCTTCGGCAGAAGAGATCTCCTGGGCCCGGCGCGTTCTGGAAGTGGCCGAAGCCGCCAGCGGCGCGGCGGTGGCGGACGACGGCCGGATGATCGACCGGCCCATCGTTTTGCGCGCCGAAAGAATTCTCAGGGAAGCGGAGAAGGCAGCCCCGTATGGCTAATTCCCGCTTTCGGCGGGCGAAGCGGGCTGTGCCACGCCGCCCTCGGAACCCGCCGATGGCGGCGGAGCGGGCGGCGGTGTGGAAGCCTGGCTGGGCTGCCGCTGCGACCATAACGCCATCCACCCGCCATTCTCGAGCGACATGGTCTCTTCACAGCGCCGGAGGAACGCATCCCGCTCGGCCTGATCGGTGTCTGTCTTCCGGCTTTCCGCCCATTCGCTCTTCAAAAGGCGGAGCCGCATCGCCGTTGTCGAATATATGGCAGTGAGGTCCTGGTAGCGCTGGTTCTTGACGTGCGCGGTGAGCGCCCCCGTAATCGTCGCAATCACAGCCACCCAGACCGAGACGGCACCGAAGGTCGACGCCACGCCAAGCACCACGCTGGCCGCCCCGAGGGCAAACACCCAATTCCTGAACTTGCCCGCTTCACCCTGGTAGTCGCGTGCACGCCCCTCGTACCATTTGATCTGATCGTCCACCCTCTCGGTGATGTAATCGTCGACGGTAAGCGGATTCAAGGACGGGTCGGCTTCCGGAGTCGACTGCCTGGGCACGATGTCCTTCAGTTGCTGCAGAACCTGGTCCACACGCTGCCGCAATTGTACGCCACGGTCCTGGCCGTCGAAGGGCGCTGCCTTGGCCCGGTAGAGGTAGATCGCCGACTTGAGGGACTCCGCAGCCGCCCGGCACTCAATCCAGATCTTCTCCCGGTTCCCTGCCAGCACCTGCGAAGCGAAATACGCCGCCAGCGCGATTATCGCCGCACCAGCTACTCCCGGCGCCCGGTAGACTATCGCAAGGATCCCGTCTTTCGGGGCGGACGGCATGATCTGCTGGCCCAGCGCGGCTAGGATGGCGCCCGCAATCGCCAGCCTGAGGTTCCACTGGTTCCAATAATCGATCGCGTCCTTGTGGTAGCGGGCGGTAGCCGCCCACGTTTCGTACACTGCCCAGGGTCCGGTGAGCGCCGGGTCGGGCGGTCGCTGAGGCAAAGTAGCCATGATCTCCCTTGCGTGAAAACTCTACCAAAGAGACCGGCCGTTTTCCAGCCTTGCTCGCGCGGGTGCCGGCCATAGTCGGGCGCCCGCACCCGCGATGCCCGACCCTCCCGAATGTGAGACGATGGCCTCTATGGTCATCGATGTTCACGCGCACGTATGCGCGGCTCCGGAGCTCTATCAGTGGAAATCGGTCCAGATGTCCGCGCGCGGCGCACACGGCTTCGCTCCGAAAAAATTCAGCGACGAGTACGTCCGCGATCATGCCGACACCAAACGGAATCTCCGCATCATGGATTCGGTCGGCACCGACGTGCAGTTTCTTTCGCCCCGCCCGTTTCAACTGATGCATGCCGAGAAGCCTCTGAAAATGGTCGAGGCCTGGGCAGTCGCCAACCACGATTACATCGCCCAGCAGGTCAAGGCGTTTCCCCACCGGTTCCAGGGGGTGTGCGCGCCGCCCCAGGCCCCCGGCCAGCCGATCACCTTCGGATTTCGCGAGCTCGAGCGTTGCGTGAAACAGTTGGGCTTCATCGGCCTGTTGATCGATACCGATCCCGGCGAAGGCGATAACACCACACCCACGCTGGCCGACGAATATTGGTATCCGCTTTGGGAAAAGATGATCGAGCTGGACATTCCCGGCCTCATCCATTCCAGCGGCTGCAAGCATGGGCGCGAGTCCTACAGCCAGCATTTCATCACCGAAGAGAGCCTGGCGGTGTTGTCGCTGGCCAGTTCGCGCGTGCTCATCGATTTTCCCAAGCTGAAGATCATCGTGGCCCACGGTGGCGGTTCCATTCCCTACCAGATCGGCCGCTGGCAGGCGGATTATGTGATGAAGCAGGGCGGCACGGTCGAGGAGTTCGACCAGCGCCTGCAACTGCTTTATTACGACACCTGCCTGCACGCCCGGAAATCGCTCGAAATGCTGATCGGCATCGTGGGCAGCAAGAACGTTCTGTTCGGAACCGAGAACCCCGGCTCCGGCTCGGCGGCCAATCCGGTCACCGGCAAGAGTTTCGACGATATCAAGCCGCTCCTCGATTCCATCGATTTTCTTTCCGAGCAGGACCGCCGCAACATCTTCGAAGAGAATGCGCGCCGCCTGTTTTCCCGCCTGAGCATTCCGCGCGCCCAGCCAGAACCGCAGTTGACGGGAAGATAACGTTATGGCTCGATTGGCGTTTGGACTCGCTACTTCCCACGGCCCCATGCTCTCTATTCCCGCCGAGTACTGGGTCGATCGTGTTACCGCCGATCGCCAGAACTTGCAACATTTCTATCAGGGCACGACCTATACCTTCGACGAACTGGTGAACCTGCGACTCCCGGCGCGACTGGCCGCGCAGATCACACCGGAGGTGAGCCAGGAACGCCACGCGCGCTGCCAGAAGGCGATTCGCCAACTGGCTGATTTTTTCGAGGAACAGAAGCCCAACCTGGCGGTGGTCGTGGGAAACGACCAGATGGAGGTCTTTACCAGCGACCACGTTCCGGCCTTTGCCTTGTTCTGGGGCCAGTACATGGAAGGACACCCGCGCACTCCCGAGTTTCTGGCTAAGCTCAACCGGGGCGTGGCGCGCGCGGAGGCCGACCGCACCCCGCCGGTCTATACGCAATACCCGTGTCTGCCCGACATGGGCCGCCACATGATTGCAAGCGTGATCGGCGATGGCTTCGACGTGGCCCAGTTGAAGAAACTGGGGGTGGGCGAGATCGGTGTCAACTCCGCCCCGCACGCCTACGGATTCGTTTACCGCAGAGTGATGCGCGACAAGGTGGTGCCGCACGTCCCGGTATTCGTGAACACGTTTTACCCGCCCAACCAGCCGCCCGCGGCCCGCTGTTTCGAGTTCGGCCGCGCGCTGGCAAGGGCGATTTCCTCGTGGCCCTCGGACGCGAGAGTCGCGGTCATCGCGTCCGGCGGCCTTACGCATTTCGTCATCGATGAAGCCTTCGACGCCCGGGTGCTGGAAGCCATTCGCCGGGGCGACGTCTCGGCCTTTCAAGACCTCCCGGAGGAACTGTTCCAATCGGGGACGTCGGAGATCAAAAACTGGATCACCGTGGCGGGCGCCATGGCGGAAGCGGGACTGGCGATGCAGCTTCTGGATTACGTGCCCTGCTATCGATCCGAGGCCGGCACCGGAAGCGCCATGGGTTTCGCGCAATGGTGCTAAGCACCGATTCTGTACCGAACCGCGACCGTGAGGGAGCGATGAGCTCTCCCCTGAAGGAGGCCGCCCTATGAACCGTCGTGCCGCCGTTTTCTTGTTCGCCTTTCTCACCGCCCCCACCGCCTGGCCCCAGTCCGCGCCACTCCAGAAGGTGAATATCAACTATCCGACTCGCACCGGCCAGGTCTGGCCGCTGTATCTGGCCAAGGAAGGCGGCTACTACCAGAAGTACGGTTACGACGTGAGCCTGGTGTTCGGCGTTCATCCGGCCGGTATCGCCATGGTCGTGAGCGGCGAAGCCGTCATGACCGCCTACACGTTGGAGCAGGCCATGATCGCCAGTTCCCGCGACGGCTCGCTGGTGGCCATGGGCAGTCCCTTCAAGAAGAGCCTGTTCGCCCTCATGAGCAATAAGAACGTGACCAGCGTGCGCGCTCTCAAGGGCAAGCGCATCGGGGTCAGCCAGATCGGCGACGCCCCCTACAACTACACCTCCGGACTGCTGAACAAGGTCGGCCTTTCTTTACGCGACGTGGAGTGGCTTCCCATCGGCGGAGATGTCAACGCCCGCGTGGCCGCCCTGGTGAGCAACCGGGTCGATGCCACCATGATCACCGCGCCCAACTATTTCAAACTCGAGCAGGAAGGCTACAAAAATCTTGGCAACATCAGCGACTACGACGATATCTACGCCCCTTCCGTCTATCTGTTCAAGAAAAGCGCCATTGCCGCCAACCCCAAGCTCCCTGAGTTGATGATCAAGGCGCACGCCGAAGCCATCAAGCGCTTTTACGACGACAAGACCTTTGCCATCAAGGCATATCTGGCCTTCGACAAACAGGACCCGGCCGACCAGGAGCGGGTCTATGACCATTACGCCCAAGTCAGCACCTACGAGCGTGTGCCCTACGTGCTCGCCCCCGCGGTACAATACGTGCTCGCACACCCCGCCGACGATAAAGTCGCCGCGCAGATGCGGGCCTTCGATTTCCGCAAAGTGATCGACAATAGCATTGTGGACCGCCTGGTGCAGGAAGGCTTTTTCGAGAAGCTCTTCGGCTCCGCCATCAAGGCCGAAGAGGAACGCAAAGCGAAACTGGCGTTCCGTTAGCCGCGCAGGCATCGTGTGGCCCTGGCTGCGCCGGCTCGGCGAGCCGCCGAAGGGCACTTGGAACCGGATTCCAGCCTACCCTTCTAAGTACTGAGTAATGTCACGGGCACCTTTGATCGTCTTTACAGTACCGGCCCCTGGTTCTCTGACGTAGAGTTCCAGAACCTCAGCCTGCAAAGGCATGGAGGTTTCGACGATAAGCGTGTCAGCCACTCCATCCGTTGGCTTCTGTTCGACAACGGCAGTGCTAGGGATCGTCACCCGGAGTTTTACCGCAAGGGTGATCTTTCGTTTCATGTCCGTACCGTGCATCAGGACGGAATCGAAATGCCATTGAGAGAAATAGAGTTTCTGCTCAAAGTTCGGCCTGATTACGCCGAAGCGAATAATGTAGAGAATGGTGTCTCCATCGGTTCCGCGATATACGTCACGGGTCTGCATGCTGTCGGTACCCCCGTCGGTGATCATCTGCTATCAAAAAACAGTCCGCAAGCCCTACCGAACAGCCGCACTTCTGGTATGATCACTGGCGACATACATAGGAGGCCTTCACGCACGCACGGATGCCGCCCGGCATTATTAGATTTGTTCCCCGCGATGGCATCGGCAAGTGCGCGTCCACGAAGCTGTAATCCATGCGCTATCTGCAATGGCTTGTTTTGGCGGCACTGGCCGTCGCCGGCAGACCTGGAGCTGCGCAACTCCCGGCCTCCGCTCGCGCCACGCTGTTTGAGGGCGCTCGCCTCATAACGGGCGATGGCCGCGCTATCGAAAACGCGGCGTTTCTCGTGCAGAACGGCCGGTTTACTCTCGTCGGACGGAAGAGCGAGATCCAGGCGCCCACCGGCGTCGCGCTGGTCGATCTGACCGGTAAGACGGTGATCCCCGCGCTCATCGACGGTCATTCACACATCGGCTACATGCGAAACTTGACCAGCGGAGCGCAGAACTACACGCGCGAAAACATTCTGGACCACCTGCGGCGATTTGCGTATTTCGGAGTCGCGGCCAGCCAGTCGATGGGGACCGATTTCGGTGAGATGCCGTTCCAGCTTCGAGACGAAGTCTTGGCCGGCAAGTATCCGGATGCCGCGCGATTTCTCACGGCCGGGCGAGGCTTGGCTCCGCTGACAGAGATCGCGCCCGACAACATGCGCCAGGCCGCGTTTCCCGTGACGACCGTGGCCGGGGCGCGCGCGTCCGTCCAGGAGTTGGTCCCCCGGAAGGTGAAACTGATCAAGACCTGGGTCGATGATCGCGGCGGCGCCATCAAGCCGTTGAGCCCTGAGCTGTATCGCGCGATCATCGACGAGGCCCACAAGAGCAACCTCCGCGTCGCCGTACACGCAACCGAGTTGGCGCAGGCGAAGGATCTGCTGCGTGCCGGGATCGACGTGTTTGCCCACATGATCAGCGACGTCGACGACGAGCTCGTGGAGCTGTTCAAACGGCATCCGAACACGATGGTGCTCTCGGCGCTGGGCGGGCCCCGGCGCGCGGTTTACGCCCCGTGGTTGAATCCTGTGCATCCTCTGATCGCCGAAACTGTGCGGCCCGAACAGATCGCGCGCTTGCAGCAGCGGTTTCCCCAGAGGGACCCCGGGCAGCTCGCGCGCTCCACCGCCGGTTGGGAACGGCTGGCCCGCGGCGTCGCGAAGCTGACCGCCGCGGGAGTCAAAATCGGCGTCGGCACCGACGGCGGCGGCCAGCAGGGCGATCAATTTCTCGGGTGGACCATGCACACGGAACTGGAGAACCTGGTGGCGGCGGGGTTGACCCCGGCTCAGGTGATCGTCGCCGCCACCCGCACCACGGCGGAGATTCTCGGCCTGGACGATCTCGGTATGGTGGCCGCCGGCAAAAGCGCCGATTTCGTGGTGCTCGATGCAAATCCCTTGGACGACATCACGAACTCGAGAAAAATCTCGCAGGTCTACCTGCGAGGCGTCATGATCGATCGCGTAAGGCTACGGGCTGGATTCATGAGCATGCCCGCGGCAAACTGACGGATCGCGGGAAACGCCGTTCTCGTCTCGCCGGCATGGGCGTCTGCTACATCATTTTTTCGGTCCCGCGGGCATCTTCTGATCCGCCATCGCCGCATCATAGGCGAACGCCGCCATCATCAGCGCGGCTTGCCGAATGTCGGCGACGTTCACCCGCTCAGCCGTATCCATGTTCGTGTGGTGGGTCCGCACATCGTAGTTCACATAGTCCTGAATCGGATTGAACCCCGGAACACCGGCGGCGATGAAGCTCAAATGGTCGGTGCTCCCCACGGCCTCGAGCGTGTTCCGTCTCGCGCCCGATTCCTTCAGCGGCTCCAGCCACCCGTCGAAGATCAGCTTCGCGGCCGCATCGTTTTGCGCGTACCACCCGTAGATCGGACCCGTCCCGTTGTCGATGTTGAAGTAGACGTCCATCTTGTCGCGGGCCGCCTTGTTCTTCTCGCCTGCGAGATGCTCCAACACCCACGCTCGCGAACCTAGAAGACCTTGCTCCTCGCCGCCCCACAGCGCTACGCGAATCGTCCGCCGGGGCCGCAGCCCGGACGCCTTCAAGATCCGCATCGCCTCCATGACCGTGGTCGAACCGTCGGCATTGTCCGTCGCTCCAGTCCCGGTATGCCAGGAGTCCAGGTGCGCACCGATCATCACCACTTCGTCACGCACGGCCGGATCGCTCCCCGGCAGTTCGGCGAGCACGTTGTAGGCGTTGCCCTGGTCGGCGTCATAGAACTTCGTCTGCACGTTCACACGAAGCTTGACCGGGATGTTCTGTTCGAGCATCCGCAGGATCATGTTGTAGTGCTCCCCGCTGAGCGTCACCGCAGGCGCCGCACCCGGACCCTCGTCCCGTCCCGTCACGAAAACCGTTCCATCTTCGCCTCGGCTGGGCTTGAGCAGAACTGCCGCGCCGGCCGCACTAAGAGATTGCGCAAACCGCTGCGCAGTGCTGGGAGGCGCGGAGGGAGCCGTCAGACTGCGCACCGTTGAATTGGTCGCGTAACCAGCGGACTCTGGCACGTAGCTCGGATCGCTCGGCTGAGGCCGGTCGCTACGGATAAAATCCTTCACTGCGGGCTGCGTCAATACGATTGCGCCCTTCAGCTTCCCGCCGAGCGCGGCAATTTCCTCCGCCGTCTTTCCCGCCACCAATACGGGCGCGCCGGCGATCTCTCCCTGAGTCGAAGCGGACCAGCCATCGGCATACCCCAACAAAGGAACGTATCGCGGCTCGACCATCTCCACCGTGAGCTTTTCCAGGCTCCATCCACGGCCAAACTTCCATGGCTCGAGCCTTGCGTTCTCGAGTCCATAACTGGCCAGACGATCGCGAGCGAACTCGGTTGCGCGTTTGTGCGCCGGTGAGGCCGTCAGCCGCGGCCCGATAGAAGAGGTAAGCATCTCGAACACCGGGGCGGCTTGAGAACTTTCAAAAGCCTCATGCTTCAGCTTCGCCAGAGAGACACGGTCCAGAGGACTATCAGTTTGGCCGCTGGCAAGGCGGCCGAGGAGTAGAGCTAGCGAACAGAACTGGAATCGATTCATCTATCGCACCTCATGGCTTAGCGCTTGTCGACAACGACCTTGCCGCCCTTAAGCACTACCTTCGTCTTCAGCATGTACTGAATTCCTTCGAGCGGATTCCCGTCGAGCAGAATGATGTCGGCCAGTTTGCCCGCCTCGAGCGTCCCGATCTGATCCGACATGTGGAGGTATTCCGCCGTGTTGGGGCCAATGATCTTGAGAATGTCCTGCATCGAGAACATGACGCTGTACGACTTCAATTCGTGCTCCAGAACCACCAGGTCTGCATAGTTCTGATCCGTGCAGTAGCCGAGCGCTTTGCCGCCGCTCGCATCCCAGATGGTCCGGGCGTTCACGATGGTGTATCCGGCCTCGGTCCCCATCGCCTTGCCCGCCGCGTCCCGGTTCGCGCCGGCGATGGCCTCCGGCCACGCCTTGCCGTCACGGAATCGCGGCGAGTTGTCTTTTTCAAATGTTACTTGCGCAGGCGGTCCCGAGGCCCGGTCGATGATCGGCGCTCCGAAGGCGATCAGGCCCAAAACGATGGAGTTGGTGGACGCCACTCTAGCCGCAGCCTCTCGACTCGTCCAATCCTTGTTGGGGAGGTGCACCAGGCGCCGTACACCGGCGTCGATCGCGGCGACCATCGCCGGGGTACTCACCGCATGGACGTTGACCTGCACACCAACCTTGGCTGCTTCGTCGACGACCGCCTTGAGGACTTCGATCTCCTGCGGGGTCGGTCCCGGTTCGGGTGTGAGCGCAATCTCCCCCGTGTGCTTGATGCCCTTGGCGGCCATGGCGCGAACCGCGGCCCGAGCCTCTTCGGAAGTGCCTCTCAGGTTGACGCGTTCCGAGGGAATGATGCGAGGACCGTTGATCATTCCCGACTCGATGTGATCCCGCAGCGTCAGGTTGCCGTCGCCCGGGCCGCCGCCTGACAGTATCGTCGTGTACCCGGCTTCGAGCAGCGACTGCATCTGCTCTTTCTCGTTGGGTCCGGTATTGATGTGCTTGTGAGCGTCGATGAACCCGGGCATCGCGCTCATGCCCTTGGCGTCGATGACTTTCAGCCCTTGCGTGTTGCCGGTACCCGCGCCGGCGGAGACGATCTTGCCGCCCCGAACGACGATCGTACCCGACGAAACGACGATGCCGTTGCCAACGATGATGCGGGCATTCGTAATCGCCACATCCTGCGCGGCCAGATTCTGCGCGAAACAGGCCGCCAACCCCAGGCTCAGCAGCCACGGCAGAACGCGATCGGGTCGTGCTCTCATCAAGAACCTCCTGGTAACAATCTTCTACCGTATCGCAATCCATGCTTTTGCGCAGAAGCCCTTAGGCATCACGTGGAAATTTGGCACGACCGGCCGCTTGTAGTTTAATAGAGATAGCATGCGTGGTTATATCTGGATTGGAATGGCGCTTGTGGGGGGGTGCTTGTGCGCGCAAGCCCAGTGGCTGAATCAACCGACTCCCGGGGCTCCGCGCACACCCGATGGCAAGGTGAATCTGACCGGTCCGGTTCCCCGCGTTAACGGCAAGCCCGACCTTTCGGGAATCTGGCAGGTGGAGGCAGAGCCACGGGGTCCGGGCCTGTACGGGTTGGGCGAATCCCCCAATTCAAAGTATTTCAGAGACATCCTGTCCGATTTCAAACCCGGAGAGGAACCGCTTACCGCGGCGGGCGCGGAAATGCTACGGCAGCACGGCCTCGCAGGCCCTTACGGCAATCCCAGCATGAACTGTCTGCCCGATGGGGTGCCCCACGCCGATCTGCTACCGGAGCCATTTAAAATCATTCAGACGCCCGGTGAGGTCTTAATGCTGTACGAAGTCGAGACCATTTTCCGCCAGGTGTTTACCGACGGACGCAAGCATCCTGCGGATCCGGCGCCATCGTGGCTGGGGTACTCGGTGGGCAAGTGGGACGGCGACACACTGGTGATCGACACACGGGGATTTAACGATAGGAGTTGGCTGGATGCTCGCGGCCACGGTCACAGCGAGGAGATGCGCGTGGAGGAGCGGTTTCAGCGGCGGGATTTCGGCCATCTGGATGTGGCGGTGACGATTGAGGATCCGAAGATCTTCACCAAACCGTTCACGATTCACTTCACCGAGCAACTTCTTCCGGACACCGATGTATTCGAACACATTTGCGCGGAAGACGAGAAGGACGCCGCGCACACCGCCAAGGGGCTCAAGTAAGAGCGCACTCCTTTGGCGAGTTGACGACGGGAGAGCCCGCTACCCTCCACCCGGTTCAGTCGGGAAGCTTGAACGCAAGGTACTCGCCCGTGTAGTTGCCCCCGCTGACGGCGACCACGATGTACTGTTTGCCCTCCAGCATGTACGTCATGGGCGATCCGCTCTGGGGCGCGGGCATCCACAAGGCTCCTACCTCCTGGCCCGTGCCCTTGTCGTAGGCCCGCAGCATGGCGCCACGCGGATGAGATGCCGTGGTAGTGACCTGGCTGTCGCCCATAACGACCAGTGTCTTGGTGACCATCAATCCGACTCCCGACGTCCCCGGCTGTCCGGTCTTCGGAATGTTCAGACCTTTGAGAGCGGGATGGTTGCGGACGTTGTCGGGCGTGTCGCCGTGCGGCACCTGCCATGCAATCTCGCCCCGATCGAGATTGATCGCCGAAAGAACCCCGTAGGGCGGCTTGAAGATGGGCAGCCCTTGTACGGTTAGTCCGGCGTCGAGAACCGGATTCGGCGTGTTCGGACCCGGAAGCGGGGCCGGCTGCCCAGCCTGCCGTCTGGTCCCATCGGCGGCACAGCAGTCGCCGGGCCCGAGGATTTCCCGGAAGGAACGGCCCCCGACTCCTTGGACGTAGCGAAGGTCCGAGAATCCCGCCGGCGGGGCCACCAGCGACCGGGACGTGACGGCGTTATAGGTCGCTTGCGCAAAGACTGTGTGGGTTTCGGGATCGTAGGCCGAACCAGGCCAATTGGTCGCGGTCCCGGCGGCAATCGCGCCGAACAAGCCATTGGCATCGCCGAGAATCGCCGGGGTAAATGGCGACGTACCCACCTTGTAATGCTTGATGACCTCTAGTGCCTGCGCCCGCAACTCCGGTGTGAAGTCGATCAAGTCATCCGGAACCTTGAGGACATTCTTGGCATAGGCCGGCGGTTTAGTCGGAAACGGCTGCGTGGCCGCCGTCTTCTCACCGGGCACATCCGACTGGGGAACCGGGCGCTCCTCGATGGGCCACACGGGCTTGCCCGTCACGCGGTCGAAGACGTAGAGGTACCCTTGCTTGGTCGGCTGCGCCACAGCTTTGATCGGCCGGCCATCGACCGTGATATCGGCCAAGATGGGCGCCGCCGAGATGTCGAAGTTCCAAATGGGATGATGGATCAGTTGGAAGTGCCACTTCCGCTGCCCCGTTCTTAGATCTACGCAGACCACACTTTCGGCGAACAGGTTATCCCCCGGCCGATGGCCGCCATAATAATCCGAAGTGGGCGTTTCGACCGGCAGGTATGCCAACCCCAAGTCCTCGTCAATGGTGATCTGATTCCAAACGCCGGTGTTGCCGTTCACCGCCCACGAATCTTCCTGCCAAGTCTCGATGCCAAATTCGCCCGGTCTCGGAATGGTGTTGAACTGCCAGAGCTTCTTGCCAGTCCGCGCGTCGTAAGCGCGGACCAGACCCTTGGTGTTATTGTGTGTCGGGACGGTGGCACCCTCTCGCATGGAGGAGCCGATAACGATCACGTCGTTGGCGATGGCCGGAGTCGAATGGATGCCGATCTCACCGGTTTCCAAGTCGATTTGCTGATCGACTCCCTTCACCACGCCGACCTTGAGATCAACCAGCCCGTTGGCGCCAAACGAACGGACCAGTGCGCCGGTTTTGGCATCCAGCTCCACGAGGCGGTAGCCTGTGGTGACGTAGACCACGCGCTCGTCGCCCCTCCCGTCGGTCCAATACGACACTCCGCGGCCTGAGAGCTGCCGCGGCGAGACGGCGGCGCGCTTGCCTTCCCGCATGCTATGTGTCCAGATCACTTCTCCGGTCTTGGCATCCAGCGCGACCACTGACCGGCGCGTGCCGCCCGTCGTGTAGATCACGCCGTTCACCATGACCGGCGTGCCTTCGAGTTTGTATTCCGGAAACGGGCCCAGGTTGTCGGTCCTGAAGCGCCACGCGATTTCCAGCTTGTTGAAGTTGGATGCGTTAATCTGATCCAGCGGCCGGTATCGGGTTCCCTTTATGTCGGCCGTGTAAGACGCCCACTCCGTATCCTTCTGGCGCCACGCAGTCGACCCGCGACGCGGCTGGTCGACTGGCCGAGACTGAGCCGATGCGCACAGAGACATCCCCACAAGTCCTGCGGCTACGGGGACGACGGTCCGCAACAGAGTCTTCGTTCCCTTGGTTGTCAGTTGATGCATAAGCAGCCCATCCTTCGGGAACGAATTATAGAACTCCGCCGGGCCAAGCACAAGCCGGTCCGGGCGCGCCGCGTGCGGGCGCGGCCCCTGGTTTCTAGATGTTGTGTCCGGACGGGAAGGAGGCCAGCCCCATAAGGTTCATTTCATCGAGAAACCGTAGGAACTCTTGATGCCGGTGCCGCCGGTAGCACGTGCTGATGGTCACTCCGGAAGCCACATCCAGGTATGCAGCCTGAACCGCACTTATGCAACGCATTTCTCGCTCTGCTGGTCGGTGATCTTGCGCGGCGCGCCGACCCGCGGCTCATCCAGCAAGCCATCTAAACGCATTTCTCGCTCAGGACACTAGGGCGAGTTCAACCGTCGGTTCCGGTAGTGGTCCGGTTCGGACCGCACGACGTGCCCCCACAAGAGGGCGGCCGCCCCTTGTGCATCCCCGCCGGGTTTCCAGCGTTGGATGCAATTTGCGTTGTAAACCGGACCACTTGACGTGCCGACCACAGGCCGTAAAATGAAGCTTACGCACGTCTTGAGCCGCCGAAACCACTCATGATCCAACTCACCGGGGCGGGAAAGCGCTACGGCCCCAAAATCCTGTTTGAAAACGTCGACTGGCTGGTCACACCGGGCGAGCGCACGGGGATTGTCGGCGCCAACGGCACCGGGAAATCGTCCCTCCTCAAACTGTTCGCCGGCCTGGAAGGCATCGATTCGGGCGCCATCACCGTGCAGAAGGGCGTTACCTTCGGCTATCTTCCGCAGGAAGGCCTCTCGCTTTCCGGACGGTCCGTGTTCGCCGAGTGCATGACTGTGTTCTCCAGCCTGCGGGCACTCGAAGACGAACAGGAGCATCTGACTCATCGGATGGCGGAGCTCGATCCCGCCGGCGCCGAATACGCCCAGGTGGCGGAGCGCTTCCACCGCGCCGAAAACGAATTCCGCGCGCGCGATGGATACGCCATCGAATCCCAGGTGGGCGTGGTACTTTCCGGCCTCGGTTTCCTCCAGCGCGATTGGAAGCGTCGCACAGAGGAGTTTTCCGGCGGCTGGCAGATGCGTATTGCTTTGGCCAAGCTGCTGCTCGAGAAGCCCAACCTTCTGCTCCTCGACGAACCCACCAACCATCTCGATCTGGAAGCCCGCAACTGGCTGGAGGAATACCTGGCCTCTTATCCGTACGCCTTCGTGCTGGTTTCCCACGACCGCTACTTCCTCGATGTCACCGTCCGCCGCATCGTCGAGTTGTGGAACAAGGGGCTGCATTTCTATACCGGCGGCTATTCGCGGTACGAGCAGCTCAAAGACGAGCGCCGCGCCCAGCTTCAATCGGCCTACGAAAACCAGCAGGATAAGATCCGCCAGCTCGAAGCCTTCATCAACCGTTTCCGGTACCAGGCCACCAAGGCCAAACAAGTGCAGAGCCGCATCAAGGAACTGGAGCGGATGGAGAAAATCGAAATCCCTCCGGAAGAGAAGACCATCCACTTCCGCTTTCCGCAGCCCAAAGCCAGCGGGCGCATTGTGGCGGAGTTCAAGAATGTCGCCAAAAGTTACGGCGACCATGAAGTGTTTGCGGGCGCCGACTTCATAATCGAGAGGGGCGACCGGGTAGCCCTGGTAGGGGTCAATGGCGCGGGTAAATCGACCCTGATCAAGATCCTCGCCGGCGCCGAGTCGCTCAGCTCCGGCGAGTACACCATCGGCCACAATGCCCAGCCCGACTACTTCGCACAGGACCAGTACAAGGAATTGGACCAGGGTGCTCGCATCATCGACGATCTTTCGGGAGTCGCTCCGCGCGCCTCCAACACCGAACTGCGCAGCATCCTGGGATGTTTCTTGTTCGGGGAGGATGACGTTTTCAAAACCATCGGGGTGCTCTCCGGAGGCGAGCGCAACCGCTACGCGCTAGCCCGTATGCTCATGATGCCGTCGAACTTCCTGCTCCTCGATGAACCCACCAATCACCTCGACATGCGCGCCAAGGACGTACTCCTCACGTCGCTCCAGGACTACTCCGGTACCGTAGTGTTCGTTTCCCACGACCGGTACTTTATCGACCGGCTGGCCAACCGGATTATCGAGATTGAGAACGGGCTGGTGACAGTATTCCCTGGGAACTATGAGGACTATCTCTGGCGGAAACAGGGCGGCGGCCCTCTGCCTGGGGTGGAAAAGCCGCTCCTCGCCGAAGCCCCGCCAGAGCCGGAGGCAAAGGTTCCCGAAAAGCGGCTCAATCCCATCAAGCTCCGGCAAATGCAGGAGCGCCGTATCGCGATCGAACGGGAGGTGGCGCGCCTCGAGACCCAAATCGCGGATTGTGAAGCGGCTTTGGCGAACTTTGTCAGTGTGGAGGAGACTCGGCGTACGAGCGAACTGGCCGACGCCTGCCGGTCCGAGCTAACTGCTTTGTTATCTGAGTGGGAAGAAGTGGCCCAACAATTGGAAGCCTACTCCTGAGCGGGCATCTGCTGCTCAATCTCGCGCCAAGCGCTGATTTTGAGGCGCCGGCACACCCAGCAGAGCGGTTCCGCCGCGGCCACACTGGCCGTCTCCGCGCCGCAAACTGAGCACTTGCAGGTCTTTTTCAGCCGATCCATCGATATCGACTGTCTTGCCTGCTCCAAAATCTCCGGGGCGATCACCGGTGCCGGTTTCGTCTGTGCTTTGCGTCTCATCCTGTCCCCAGTCCTGTTTCACTATCGCAGAAACCCGGTCCCGGAACAATCCCCCCATCAACCCCGATCGTAACGTGGGTACTAAGCAGCCTCGGGAACCTGGATGATCACCGCGACATCCAGAGAATTCCCGCACCGCGAACACCTCTGGCCGGCGACCACCCGTGGATTCTTGCCCCGTAAATCGATATCCGCCGGTACCGTATGTGTGCAGATGGGGCAGTGAACCTGGCCCATCGTTTGGTTTTCAATGAGTGCTTTCAAGACATCCGCCTCTCACTTCTTCCGACGAGATACCCCGGCCAAAGGTTGTACCTAAATCGTAAAGATTTTTGATCGACCCTGTCTGCTCTGCAGGAGCCGCAGCGAAACATCCGGTTCGTCTCCGGTGCTACGCTGAAGTCATGACGCAGCCTGCGGCTCCCAAAATCCAGCTCAACAGAGAACCCGACTACCGGGAAGGTTATGCCAACAGCGTACAGGTGCGCGTGAATCTGTGGGATTTTCTGCTCCTGTTCGGACGTGTCAATCAGACCGCTCCGGATAATGTCAGCATCCAGAACTTCCAAGGGATCTACGTCAGCCCCCAGCAGGCTAAGGCGCTGTTGAACGTGCTTCAGCAAAACGTCAGCCAGTACGAAAGCGCTTTTGGCGAGATCCGGCTGGAGCCACAAGGAAGCGGAAGCATCGTTCAATAACGTTATGAGTGCCGACGCTCCCGCTCGCGATCATTTGATCTGGTTGCTGGAAGGCGGCCATGCCCATACCAAGTTCGACGACGCCGTTAAGGGATTCCCGCTCGACCGGATCGGAACTCGCCCTAAGGCCGCGCCCTATTCGGCCTGGGAACTGCTGGAGCACATGCGGATCGCCCAAAACGATATTCTCCGCTTCAGCCTTTCCGCCGATTACGTCTCTCCGGCATGGCCCGAGGGCTACTGGCCGGCGGCCCCGGCGCCCAAACAACAGACCGACTGGGCCAGATCCATTCGGGCGTTTCGCAAGGATTTGGGCGTGTTCATCGCGCTCATCCGCGACCCGGCTCAGGATCTCTACCAGACGTTCCCCTGGGGAGACGGTCAAACGTTGATGCGCGAAGCCCTCTTGATTGCGGACCACAATTCCTATCATCTAGGTCAACTGGTACTGTTACGCAGGCTGTTGGGCGTCTGGCCGAAATAGCTTCAGGCGCCGCTGGCTCGCACCGCCACGGGAACCTGTTGTAGACCGGTGCGGCACAGGAACTCGAGTAGCAGGATCATCTTGTGGTCCCGATCGTCGGCTTGCTCCGCAGCACAACACCCCCGCGCCCTTTGGAACTCAGCGATACGTGCCGCGAGCTGCGCGCGCGAGCAGGGGCGTTTGGCTGAGCATTCCAGCATAGAGGCTCCCAGGAATTCGGCAAGAAACTGAAGCTCGTCACAGGAAAGGCCCGTCAGAAAGCGGCGGGTCTTACATTGAAGGGGCTCTTCAGCACACGAAACTAGAGCGGCTACCAAAGCGTTACGCACGGCAGGTCTCCTGTCGGTGTTGAAACATACCAAAACCTAGGTTATGGCCTTATTGTTACTGAAACTCTCACCCGGTGCAAGGGGGGCCTGGGGCCGGGTG